>Ga0209064_1000543_pt1 | contig 82566 bp, 70 predicted proteins | sample Inofromicrocosms_FD_187498 | JGI IMG/M metagenome (GOLD analysis project Ga0209064, IMG submission 187498) | Mouse cecum microbial communities from Vienna, Austria - Inoculum for glucosamine and mucus D2O microcosms (SPAdes) (version 2) | ecosystem: Host-associated > Mammals > Digestive system >...
CGTACTGCCGGTTGAGGAACTCGCAGTATTTCAGGCCGGAGATCTTTGCGAGCGCATACGCCTCGTTGGTCTTCTCCAGCCCGGAGGTGAGCAGGCATGACTCGGGCATGGGCTGCGGGGCCATGCGGGGGTAGATGCACGACGAGCCGAGGAATTCGAGTTTTTTGCATCCGTTCCGCCATGCGGCGTGGATGACGTTCATCTCGAGCATCATGTTGTCGTACATGAAGTCGGCGAGCGCCGATGAGTTCGCCTCGATGCCCCCTACCTTGGCGGCGGCGAGGAACACGTAGTCGGGCTTCTCTGCGGCGAAGAAGTCGTTGACCGCCTGCTGGCTGATGAGGTCGAGTTCGGCGTGGGTGCGTGTTATGATATTGGTGTATCCCTGACGCTGCAGCTCGCGGACGATGGCCGACCCGACCATGCCGCGGTGACCGGCAACGTAGATCTTGGAATTTTTTTCCATTCTGTCTGGTTTGAATATTATGTGGGTAAGGTACAGAAATTCAGAAGTAACACGAATAACAGATTATTTTAATGATAATTCATAGAGGGCTTGTTCTAATCCTTCCGTCTTCAGGAATTAACCCCTCCAATATTTTGTTACTTATGTTATTTATGAATTTCTGTACCCCTCAATTTCAGAGACGCTTTACTTCACGATTCCTTTCTCGAGGTATTCGGCGAGGTTGAGCTTGACCTGCTCCCCGGCGCGCTCGACGGCGACCTTGGCCATGTCTGCGTCGACCATGAGGTTGACGAGCTGCTCGAACGATGTCTTCTTCGTGGGGTCCCAGCCGAGTTTCTGCTTCGCCTTCGTGGGGTCGCCCCAGAGGTTGACCACGTCGGTCGGGCGGTAGAAGTCGGGCGACACCTCGATCAGCACCTTGCCGGTGTTGACATCGATGCCCTTCTCGTTCTCGCCCTCGCCCTCGAAGCGCAGCTCGATGCCGGCGCGGCGGAATGCGAGCTGGCAGAACTCGCGGACGGAGTGCTGCTCGCCGGTGGCGATCACGTAATCCTCAGGCTCGGGCTGCTGGAGGATGAGCCACATGCACTCCACGTAGTCGCGTGCGTAGCCCCAGTCGCGGAGCGACGAGAGATTGCCAAGGCAGAGCTTCTCCTGCTTGCCCTGAGCGATGCGTGCGGCGGCGAGGGTTATCTTGCGGGTGACGAATGTCTCGCCGCGGCGCTCTGACTCGTGGTTGAAGAGGATGCCGGAGCAGCAGTACATGCCGTATGCCTCGCGGTATTCCTTCACGATCCAGAAGCCGTAGAGCTTGGCGACGGCGTATGGCGAATAGGGGTGGAAGGGTGTCTTTTCGTTCTGGGGCACTTCCTCGACCTTGCCGTAGAGCTCAGAGGTCGATGCCTGATAGATGCGGCAGGTCGCGGCGAGTCCGCAGAGGCGTACGGCCTCAAGGATGCGGAGGACGCCTGTCGCGTCGACGTCGGCTGTGAACTCGGGGGAGTCGAACGACACCTGCACGTGGCTCTGTGCGGCGAGGTTGTAGATCTCGTCGGGTCGCACCTTTGAGACGACCTGCATGATCGACATCGAGTCACCGAGGTCGGCGTAGTGGAGGTGGAAGTTGGGGTGTCCCTCGAGGTGGGCGATGCGCTCGCGGAAGTCTACCGACGAGCGGCGGATCGTGCCGTGCACGTCATAGCCTTTTTCGAGAAGAAACTCGGCCAGAAACGAACCATCCTGACCGGTGATGCCTGTGATTAATGCTTTTTTCATAATAGAAGTTTGATTGTACCAATTGAAAATGGTATAGTTTATAATTTTATTATTTTTGCCTGATTCCAATCGTAAGCCTTAAGAATGGATGAAATATCGGAGAAATCTAAGTCTGTTAGGAACTTACGTAGTTTATTTTCCGCTCCTTTCAGTCCTACATAACTTTTGAATTTACGGGAGAGAGGGAGTTCCTTTATCATTGGCTGTCCGGCATCAAGATCTCGCGGATGTATGTAGCTGAGAAGATAGCCAGAGTCGTTTATGGCCCATTTTTTTATCAGCCAATAAGGGAAAAGCCTGAAATAACCGCCACCGGAATATATGATGTGGCTGCCACGGACTTCACGTGTGCTGATTGGCAGTTCTTTAACCTGTTTGCCGTTGACTTCAATTATCGCCGGTTCGCCTTTGCCGTACGATGCCATGCCTCCGTGGGCGTGATGGGCAGGAAATACCGAGCAGTCGACTTCGATACCGAGGTCGTGAAGGATTTCAAATGCCCATGCTTCGCTCTCACGTATAGAGAATCCGGGAGCACGGAAATATTTTACAGGTTGCCCTGTAAGATCCTGAAGCAGTTTAATTGACGAATCAACATCCTGACGGAATTCATTCGGAGTCTGCTGCCATACAAGCTGATGGGTCATGGTATGTGAACCGATCTCATATTTCTCAGCGATGCGTTTTACCACTTCAGGATATGTCTTTGCAATCCATCCGATTATGAAGAATGTCGCCTTAGTATCGGTATCTTCAAGAATCCTGAAAATACGGTCAATGTTCTCATGGATACGCACTTCGTAGTGTTTCCACTGCTCTTCAGAGCGTGTGGAGTCATTGTCGAGGAGGTGAAACCACTCCTCGACATCAAAAGTCAGTATGTTCATCGTTTATCTTAAGCCTGCTTTAGCTTCTCTGAATTTTGGATTAAGTTGTTTTTTTAAACCAGATAATGACCCTGTCAGCATTGCTTTCAAACCTCCGCCACATTCTTGCCAATATATATTTTTACCAAATAATTTTAGCCACGCTGGTGATGTCGAGAATCTATTAGTGCTATATGCAAACCAGAGGGCGTCTAATGCCATGTATCGCAGTACTTTGCCAGGGAAATACTCGTATTTTTGTAATGGTTTGCCTAGGGTTGCATCAGCAATCATTGTCGCAAAATCTATACCGGAGACTAATGAGAGTCTGATGCAGGCTGGTACACGAGGATTAATTTCCATTACTTTTACCTCATTCGTTCTCGGATCTTCAATTAAATCGAAATCTGCGAAACCATACCAGCCGATTGTCTTTAATATATTGAAACAAAGGTCTACAAGGTCATCACGTTGTATGCTTATACTACAGCAGCTGCTACCACCATTTTCAGGATAAAAACGAATCTTATTCATTACAGTGGCATTGATAAGTTCACCGTTATTGATAAATAGCTCTACTTTGTACTGAGCACCACCCGGTGGAATAAATTCTTGGACATGGCAATCTCCGTAATCTTTTTTTATTGAAGGATATTTTTCGATTAGTTCTTTGGGGGTCGTAACGCGTGCAAATCCGCGACCGCCAGTTGTAATATTGGGTTTGATGAGAGCTGGATATACCATTTTTTCTGCCACAGCTTCATAGTTTTCTAATGATAAATCCAACGTGAGAGGATGTGGATAATTCCATTCCTTACAGATTTGCATCAATTTGTGTTTGTCATATCCTTTTGTGAATACCTCATAGTCTGGTATTAGAAATTTAGTATATTTGCCTAATTCTGCTTTATTTTTGGATAGATATTCAGCAGAAAAATCATTCATTGGAATAATAGCATCTACTTTATTTGTTTTCAGCCAGTCTACAAAGAACTCATGGAATAAATTCGTATGCTCATGTATGGATGGAGCTATAATTTTTTCATCCACATGTTTAGAGCAATATCCATAGCTATCAATACTGTCACAAATAGATATGATATTGTATCCTGATTCTTTTAGAGCCTTTGCCATTGCAAGAGCCTGAATGGTTTCCCCATTCAATAGGACAATCGTGTTTTTTGCCATTATTTACGAGTTTTTAAGACCTTTGCTGGGATTCCACCTGCAATGCTATAGGGCGGAATATCTTTATTGACTACACTTCCAGCTGCTATTACTGAACCTTTTCCGATACACGTACCTGCTAAAATCACAGAACCCGCACCAATCCATACGTCATCTTCAATAATAACATCGGCATCATAATAGTCCTGAAGTATTGATGGAACGTCGATTTCATCGATAGAATGATTAAAAGCAAATATCATCACATTAGCTCCGGTATGGACATAATTCCCAATTTTTATCTTTCCAAATTCCTTACCTGCTTGGAGTACATTATTGTGATTTAATAGGCAATGAGATCCAATTTCAATTCGTTCTCCTTGACGAAGAATTACTGTTGGATGGACTTTGCTGCCTTTTCCAATTTTAGCTTTTCTTCGACCAACAACCATATTAACCATTATATAAGCCCATAGAGAAATCCAATATTTAAGTCCTTTAATGGAAAAGATAGTTGTGATTATATCGATTAAATATTCAAATCTTGATTGCCTTATGAATTTTACCTTTTTCCCTTTCATCTTATATATGATTTAGATATCTGATATACAGTCCAAAAAAAAGGTTTATAGAATACTAACCAGCGTTTCGGCTGTTGCAAAGAACGAGCAAGCCATTCCAGCCCTATTTTTCTAGCCCATTTCGGGGCACGTTTGACCGTCCCGGCATAATATTCAAAGACAAGACCAACACCTATGCAAATTGTATTTTTCAATTTGGGCTGGAGAAGAGCCATAAGACGTTCTTGCTTCGGTGCTCCTAATCCGACCCAAAAGAATGTAGGTGAAAGTCGGTTTATATCATCGGCAAGAGAGTCGATATCGTATGCCTCAATCGGCTGGAATGGAGGGGAAACAGCACCGACAATTCTTGCCTTGGGATATTCAACAGCAGCCCGTTGCTTCATTTTTTCAATCGTCGAAGGAGTGCTACCATAGAAATAGTGAGTGTAGCCATGTTTGGCCGATTCTCCAAGCAACGCGTGGAACAGCTCATTTCCTGCAACTTGTCCGACATACTTGTAGCCCATGTTGTGTGCAATCCATACAAGAGGTTTTCCATCAGGGACAGTCAGAAGAGAATTGTTCTGTATCGCACAATATTCAGGATCATGATTCGACTGATAGGCAACACGAGCATTGCTGACACAGATGTAGCCATGTTTCCCTTTTAAAAGAGAATCCGAAATTTTAGTCAAAACACCACTTAAATTAGTTTTTGACACTTTAAACAGTCCAATGCTATAACGTTCCATACTTGTATGCAAATTGTAATTTATGCCTTATCGACTTATATGAAAGAATCTCCTGAACTTTTTTCTGAGTCCGAACATTTTTAAACTAAAGTACTCTTTGCGTTGTCGAGAAATCATTTCAGCTTTAATTGTTAACTCAGACGGATATCTGTAAGGTTGTTTAAGTGTTCCCATGGATAATCCTTCATAATAATCTTTCTCACCTAATTCGTAATGTGAGCCTTCACATGTTCCTATTCCACGATTAATGGCTAAGTTTACATCTGGAATTAGGCATAGACCATCATTAACCATTATGGAATATCGCCATATATAATCCCAAGGTTTAAGAATATGCCTATTAGGGTAAGTATGTAGCAGGGAGCGATAAAACATCAGACCTTGAAACCATCCAAATCTTTTTATCATCGCTGGAATTGTGATATCAGGATATTTTTTCATTTCAGGATCCATTATGGCATGCCATTTATCAGCCCATGTAGCCCAGCCCCAACTCATAGGATAATATGTAAATTGTAAGACCGAACTTTCTAAAGCAGTTGACATAGGGTTATTTGCAATAATATGCATAACCTTCGGTTCGTTTTCATAACGAATAAAGGCGTCTTCACATAAATGATAAAAATCTTGACTTACATAGCAGTCATCTTCAATTATAACACCCCATTTTTCATTTGAAAAAAGCCAGTTTATAGCCCCATATACTCCTAAATCAACACCTATATTCTCCTCTCGAAAAAAGGTTTTCACGTCACACACCCAGTCAATCATATCAAGAATTATTTGACGAGTCTGATTACACAATTCTTTTTCCTCTTGTCGAGAAGGACGAGGACCATCTGCTGCAATATATAGCACATCCGGTTGGTAATCTCTTATAGATTGGAAACTATTAGCAGCAATTTCCGGTCGGTTAAAAATGATAAATAGTATTGGAACTTTCATGACATTTAACGGATTTTCTTTATGAGTTTGTGAATTAAAGTCTCCATTCGCACTGTAGATGGCATGAATTTTAATCCTAGATTAAATCTTATAAAAGCATTAATAGAACGAATGAATTTATAGTTATTCCAGTATGGTCTAGATATTGTTCCTCGTTTAATAAGAATATCATTTGTCAAAATCATCTCAATCGCATTCTCCCATTCCGGCAAAATCTTTTCAGGAGAAAATCGTTTAACCTGAAGTTTTGCTTCTTCACCTAAAGTTTCATTGAGCGTTTTATCTTGGAATAAGCGGATTATATTATTCGCCATGTCGGTTATATTGTGTCCTAATAATGCTGTCTGCTCATGTAGAGCAGTGTCTGGATGTCCATTCCAGTTGAGTGTAACAACGGGAAGTTTTGCAGAGGCCATTTCTATTATTCCAAGTCCAAAAGTTTCTGTTTTCGCACTAGGATTTACTATTCCTACTGAAGATTTAAGAAATATGTCATATTTTTCTTTTCCTAATATTCCAAGAAATTTTATTGAATTTTTTAAATTGCCATCTTTATCGGTTATATAATTAATTATTTTAGCCTCAGTATTTTCATCTGTAATACCATATGGCCCAATTTTTAAATTTCGATTATATAAATTTCCACCGCCAATTACATTTAAGGAAGCGTTTGGAATCTTTTTTTCTACAATCTCCCATATTTTGAATAATTGCAGAATGCCTTTAGAAAGAGATAGAGAGCCAATAAAAGTGAGAGTGTTAGGATGCGGTTGCCGTTGACAATCGCCTAAAGTATCATGTACGATATTAAAAATACTGATAGATTTAGTTATTACATCGTCATCAATATAAAAATCATACATTTGCTTTCCTACAAATACATTAAGTGCTATGGATTTGGATTTTGTAATCCAATTTACCATGTCAGAATTTAAGTAGTTGTGAGACCATGTTATAATTTTAGTATTAAGGAAAGAATTTAATATTTTAAATTCGGCTTCTTTACGAGGAGTTTTTAAGATAATTATCTCATACTTATTATCAAGATTTGCGAGATCTTCAAATCCTGTAACTAAGACATTGTTTATAGAGGATGGCAAATGAAGTTTGTTGTGGGATATAATAGATACATCATATGGCCTCGTGGATTGAGACAAATGATAGGCTAATAATAACTCACAATACTCTGTTCCACCAATTCCAGGATTTCCTTCTTTTGGCTTGGTCATGTCAATATCAGCCAAACCGTCGCCTGGAATATAGATTCCGATTCGTATCATTTCATTAATTGCGGGAAAAGGGTTTTAATCCAGTATTTTACCCATAATTTCCAAACGTTTTGCGGAAAAAAACGTTTTTGGAAAAGTAATGCAGTCTTAAATTGCAACCCTGTAGGTGAATATAGGTAGTTTATTCGTTCTTTTAGATTTCTCTTCAATAGATTCTCTTTATGGCTTTTATGGTCATTTTCACAATAACCTACATAATCTCTTAAGATAAGAAGTGGAAATTTTTCAGTGTGTGCCCAATAAGTATAGTCAAAATCAGCTCCATGAATATATCCCTCATGGAGGCAGCCTATTTTTTTTACAACATCGTTAGAGATATAAGTTATATTACCGTTTCCGATATCACAAGGTTGGAATGATCCATTTGGCTTGAGAAGTCTAAATGAGCTATGTTTAGGGTTGATTTGCTGCCATCCTCCATAACTAATAGTATTGGTGGATGGAGATAATGTTGAGCCTATGTAAATACCTCCGGTATTGTATTTTTCTTTACAAAAAGTGTCTGCATCTATAATTTCCGACCATACATTTTCTCGCAAATTTGTATCGTCGTTAAGCCATAAGAAGCCATCAAAATTTCCATCAGCAACAGCTCTTTTCCATGATAAATTTGTTCCTCCACCCCAAAAAAGAGAACCATTACCCTTCGATATTTTTACATTTGGATATAATAAAGAAACGGCCTCCGATGTTCCATCTGTTGATCCATCATCAGTAAGATAAATCGAAATACTAATTTCAGAATGAGGACATCTCGTTAATTCATTCAGACATTTTAAAGTCTTGTCCTTACGATTATATGCTGTAATAATAACTGCGATGTACATTGTTATTAATAAACTATTAAAATAATAATTTGGAAAATTATAAATTTCGAATACCTCGTCTCATAAAATGTTCTATTTTCTGTTGGTCTCGTGTTTGTTCTGGAAAGAATATGGTTTGATATGGGTAATAGCGTGCTAATGCTAACTTATTTGTTGAAAATTGGTAGATTGACGGAGTATAATATATAGCTAAAAGTAAAATTGCAATTGTCATAGTTTTACATTTCTTAATCAAATAATAAAATATGTCAGTAATAATAATGTAATCGATTATAATTAAATAATTGACAAATCGTTGAGCTGTATACATTACTGCTCCAAATGCAAGCACGGCGATAGAGAAGAATAAAATTGAAATTAATTCATTGTTTTCAATACGTTTTCTAAAACAGAGTGTCAACATCAGTAGGCATCCTGGTTTGAATATCTGCATTATGAGGTAATTAATATTATTACCTTTTGTCATACCTTCAAAATAAGCAGAACCATACGGTGAGTCTCCTAAAATTATGTCAATAATATTGCCCAACAATACAACGCCATAAATCGATATAATAAATGAGGGTACAATCAAAAATAAAACATACTTATAGGTTGGAAGCTTGAGGGATCTGATTAAAGGCAATAAAAACATAACTACAGCCGACGGATGTATAGAGTAAGCAATAAATACAACTATATAATATTTGACCCATGATTTTTCCATATAAGCTGGAAATCCCCATAATAGAAAGATTGCTACAGCAACCGTTTCTCTCATTAATTCAAAATTAAATTCGATGAAAGTAAATGTACAATAATAGATTAATATAGAAATAAACGGATGATGTGAATATTTTTTTGCTAATTTAAAAATAGCTATATTGATTAAAATTGCATTAGTAAATTGGGCTAAAACAAAGTTTTTAGAAATCGATTTTAGAATTATTGCATATATAAACCATCCCGTATGAAATCGTTTGAAAGAATCATGTCGTTCACGTAGAGCCTGAATATCCCCGTCTTCGTAAGTCCATATATCAGGGAAGTAAGACCATGTGTCCATATATGATATGGAATCTATACCAATATGATATCTCACGCCTGATATTAATATAAATAGAACACAAATACTCCAGTAACCTATAGTTCTATACTTTATGTGATTTTTTACATCGCATAAATATGCTAAAAATAGGACATATATAAACGTAATAATATAAATCATGCAGTGTACTTAACTAAAGTTTGTTTGATTCTGTGTATTTTGTTAGATATTAAGTGTTTAACATAAAAATGATGTATATTATAACAACAGTTCGGTAATTTTTGAGCAGGCATAGCTGTATCACACTGATACACAATAGTTTGCATTGATATTGAATTATTATTGCATCTTATTGATATTCAATTGAATATGCAAATTTTACCGAACTATTGTTATAAAAACTGAATTAAAAATATTTATAATTGAGGATTTTTCGTAATTCTCTTGTATATACGATTGAATAAATGAATGATATAATACTTATTGCAATGACAATGCCTATTGCGCCATATTGTTTTCCTAAAATTATAGCTAATGGTATATATAATATTAGGCCAAATAGGGATACAACAACTTGAGTTTTAATAGCCCCTATTCCGTTTAGCAAGTTCGATTGAAATGTATTCCATGTGTTGATTCCTAAGTATATGGAAACTACGAGTGTCATGGAAAATGGGATTGTAGTTGCGTCTCCAATCCATATTTTATAGGCAAGTGGCGATAATAATAGCATTATAATCAATCCGAAAACCGATAGATAATAGAATCTGATTAATTTGTGATACATTCGATTCATCCAATTAAAATCTTTTTTAGTATATGCGTCTGTGAATGCTGGCCAAAAAGGATTGACTACTAATCCAAAAAGCATTAATGTTACAGAAAGATAACGGTACGCTATGCTATACTGGGTTACATATATTGGAGAAGATATATAAGATATTAACAGATTGGTAGATTGAAAAATCACTACATACTGCACACTTAAAAAGAAGAATCCAATTCCAAGACTGAATATTTGTCTTACTAATGGGAATGATATGCTTTTAAAGCTTGGACGAACATCTTTTAGTTGACCTGAAAAATAAATTATATTTCCAATAATTAAAACTAAAAGAGGAATATAGGAAACCGAGAGGACAAGATTTATTAAAGATGGTTGAGTGTACTTAGTCAGAAAGAAAATTACAATTAATGAAATAAGATTGCCAATTGGTGTAAAAATAGACGAAAGAGCTACTTTTTGATAGGCTGCTAATATAGACGAAATTGCATTAAATATCATTTGTATGCAAACACAACCAAAAATTACTTTGAGGGCATTCACCACATCATTTTTATAAATGATAGGAATATTGAGTATATTGCACCAATCGATTTGAGGTATTATGAATTGTCCGAGTATACATAATGGAATAAAAATGCAAATTAGAGTTGCATAAGTTGTAGAAACAAGTTTTTTGCCTAATGCACGATCTCCTACAGCTAAAGCTTCTGCAAGCTTATTCTTTAGACCTAATGTCAACCCAATATCAAAGAAGCTAATCCATATAATAATTGATGATAATGTAATCCAAACACCATAAAGTTCTTCAGAAAGATATCCTAGAGTAATTGGAACTAAAAGAAGTTGTACGATAATACTTACCCCTTTTATAAGGATTGACCCCAATATGTTTAATTTCGCAATTCGGGTTCTTTTTTCACCACTATTAATAAAAGATTGTATGCTTTTAAACATATTCTATTTCAGTCTCTTGAAAATAAATCACGTGTATAGACTTTCTCCTCGACGTCGGTGAGGTCGGGGGAGGTGCGGTTGGCGAGGATGGCGTGGGAGAGGCGTTTGAATTCGGCGAGGTCGTTGACCACGCGCGATCCGAAGAAGGTTGAGCCGTCCTCAAGGGTCGGTTCGTAGATGATGACGGTCGCGCCCTTGGCCTTGATGCGCTTCATCACACCTTGGATAGACGACTGGCGGAAGTTGTCGGAATTCGACTTCATCGTCAGACGGTAGACGCCAATTACGCAATTTCCTTCGGAATTGCGTGAAGTATCAAGGTTTAAGGATGAAGTATTAAGTTCTTTTCCTTCAGATTCACTTGGGGGATTAAGCTGTGAGTCTTTAGATGCCGGACGGAAGGTGTTATTGTCGTAGTAGTCATACCATCCGGCCATTTTCAGCACTTGGTCGGCTATGAAATCCTTACGGGTACGGTTTGACTCGACAATGGCCGTCATCATATTCTGAGGCACATCCGCGTAGTTGGCAAGGAGCTGTTTTGTATCCTTGGGCAGACAGTAGCCACCGTAGCCGAACGATGGGTTATTGTAGTGAGTACCGATTCGCGGATCGAGACCGATTCCCTTGATTATTGCCTGCGAGTCGAGTCCCTTGACCTCGGCGTATGTGTCAAGCTCGTTGAAATAGCTGACGCGGAGGGCGAGGTAGGTGTTGGCGAATAGCTTCACGGCCTCGGCCTCCTTCATACCCATGAACAGCGTGGGAATCTCCTGCTTGATTGCGCCCTGCTGAAGAAGCGATGCGAATGTATGGGCCGCCTGATTGAGCATAGGAATGTCGGCTATTGTATTAATCGCCTCATTCTCACTTATATATTCGGCGTTATCAATGAGCTTTGGTATACCTACTATTATTCGCGAGGGATAGAGATTGTCGTATAATGCCTTACTTTCTCTGAGAAATTCGGGCGAAAATAGGAGATTGAGCCTTTTTATTCCCCGTCGATAATATTTCAGATATAGAGAGCGACAATAGCCGACCGGAATCGTGGATTTGATGATGATTACTGCCTCAGGGGCTATTTCAAGGGCAATGTCAATCACTTCTTCGACATGCGATGTGTCGAAATAGTTTTTGACAGGATCGTAGTTTGTCGGTGTCGCTATGATAATAAAATCTGCGTTTCGATAACCGTCAGATGGATTGGTTGTTGCGGTCAGGTCAAGTTTTTTTTCGGATAGATAACGCTCTATGTACTCGTCTTTGACGGGCGACCGTCGTTGATTGATGAGGTCGATTTTTTCGGGTATTATATCGACTGCTGTCACATGGTTGTGCTGGGCGAGTAGAGTTGCGATACTCATGCCGACATAGCCTGTCCCGGCTACGGCGATGTTATAACTTCCCATATAGCTTTTTTAACGATATCTTTTCCGTGGAGTCAACACTTTGTAGACCTCCCTTGAATCAAGAACGTATGCTAACCTGACGGGCAGTTGTCGCCCGTCATTGTTGTGTCGGAGATAAATAAGAGATATTATTGGGTCGCTATGCGTCGACTGTAGTGTGTCAGTCGGGAAGAAGGGCTATGAATTCAGGAGCCACTTCGACTGCGAGAGCAAGAAAAGTGTCGAGATTGACTATCAGGCGGCGTTTGCGAGTGCCTCGGGCTTTAAGCAGAAATCCTTCATAGCCGTCCATCGGACCACCGATTATCCTGACACGGCGTCCATACATATCAGGTGTGATTTCCGACGGCTGGTAATATTGCGGGCTTTCCGTCAGCGAAGCCGCGAATATGAAGCGTGCCATTTCGGCCGTGCGCACAGTCATCGGGACACGGTAGCCGAGGCCTTTGGCATATCGATATTGGAGGGTGGGGGTGTGTTCGACAAGTGGATCGAGAGCCTCGGCAGTGGAGTGGACAAAAAGCAGGTCGTGGATGGCCGGCACGTGAAGGCGTAGCTTTTTTCCGGCCGGGCTCACGCTCAGCTTTGTCACCATCGGGGTAAAGACTTCAAATCCCCGCTCTGACAACATGCGGAATGCCGGCATTTTGGCATTCGGACGTGTCAGATCGCGCATGGCAAACCATTGCGCTTCTTCAACCGGCATGTAAGAAACGGGGTTTAAGGGTGATAAAGATCTGGTTTGGGGATGATAGTCGGACACTTTTAGAAATAGTTTCTATTCCTGCTTGTTGTTGCATTGGGTTGGTAAACAAGCAGTTACAATGTCGAACTAAAAAGATTAAATGTAGCGGGCGGCTGATGCTTCCCGCAATTCAGCAATCGTCACCCCGAAGGGCGGCTTGCAATTCAGTCGCAAAAGTAATAAAAATGTGCGAAACCAGCAACTTTTTTATTTGGCGTGAGTGAAACAGCGATGAAATAAGAGATCGTTCATAAAAATAAGTCGTCCGGATTTATGGCGCTACATGGCAAATCGTGCGATATATGGCGCTTGAATACGACATATATCGCACGAAATGTCTAATGTTTTCCTTTGGCATGGTTGGCGATTGCCTGAACCTGTCCTTTTTCGCTCTCATCTTCATCCGGTTCATATCCGGAAGCCCATTTTGACACTTGCGATGGTTCGCGACCCTCGATTTGCCAGTCAAACGGATCGAAATGAGCGTTCGGATTGCGCCACGATGGCTTCCGGTAGGCGTAGACAATCAGTGGTAAGCCTATGAAAATGGCACTTCCTACGAGCAATATGCCAACATAGACAATCGGATTGCCTGTTGAAATCTGTGATGGTGGCAGGAAGCTCAGGAGCAGTGCCGCAAGAGCTCCGAAAATACCGATACTACAGACGGTCCATTCGCCGACCTTTCCTCCGGGCACTCGGAAGCCACGTTTTTTATATGGCTCTGTACGGCGCAGACGGATAAACGCACCATATATGATGAGCACCATGACGAGATATATTATGGTGGCGAGTTGCGACATTATCTGGTAGGCCGATTCCACCGTCGGGAGTACGATTATGACGAGACTGAGAAGCGATACGACCGCTCCGGAAATATAGAGGATATTTTGGTTTAAACCGTTTTTGTTTACACTCTGAAGGCTGCGTGGGAGATAGCCGGACTGCGCTACAGCCATAACTCCGACTGAAGGGCCGTTGACAAGGGCGCTTACCTGTCCGAGTACGCCAAACATTATAAATGCGGCCATTATATTCCCGAGCCACGACAGGCCGAAGCTATCCCACAGTTTATTGTATGCGACGAGGAGTGCTTGCAGCAGGTCGATGTTCTCGGTCGGTATGACGATGCCGATGACGAGTGTGCCGAGCGCATAGCCGATGACAATGACCGCAATTGCGAGGAATATTGCCTTTGGAAAATCACGCGCCGGATTTTTCATGTCGTTGATGTGCACCGCCTGAATTTCCATGCCTCCATAAAATAGGAATATCGATGCCGCGAGCACTATTGTGCTAAGATTGCCGAAATCAGGGAAAAATGATTCGTCGGAAAGTTCTATCGTCTTTCCGCTTGCAAAATATACTATTCCGAGGACAATCAGAATGACGGTTGGGATTATTGTTCCGAAGAGTCCTCCGTAGGTACTTAGACGGTTTGCCGAGCGGGTGCCGCGAAATGTGTTGAAGGTCGCGCCCCAGTAGAGTATGAATGCGATTACAAGTGTGTAGATTTTATTGGAAGCGAGCTGTTGGTCGAAACTTTCAGGCCAGAATATATAGGCGAGCGATGCCGCACCGAACATCAGTACAGTCGGAAACCAGATTATGATTGTCATCCATTCGAGAAACATTGCCGTCCATCCCCACCGCGGTCCGAAAGCTTCGGAAACCCAACGGTAGAGTCCGCCGGATTTCGTATAGGTAGAAGCAAGTTCCGCACATACGAGTGAGAATGGCAACAGGAATACAACCGCTGCAAAAATATAGTAGAATATGGATTGTACGCCAAACTTTGCTTCCGACGGGAGTCCGCGCAGACTCAGAATCGACGTGATAATGAGTATGGCCATCGCCCACATGGTAATAGTGCCTTTGGCTGTCGATTTTATTTTGGCTCTTTCGGGATGAGTGTTTTCCCCTGAAGAAGCATTGGTGCTGTCAATCCCCATGAGTAGATTAGATCTGTGTGTTATGAAAAGTTTGTTTTAGATTATAACGTCTTTTGTTGTGTTAAGGTTTTTGTGATAATGTACATGTGTATATAATGAAGCGCCGGGACGGATTCGTCAATTATAGATGACTTTCCGGCCCGGCGCTATTGAGGCTATGTCTATATTACTTGATTTTTACGGTTACAGGATTGTTCTTCAGGTTTTCCCATGATTTGAGGGAGTCGAACCATGTGTCTGCCGAATGTGGAGAGGCGGAGTCGCGCATCCCCCCTGAAGTGAAACTGTAGCGGATTATTCCGTTTTTATCAGGTTTCAGCAACATGAGATAGTTGATGTCATCTTCCTTGACCGATTTGAGGTTGGTGCCCGGAACCCATATGCCGAGACCGATGGTATCGGTAATGTCTGCCATGTTTTTGTCGGGAGTATTAGTCCCCCAGCTTCCGGCAAGCCCCGACTTGGTGATGAATCCCTGATTGTCGACCGCGAGCTTCTGCACGCCCGTACAGAATGTCGAATTGTCATCCGCGCCTGTGAGTTTTATTTCCACGTCGTAGTCGCGGTGTCTGTCGTAGACGGTGTAGCGCTGACGCATTTCTACCGGCTTTCCATTGTAGATCCAGCCTCGGTCAGAGACTTCTATGATTGATCGTACAGGTCCGGTGGTGACAATGCGCTGAGAACGTGTCGTCACGGTGTCTATCGTGACAGGTGTTTCATTCTGGTATCCTCTGAATGACCCGAGGGCAACTGAAGTCCCGGCCCATAGGACGTCGCGTCCGTAGCCTTCTTCAAGCTGCTGGCGTGTCGTGTAGAATCCTGTTTCTTCCAGTTCAAGACGGGGAGTGTTCTTGGCATAGAGGTCTACGCTCTGGCGGTTGTCCATATATACGCGTATGGCGTTGTAAAGCCCTTCGAGCACTGCGCCGTGTCCGTAGATGCTGCTATACATCTGGCGGTTGTCGGCATCGCCGGGAAAAGCGATAGCCTGTATCTTCGGATGCTTTTTGTTTTTATCATTCAGGCGTATGTAGGCATATGTCCCGGCTTCAAATTTCTTGTCGGCCGGTTCTGACGAAAGGTCAATTTTATATGTTTCCGTAGCGTTTGGTTTCAGGTCGACGAGAAACACGAGTTCGTCGGCGCGGCCGTCGTCGTTGAGGTCGTCAAGCTGCCATTTGATTTCAGGATGGCCCTTGATTGTTGCTGAGTTTATTTCTTTACCATTTTTCCCGACCGGGATTGTGACAGGCACGGCTGTGCGTTCCTGTCCGATGGGGTTGCTCACAGTGACAGTGAGCGAAAGCAATAGAGAAAGCGCGAGCATGGTATTTTTTGTAATAATATAATTAAGGTGATATATTATCGTAATGGATTTAAAATTTAAGGCCGCGTGATTTAATCCACACGGCCTTTGTAGGGCTCAGGAGCATTCTGGCAAAACGCTTCGAAGTTTTTACGCTATGCCGTCGCTTTCTTATTGCCCGAGATAGGCTTTGAGCAGATGGCTTTTCTGGCCTTTCAGCCGGCGGATGGCCTTTTCCTTGATCTGGCGCACACGTTCGCGCGTAAGGTCGAATTTCGCACCGATTTCTTCAAGCGTCATTTCCTGGCAGCCGATTCCAAAGAACATTTTGAGGATCTCGCGTTCGCGGTCGTGGAGCTGCTTCAATGCACGTTCCACCTCTTTCGACAGCGATTCCTGTGTGAGCGTCGAGTCGGCCATTGGAGAGTCGTCGTTGGTCAGCACATCAAGGAGGCTGTTGTCCTCACCTTCGACAAACGGGGCATCCACCGAGATGTGTCTGCCTGATACCTTAAGAGTGTCGGCGATTTTGTCGACCGGCACATCAAGCTTCTCAGCGAGTTCTTCAGGCGAAGGACGGCGTTCGTTCTCCTGTTCGAATTTCGAGAGAGCCTTGCTGATTTTGTTGAGAGAGCCGACTTGGTTGAGCGGGAGTCTGACGATTCGGCTCTGTTCGGCGAGTGCCTGGAGGATCGACTGGCGAATCCACCATACGGCGTAGGAGATAAACTTGAAACCACGGGTCTCGTCAAACTTTTGTGCCGCTTTAATCAAGCCGAGATTGCCTTCGTTGATAAGGTCAGGGAGACTTAGTCCCTGGTTCTGATATTGCTTTGCTACTGACACAACGAAGCGGAGGTTGGCACGCACGAGCTTGTCGAGTGCTCTTTGATCTCCCTGGTGAATACGCTGGGCGAGCTCTACCTCCTCTTCGACGGAGATAAGCTCCTCTCGTCCGATTTCCTGAAGGAACTTGTCGAGCGAGGCGCTTTCACGGTTGGTGATTGATTTAGTGATTTTTAATTGTCTCATGTTCTACTGATAGCAGATAATTCGTGCAAAGGTAGTAATTTTTCGGCTGATGTCAAAATAAAAAACGCTAAATGCACGCTGGCTAAGACGGTTTTTTTGTGGCTTTGGTCGAAAAGTTGCTCCTAAACCGAGGTTGTAGTGGGAAAAATGAAAATTTATTCGTAACTTTGCAATCCGAATCACATAACAAAGAACCGGCGCTCAGGGTTCGGAATCATAAAGCTTAGTGCCTTCGATGAGCTGTCGCCGGTTCGATTAATAAGTCTATCTAACCCTGCATGGAGTCAAAAAAAGTACTTTTCATCTCTCAGGAAGTATCACCTTATCTCCCTGACACCTCAATGTCGGTGCTTGGCCGTGACATCCCTCAAGGAATTCATGGCAAAGAATTTGAAGTAAGAACATTTACGCCTAAATACGGTTGCATCAACGAGCGTCGCAATCAGCTTCACGAGGTCATACGCCTGTCGGGTATGAATCTGATTATTGATGATACGGACCATCCGCTCATTATCAAGGTGGCCACCCTTCTGCCGTCTCGAATGCAGGTCTATTTCATTGACAACGACGATTATTTTCAGCCTATGCCCGAAAAGGGGCTTGAGACCGACCTGCTGGCTGCCGATAATGATGAACGCATTATGTTCTTTACTATGGGCGTGGCTGAGACTGTCAAAAAGCTTCGTTGGCAGCCTGCTGTGATCCATTGCAGCGGATGGGTTTCTGCGCTTGCGCCACTCTATCTCCGCCGTAAATACGGGGATGACCCGACGTTCCGCGATTCGAAGATTGTCTATGCTCTGCAGCCTGAAAAATTCGAAGGTACTCTTGACCCGCGTTTTGTAGAGAAGCTTCTGATGAACGATTTTACCGAGGAGGAGATTGCCGCTCTCGGTAAAGAACCTATCGATTTCGCCACTCTCAATCGTATTGCGATTGATTATGCCGATGCGGTGATTCAGGTTACACCCGATGTCGATCCGGCACTCGTGGAATATGCACGCCAGTCGGGAAAACCGTTCCTGCCTTACAAGGACGACGACAGCCGTGTGGAATCCTATACAGATTTCTACCATACTCTTCTCGGTGAGGAAGAAGATTGAATTCGTTTTCATCACATTGATTATTAAATGGAAAAATTAGCTCTGCTTTCAGCTGGCCTTGTTGCCGCAATGGCAGTCGCCTCATGCGACGAGACATCTTCCACGGCCGGTAGTAGTCTGGTTCAGGATGAGGTTGAGATTATAGTCGATTCTGCTTTTACAGTGTCAGGGCGTGCGGTAGACAATGATTTTGTGCAGTCGCGCACCGTGCTTCAGTTGCTTGGAAAGATTGACGCCGACGGCTACGGTTCGCTCTCAAGCGACATCGTGTGTCAGTATATGCCTACAGCCTATGTCGATACGATAGGCGTATCTCCCGAGACGATTGACTCTGTGAAACTTGTCCTTACGATGTTCAAGGATGGCTTTGCCGGTGACTCCATCGTCCCGATGGGTGTCTCTGTCTATCCTCTCACACGCCAGCTTCAGTCTCCGATATACAGTAATTTTGATCCGAAGGATTATTATGACTCGTCGAAGCTTCTGGGATCTACGACATATTCTGGCCTTATTGACGGTGCAGACGGGGTAGGAGCTGATAACTCCGGAAGTATCTACAAGGATATATTTGTTACTTTGCCTCGTGAAATCGGTGTCAGCCTCTACAACGAGTTCAAGACCAAAGAATCGACATTCAGCACACCTCAGGCTTTTGCCGAATGGTTTCCCGGATTGTATATCACCAACTCGTTCGGTTCGGGTCGTGTCACCCGTGTGGTCAGCAATATGATTAATGTCTACTATCGTTCTGTCCAGCCGATTCCGGACACAGATCCGCAGCGCGACACAATTCTCAACGGGACAGGCACGTATATGGCTGTTACCCCTGAGATTATCACTAATAACAATATTGCCTACAAGATGTCGGAGCGTTTGCGTCAGCGTGCCACATCGGGTGAAGCTATCCTTGTAGGTCCGACAGGCTACGATGTGGAGTTTACCTTCCCGGCGCGCCAGATTATAGAGCGCTACAAGGAGCAGAGCAATGCCCTTTCGGTTATCAATTCTCTCTCGCTCTCAATTCCTGTCGAGGAGATTGAAAACAACTACGGGCTTACTCCTCCACCTTACATACTTGTTGTCAAGAAGAAAGATAAATCTAAATTTTTCTCAGGTACGCAGATTAATGATGACATATCATCATTCTATGCTGCCTACAATACAACTACAAAGTCATACACCGTATCTTCGATGCGTGACTATCTTATGGACATCATTGACCGTGGCGAGGTTACTGCTGAAGATGAGGAGTTCGTGATATGTCCCGCTCTTGTTTCGTTCTTTGTAAATTCATCATCAAATTATTATAGCTATTATTACGGTTATAATACGACCTCTACACAGGTTAGCTCGATTACACCTTATGTGACAGAGCCTGTCATGGGTAAGCTTGATTTTGAGAATGCAAAAATAGTCTTTACCTTTACAAAGCAGACATTGGGAAACTGATTGTTTTCCGGTCGTGATTCGACGTATGAGGAGACTATATTTTTATCAATGATTGGTGCTAAATCACGAAAAAATCATTAACTTTGCAGTCGAAATAAATGAGGAAACGGTCTTATTGACCGATTCCCTTGATTTAAGCCGCAATAGCTCAGTTGGTTAGAGCATTTCATTCGTAACGAAAAGGTCGTGGGTTCGAGTCCCACTCGCGGCTCAGACAAACCCCTTGGTCAAACAGGCCGAGGGGCTTGTTGTTTTATTAGATGGAGAGATGTCTGGTGAATATAAGTGTGATTTTTTTATGAAAAAGGGTTAACCATTACGAAATAATTAGTATATTTGCGGGTGTAAATAGTCGCCTCCCTTGTTCTTTTCGCGGAATGATGGCATAAAAGAGTATAAATACCAATTATATAATCCATTTGTTATGAAATTTATTCTCCTCATTTGTGCGGCATTAGTCGCAGTTTCGGCGTTGAAGTCTGAAACAAAGCCGAATGTATATCTTAAGGTTCAGTATCAGACATCAAGTCTTTTGACTAATCGCGCCGATGGCGAGATGATATCCAATAGTGGCAACTATGTTCTTCAGGTTGCCGGAAAACTGTCTTATTATTATGATCCGCAGACTTATTATATCGATTCCTTAGAAAATGATCCGGTTGGGAGTCAGATTTGTCGTCAGGCATGGACAGATGCTTTCGAAGAGTTTAGTCGTACAGGAGCAAAACCGTTTGAGATTTTAGGCAAAAAAGGATTTCTCCGCAAGGGAGCCTATAAAGCTCTTAAAGATTTCAATTTCGGAAAAATAACCGTCTGGGACACGGCCGGAGGTGATAAGTTCCGCTATGATGTCGACATGGAAGAGCTCTCGTGGGAAATCGGCGATTCAATAAAGAATGTCCTTGGATATGAATGTCAGTCAGCAACAGCCGACTATCATGGTCGGAAGTGGACGGCATGGTTTGCGCCTGATGTGGCTGTTCAGGATGGCCCTTGGCAGCTTTGCGGACTTCCGGGACTGATAATGGAAGCAACGACTTCAGACGGTGAATACGGCTTTATTGTTACCGGTCTCCAAAAGTGTGACGAAGCATTGAAAGAACCGTTTGAAGATGACAAATATTTCAAGTCGACACGCAAGTCGGTGTTAAAAGCCAAGGCTTATTCACGGGATAACAGGTCGCAGTTCATAAGCGGATTGACAGGTGGCAATGTCAATATAAATGATCCGAAATTCAAGGAGAAAGTAGACTATATCGAGACAGACTATGCGGAATGACTGCATTTGTCTGATCCACAGTTTATTTTCTCAATTCCCAAAACGCAACGGCTGCTGCTGCGGCAACATTTAGAGAGTCAACACCATGAGCCATCGGGATGCGGACGGTATAGTCTGCTTCCTCTATGGTAGTTGACGCAAGGCCGTCGCCTTCTGTTCCCATGACTATTGCCAGACGACCCTCTGCTTTAAGAGCCGGATGGTCAAGTGGGACAGACTTGTCGGTGAGAGCCATTGCGACTGTCTTGAATCCATATTCTTTCAATGAGTTTACAGGGCCATCGAGCCATCCCCACGGGACTTGGAATATAGTGCCCATAGAAACTCTCACGGCTCTGCGGTTGAGAGGGTCGCATGATGAACGTGTCAGCACTACGGCCTCAATGCCGAGTGCGGCCGCCGAACGGAAAATAGCTCCGATATTTGTCGTGTCGACCACGCTGTCGATCACCACGATGCGCCGGGCATCTTTCAGCATCTCAGACATCGGTTCAAATTTCTTGCGCTTCATTGCGGCGAGGACTCCGCGTGTGAGAGTGTAGCCGGTCAGTTGGGCAAGCATAGGCCGGGAGGCGGTGTAGACAGTAAGTCCGGGACACGCGGCTATGATATCGGAAGCATCGCCATCAATGTGTCTTTTCTCGCATAACAGCGACAGCGGTTCATAGCCGGCGGCAAGCGCCACTCGTATGACCTTTGGGCTTTCGGCTATGAAAATCCCTTTTTCCGGTTCGAGACGGTTACGTAGCTGAGCTTCGGTGAGCGACCAGTAAGGCTTTACTCCGGGGTGGTCGAGATTGTCGATATGGATTACCGGCATGATGATTTCAATTGTTAAAAGTGATGGCCAGTTGGTTTAAAACAGTACAAAATTAAGTCACAAAGGCCGATAATCCAACAAAATGAGTGTAAAAACGACTCTTAATAGCCTTTTTCACGCGAAATCTGCGTATCTTTGCGCCCGAGAATCATTCATAAGAACCAATTACCTTATAAAATGGCTTATAATCTTTTGAAAGGAAAGCGCGGTATTATTTTCGGCGCGCTTAATGACATGAGTATTGCCTGGAAAGTGGCTGAGAAAGCCGTAGAGGAAGGCGCAACAATCACTCTGTCAAACACTCCTGTGGCCGTACGTATGGGTGATGTCAGCAAGCTGGGCGAACAGCTCGGTGCTGAAGTCATCCCGGCTGATGCCACTAATGTCGAAGACCTTGAAATGGTGTTTCAGAAATCAATGGAAATCCTCGGCGGTAAGATTGATTTCGTGCTCCACTCGATAGGTATGTCGCCCAATGTCCGTAAAAAACGTCTTTACGATGATATCGACTACGATCTGCTCAACAAGACACTTGACATTTCGGCTATCTCATTCCACAAGATGATTCAGGCAGCCAAAAAGCTCGACGCAATCGCCGACCACGGCAGCATCGTTGCACTAAGCTATATCGCAGCCCAGCGCACCATGTTCGGCTACAATGACATGGCCGATGCTAAGGCACTCCTTGAATCAATAGCACGTAGCTTCGGATATATCTACGGACGTGAGAAATCAGTGCGTATCAACACAATCTCTCAGTCTCCCACGCAGACCACTGCCGGAAGCGGTGTCAAGGGAATGTCGTCGCTCATGGACTTCGCTAACCGCATGTCGCCTCTTGGTAACGCTACAGCCGACGAATGTGCCGACTATTGCATCGTGATGTTTAGCGATCTTACACGTAAGGTGACAATGCAGAATCTCTTCCATGACGGCGGTTTCTCAAGCATGGGTATGAGTCTCCGTGCTATGGATCAGTACGAAAAGAGCTTTGACGATTACCGCAACTCTGACGGTACAATCCAGTATGGTTGATATCGCATAGCGTGAATTAATATCCACGTTTCGACTGATAAAAACTATCGTCCATGCATAATTCATATTCTGCATGGACGATGTTTTATTACAGGATTTTCTGCTGGGTTATTTCGGCAGGTTGAAAGCGACAGTCATTTCACGCATCTGTTCGTTGTTCATGCCGTCGGGTTCGAAGCCCATGTTCTTTGCTGCGATATAGATAAGTGCCGACTTGTTAAGTACGTCAATCTGGTCGAAAGCCGCCATGACATCTTTCTCTACTGCAAACACGCCGTGCTTTTCCCAGAGGGTCACGTCATAGTCGCCGAGTTCCTTGATTGTCGCTTCTGCGAGTTCGTTTGAACTGGGGAGCTTGTAGGGGATAATGCCGAGACCACGGGGGCAGAAAGCTTTTGTCTCAGGAATCATGCTCCAAAGGAGATTGGTTGCCACGTCTTTCTCAAGGAACTTCTTGCAGTGGCTCATTGCCACGAGTTCGATCGGATGGGTGTGAACCGATGCCTTGTAGTCAGAGCCCTTGGAGATTAGATAGTTGTGGACTGCGAGGTGTGACGGAAGTTCCGATGTGGGCTTAACAGGCTTGTCAGCGATGATTTCGTAGTGTGCACAGTCGTCAGTGATGCGGATGATCGAGCCATTGTCCATCGGACGGCGTGCGAGGTCACGCATGCGCATGTTTGTGCCTTTGCAATAGAAATAACAGCCCTTGAGTTCGGGGAGGGTGAGACCGATAGGTGTCACGGGAGAGATGGCGGGCATGTTGCGGATTTCATCGTCGATGTGTTCGGTGATGTTTACGGTGATGTTGCCGCCGTTGCGTTCAGCCCAGCCTTTTTGCCAGAGATAACCGGCCACTTCGGCCACTTTTTCCACTTCCTCGCGCAGTGCGGGACGATTTTCTAAGATAGATGACATAGTTGATTGTGTATGTGAGATTGGATTATCCGATTAATTGGGGAAGGAAACATGACACGATGAGAACCACGATGCCGATGATGAGAACCGAGATGGTCTTTGACGAGCAGCCTTTCCATTCTTTGAGGATGATGCCCCACACGTTCGAGAACACGACATTGAGGGCCATGAGTATACAGAACGAGAGGGTCATGAGTGTCGGGTAGTCTGTCAGGAAGCCTTTGCCGAGTGCAAGTCCGAAGAACTGGCTGTACCAGAGTGCGCCGGCGAGCAGACAGAAAATGATATTGTTGGCGAGTACACCGGTTTTGCCATAATCACTCCATGTGTGATTTTTATGATTCTGATAGAAGCAATAGATGGCGTTTGTCACAAAACCACCGAGCGTCACAAGGAATGTGGCAGGAAGAGTCTTGTAGATATCAGGTGTGAGGTCACCGAAATTGATGCCGCTTCCGAATTCAAGGCCGACGTTGAAACATCCGCTCATGAAACCGGCAAGAAGGGCTATGGTTATGCCTTTGGGGAAGTTGAAATCTTTTACGGCTGCTTTCTTTTCCTCTTCGCTAAGCGATGATGCTTTCATCGAACCTGCTACGCCGATGATTGCAATACCGATGAGAGTTACGACAACTCCAAGTATTACCGCAAATGTAAGCTGTGACAGCGGGTCATTTTCAGGGAAGAAGATGTTGAGCAGTACCGGTCCCATGATTGTACCGAGTCCGGCGCAAGTTCCGAGGGCGATTGACTGGCCGAGAGCCACACCAAGGTAGCGCATTGAAAGTCCGAACGTCAGACCGCCTACTCCCCACAACGCTCCGAAGAGTATGGTCATCCAGATATTGAACGACTGGTCAGATGTGAAAAGCTCGCAGAGCGAATGTCCGGCCGGTACGGCGAGAAGTGCGCCGAGAAACGGAAGAATCAGCCATGCGAATACTCCCTGTACAATCCAGTAGCTTTCCCAGCTCCAAGACTTTATCTTGTTGATGGGGACATAGCAGCTCGACTGACAGAAAGCTCCTACAGCTATGATTAATAAACCTATTAATAGCATGATAGTGATTGGTTTGCAGTTTATGGATTAAAGTTTAAAGTTTAGATATGGGTGAGATTCATCCATCTAAACTTTAAACCTTAAGCTTTTGGACTGATTATTAGCGCTTGGATGTCACGTCGCGTTCGTAGCCTTCGACTTCGGCGATATAGCTTTCACCGACGGGCACATTGTTCTTGAGGCAGAACATATCGTAGACAGCATTCCACGGGAGGTTCTTGCATTCTTCGAGGAGGGCGAGACGCTGGAACCTCTTGTCGGCAAGCTCATATTTGCGGAGGGTTTCGGTCGGTTCGAGGAGCGCGCGAAGCATGCACTTCTGTGCTGCGCGGCTACCGATTACGTAAGCACCGATGCGGTTGAGAGTTCCATCGAAATAGTCGAGACCATAGTGAACGCGGTTGAGAGCGCCGGCACGTACGATTTCGCTGAAGAGATCCATAGTGGGATCGTCCATGATTGTCACGTGGTCTGAGTCCCAGCGGATGGGGCGTGATACATGGAGCATGAGTTCGGGAACGAAAAGCAGCATGGCTGACACCTTGTCGGCTACACTTTCGGTCGGGTGGAAGTGGCCGGTATCAAGGGTGATCATCATGTCGTTCTTGGCGGCATATGAAGTATAGAAGTCGTTAGAACCTACAGTGTAGCTTTCAAGGCCGATGCCGAATACTTTTGATTCAACACAGTCCTTCATCCAGTCATACTTGTGTTCGAAAATCTGGTCGAGAGAATCCTTGAGGAGCTCGCGATACATGTAGCGGTTCACTGTGATGTCTTTCGAGCCGTCGTGAACCCATGTGTTCATGATACAGGGATCCTGCTGGGCCTCACCCATTGCCTGTGCGATGGCGCGGCAGCGCTTTGAGTGTTCGATCCAGAAATCACGGATGCCCTTGTCGGGATTCGAGAGGCTGAGATCGCCGCTCTTGGGATGAGAGAATGAGGTTGAGTTGAAGTCAAGTTTGATGTCGTTTGCCTTACCCCAGTCGATCCAGCTCTGGAAATGCTCTACCGAGCACTGGTCGCGGTCAACAAACTTGTCGCCGAAGTCACCGTAGATTTCGTGGAGGTTGAGACGGTGTTTACCGGGGATGAGGCTCATTGCATAGAGGATATCCGCGCGGAGTTCGTCGATATTGCGAGCCTTGCCGGGATAGTTGCCGTTGACTTGGATTCCGCCGGTGAGCGAGCCGCCTTGGTTTTCAAAACCTGCAACGTCGTCTGCCTGCCAGCAGTGCATGCTGAGGTGGAAATCCTGCATCTGGTCAAGCACCTTGTCGGTATCTATTCCCACTGCTGCATAGCGTTCTTTAGCGATTTCATAAGCCTTTTTTACTGATTCTTCTTTCATGATGTAAGGTAAAATTTTGGTTTGTGGTATTAATAAATTTGTTTATCTGTTCTGTTTGAGATATGGATTGGTCATGAGATATTGTCGTCTCTGTCATTTGGGCAGATACGTTTTGGTCTCAGTCGAGTTGACAGCTACGCGGCGCATATCCGCGATGTCTTTAACTCGGTTGTCGGCGCGGAGCTGTACGAGTATATTGCCGAGGGCTGTGGATTCCGATGGCCCGGCTACGACAGGGAGGCTGATTGCATCGGCTGTGAGCTGCATGAGGTGGGCGTTCTGGCAACCTCCTCCGATGACATGGAGCGTGTTGATTTCATTGGGCGAAAGTTCGCGCAGCCAACCGAGCACTTCCTTGTAGCGAAGAGCGAGACTGCGGAAAATCACACGCATGAATTCAGCTGCCGTTTCAGGTACTTGCTGTCCCGTGCGCTTGCAATATTCCTTGATGGCCTCTGTCATTGATTTCGGATTTGCAAATGCCGGATCGTCAGGATTGATGGTGCTTTCGATGTCGGTTGTGGTATAGAGTGCACAGAGGTCAGCGATGTTTTCGGGTGCGTCTTTGAGTTCAGTGCGAGAGCGTTCAAGAAGCCATAGTCCGCAGATATTTTTCAGGAACCGGATTGAGCCGTCGATTCCGCCTTCATTCGTGAAGTTATAGCCAAAGGCTTTGTCGTTGATAATGGGCTTGGGTGATTCGACGCCGAGCAGTGACCATGTGCCACAGCTCAGATATGCGAATTTTTCATCTTTTGCCGGAACACCGATTACAGCCGAAGCTGTATCGTGGCCGGCTACGGCTACGACAGGGACAGCGCCGAGACCTGTGGCTTGCTGAACGCCGGGAGTGAGTGTGCCGATTACATATCCCGGATTTACAAGTTTTCCGAAACGGTCGGGAGTCAGACCTGCTTTTTCGAGCAGTTCCGCGTCAAGTTCACCTGTGGTCGGGTTGAGAATCTGAGATGTCGATGCTACGGTACGTTCAGTCACGGCGTTGCCTGTGAGCATATAGCTGAGAGCATCTGGCATGAAGAGGATTTTATCGGCGATTTTAAGAGCGTTGCCGTTCTTTTTGCTGAGGGTATGGAGCTGGAACAATGTGTTGAAGTCCATGAACTGGATGCCGGTCTTTTCATAGACTTTCTCGCGGGGCATCTCCTCGCAGAATTTGTCGACCGCACCGGTTGTGTGTGGATCACGGTAGCAGTAGGGGAGACCTGCGATAGTCCCGTCGGCGTGGAAATAGGCCACGTCGCATCCCCAAGTGTCGATACCGATCGAACGTGCTTCCGCACCGATTTCTCCGAGTTTGACAGATGCGTTGCGCAGACCGGTGAGCACTTCGTTGTATAGACCCGGTAGATTCCAGAAGATATGGCCGCCGATGGGGAGCATCGGATGCTTGAATCGGTGGATTTCTTCAGTCTCCACTTTTTCGCCGTCGAATGACGCGAGGATGACTCGACCGCTTGTCGCACCAAGGTCGACAGCGATATAATAGTTTTTTTCGTCTGCTTTCATGGGATAGTATGTCTTTTGTTTTGTTATGAATGTTCTTGGTTGTGGATAATCAGTAGGTGCTGAATGTGGCGGTCACCGGCTTCATGGCTCCTTGGGGGGTAACGGTGAGTTTTACATCTCCGGCCTCTCGCTTAGAACGGAGTATCACTGTCGCAGTTCCGTTAAACAGCCGTCGGGAGTTACCTGTGGTCAGTTCTTCGGATGTTATGTCACCGTTGATTACACCTGCGATCTCTGCCGGTCCGTCAACATGGAATTTCAGCGGAGTGGAGTCGTCGGGAACTTGGCGGTCTTTTGAATCGCGGGCACTGATTCTGACATGGATGAGATCCGTTCCGTCTGCTTTCCATTTCGGGTTGTCGCCTTCAGCTTTGAGTTTTGTCGCTTTTCCGGTGGTGTCGAGTCTATGCCGTGCGACAGGCGTCTTTTCTCCATTGCGGTATGCTATCGCCTCGATATAGCCTTTGGTATAGGGTATGTTTTCCCATAGGATGCGGTTTCGTGTCTTGGAGTCGCTGACATTGTTTGGCTTTCTGCCGATGCTTTTGCCGTTTATCCGCAGTTCAACCTCGTCGGCATTGGTGAAAGTGCAGAGATTAAGGCTTTCACCGGGTTTACGATTCCAGTGTGATGAAAATTTGGTTGTCCCGACTGTAACTCCGTTCCATTCGGAGTTGTCGTCGGCATCGGCTATTGCTATGCGCACCACCGGCTCGTCAGGTTTGAAGAAACTGCGCAGGAAATAGGCCATCGGTTTTGGTTCGAGTGATATGTCGAACACACCTTGCGACCATCCCTTGGCCGGCCATCCCTGTGATTCGCCGAGATAGTCGATCATGCCCCAGTATGCCAGCCCGACCACGCGGTTAAGGTCCATGTCGAAGTAATTTGGCCCCATGCCCGATGTGTTGGCCTCGCTCTGATAGAATATCATTCCGGGAAATCGACGCGAATCGCCGGGAAAATACATATACCTGTAATTATAGGATGCGATGTCGGTGACGAGTGCGAGAGGTGCGGGAAGGCTGTCGGTAAAGTGGTTTCGTCCGCGCGGGTGCATGGCGACTGTCGACAGTCGTGTGCCGTCCAGACGGTCAAGCAGCATTTTTTGCAGACGGTATGGTGTGACACCCCAGTCGTTGAACGGAAGGTCGCTGATCATCTGCAGTTCGTTGCCGAGACTCCACATGACGACCGATGGGTGGCTGCGGTCGCGTCTGACCCATTCCTCCACATCGTGCTGCCATTGTTCGCTCCAGTCTTTGCGGTCGCCTGAATACTGGCGTTTCCATTTGTCATACAGTTCGTCGACCACAAGTATGCCGTAGCGGTCGCAGAGGTCAAGGAATGATTTGCTGTATGGATTGTGGGATGTGCGGATGTGGTTGAAGCCGAACTCTTTCAGCAGCTGTATACGTTTTTCCATAGCGCGCGGGTAGGCAGCTGCGCCGAGTGCGCCGAGTGTGTGATGGTTGGCGATGCCTTTTAGCAGCACTTTGCGTCCGTTGAGCTTCATTCCAAACTCAGGAGAGAATTCCACACTGCGTATACCGAAATGTTCGCTGTAGGTGTCGGCAACAGAACCGTCTTTATTTATGAGCGAAAGATGAAGAGTGTAGAGATCCGGATGCCCGGTGTCCCAGAGTTGCGGTGATGTGACGGCTATACTGTCAATCAGGAATTCACGTATGCGCTGGCTGCGGTAGTTGCGCAGTTTTTTTGTTGAGTCATATACAGTGATTCCGTCGGGTGATTCTATTTCAATTTTTACCGTGAGACTGTCAGGGCGGTGACGTGATGCTATTTCAGCTTCGATTTTTACAGTCGACAGTGTGTCGCTGATCACAGGTGTAGTAATCCTTAGCGGATTGCGGGTGAAATAGTGGTTTTTGTCCGTGACTATGAGATTCACGTCGCGGTAGAGCCCTCCGCCGGTATACCAGCGCGAATTTTCGGGCTTGCCGGTATCAGCTTTGACGGCTACGGTATTCTTTTGTCCGTATTTCAGGCCTGCGCTCAGGTCGATTTCTGTTCCGAGATAGCCATAGTTGGTGCCGCCGACTCTGGTCCCGTTGAGATAGACATCGCCGGTAAGCATTATCCCTTCAAAATCGAGCAATACTCTTTTCCCGATCCACGCAGAATCGGGTACGAATGACTTGCGATACCATCCGATGCCCATTTCCTTGAATCCACGGGGACTAAGACGGCTTTTTACGTTTGCCATCTGGTTTGTCATGTCGGGACGTTCGTCCGGCGACGGTTCTACCCATTCTTGTGAAATCTGAAAGTCATGCGGAAGATTGATATCGGCCCATGAACTGTCATCGGTCGACACTGCTTCTGCTGCAGGGGTATTTCCTGATTTGAATTTCCATCCAAAATTCCATGGCTCTACGCTTCGCCCGAAGGCGGAGTCGCAGAGGCATGTGACCAATAATATTATTATTATGGTATTAGAGAGAATTTTCATAAATAGTAATCAGGATGCACTTGCAAGAGCATCTGTAATGGCCGTGAAAGTGCGATTATTTTTCGCGCATGAATACGTTGATTGGCGTTCCGTGGAAATCCCAATTCTCTCTGATCTTGTTTTCAAGATAGCGCCGGTATGGCTCTTTGACCCACTGTGGGAGATTACAGAAAAATATGAATGTCGGAATCGGAGAACCCTTGAGCATTGTGACATACTTGATTTTGATGAACTTACCCTTGTTTGCCGGTGGCGGATAAGCCGAAATCGCTTCAAGCATGACGGTGTTTAGCTGGGAGGTCGGGACTATGCGTCGACGGTTCTCGCACACCTGAAGGGCGGTTTCAAGCACCTTGAATATGCGTTGCTTTGTGAGAGCCGAGGCAAAAATAATCGGGAAGTCGACAAACGGGGCGAAGCGTGAACGTATCGAGTCCTCGTAATGCTTGATGGCTTCCTTTGATTTGTCCTGAACAAGATCCCATTTATTGACCACTACGACAAGTCCCTTTTTGTTGCGCTGGATAAGCGAGAAAATTGCAACGTCCTGAGCTTCAATGCCACGTGTTGCATCAATCATAAGGATGCAGACGTCAGATGCTTCAATCGCACGTATTGAACGGATTACCGAGTAGTATTCGATGTCTTCGGTGACTTTTGTCTTTTTGCGTATGCCGGCAGTGTCGACAAGATAGAAATCGAAACCGAATTTGTTATATCGTGTATAGATTGAGTCGCGTGTCGTTCCTGCTATGTCGGTGACGATGTGGCGCTCTTCGTCAATGAAGGCATTGATGATTGATGATTTGCCTGCGTTCGGGCGGCCGACGATTGCAATTTTGGGAATATCGTCGAGTTGCTCTGACTCGTCATCATCCTTCTCCGGCATTTTTTTCACTACTTCGTCAAGAAGGTCTCCTGTGCCGTAACCGCTGACAGCTGAAACACCCATCGGATCACCGAGACCCAGACTGTAGAATTCGGCTATGTTGTAGAGCGAGTCACCTGTATCGACTTTGTTTGCAACGAGGATGACAGGTTTGGTTGATCGGCGCAAAATCTGTGCCACCTTATCGTCAAGGTCAGTGACACCGTTGGCTGCGTCTACTACAAAAAGTATCTCGTCGGCCTGCTCGATTGCGAGATAGACCTGCTTGTTGATTTCATTTTCGAAAATGTCTTCACTGTTTACTACCCAGCCGCCCGTGTCCACGATTGAAAACTCCTTCCCGTTCCAGTCGACTTTTCCATACTGGCGGTCACGGGTTGTGCCGGCTTCATCGTTTGTGATGGCCGTGCGTGATTGGGTGAGTCTGTTGAAGAGTGTGGATTTGCCTACATTAGGGCGTCCCACGATGGCTATCATTTGTCCCATACATTGATTGTTAATGCTGTGAGGGCATAAGTCAAGGCTTATGCAAATGCAAATTTAACCAATTATTTCTTAATCCACAACAATCACCTCCCGAAGAGGGAGAAAAATGGTGAAAAAAGAAATACTTGGTTAAATCTTGTTAAAATAGTGAATTTTTATGCCGTTTTATTTGGCGGCTACGACTAAAGGTTATACCTTTGTGACAAGTTTTTCATGGTATTAGATTTAAGGTAAAAAAGTTATTCGTCGGGATGACGAGTAATTTTTTTTGCCCCGATTTTATATCGGGGCAAGTTCTCAACAGGTCTTACGTTCCATATAAGGATTGAGTTTGTGCCAGTCGGCGATAGGAGGCATTACTCCCATCTCAATCACTTCATCGCGAAGCTTGCAAAGGTGCTGATAGCTCTTTTCAAGCTCTTTTTCTTCTTCTGGAGTTCCTGCAATCGGTTTGCATTCCACGCCGTTTTTGCTGATGACGGTTTCCATGGCCATCATGATATGTTTGAAACGGTCGTTGTTGACATACGTACCGGCCGGCCAGCGGAAAGGAGCACCACCCATTGCAGCTGCGATCATTTCGATTGACAGGTAAGCCGGGCTCTGGAATGACGAACGTCCGCGAAGTTCAATGATGTTCTTTCCACCTTGTACGACACGTTCTTTTATTGCAATCCAGTCTTCCAACGGAAGTTTGGGCGTGCCGATTATATCTACGAGGGGCTTGCCGTCCACCAAGGTAGTTGAAGCGAATACAGCCATCTGTTCGCCGTGGCCGCCATAAGTACGGCTGTTGGTGATTTCGTCGGCTGGAATCTTGAAATATTTCGAGAGTTCGCTTCTGAGGCGCGTGCTGTCGAGTGCGGCAAGCGTGCTTACCTTTGACGGTTCTACTCCGGAATAAAGGAGGGTGATAAGACCGGTGATATCAGCCGGATTGAACACAACGACGATATGTTTTACATCGGGGCAATATTGCTTGACATCCTTGCCGAACTGGGCTGCAATCTGGGCGTTTCCTTTAAGGAGGTCTTCACGTGTCATTCCTGCCTTACGGGCTGCGCCACCAGACGATACGACGTATTTCGCACCGCTAAGAGCCTCCTTGATATCAGTTGTATAGGTGATATTGACACCCTCGAAGCCACAATGGAAGAGTTCTTCGGCTACTCCCTCAAGTGCAGGTCCGTAGGGATCGTAGAGGCAGATGTTGGGAGTAAGGTGCATCATCACTGCTGTCTGTGCCATGTTTGATCCGATCATGCCGGCTGCGCCGACGATGGTCAGCTTCTCATCAGTTAAAAATTTCATGTTTGCTTGTATATTTAATTAAAACAACAATTTATTATACATTATAGATGTGCATATATTGGTCATCGGTTTTGTAGAGACTGGCATTTTCTGAATGTCATGTCGCATTCTTTAAAGCATAACATGAAACGGGCCATAAAAGTTGTCGTAGCCATCAATTAACAGGTATTATTGTTCTGTTGACAAAAAACTTGCTAACTTTGCAGCCGTTTTCATGGCGGTGTCGTTTATATTCGCATAGGATGCGTGTCGCTGATTGTTTAAAACGTCACCGGGTTTCAGGTATATAGAGGTAATAAAGATTGAAAATATGAGTGAATCAAAGCATACGGCAGGATGTGAGGCTGCATCAGGTTCCGTAAAGGAAAAGCTGTGGAATTCAAATTACTGCAAGGCAATGGCAGGAAACTTCATGATGTTCTTTTCGTTCTATCTCCTGACTCCGTTGCTTCCTATCTATCTTGACGCACAGTTTCATGCCGACAAGGATCTTATCGGGCTCGTACTTTCAGGCTATGTCGTCGCGGCGTTGATTGTACGTCCGTTCAGCGGATTTATTGTGGATAGTTTTAACCGCAAGAAGGTTCTGATGTTGTGCTTTTTTACTTTTTTCATATGTTTCACCGGATATATAGGGGCAGGTACAATCCTGATGTTTGCTATAGTCCGCACCCTTCATGGATTGCCGTTCGGAGCGACGACGGTAGCCAACAGTACTGTTGCGATAGATGTCCTGCCTTCTTCGCGACGGAATGAGGGTGTCGGATTCTACGGTCTAAGTAACAATCTGGCTATGGCCATCGCTCCATCGGCCGGCATCTATGTCTACTCTGTCACCGGTAATTTTCAATTGCTGTTCTGGATTTCACTCATTGTGGCTTTTGTCGGATTCTGCATGGCGTGTTCCATAAAACAGCCTCCGCGACCAATAGTCGAAAATAAACCGAAGTTCAGTCTTGACCATTTTTTCCTTGGACGGGCATGGCTTATGGCTATAAACATATTGCTATTCGGCTTCTGTTGGGGTGTCATGAGTAATTACGTGGCTATTTATGGCAAGGAGGAACTTGGTATTACTGACGGGACCGGTCTCTTTTTCGCCCTTTTGTCGACAGGTCTGTTTGTCTCCCGTCTCTATGGGGCAAAGTCTCTTCGAGAGGGGAAGCTGACGGAAAATGCGCTGCAGGGAGCATTGATAAGCTGCGTCGGGTTCACATTGTTCTCTCTCTCTCCGGGGCAATGGGCCTACTATTGTTCGGCCGTTCTCATCGGACTTGGCAATGGCCGTATGTATCCGGCGTTTCTCAATATGTTTATTTCCGTTGCAAGGCGTGACCAGAGAGGGACGGCCAATTCGTCGATTCTCACTTCATGGGACTGCGGTATGGGACTGGGGATATTGGCAGGAGGAGTGCTGGCCGAATACATAGATTTTTCCGCTTCATTCTGGTCGGCTTCAATCTCGCAGATTGCCGGGACGCTTCTGCTTGTTTTTATGACACGTCGGTTCTTTCTTGAACGTAAGCTTTCTGAGGAAGGCCGACAGTAATTAACAATAATATAGTTAAATAGTTTTTAATATCATAAGCCTATAGCGCAAACAGTGTAATTTTGCATCGCGTTTCATCGTAGGTTAGTCAAAAAAGGGAAAATCAGATGGCAGTAAATGCAAGCACCTCGACAGAAGATCTCGGAGTCAAGTCCGTCGGCAAACTTCTCGTCCAGTATTCCGTACCGGCAATCATCGCAAGTGTTGCGACTTCGCTCTACAATATCATAGACAGTATATTCATAGGGCGTGGTGTCGGACCTATGGCTATTGCCGGTCTGGCCATCACTTTCCCGCTGATGAACCTCGTCGCAGCCTTCTGTATGCTAATTGCAGCCGGTGGCGCTACTATAGTCTCGATTTTTTTAGGGCAGAAGAATTATAATCGAGCCACAGACGTGGTCAACAATGTTTTCACTCTGTGTCTCATCCATTCGATTGTGTTCGGTGGACTGACGCTGATATTTCTTGAGCCGATATTGCTGTTTTTCGGTGCTACGGCTGACACGGTCGGTTATGCGATGGAATTTATGGAGGTGATTCTCTACGGCACACCTATCGGTTTTGTATTTATCGGATTGAACAATCTTATGCGAGCCACGGGTTATCCGCGCAAGGCAATGACCTCGGCTCTGATTTCAGTGGCGGTCAATCTTCTGCTTGCACCGCTGTTTATTTTTGTTCTTGACTGGGGCATCAGGGGAGCGGCTTGTGCCACTGTGTGCGGTCAGTTCTCAGCTTTTGTATGGGTGATGTCACATTTTCTGTCCAAGAAAAGTTCTATCCATTTTCAACGGGGCAATACATGGCTGTCATGGACAATCGTAAAGCGTATCTACGCGATTGGTCTGTCGCCCTTCCTGATGAATGTGTGCGCGTGTGTGGTCGTTATCTTCATCAACCGTGCGCTGCTTGACTATGGCGGTGCGGACGGAAATCTTGCAGTGGGTGCCTACGGTATTCTTAACCGTACCACAATGTTTTTCGTGATGATTGTCTTTGGTGTCACACAGGGAATGCAGCCTATCCTCGGATATAATATAGGTGCGAATCATTTTGACAGGGTGAAAAGGGTTCTTCGTCTCGGCATCTGGATAGGCGTTGCCATAACGTCGCTCGGATGGATTGTGAGCGAAGGATTCCCCGACAAGGTGTCGGCTCTGTTCACCACCGATGAGACCCTTATCCGTATAGCACGCGAAGGATTCAGGATATATTTCGTGGTATATCCGGTTGTCGGATGTCAGATTGTGATTCAGAATTTTTTCCAGAGTGTCGGTAAACCGCATATGTCAATCTTCCTGTCGCTGACGCGCCAGCTGTTGTTCCTTATACCCTTCCTTATAATATTCCCTCGTTTCTGGGGTGTGCCGGGGGTATGGGCATCTATGGCCGGATCAGATATTATCGCTTTTGTTGTCGCTATAGTCACTCTCTGGTGGTGGATGCGACACACTATGCGTCGCATGGAAGAGAATGCAGGGGTGCTTGGTGCTTCAGCCGGAGCTGTGACTGAACAGACAGGAAACAAGTAGCCGCGACTGACCTTGAATATTAATAATTTTAGCCTAATCAAAATGCAGGAAACAATAGAAGTGAGAGTAACCCCGAAAGTTGCGGGAGAACCGATGTTGCTGAAAGTCGAGCTGTCAGGCCGTCTCGGCGTTGATGCCAATTCCATCAGGCATGTCACTGTCGTGAGGCGTTCGATTGATGCCCGCCAGCGTCAGGTGATGGTCAATCTGACATTGAAAGTCTATATTGACGAGATTCCCGACAACGCTTCTCTCATCAAACCAGTGGACTATCGCAGACTTTCTGCCGACAAGAGTGTTGTGATAGTCGGGGCAGGACCCGCAGGGCTTTTTGCTGCTCTCCGTCTGATTGAGCTTGGCATAAAGCCGGTGGTGCTTGAACGTGGCAAGGATGTCGATTCGCGCCGTAAGGACATGGCGGCTATTGCACGCGAAGGCGTTGTCGATGCTGATTCAAACTATTGTTTCGGCGAGGGTGGTGCAGGAGCATATTCTGACGGAAAGCTTTATACCCGTTCAAAAAAACGAGGGTCTGTCGAAAAGATACTTCATATCTTCGCACAGCATGGAGCTTCGGAGGATATATTGGTTGATGCCCATCCCCACATCGGGACTGATAAACTTCCAGAAGTCATTAAAGCGATGCGTAATACCATCATTGAATGTGGCGGAGAGGTACGCTTCAATACTCGGGTGACCGATTTGCTGATTGACAGCGATGAGGTGAAGGGTGTCGTGACGGCCGACGGTTCTGAATTCAGAGGTCCTGTCATTCTGGCTACAGGCCATTCGGCACGCGATGTCTACCGGATGCTCCGCAACCGCGATGTGACTATGGAGCCCAAAGGACTTGCAATCGGAGTGCGTCTCGAACATCCGCAGAAGCTAATTGACTGTCTGCGTTATCATTCGAAGGATGGAAGAGGCAAATATCTTCCGGCTGCGGAATATACGATGCTGACCCGTGTGGATGACCGTGCGGTCTACTCGTTCTGCATGTGCCCCGGTGGATTCATAATTCCTGCCGCGAGTGAAGAAGGGCAGCTGGTTGTCAACGGCATGTCGCCTTCAAACCGAGGAACTCGCTGGGCAAATTCCGGCATGGTTGTCGAGATTTTGCCTGAAGATGTGCCCGATGGTGACGATGCTACCTTAAAGATGATGCGCTATCAGGAGATGATTGAAAAGGCATTCTGGGAAGAGGCCGGCCGTACACAGAATGCTCCGGCACAGCGGATGGCCGATTTTGTGACCTCGCGTCAGTCATCGGATCTTCCGGCGACATCCTATGCACCCGGAATCCATTCCGCACGCATCGACCGTCTGCTTCCTAAAGGGATAGCCCGCAGACTTCAGCAGGGATTCCGTGACTTTGACCGTAAGAACCGTGGATTTCTGACAAATGATGCCGTACTTATCGGAGCTGAGACCCGAACTTCGTCGCCGTTGCGTATTCCGCGTGATGCGGAAACACTTTCACATGTGAGTCTCAGGGGGCTTTATCCATGTGGAGAGGGTGCAGGTTATGCCGGAGGAATAGTCTCGGCTGCCATCGACGGTGACCGTGCGGCCGATGCTGTAGCCTCATATCTGGGCGTTGTCCAAGGCTGAATAACTGCAAGTAGGTAGGAGGTAGGTTCTGCTTGTCGGTTTTATCATCAAAATTGGGTATTTTGTCTTTAGTTTGGAGACAGTAATTTTGCATGCTGAAAAAATCAGAGCGAATTACATCCGAAATATATGGCAAAAAAGCCCTTTGACACTACACCGATAATTACGCTGTTTCTTGTATTGGTATCTGTCGCATTAAGTGCGACAGCTGCTTTCGCATCGGTTAATGGCAATGGACTTAGAATAAAAGTCGTCGATGCAGAATCTTCCTCGCCTGTCGAATTTGTCGCCGTAAGCCTGCGTGAAAATGAGCGGGGCGAAATCAAGGGGGGATATACGGATGCCGACGGGGTGTTTGCCATAACACTCTTACCTTCCTCTTGGTTGGTCGATGTGTCTATGGTTGGTTATAAGCCGGTCAGGCGTACAGTTGATGTCAGAGGCGACATGGCTCTGACCATACGCCTTGAACCTGCGGAATCATTGGCTGAGGTGGTTGTGACTGCACGCGAGGCCCGTAATGCAACATCTGCTTCACTGATCGACACCACTGCGATGCGCCACCTGCAGCCGTCGAGCTTTTCCGATCTCATGTCGTTGATTCCCGGAGGTGTCACCAAAGACCCTGAAATGGGGGCTGTCAATACTATAGCTCTGCGTGAGGCTAATGGAATCAGTTCGACCGGGACCGACTATATGACCTCGGCTCTTGGCACGGCTTTCGTTGTTGACGGAATACGTCTTAACACCGATGCCGACATGCAGACAACTCCTGACGCTAACCGTACTGACCGGATTTCATCAGGTAAAGGTGTCGATATGCGGTCGATTTCGACTGATGATGTCGAGAGTGTGGAGGTCGTGCGAGGTATTCCTTCTGTTGAATATGGCGAACTTACCTCGGGATTGGTTAATATCAAGCGCAAAAGCGGAGTCAGCCGTTTTGAAGCCCGCTTCAAGGCCGATACGCAAAGCCAGCTGTTCTATGCCGGAAAAGGTTTTGATGTGGGTGGCGACAGGTCTTGGGTAATCAATACAGGTGTCGATTATCTTGATTCAAAGATTGATCCGCGCAACAATCGCGAAAACTTTAAACGTGTCACCGGCTCGATCAGGAGTGTAAAGCGGTGGGACAACACATCGGCGCGCATCAGTTGGAATTCGAATCTCAGTTATAGCGCCACTTTCGAGAAAGATGACAATGATCCCGACCTTGCCGTCAACAATACAATTGATTTCTATCAGAACGATAAGCATGCTTTCCGTTGGGATAACTGTCTGGTCTATTCGCCTGCAAATCCATCACCTCTTCAGGAACTGAGCCTTGTTTCTGGATTAAGCTATTCACACGAGGAACTGACGCAGCAGAAACATGTGGCTTCCTCGCGTGTGATGCCATTGCCTGTATCCCTCACAGAAGGCAGTAATTACACAGGGTATCTGCCTATGCTCTATCTTGCCGATTACAAGGTTGAAGGACGTCCGTTTACAGCGTCGCTCAAGGGAGCGGGTCGTCTTCGGTTTGACGGCAATAAGCTTTCGTCAACCATGAAAGCAGGTATCGAATGGAATATGAGCAAGAACTATGGCCGTGGAGCTGTCTATGATTTGTCACGTCCGCTTGTGGCCGGCAACAATTCCCGTCCTCGCGCTTTCAGTGATATTCCTGCGATACATCTTCTCTCCGCCTATCTTGAAAGCGAGACAAAACTCTATGCCGGACGCAACACGGTGACCCTTACAGCCGGTTTGCGTGAGACACAGCTCCTGCACCTCAACAAGCGTTATGAACTGAGCGGTAAGCCCTATATAGACCCACGTTTCAACTGTGTGTGGAATCTTCCTCCTGTCTATGTGGCGACTTATCCTTTAAGCTTTGAGATTGCAGGAGGAGCGGGCTGGCACACAAAGATGCCGGTGGCAGCCTATCTTTATCCTGATAAACTTTACTCGGACTTTGAACAGCTCAACTACTACCACAATGTCGAAGCCTACAGGGTGATGAATGTGAGAACCTACATAGAGGATATGACCAATTATTCCCTGCGTCCGGCTCGTAACTTCAAGTGGGAGGTGAGAGCGGATGTAAGCTATAGAGGCAATAGATTGTCGCTCACTTATTTCCGCGAGAATATGAAAGACGGTTTCCGCAGCAGTGGTTTTGTACATTCATACACATATAACCGTTACGACGCTTCGGGCTTTGATCCTGAAAGCGCAGACCGTGCTCCTGTCATTGAAGAGTTGCCTTACACGTCAGAAACATATCTTGCGGTCAGAAGCAAGACCACCAATGGCAGCCGTACATATAAAGAAGGAGTGGAGTACACGGTTCAGTCGCGCCGTCTGCCTCGGATTCATACCCGTGTGACTGTCACAGGTGCGTTTTTCAAAAACACCAACAGCAACAGTCAGCCTCTCTGGTATAAACCCACCATCATAGTCAATAACCGCGAGCTGCAGTACGTCGGGCTATACGATGACCTTGACGGAAGTGAATATCGCAGTTTCAACACCAATATCCTTTTTGATACAGACATAAAACGTCTTGGTTTGAATTTTTCAATCGGTATACAGAATCTGTGGTTCACATCTCGCCGCACTCTGCGTCGCGACGGTGTACCGGTCGAATATATGGATGTGAATGGCGATATCCACCCTTACACAGCCGAGAGTATGGCAGATCCTTATCTCAAACAGCTGATAAGGACCTATACCGAAGGTTCGTTTGCACGGTATACAGTTCCATCGTCGACCACAGTGAATTTCAAAGCCACAAAAAATTTCTGGCATAACTGTATAGGGCTGGCTTTGTATGTAAACAGGCTGATAGCTATTGAGCCGGACTATGAGCGCTATGGAATTACGATGCGAAGATACTCTATTCCATATTTCGGTATGGAATTAAATCTTAAGATATAATATTATAATCAAACATAAAATCTAATTATGACATTCAACAGAATTCAGGTCAAACATCTGCTGATGTGCGCAGTGCTGACAGCCGGACTTTCGACAGTGACAACTTCATGTTCCAACGACGACAATACACCGGAAGTCACTTATCCTGTGACCATTATCGAGAATCTGCCCTCTGAACTTCCTTCATCTTATGTAATGAAGTCCGGCTCTGTGACATATACTGAGCTGAATACAGGCCGCGTGACCACATTTGATCTTCCGATGACTGTTGCCGATGTGCTTCCTGCCGGGACTTATGACATTGACGGAACAATGGTCGTGACATATACCGGTGCCAACGGAGCGGAAGTGGAGCAGGCATTGCGTGCTGTCGTCTCACAGCAGGTAATCAGTGCGACATCTCAGTCGGCGACTCTCAAGTGGTTCTTCTACAATCCTGAAAATACACTCGTCTTCGGTGAGGTTTACTTTGCAGGTTCTCCCAATGCAGCAGGTACAAACGGTCTCTACGATACTTATCTCACGATTTATAATAATACTGACGAAGTGCAGTATGCCGACGGAATTGCTATTGTCGAGAGTAAGTTAACCAATGCTTCTACCGACCGGATTCTCACAGCGGCCAACCAGCGCGATGCAAATTTCACTGTCCAGACAGTCTATGTCATTCCCGGAAGTGGCAAGGATGTGGCCATCAATCCGGGTGAATCTATCAAGATTGTCGATCAGGCTATCGACTGGAGCAATCAGGTTGCAGGCGCACTCAATCATACCGATGCAGATTTCGAGTGGTATGATGAAGTGACTACCGGCACTATACGTGACACCGATAACCCCGCAGTCCCCAATCTTGAAAAGTGGTTCAGCTATTCGAACACCATCTGGCTTCCGTCAAACCAGTGCAACCGTTCGTATGCTATTGTTCGTTTCCCTGAAGGTATGACTGCTGAGAAGTTCCTTTCCGAGCAGAATGGAGAGTATTCCTATATCAATGCAGCGACAGGCAAGGAAATGGCCGGAACAAAATGCTATCTGATCAAGTATGAATGGATTCTTGACGGTATAAATCTTTCTCCCAAAGAAGGCTGGACGCTTGGTGCGTTGAGCACTTCGGTTGATGCAAGCTATGCTGCCATTGCCGATGCAAAGGTTGACAAGACTCGTTTCGGTAAGAAATTTGTCCGCAAAGTCGCAGGTGTGTCGGCTGCCGGTAACACAGTCCTGATGGATACCAACGATTCGGCAAACGATTTCAATGTGGTTTCAGCGAATTAAACGACACTAAGAAACTGTAATGTCTATTGATGTCCGGACTACTGCGACATAACCGCTATATGATTCTGGCTGTGGCCGTGACTCTTTCAACAGGAGCCATGGCGCAGTCGGCATCTTTGCTCCCTGAATTGCAAAGGCTGGCTTTGCCGGTCGAATCTAAGCGTCTGGCTGATTTCGAACCGAATCCGTCAGCTATGTTCTACCGCGATTCAGTCTCGCTGTCGACTCTTTCATTTTCTGCTGACCGGACGGAGGAAGAAAAACCTGTAATGGAGCAGCTTGGCGACGGGCATTTGCTTTTCGGACTTTCTGCCGCTTCATACTCTCGTCTCGGACAATCGAGCGTCGTATGGGGCGATGCTGCCTTCACGACAGGTTCTTATCGCGATGTCCGTTGGTCTGATTGCATTGACTATCGTCGCATCGCACCATACGTCCTTGGAGATGAGGCCGGTGGTAATCTGAGTACACGCTGCTACAGCTTTTCGGGCGGATATGCGAAGAACATTGGACGATGGTCGGCGGGTGTTGAAGCCGGGTATCGTGCTGAAATTGCTTATCGCAATCGGGATCCGCGTGTCAAAACTGTAGTCTCCGATCTGGATATTTCTCTTGGAGCATCCTACGAGGTGAATTCGGGTCATGTTATCGGACTTGACGCTGACCTTAATGTCTATAATCAGAATTGCGACCTTGATTTCTATAGTCCTGTAAATGAAATCAACACTTATACCCTTACCAGGCTTGGAACATATTATCGCCGTTTCATGGGTAACACCAATAAGAATAGCGGTTACAGTTCACTTGGCTACGCGATAGGGTTGCAGTTCCTGCCGATTAAAGGCGAGCGTGGATTGAGCGCTACTGTTAAATACGGACACTACCGCATGGAACAGCAGCTGCGCAATTTCAATAATCTAACACTCGGATTCACAGACAACGATCTGATTGATTTCTGCGTCGGTTATTCAGCCGGTTTATCCCGTACACTGCTTATCCGTCCTTCCATTGAAGGTATGATTCATCGACGGAGGGGAACTGAAAATCTGTTTGGGACATCGGCAGGAGCAAGTTACGATAAAATCGGCAGCCGTTCGCCGTATTCCTGTGACAATGCTCGTTTCGGATTGTCGTTGCCGTTGCAGATTGCTTTCGGCCGTACGACATACGTCACTCTGAATCCGAATCTCTCGTTCGAGAACGAAACCGAAGGCTATTCCGAGCCATACCGTCATTTGCAGGTAAGTCACCTGATTCCGGGTTTGAAAGCTGATTTGTCGGCTGTTTCGTCTGGTATATGGCTTTGGAATTTTTCTCTTGAAGGTTCTTTTGCTAAAGCGTCGGCCGAAACACCGGTATTGACAGATCTCGAAACGGATACCGCTCTTGGACAATGTGTCTTATCCAACTATTCGATGTTGTGTGCCGACAGGACATCGCTTGGAGCTATGATCGGAATATCACGTCCGGTCAGCAGCTTCATATTGTCGCTTTCAGCATCCTATGGCTTTACGGATTATTGCAATGAAGGTGTCTGCCATTGTGCGGTAGTGACGCTTTCAGCTAAATTTTGATTTACAATATCATAATGAATATAGGTGACTCATGCCACTTATTCCTGAGAGTATAAGTAAAGAAATAGAGTTGCAAAAAATAGATTACGTTTAATTTTAAGAGTTAGTATAATGAACCAAGACTCTGAATCTGTAATATCTGTAAAAAACTTGACCCAACGCTATGGCACGGGACGAGTGATTTACAGCGACCTGAGTTTCGAAGTGCCCAAAGGCCGCATACTTGGTCTGCTTGGTAAAAACGGAACAGGCAAAACCACCACCATCAACATTCTGATGGGCTATCTGCGGCCTCAGGGGGGCGAGTGTCGGATTTTTGGTGAGAAAATCACTGAAATCACTCCGGCAACACGGGCACGCATTGCATTGCTCATTGAAGGCCATGTGCAGTATGCCTTCATGACCATCGCTCAGATAGAGCGTTTCTATTCGAAATTCTATCCTAAGTGGAATCGCGACGCATACTATGAACTTATGGCAAAACTTCATGTTTCGCCCGGACAGAAAATTTCGTCAATGTCGTGCGGTCAGCGTTCACAGGTGGCGTTGGGGCTGATTCTTGCCCAGAATGCCGACCTGCTTGTGCTTGACGACTTTTCGCTCGGCCTTGATCCCGGTTATCGCCGTCTGTTTATCGACTATCTCCGTGAATTTGCTAAAGCAGAGGAGAAAACAGTGTTCATGACGTCACACATTATTCAGGATCTTGAGCGTCTTATTGACGATTGCATAATCCTTGATTACGGCAAGATTCTGACCCAGATGCCGGTCGACGAGCTGTTGCGTGATTTCTCACGTTACACACTTGAGACCGATGCTTCTGTCGATAGATTTGAGGCAGACTCTGTATTTGTAAATCCCGGAAAAATCAAAAACGAACTTGAGTTCTATACCTTCCGGCCTTTTGATGAAGTGAAGTCACACATCTCGGAACTTGGCATCGGTTACAGAGGACTCGAACGTCGAGAAATGTCTCTTGAGGATGCGTTCATAGGTCTAACAGGTAAATATTAATCTGCTCTCATGGAAAAAGCTCTCATATTTAAGGAATGGGTGAAAACACGGATGGTGTTTTTTATTTCGCTCGCGCTTGCAATCTGTGTGGCTCTCTATGCCGTGCTGATGATGAAACGACTTATCGAGTTAAAAGGTGTGGATCACCTGTGGCTCATATTGTTGCTGAAGGACAACACATTTATTGATATAATCAAATATGTACCGCTCGTTGTCGGCGTTGCTCTTGGTGTCGCCCAGATGGCACCTGAAATGGCTCAGAAACGGTTGAAACTGACTTTGCATCTGCCATATCCACAAGGACGGCTCATCTCTCTGATGCTTCTCACCGGGTTAGTCGAGCTGCTTGTAATCTTTGTTGTGCAGGCTCTGATTATAGCGGTCTTTGATGCCGGTATTCTTCCTGTCGAACTGGTGAAACGTGTAATGCTGACCACCCTTCCGTGGTATTTTGCCGGTTTCACAGCCTATCTGTTTGTGACCGCAATATGTCTTGAGGGGACATGGCGTCGACGGATGGTTCTGTCGCTTCTCGGTATTGCCGTGCTGATGATTTATTTTCTGCAACCCGCTCTTGAGGCTTACAACGGCATGATGCCTATTGTCATCGTTTCGACATTGCTCCTCACCGTTCTTTCGTTTGGATCGGTCATCAGGTTTAAGGAGGGACGGCAGGATTAAGAGGCTGATAGTCTTTCTTTGATCTTTCGATAGATGGATTAATAAAGATACAGCCTTGAGAATGGATGACGACAATTGTCGTTTTATCTCAAACTCCTGCAATCAGGAATTAAAAAAATAAATTTTTTTACAGCCTCAAAATCATGAAGAAAGCATATATAGTTATACTTGTCGCTCTAAGCGTCATAGTTTTGTCGTGGTTCTTGCCATGGCTTTATTCAATCATCTTTCCTGTCGGAGTCTCGGATCCGTTTATCGCCTATTCGCCTGTCAGCAGACAGATGATAGTCTCTGAGACCGGTCAGGAAAAGAATCCTGCCATCTATGCCCTTGATGCGGAAGGCAAGCGGATACCGGGTCTCTACAGCAAAGAGCAGCGCGACTCGCTTCTGCCACAGATATATTTCACTCAGCTCATGGCCCGTGAGCAAATGCCTGACTCTATTGACGGCATCGAACTCACAGTGCCTGCCCTGAAACATGGACAATGGGTCTTTACCTCTTTGCCTCGCGACATCAACAAAGTGCAGCCTGAAGTTTATCTGATGATGGAGTCGATGCCGGCACGAATCGACCTTGAAGATCCGAAAGAAGTGTTCAGATTCAGAAACGGTCGTGTGGAGTTTATCGACATGGAAACAAACGGGATTGTCGAAGGACGTACACGTCGTTTCACCGACATATTTACAGAGCGTGATTTCCGGTTGCCGGTAAGAAGTGCTTCGGCAAACGTCACAAGCCGTAAGCCATACGATGAAGGCTATCTGATGGTCGATGACCGTGGTGACATATTTCATCTGAAGATGCAGGCCGGACGTCCGTACATGATGAAAATCCGTAAGCCTGATTCAATCGATGCTCGGCAAGTGTTTATCATGGAGAATGTCGATACCCGTCATCTTGGCCTTATGACCGATGCCAACGATAATCTTTATGTTATCGAGCGTGAGGGTTATCGCATCTGTCCGCTCGCGGTCGGTAAAGTAGACCCGACGAAAGACCGTATCTCGATCGTAAAGAATATGTTTAACTGGGTAGTGAAGATTTCCAATTCCGACGGGGCGCGTTGGACAGTTCTTGATTCTGACGATTATTCAAAGCTTGCTGATTATAATATATCGTATTCACACTCCGTTTCTCAGGTAATCGCATCTTACATATTCCCCTTTGAGCTTTCGTTTACAGCCATTAGCGACTGCTATGCCTTCCCGCGCATAAGCGATGTTTCGTGGCGTGCCGTATTTCTCAATGTCGTTCTTGCACTGATTATACTTGTGGTTTACCGTCGTCGCAGGTCGTCAGGGAGGAATATTGCGCTTGCGTCGGTAGTGACATTGGTCTGCGGGATTTTCTCGTTCATACCTCTGATTATTATTAAAGATTGAATTCCTATAGTCAACAAAACAATTATAAAACAATGAACAAATGAAAAAAACATCAATCTTTTCCATTCTTGCAGTTTTCTGCATGATTATGATTTCATGTGGCGGTTCGTCAAAGTCGGCCGCCGAAGCGTCGGCCGACAATGCGGTCAGTGTTGACGAAGTGCTTGCCAATGCTGACAATATGCTTGGCGACACTATAGTTGTTGAAGGTGTGTGCTCACATCTCTGCGCACATGGTGGTAAGAAAGCATTCATCGCTGGGGCTGCCGACAGCATAATGCTTCGTTGTGAGGCTTTCCCTCTGATGGGTGAGCCGTTCCCGAAGAGTGTTGTCCGTCGTCCGATGCAGGTCAAGGGCATTCTTCGTGAGGAACGTGTCGATGAGGCTGCTATTCAGGAGATGATCCGTCGTAACGAAGAAGCTCAGGCCGCTGCAGCAGCCAAAGCTGCTGAGAACGGCGATCTCGCTGCCGACTCGACTGCGACCAAGGCTGAAAGCGGATGCGCGACAGAGCGTACGGCCAAAGGTCAGCGCAATCTCGTGACATTCGAAGACCGTATCAACGATTTCCGTGCCAAGATTGCTGCTCGTCAGGAAAAGGAAGGCAAGCCCTACCTTTCATACTATTATCTTGAAGCAATCTCCTACGATGTGCTTTCCGAATAACAGGCAATAGGAAATAATTAGCAAATCCGATGGATGGTGTTCTGCAGTTCGGTGAGGAACCGGGCTGCGTGAGCGCCATCCATTTGTGTATGATGGAATTGGAAAGAGACTGTCAGTGTTGTTTTAAAGAATTTCCGGCGGTATTTTCCCCATATCAGAAACGGATTGTTGAAGATTCCGCTATACATCCCCACCGCGCCGTCTATATCGTAGGCGGCAAGTGCTGATGTGCCTATTACCATACGGTCGGCAATGTCGTGGTTGACGCATGATTCTGCAACCCGACGTGTCAGGTTGATGTAATCGTCATTGAATGTCTCGATGTTTTCACTGAAAGGAACATCACACGAACTGACCTCACCTTTGCTGTTTGCAACTATGGTATTGACTGCAATTGAATCGTAGTGCAGAAGCGACTCTCCGACAGGGAGCATGTAGAATTCCTTGATGCCACTCGCGGCTTTACCTATACACCAGCACATCAGCATGTTGAATTTCAACCCTCTATTGCGGCTTACTTTCAGCAACCGTGTGACATCAAGGGTTTTGAATAAAGTGACCATCGGCATTGGAGCTTTCATCCACATTTCGAATGCGTAGGCCCTGGTTGTGTTTGCCGGATTGATTTCTGTTACTTTAGGTTGTGTTATGTCCATACTCTTCAGTTTTTCCCGCAAAGTTACATCCGGCAGAAATAATCTGATAGAACAAAAGGGACATCTCACGATGTGCTATAAAATGGATTTGAGAAAAGGTCTGAATAAGGTTTTGTAACTGTCAGAAGTGATGTTGGTGTATGAGCTGTGAACAGCTTGAATTCACGGATGAAGTGTGACCGGTCGGCATATCCGCAAGAGTATACAATTTCTGCATAGTCAACGGAATGTTCGTGGCGTTGCATGAGCCATAGTGTCTTTTGAAAACGGACGATGCGGGAATATTCCTTAGGATTCATGCCAATGTGAGACCTGAACAGTCGTTCGAACTGCTTTTTGCCGAGACATGACAACTCACAAAGTTTGTCCATACGTGTATCATGCGTATTCATAATCTGTTTTAGAGCTGCGTTGAGCCGTCGGAAGTTAAGGGCTTTCATTGCACTGTATTTCCGGCTTTGCATGCTTTTCAAGCGTGCGAGCAACCGGCTGTCAATCATGGATACGCATGCCGGTATGTCCTCGCAATTTCCTACATCGTGAGCAAGAGAGTCAAGCTGCCGGTCTGAAAGGTCATGGCCGGAAATCTCCATGTTGTAGAAATCGTGAAGTACAGGGCCGATGAACATGCTCAGGGCATGTGGATGGAAGACGGCTACGATTGTGTCAAGTTCGCCTTCACTCAGGATATGTGATGGAAAATTTACCTGTCCGCTGATTGTGAAGCGTGGTTGCGAGGCCGAAAGTTCAGGGATGAAGAAAGATGTCTTGCGATGGAAGATTATTTGCGGACATCCTATAGGAAACGTAAGTGTGCTCGAGAACCGGGGCAATCGCAGCGCCCAGTAATATCTGATATAAGGAGCTAATTGCGGTGATGGCCGATAGAAAGTGAAACTTTGGTCAGACATGGTGCTTGCCCGTTTTTTGATGATATAATTCGGAAATTTTATCTTTTGCCATAGCTTTCGGTCGGCTCTGCTACAACCCCGTTTTCGGTCTCTATCATTGTGTAGGAGGCGCATTTGTGAGGACTGACAATCCGTTCGTAGATGGCTGTGAGCGTGGCTTCGCGTGAGGCGCTGTCGCGCAATGAACATTCCCATACGCGTATCACTCTCCATCCAAGCAACCGCAATTCGACATCGGCGCGATAGTCACGGGCTATATTGAGGTTGATTTTATGTCGCCAGAAGTCGATATTGCTTTTGGAAAGTCTTGAAAGTCTGCAATCCTGATGTCCGTGCCAGAAACAACCGTCGACAAACACAACGGTTTTATATTTCCTGAAAACAATGTCTGGCGAACCGGGTAGTTTTCGTGAATTGACGCGATAGCGCAGCCCTTTGGCGAACAGGAATTTTCTTACCAGCATCTCCGGTTTTGTATTCCTGCCCTTTATCGCTGCCATACAACGACTGCGTTCGTAGGGTGTCATCACGTCAGTCATGAAAATAGTGTCGGAAAGAGTGATTATGAATAAAAACAATCGCCACAGGATTTTGGATTTATCCGTCAGGCGATTGTATGTGTTGTGGGGAAGTGTGTCTTAACGGTTGGAATACATATCGTCGTAGTAGCGCTGATAGTCGCCGGAGGTAATGTTGTCCATCCACTCTTCATTGTCAAGATACCATCTGACGGTCTTCTCTATACCTTCCTCGAATTGCAATGACGGTTCCCAGCCGAGCTCACGCTGTAGTTTGCGCGAATCGATGGCATAGCGCATGTCATGGCCGGGGCGGTCGGTGACATAGGTGGTCAGATTATCGCTTGTGCCTTCCGGATTGCCGAGCAGACGGTCGACTGTGCGTATGATGACTTTTATGAGGTCGATATTTTTCCATTCGTTGAAGCCACCTATATTATATGTCTCTGCTACAGTCCCACGGTGGAATATCAGGTCAATGGCGCGTGCATGGTCTTCGACAAAGAGCCAGTCGCGCACGTTCTCGCCTTTACCGTAGACGGGGAGTGGTTTGCCTTTGCGGATATTGTTGATGAAAAGCGGAATGAGTTTTTCGGGGAACTGGTAAGGTCCGTAATTGTTCGAGCAATTTGTAACGAGTGTCGGCATTCCGTATGTGTCGTGATAGGAGCGAACGAAATGGTCGCTCGAAGCTTTTGAGGCAGAGTAGGGGGAATGAGGATTGTAGCCGGTGGTTTCAAGAAAAAATTCTGTACCGTAGGCGTGATGGTGTTCCGAAGAGGCTGCGGTCGTAAACGGAGATTCGACTCCTTCGGGGTGAGTCAGTTCGAGTGCGCCATATACTTCGTCGGTCGAGATGTGATAGAAAAGTTTTCCTTCATAGCGTTCGGGCAGAGATTCCCATCGTTCGCGTGCGGCCTGAAGAAGAGCTAATGTGCCCATCACATTCGTGCGTGCGAAGGTGAAAGGATCTTTGATTGATCGGTCGACGTGGCTTTCAGCCGCAAGATGTATCACTCCGTCTATCCCATATTCGTTAAACACACGGCGCATCTCGTCAAGATCGGCTATGTCGGCCTTGACGAAACGGTAGTTAGGTCTGTTCTCGATGTCTTTGAGATTGGCAAGATTTCCTGCGTAGGTCAGCTTGTCGAGGTTGACTATCAGATAGTCGGGATATTTGTTGACAAAGAGTCTAACCACGTGGTTGCCTATGAATCCTGCTCCACCGGTGATAAGAATGCTGCGTTCAGGCTTCTTCATGATTCTGGTTTTGTATGTTTTCAATACACTTTCTGAGAGAGTCGACCCAGAAAGGGATGCTGAGGCCGAAAGTGTCTTTGAATTTTGTCTTGTCAAGGACTGAGAACGATGGGCGCACGGCATCGGAGGGAAATTCTTTGCTGTGACACGGACGGATGTCGCATTTAGATTTTCCGTCGGCATCCGGCTGTGAGATTTCCTGAATCATCTTGCTGAAATCATACCATGAGCAGACACCTTCGTTCGAGTAGTGGTAGATGCCGTCATTACCGATATATTTCCCGTTGTCGATGATGTCGACAATCGCGTCGGCAAGGTCTTGGGCGTAGGTCGGAGTCCCTATCTGGTCGAACACGACATTAAGTTCCTTACGGTCGTTTATCAGACGGAGCATTGTTTTGACAAAGTTACGGCCATACTCCGAGTAAAGCCATGCAGTGCGGATTATCATATAGCTGCAGCCGCTTGCCATGATGGCCTCTTCGCCGTGGAGCTTGGTACGTCCGTAGGCTCCTGTCGGGTTGACAGGTTCATCCTCTCTGCGTGGAGTGTTGCCGAGATTGCCTCCGAACACGTAGTCGGTGGAGATACATATCATTGGTATGCCGTTGTCTTTTGCCGCTTTTGCGAGGTAGCCTGCAGCAGTGGCATTGATCATCTCTGCAATATCTTCCTGACGCTCGGCGCGGTCCACATCAGTAAAGGCCGCACAATTGACAATTAGTTGAAAGTCGTTTACCTTGACTCCGAGTTCGACAGCTTCGGGATCGGTGATGTCGATGTCATCGACATCAGTGAATATATATTCGTTAGAAGACTTGGCAACTGCCATTTGCAGGCAGTTGCCAAGTTGACCTTCTCCTCCTGTTACGAGTATTCTCATAGAAAGGGATATGGTTCTTGGATACGTTGTTTAGAGCACTTTTGCATAGAGCGCCTTGATGTCCTCGATGGCGACGTCACGTGGATTGCCCGGAGTGCAGACATCGGCGATAGCCTGTTCGGAAAGGGTATCTATGTCAGATTCCTTGATGCCGATTTCCGACAGATGCTGCGGAATGCCTACCTTGATAGAGAGTGCTTTCACTGCGTCGCATGCAGCCTGTGCCGCTTCTTCGCGGGTCATGTCGCTGATGTCGACACCCATCGCTTCAGCGATTGCAGGATATTTGTCGAGACATGCAGGCATGTTCCATTCCATGATGGTGGGGAGCAGGAGTGCGTTTGCCACACCGTGGGGAATGTCGAAGAGTGAACCGAGAGGATGAGCCATTCCGTGGACAAGGCCGAGACCTACGTTTGAGAATGCCATTCCGGCAACATATTGTGCAACAGCCATTGCATCGCGTGCAACCGCGTTTGAAGGCTCGGCGACAGCTGTCGGGAGATTGCGGCTTATCATACGGATGGCTTCGATTTCAAACATGTCGCTGAGCGCCCATGCCCCCTTGGTGATGTAGCCTTCGATTGCGTGGGTTAGAGCGTCCATGCCGGTAGCGGCTGTGAGCGATGCGGGAAGTGAATACATAAGCTCTGCATCGACGATAGCTACGGCTGGAATGTCGTTGGGGTCTACGCATACCATCTTTTTTTGATTGACTTCGTCGATAATCACATAGTTGATGGTTGTTTCAGCGGCTGTTCCTGCAGTGGTCGGGAGCGCAACGATGGGTACACTCTTGTTTTTAGTGGGGGCGCAGCCTTCAAGCGAAACTATGTCTGAGAATTCAGGATTGTTGATGACAATTCCGACAGCTTTTGCTGTGTCGATTGACGAACCGCCGCCGATTGCAATGATGAAGTCAGCACCAGATTTCTTGTAAGCCTCGATGCCGTTCTTTACATTTGTTACAGTGGGGTTGGGCTTGACATCGCTGAAAATTTCATAGGGGATGGCAGCTTTGTCAAGCACGTCGGTTACCATTTTTGCAACGCCGAATTTTACGAGGCCGGCATCAGTGACGATGAGAGCTTTTGATTTGCCGAGGCGTTTGACAACTTCAGGCAGCTCCTTGCGAGCTCCGGGGCCGAAGTATGAAACTTCATTGAGAATAAATCTGTGTACCATTTTAAAGTTTATTAAAGAATTTGGTAATTTAAGGTAGAGATTATTGTTAGCTGTAGAGGTTAATATCAATATCAAACGGGCTGTCGAAATCGGCAAGCATAGGATGTCGGGTATCCTTTTCCGAAAGTATCGCATTAGCCGGGTCGATACGCCAGTCTATACCGAGGCTTGAGTTGAGTATGGAGATTCCGCCATCGGCCTGAGGTGCATAGAAATTGTCGCATTTGTATTGAAATACGGCTGTCCGGCTCAATACTGCGAATCCATGAGCGAACCCGCGTGGTATGAAGAACTGCCTATGGTTTTCGTCGGTCAGCTCGACGGCAACGTGCTGGCCGTAGGTCGGCGATCCCTTCCTGATATCGACTGCGACATCGAGCACAGCTCCTTTAACGCAGCGCACCAGTTTGGATTGAGTGAAAGGTGGCCGCTGGAAGTGCAGTCCGCGCATCACACCGTATGTCGAACAACTTTCGTTGTCCTGCACGAAGTCTATCGGGCATATGTTTTTATCGAACTCCTGCTTTGAATAGCTTTCGAAGAAATATCCGCGCGAGTCGGTGAAAATCTTCGGTTCGATTATGACTAATCCTTCTATGTCGGTCTCGATTACTTTCATGTTACCGTTTTATATCAGATATTATCGCCGTCAAGTTCTTCTATGACCTTCATAAGATACTGACCATACTGGTTCTTGCTCATTGACATGGCCATTTCTATCATTTTTTCGCGTGAAATCCATCCACGGCGGTAGGCTATACCCTCAAGACAGGCTATTTTAAGTCCCTGACGCTTTTCAAGCACTTCAATATATATCGATGCCTCGGCAAGCGAATCGTGAGTGCCTGTGTCAAGCCATGCAAATCCGCGTGGCAGGGTGGTGACTTTTAATTCGTTGTTGTCAAGGAAAGTCTGGTTTACAGTCGTGATTTCAAGTTCTCCGCGTTCCGACGGGCTGATTGTCTCTGCTATTCCCACAACTTTGTTGGGATAGAAGTAAAGTCCGACCACGGCATAGTTCGATTTCGGATTTTGTGGCTTTTCTTCAATAGAGAGGCAGTTGCCGTTTTTGTCGAACTCTGCTACTCCGTAGCGTTCGGGGTCGTTTACCCAGTAACCGAACACGCTGGCTTTTCCTTCATTTTCAACTGCTGTGACAGAGTCACACAAGATTTTTGAAAATCCTGCTCCATGGAAAATATTGTCGCCAAGCACAAGGCATACCGAATCGTCTCCGATGAAATCCTTTCCGATAATGAAAGCTTGGGCAAGGCCGTCGGGCGATGGCTGTTCGGCATATTCGAATCTTACACCGAAATCCGAACCGTCGCCAAGCAGCCGTCTGAACCCCGGGAGATCGTGAGGGGTGGAGATGATAAGTATATCCCTGATGCCGGCAAGCATAAGGGTCGATATCGGATAATAAATCATCGGTTTGTCATAGATGGGAAGCATCTGTTTACTCACACCTTTGGTGATAGGGTAGAGCCTTGAACCTGAGCCGCCTGCCAATACTATTCCTTTCATATCGTATGTCGGTTGTATATCTGGATTAACGTTTGCCCTGATGTCGTGGACTTCCTTATATGGCATGTCGGATGTCTAAAATTCCATACGGCTAATCGGAAGTTTTGTTACGTCATTGAGAAACTATTGGCAAATATACGAATTATTCCCTGAAAACCTGAACCGCCAGCAATAAATAAACCAATGCGCGAGTGTTAATGCTGTCCTGAAAATTAGGATAAATATGCCATTCGTTGTCCTAAAATTTAGGACAAGTTTATTACAATGAGCCCAAGTCGCATTTGTTTTGAAGAAACACTGTAGGCGCATGCGTGCTGACATGCGGTTGACAGATATAAAAAGAAAAAATCCTGAATGCTTAAATTTAAGCATTCAGGATTTTTTCGAAGTGTCCGAGATGAGATTCGAACTCACACAGCCTTACGGCCACTACCCCCTCAAAGTAGCGTGTCTACCAATTCCACCACCCGGACGATAAATCTGTCAGAAGTCTGACTATTGTATTTTTATTACAGAATAAGATTAGAAACCGCCGTTGCTATCTTGCTACGCTAAAAAAGCATCGCTCTTTCTGTAATTTTTCATAAAAAAGCCTGACTAAGAAAATCTTAATCAGGATTTTCGAGGTGTCCGAGATGAGATTCGAACTCACACAGCCCTACGGCCACTACCCCCTCAAAGTAGCGTGTCTACCAATTCCACCACCCGGACAATAAACTGTCAAAAGCGACTTGAAGAGAATATTAGAGCGAAAAACGGGACTCGAACCCGCGACCCCAACCTTGGCAAGGTTGTGCTCTACCAACTGAGCTATTTTCGCGTTTGTTGCGCTTTGACAGAAATTATGTTAATGTTCTCTTTTAGAGCGAAAAACGGGACTCGAACCCGCGACCCCAACCTTGGCAAGGTTGTGCTCTACCAACTGAGCTATTTTCGCGTTTTTGGTAAGTTTAAACGGTGTCATTTCCGTTTTGCGTTGCAAAGGTATGCACTTATTCTGTACCGTGCAAATATTTCCAGTATATTTAACTGTTGTTAACTGTTTGGTGTCAAAATGACTCTTTAAGTGTTAACGAAGGTGAATAAAAACCATTCTTTTTTTGAACTATAAAAGGAATGCCGGTGTTTCTATGGTATTACAATAAACATATTCGATTATGAAAAATCTCATACTTCTGCGCCACGGGCAAAGTGAGTGGAATCTTGAAAACCGTTTTACAGGCTGGACTGACGTTGAGCTTTCGCCAAAAGGGAGGGAAGAAGCCCGTCATGCCGGCGAGCTGATAGCGGCGTCAGGCTTGAAACCTCGCTATTGTTTCACTTCTTATCTTAGGCGTGCAATCCAGACACTCGACATTGCTCTTGACGCTATGGACAGGATGTGGTTGCCTGTAGTGAAAGACTGGCATCTGAACGAACGTCACTACGGCGCGCTACAAGGGCTCAACAAAGCTGCGACGGCAGAAAAATATGGCGATGAACAGGTTCATATATGGCGACGCAGCTATGATGTCGCTCCGCCTGCACTTCAGGCCGACGATGAACGTTTTCCCGGAATCGAGGAGCGCTATGCTCTGCTTGGGAAGGATTCTCTCCCGCTGACAGAGTCGTTGAAAGACACGGTGGCTCGTGTAAAACCGTGTTGGGAGGAGCTTATTGCTCCTGCGCTTGGTTTATATGATACGGTTTTTGTCGCCGCCCACGGCAATTCGCTCCGTGCCTTGGTCATGATGCTGCTCGGGAAAACCCCGGAGGAGATTGTCGCAGAGGAGATCCCGACCGGCGTTCCGCGAGTCCTCGAACTAACAGGCAGGCTCGAAGTGAAATCTGACAGATATCTGAAATAAATGTCCAATCTGCCTAATCTTACAAACTGAGAAGTGAAAATAATAAAGGTGGCCCGGAAATTCCGAGCCACCTTTATTGGGCAAAATTACTTAGGGGTGAACAGTGGGGGTCGAACCCACGACCTTCGGAACCACAATCCGACGCTCTAACCAACTGAGCTATGCTCACCATGTTTCTTGGTTTTGCGCTGCAAAGGTAGGACGTTTTTTTGAAACTGCCAAATTTCTTGCAAACTTTTTTTGATAAAATGTAAAAATTATCCAAAATCTATCAATTTGACTATGTGAAATGGGGGGCTAAGTCTGAAAATAGTTGTTCGCATAGGGGTCGATTATAAAATTCATATACTATATATAATAATAGGAGGAAAATATTTGCTAACTTTGCAGTCAGTATGAAAAATATCCGCAATTTCTGTATTATAGCCCATATCGACCACGGCAAGAGTACGCTTGCCGACCGTCTTCTTGAGTATACCAACACTGTTGCAGGAAAGGATCTGCAGGCACAGGTGCTTGACGATATGGATCTGGAGCGCGAACGAGGCATCACAATCAAGAGCCACGCTATCCAGATGAATTATCGTCTGAACGGTGAGGACTACGTGTTAAACCTGATTGACACTCCGGGACACGTGGACTTCTCATACGAGGTGTCGCGCTCGATTGCAGCCTGCGAGGGTGCTCTTCTTATCGTCGACGCTTCGCAGGGCATTCAGGCTCAGACCATCTCGAACCTCTATATGGCCATTGACAACAATCTTGAGATTATCCCCGTAATTAATAAAGTGGATCTCGACAGTGCGAAGCCCGAGGAGGTCGAGGATCAGATTGTGGATCTTCTCGGATGTGATCCGGAGGAAGTAATCCGTGCCAGTGGCAAGACCGGCATCGGTGTGCCTGAAATTCTTCAGGCCATCATCGAGAGAGTCCCTGCGCCGAAAGGTGATCCCGCAGAGCCTCTTCAGGCTTTGATTTTCGACTCTGTATTCAATCCATTCAGAGGCATTATCGCATATTTCAAGATTGTCAACGGCACGATACGTAAAAATGACTTCGTGAAGTTTGTCGCCACCGGCAAGGAGTATAATGCCGATGAGATAGGTGTGTTGAAGCTCGACATGCAACCGTGTCAGGAACTTTCGGCCGGTAATGTAGGGTATATCATTTCAGGTATCAAGACTTCGCGTGAAGTAAAGGTAGGTGATACGATAACTCATGTCAACACTCCTTGTGAGAATGCAATCGACGGTTTTGAGGAAGTGAAGCCGATGGTCTTCGCAGGTGTCTATCCCATAGAGACCGAAGATTTCGAAAACCTGCGTTCGTCGCTTGAAAAACTTCAGCTCAATGACGCATCTCTGACTTTCCAACCGGAATCGTCGATGGCTCTCGGATTCGGATTCCGTTGCGGATTCCTCGGACTCCTCCACATGGAAATCATTCAGGAGCGTCTCGGCCGTGAGTTTGACATGGACGTGATTACCACTGTGCCGAACGTTTCATACCGAGTCTTTGACAAACACGGAAACATGACCGAAGTCCATAATCCTTCCGGTCTGCCCGAACCGACGCTTATCGACCACATTGAAGAGCCTTATATCCGTGCGTCCATCATCACGGCGGCCGATTACATAGGGCCGATAATGACCCTTTGTCTTGCCAAGCGCGGAGAGCTTGTGAAGCAGGAATATATCTCCGGCAACCGCATGGAACTGATTTTTGACATGCCGCTCGGTGAGATTGTGATTGATTTCTATGACAAACTCAAGAGTATCTCGAAGGGTTACGCATCGTTTGACTACCATCTGCACGATTTCCGCGAGTCAAAGCTTGTCAAGCTCGACATTCTTCTTAACGGAGAGAGTGTCGATGCGCTGTCGACTCTCACCCATGTCGACAATGCCGTCACTTTCGGACGCCGTATGTGCGAGAAGCTCAAGGAACTTATCCCACGTCAGCAGTTTGACATCGCTATTCAGGCTGCCATCGGAGCAAAGATTATTGCCCGTGAGACCATAAAAGCAGTGCGTAAGGATGTGACAGCAAAGTGTTATGGCGGTGACATATCGCGTAAACGGAAACTTCTTGAAAAACAGAAGAAGGGCAAGAAGCGCATGAAGCAGATCGGTTCGGTCGAAGTTCCGCAGAAAGCTTTCCTTGCAGTGCTGAAACTTGACTGATGCGGGGAAACAGTCATTCCGGTCATCTCAAATTCTCCCCTTCTCTCCATACGATAGCATTTCCTGCATGAAAATTAAAATATTGATTCATATTTTGATATTGGCGATGTCTCTGGCATCGCCTTTCATGCTTCGTGCCGAAGCCATAGGCGGAAAAGATACAATCAAAGCCTACCTTTCAGCCCTTGAAAACAATCCGAATGACAAGGAACTGTTGAAGACCATAGCATTTTATTATATGAATATAGGCGACAGGGAACGGTCAAAGGAATATGCCGAAAGGCTTATGGCGGTCGGAAAGCTTACGGGCGACAGGGATTTTTGTGAGCTTTACGGCCTGATAGTGCTCGGATCGTCAGATCTTGATACGGATGCTGACAGCTGTTTCCGTAATCTGGAAAAGGCGAGGATAATCGCCGACAATTCCGATAACCATGACGCGCTGCTTTCAATCAACAACAGCATGGCCATGTACTATATGTTTGTGCATAATGACATGTATACCGCCACATCTTATTACTATAAGGCTCTTGAAGATGCCAAGGCCATAAATGATGAGCGACGTTACGGAATAGTCCTTTCCAACCTTTCGGGCGCATATCTGACAATGAACGATGTGTCGGGACAGAAACTTGCCGAACAGGCTCATGAAATCGCTGAGAAAAGAGGTGAGCCTATACCTTTATATTATGCCAAAGAGGCGTTGGCGCATTTCTATATTATGTCAGACAGTCTCGACCGTGTGGAAAAATTGCTCGGAGAGATTGAGGAGCTTCATAAAGAGGGCGGTTTTGGAGGAGAACCTGAGCTGTATCTTCTTAAAGCGCAGCTTGCAGAGAAGCGTGGTGACATATCGACAGCATACAGCAACTATGCCAATGCGATGGAAAACTTCGGCAATGTCGATGGCTCGTCAATTTCGGCTACATATCTCTCATACGCCAGTCTGCTGAGACGTGACAATAATGTCAAGGCCGCTATAGAGGTGTTGGAACATGGGCTTGGCTATGTAAAATCATCGGAAATGAAAATTCATTTGCCGGAGATTATAAAAGAGCTTGTATATGCCTACCGTAATGCCGGATATTATCAGAAAGCTCTTGACTGCAGTCTTGACTATCAGGCTAGTCAGGACAGCATGTTTAAGCTCAGCCGCGAACGGGCGTTGCATGAAAACCGTATCCGTCATGAAGTATATAACAATGAACGGATCATAGATGAGCAGCGCATTGAGCTTATGGAGACACGCCATCGGATTATGCTGCTGGCGGTTTGTGTGGCAGGCATCCTTATGCTGCTTGGACTTACATATTTCAATTATAGAAAAAAGGACAGACTCTATCGGGCAATCGTGTCGCAGAACCGTGAATATATGTCACGGGAACAATTACTGCTCGAACGGATTGAAAAAGCCGATAAAACAAAGAGCCCGGGAAGTTCCGGTCTTTCCGGCGACAAGGCCGATGACCTGATGTCGCGTTTTACTGTTCTGATGTCGGAGCATAAACTTTTCACAGATCCGTCAATCACGGTCGGGGCTGTGGCCGAGAAACTTTCGACCAACAGGACATATCTATCGAGAGCGATCAATGATTCGATGGGCAAGACCTTTACGCAGGTCATCAATGATTACCGCATTCGTGAGGCAATATCTTTGATTTCCGATCTGGACGCGAATATGCCGCTGAAACAAGTCTGTGCGGAAGTCGGCTTCAGTTCTCTATCGACATTCTATACAACTTTTCAGGCGACGACAGGCATGACTCCTGCCCGCTACCGTGCGCAGCTTAGGGATATGAATGGCTGACCCGCGATTCCGAAAGCTTTATTTCCCCGATTTTATAAAGACACCGCAGTTAAGCATTATGCCTGACTACGGTGTCTTAAAATTTTTATACTGTTATGAAAATTTAAATAATAGAGTTAAATTCAATTCCATAAATCTCAATTTTACGATTCCGAAAACAATAATTTTGTGGTTTTTAGGCTGTAATTCTATATTTGCGAGTACAAAATGCAAATAATAATCAGTAACCATTCAATATCTCATTCCTATGTTTAATTTGTGCTTGAGGTTTTTATCCTTAATTCTTTTATCCAGCTTTTTCTCGAATATCCTTTTTGCTTCTGATGGTTCCCCGTTGCTCAAAGGCAAAATAAATGTCAGCGAGCCTACGGAGGTTGCAGTCGTCTATGATTACGACGGAGACAATTATGTCCAGACTGTCAAGACCGCTGCTGATGGTAGTTTCGTCTTTGATTTCGATCTTCCTGCCGAGGCTGTGGATGTATTGGTCTATGTCGAGAGTGAACCGTTCGGAGCATATCTTAAACGAGGAGAGACCACTGTTATGGATATCGACAAAGGTGGTGATGTGGCATTCAGTGGTGACAATCTGGCGGAAAACAAATTTCTCAACGCCTATACCCGTGGCTTCTACCCCATGCAGTATAAGCCGAGCCCCGATCTTCCATTTGTCCTTTCCGACTATCTTGACCGTCTTGAGAAGAATGCAGGTGAGGCAAGAAGACTCCTTGCCTCAGTCAAAGAGCCTCGTAAGTCTCGCTACTCACGCATGACAGATGCTTATTATAATGAAGTGCTGCTCAGACTTCTCGGCATGGACTCATCATATTCGAAAACCGATCATAAAGCTCAGATGGATTCAATAATAGCGACGATAGATCCGAATGCTGACGAATCGCGTCTGACCGGCATTATAAACTATTGGTATAACCGGTCTGATATCCATCGCAAAGGAAATGCCGCTTCTATTATTGACTACATGAAAGATCAGTTTGCAGGAATCGACAGCGTGCTGACAAATGAGGGAAACAAGAAAAGCCTGTGGATGACGTTGGGATCGATGTTCATGATGTATAGTCCGTCTGAAAATGATGTGCAGGATTTTTTTGCTGCAGTCGAGCCACAGCTATCACGTGCCCCTATGGTAAAAGAACGCATCATGGAGGTTTATGAAAGCATGAAGCCTAAAGTCAGCAACGGCGATGTCGTGCCGACTGATCCTGTCATCATCTCTCCCGACGGTTCGAAATGTCATCTTTCCGACCTTCTCGGAGAAAGTGTTGTCTATATCGACATCTGGGCTACATGGTGTGGTCCGTGTTGCCGTGAGATTCCATATATGGAAAAGGTTGTGGAGCAGTTCAAAGGTAACGAAGGTATAACTTTCATAAGCATTTCGCGAGATGACAGCCGTCAGGCATGGCTTAAGAAACTTGACCGTGACAAACCGGAATGGCCACAATATATATTTGACAAGAGTTCGGGTGATGAATTCATGAATGCGATGAGCATAACGGGAATTCCCCGTTTCCTGCTCATCGGCAAAGACCGCAAATTCATCTCAGTTGATGCGGAGCGTCCGTCAAATGAAAAAATAGCGGAGATATTGAATGCTGCCATAGGCAAGGAATAGAGTTATAAATAAGAAGGTCTTACTAACCAATCAATCCCCATTTATCACATGTATAAACCAATCTTATATTTATTGACCGGGACAATGGCCATGACATTGCCGGTCGGCGTCAGCGCTCAGGCGGGAAAAGATAATGTCAGGACATCTATGGAGAAAATCGAGAAAAAAACTATCTCGGGAACTATATTTGACGAAGACGGAGACCCTCTGCCGGGAGCTACGGTATTGGTGGAGGATTCCAAGGAAGGGACATCGACTGATGTTGATGGAAATTTCACTCTTATGTCGGGCAAGAAAAATCCTACGCTGGTGATTTCGTATGTCGGAATGAAAACAGCGAGAATCAAGGTCGACAATGGAGGACGATATATCAGAATCCGAATGCAGCCGGCACCGAACATGATGAACGAGGTTGTCGTAACGGGCTATCAGAACATCAAGCGTGAAAGCGCCACCGGTTCATATCAGGTTCTGACATCCGATGATCTTGACAAACGTTCGACAACTGACCTTGCATCGCGCCTTGAGGGTACTGTTCCGGGGCTTGTGATGGATCCTAAGAAAAATTCGACCGATGAGGATGCCTTTACAATCCGAGGTGTCGGCACGTTTCAGGCCAAGTCAAGCCCGCTGATTGTGGTTGACGGTCTGCCGATTGAAGGTGGAATCTCTACGGTCAATCCCTACGACATCGAAAATATAACTGTGCTCAAGGATGCGGCTGCCGCATCAATCTACGGTGCTCGCGCTTCGAATGGTGTAATCGTCATCACTACCAAGCGTGCAAGTCAGCAGCGCATGACCATCGACTTCAACACCGACCTGACCATAAGCGAGAAACAGGACTATAGTAACTATGGCTGGGCTTCGGCAGCAGAGATGATCGAGCTTGAACGCTACAATTTCAATGCCATGCTTGCCGAACCGGGGCAAGCCGGTCTCAACAGTGTTATGACCGACTATGACAATAACCGTCGCGGAAACATCTCGAAGGTAATGCGTATGCTGCTTCAGAACCGCAAAGGTGAATTGAGCGATGCAGATTTGAATGCGACTCTCAGTGACTGGGCACGCAATGACTACCGAAAGGAATATATGGATGTGCATGACCGCACACAAATCACCCAGCTCTATAATCTTTCCATGAGAATGCAGGGCAATTCACTCAGTTCAAGCTTCAATGTCAACTATTCGAGTGACAATATGGGAGTCCGGAACGAGAACCAGAATTCTCTTTCTTTCAAATATCGTGGTGATCTTAAGGCTTGTAAATGGCTTGACCTCTCATTCGGGGTAAATGTGCTTAATACGCGCAGCAAGACTCATAGTCTTGGCGAGTATGGCTCAATCAACTCATTCCTTCCCTACGAATCAATGTATGATGCCGACGGTACACGTCGCGGGATGGAAGCTGCGATCTATACCGGTCACAATGCGTTTGACAACCCTGTCTACGAACTGAAAAATCCGACTTTCAATCTCGCCGATGAGATGGACCGTAATTTCTCAAAACGGCGTTACACGAACACCCGTACATTCATTCACGCGAATTTCAACATCCTTCCCGGCTGGACTGCCTCAGGCCAGTTCCAGTATGAGGATATCTTCGCCCGTACACGCACCGTTCACGAGGCTGATTCTTATATGATGAGAAATATATATAATCTCTACACTACAGCTTCATCAGTGATGGAATGGGTTGATGATACGAGCAAGGACTGGTGGGGCGCGGATATGGATTTCGATGCGTGGATGGCTGATCCGGAGCATTACGGCATGACTCAGGTCGCCAAAACCGAGGCGAAACACCATGTTCCCGACGGCGGTAGTCTTGAAACCTATACACAGGAGGCAAAATACTATACATTCAGGGCGCAGACAGGCTATCGAAACACTTTTGCCGGAAAACATTTCATTGATGCTGTGGCCGGTATGGAATATCGTCAGACCAAGACAACAAGCGAAAGCAGTGTGATGCTCGGCTATGACGAGGTTACCCAGACCAACCTTAACCTCAAGACCGACTGGGACTATATAAATAATCCGACAACAAATGTTTTCGGTGCGGATAATCCAGTATATGGCGCACCGTCAACGTTCAAAACCACCAATATCCTTCATCGCTACTATTCGCTTTATGTCACAGGAAGCTATGTCTATGATAACCGTTACTCGGTTTCGGCAAGCTACCGCGTAGACAAGACAGACCTTTTCGGCGCTGATCCTGAATTCCGTGGTCGTCCGCTGTGGTCGGTGGGTGGCAGCTGGAATGCGCACAACGAGACATTCCTTCGTGATTATAATTGGCTCAACGCTCTGAAACTCCGTGCAAGTTATGGTCTGACAGGCAATATAGATCCGAATTCTACAAGCTATCTGACCGCCACAATATCCACCAACTCTATTACGGGTGGCAAGCAAGGTAATCTTCAGACTCCTCCCAACGACCAGCTCCGCTGGGAAAAGACTGCGACATGGAATGCCGGTATCGATTTCGCTTTTCTCGGCTATCGTCTCAACGGTTCGCTTGACTACTATCACAAGAGTGGTTCTGACCTGCTTACAATCACAGACCTTGACCGCACGACCGGCTGGTCGAGCCTGACAATCAACAGCGGCAACATGATTAACCGTGGTGTCGAACTCCAGCTCGACGGTGTGATACTCCCGTCGCATGGACGTCGCAGTCTCGGAATCCGTCTCGGATTCAATTTCGCCTACAACCACAATGAGGTGACATCGGTCTCACACCATGTGAACAGTGGTGTGGAATATCTTAGCTCTGCTTTGCTCCACGAAGGTTATCCGATCAATTCTCTGTTCTCGTTCGACTATACCGGTCTGAAAGAGGTTGACGGTCTTTGGTATATGGGATGGCGTGACCATAATGGCGAAGAGCATACCACTTCGATCTCCAACAGTGAGTTTACCATTGACGATGTTATTTATTCAGGTCCTGCTACTCCTAAATTCACAGGGGCGATTACCCCGACAATCACTTGGAATGGATTTTCGCTCTCTGCTATGTTCAACTATTACGGCGGGCACTACATGCGTGTCGGAAACGATGAATGGTCGGAAAGTGCCGGCGGTGGTTACGGCTACGGCAATACATTCGGCAACGGTGCAGTCTCCTCTAGCGCACTCCGCTACTGGCACGGCGATACATCATATCCCGCCAACGGATATTTCCAGAAAGACTACAAATATCTGAACTATGCGTCATACCGCAACACCAACGTAGTCCATGCCGATTATCTGAAATTTCGCAACGTGATGCTCAGCTATAATTTTGATCCTAAGCTTTGCCGGAAAATAGGTCTCAATGATATCCGTCTGCGTTTTCAGGTCAACAATCTCGGGACATGGGCACGTAATTCCCGCAATATCGACCCGGAAGCAATCTCAGGCGGACGGCACATCGACAAAGTGCCGCGCAGCTATACTTTCAGCCTCTTCTTTAACCTCTAAAAACAGTCTGTAATGAAAAAAATATATGGATTCATAGCGATGTTGCTGCTTTTTGTGTCATGTGACGATAAGCTTGACATCGTACCGAAAGGGAAGACCACACTCGACAATATCTCTGACCTTGAAACTCTGCTCGAACAGCGCTATATGCTTTCGTCGACCGCCTACTACGAGACAATGTGTGGCAACACTTATCCTGAATTGTGGAAAACGCCGGCCTCTATACTCGCAGACCGCAGTACGGCTGAATATGCCGCTCTTGCCGGTGATGAGTCTGTAGACCGTGTCGAGCTTGCCACCTCCGACGGCAGTTATGAATCGGCATACAGCTATATCAACTACATGAATGTCATCATTTCGAAAGTCGATGAGGTTTCCGGCGATACCGGCACTAAGAAGCGTGTAAAGGCCGAAGCTCAGATTATGCGTGCATGGTTTCATTTCCTTATGGTCAATCTTTACGCCGCGCAATATGATGAAACCACAGCAGCCCGACTCGGAGGTGTGGCCTATGTGGATAACACTAATGTTCAGGAACAGAAGACCAAACGCTCCATCAAGGAAGTCTATGAGTGCATATTGAATGATTGTAGCGACGATGTAATCGCTGATCTTACGCAAAGTTCTGTCAATAACCCGTTTCGTATCGGTGCTGATTTCGGCAACGGTGTGCGGGCTATGGTGCTGATGCAGATGAAACGTTATGACGAGGCGCTCAAGTATGCCCGTGAGGCAGTCAGGTTCAACAGCACGCTTGAAGACCGTCTCGCCGCGCTTGAGGTCGGCGCATGGACTATTCCTCATGCTTCTCCAAACAACTATCTGCTCTGCTACCACAACAATTCAAATATAGGTGAATGGGGTGGTGTCATCTGTACACCGGATTATGCCTCTGAGATAGACCCTGATGACGTGCTTATGGTGCTCGGTCAGTTTACTCAGGACGGCTGGGGCGATACATCGGGCTATGGACCTGCTGACTCTTATATGTGTGGTAGCTGGGATGTGCACTATAACTCCTATGGACTGCGTACCGAAAACATGTACTATACGATTGCCGAGTGTATGATACGTGCCGGTCAGTACCGCGAAGGTCTCCGTTTTGTCGATGAGGTGCGCGACCGTCGTATATATGGCGACAATCCTCACTATTTTGACCGTACTGATATCTCAACCGAGGCGCAGGCTATGGAGATTCTTCAGCGCAACAAACGTCAGGAAATGTTTACCACAATTTATAATTTCCTTGACCGTAAGCGCTGGAACACCGAGGATGCCTATCGCAAGACGGTTGTCCATGATTGTGGAGAGGACGGTAAATTTACTGTCAGCCCCGATTCTCCCTTATGGATTACCCCATTTCCAAAGACCGCTACGCTCTACAATTCATCGCTCACTCAGAATTATTGAGCAGGAATGTAGCTTTTGCCATTATTACAATGGATTGAAATGTGAAACATTATATACCTGTTATTCAGCGGGACTGTGAATCAGTCTTGAATAAAGTAAAGTTAAGTTCGAAATAAGAATGAAGCCGGGACGACTGCGTGATGCAGCCGTCCCGGTGATGTTTGTGTTTGTATGGAAATCTGATTGCTGATGTATCAGAAGCTAAGCATGACACCTGTCGAGAATGTTCCGAACTCCAGTCCTGTAGATGTGTTGAGGCGTTTCATTGGGGCATAGCGGGCGTAGACTCCGATGCAACGGTAGTTGAATATTGCCATTCCGTCCAAAGTCACTCTTCGCTGGTTGATGTCGCCTGTCTTTATCTTGTAGTCGCTTCCTTCAAATGAATATTTTGTCTCGATGTGCGCACCTGTGTTGAAATTGAGCACCGGTCCAAGCTTGAATCCGCAATAGTTTTTATGTCCGAACTTTATTCCATAGAGCAACGGTATCTGCAGGCTGAAAAGATTGATACGTGATTCTCCGTTTGTCTGCCCGTCGGCGTAGGGTATGAGTGATATCTTGCCGTCATTGTTCTTGCTGAAGTAGTTCGGCCCTTTTGTGGTGAGTTCCTGCCAATGGATACCGAAACCCATTGAAAGCGAATGCCTGCGGTGTGTCATCTTGATACCGAGAATCATGTTGAATATGAATTCACTGCTTTTCCACATCGATACATTCATGTCAGTATTGGTATTTATCGGAGTTCCCCATCCGAATCCGATGCCGTCTGAAATGACATCCCATTTTGTCGATTTTTTATGTGAAATCGTAAACCCGAAATCACTTCCTTTGGTACCGATATATGATTTTATCGAGCGGTTGTCCGGGTCGGCGAATGTAAAGGTGTAGGAGAGTGGTTCGCCTTCCGAACTGGTGAATCGGATTTTAACGTCGTTGGGCGTTTCGCACACAACAATGTCGCTGATATCCGGATAATTTATTTGTGTCTGGGTTATTGAACCGTATGTTTTTTTCTGGTTGCCCGAGTTATAGAAAAATGTATCCTGACCGCCGTTGAGGTTTTTGACTGTTATTGCGGTCGAAGATGCCGATGATATGACATATATGCTGCTTGCGGTAGAGGCATTGAGAAGAGTGTCGCACGGCACACTCTGCGTTGAGTCGGTCTGTGCGTTTGCCGAGAATGTTGCAGCGATGATTGTGGCTGTGAATAGGAGTTTGCGTAGCATATCGTGATTCTGTTTGGATTTACTGTATGAATTATTATGACTTGTGATTTTACGACGTTTCACTGTCGATACTAAGATTATAGAATGTGAGTCTTGGATTGACGGATGTCCTGATTATTGTTTCGCGATGGATTTTATAAGTGCTTCAGCTTTTGTGTTGCTGATAGGTCCGTCGAAATAAATGACCATGACCGTCGGTTTCTTGGCTCTGTCATTGTTGAGGTAATAGAGATAGCGGTTAAGCTTTTTACCGTCGGAGTTTATCTGTGGAAGCACGAAGAACGCATAGTGCAGTTTGCCGTCGCGATAACGTACGTTGCGGGCTGTGGCATGCGATCCGTCAGCCACGACAAGAGGCTGGACTATAGGTTCATATTTTTCTGCATTACCCTTGAATGTGGCGAATGTGCTGAGTTTGTGGCTGCGAAGGAAGTTTTGGTCGCCGCTCATCATTGTTTCGGTTACGGTAGGATCCGAGCTATATTTTCCTCCGAAAAGCCGGCTGATTTCAAGTCCCGACTGCGCTGCGGCACACAGCCGGAGAGCTAATAAGGCTGCCATTATTATAAATAGTCGTTTCATATTGAAAAGTGAATTTTATTGTGTACGTTAAAATGATGATCGCTGACTCAGATGTCGGAAAAATCGATTGGTGACTCGTATGTCTCGATGATAGGGGCTATGTCGCCGAGTTCGTCGGCAAATGAGCGGTCGGAGTCATCGACGGCATCGTCAAATTCGCGCAGGTCTTCGGTGAGTAGCCTGATGACATCGCTTTCGTCGGTGATACATTTTCCGTTGGCGTATGCGATACATTTTCCATCGCTGCCGGAATTTGGAATAGGTCGGTCGGCAATGTTGATGCCGAGTGTGAGCAGTAGAGCCAGTGCCGCCGCTATGCTGAGAGTGATGCGGATGTTCGGGCGGTTGCTGTGGCGGTCGGTCTGTCGGGTAGGTATTGCGGTTGTCCGGGTGGACGCATCCGGCCGGCGGAATCCCATCAATGCTTTAGCCTCGTCAATTGACGGATGAGAGTAGGTGGTCGACGATATGGTGAGGCGCAATTGTCTCTCCTCCTCGTCTGAAAGCGAGCAGTCATAGAAGCGTTCGATGAGTTCGAGTAGCTCCGGGAGAGTTATTTCATGCTGTTTCATACTGTCTGGGTTTTACGGTAGATTTCTCTGATTGATTTGCGTGCCCTGCTGAGGGTCACACGAACATTTTCCTGTGTCATGCCGAGTGTTTCAGCCACTTCTTCATATCCGAGTCCTTTGATGTCGTGGAGCTCGAACACCTCGAATTGCCGTTTGTTGAGAACCCGTCGGCTGAGACTGACAACGGCTTCGTATGTCTGTTGTCTTTCCTTTGTTGTTTCCGTTTCATCTTCCTGCTCGATTATATGGCATGAATCTTCGATTGAGACTGTCGGCCGGCTTGTCGAGCGTCGGTAGGAGTCGATAGCAGAGTTGCGGACAGCCGTATAGCTTAGTTTGAGTGCTTCTGTTTCATCTTCAATGATTGGATGTCGTGACCACAGACGGCAGAACGCATCATGAATGATGTCGTCAGCTTCCTCTGAGCCTGCAATACCCGCAGCCATACTGCGGAGTTTTGCCCGGAACGCCATGAAGGTTGATGTCAGAATATCTGTAGGCACTTGTCTTTGCTGATGAATTTAAACTGTTAAATAATCCAGGCTGATATCTCAGCTTGGTAAAAATGCCACTCGTCGATGTCGGATTTAAACCTCGTTTTAAGTGGCTTTCACTTATCTTAACGGAGCATGCTTCGGATTGTAACAAAAAAAGTAAAAAATTTTTGAATAAATACGCATTTTAGGCTGTCTGCTGCTGTAAATATCCGATTATTAGTTGATTATGAAAGGTGTATTTTTCAGGGAAAAGATAGGATACTTGTAAATAAGGAAGTCAGTATGACTTATAACGGAAACACTGTCTTGGAAATCTTATAAATGAGGCCATCCTACAAGGTGTTTATAAAATCATCGGCATCTTTTCTGGAAGTGAATCGGATGATGCGGCAGTCTGATTTGTAAGATTCAAGGAGCAGTTCGATCACAGGCTGTTGATATTTCGGGAATTCCAGAATCCATTGACGGAACTCCTCGTCCCATTCTGTTTCAGTCCAAGGCATGTCTTCGCGTGGTTTGCCCATGCGTGCTTCAACGCCTGCAAGGCATACGTCGACCGGTAGATCGAAGAAAAACACGGTGTCGCATTCTTCAAGACGCATTTTTAAGGTCCGGAGATAGTTGCCGTCGATAATCCACTGATCGGTTATAAGTATCTTTTGGAGATTCTCATCAAACTCCTCGCGGCCTACTGTCGTGCGGTCGGGTCTGTGCCAGAGCATGTCAAGATAGTGGAGCGGTAGACCTGTTTTTTGTGCCAGCTTACGGGAAAATGTACTTTTTCCCGCGCCGGGACATCCGATTACTAAGACTTTGTCCATATTTGTGATATTAGGAGATTTGGTCAGAATACTGCGATAGAGCTTAGACCGAATGTTATTGCTGAGACAGCTGACGGTGTGGTCATTACCCGATAACCGAGCCTCGCTGCAAAGGCGAATGACGGAGTCAGACGCCAGTTTAGCGCAGTTTCGATGTCGCCTTCAAATCCATAGCTGTTGTGTGACCATCCCTTGGTCGGCAGAAGGCGCATGAAGCCGGCATAAAGCGATGTCTCTATTGCCAATGCTTTGACCGGCAGTCGAAAATGGCCGACACCACCCACTGATGCGCCATAGGCGTTGATGGGATTTATATATGTGTCGTTGACGATGACCGGCGCTGTGATTCCCCGAAGTGTCATTGCAAGTCCCCAGCGTTGGGTGAGTGGCAGCTGGCCTTTGAGCGATACCCCGAATGCGGTGGCAATATCAGAACCGATGTTGAAGACCGCTTCACTTGTCATTGCGATTGATGGTCTGAAATCATTATCGGATGAAGGCAATGTCATTTTATCTTTTGGGTTTAACAGCCGGTTGCAAAGCCAGTAGGAGAATTGCGTGGAGACAATGCCAAGTCCTGCTCCGGCAATGACATCCGAACCGTAGTGATGGCGCGTTACCACTCGTTGGAAGCCCACGGCCGATGCCGCGGCCTGTGCGCCGACAGCCCACCACGGAGAATGGCTGTAAAGCTCGTTTGACACTATTGTCGATGCTGTGAATGCCCACGATGTATGGCGCGAAGGAAAGGAATGGTTGTCCTCACCGTTGGGACGTGTCCTGTCAACCGACCGTTTCACCAGTTCTGTAAGAGCTGCGTTGACGACAAGTGATGATGCCGCCGAAACGGATATTTCCAAGGCGTTACGCGTCTCGGTTGCCGTTGAGTCGGCAGGGGATGAAGCATAGAGTCTGACCGATGATGACAGGAGGAATATCAGCAGGAGTGAGTGTCGTGTAAGTTTGTAAAGCATGAGAGCGGTGTGGAAAATGGAGGAAGATTGGACTTTTTCATTTGGTGGATAGGCTTCATAAAAAGTCATATTCCGTAAAATTGTCATGACAAAATTATTGTCATGAAGTTTGCTTACCTTCGCAAAGGTAGCGATTTGTATCAGGATAAACAAACGCCCGGCATGCAGTCGGGATAGGGATTGACATGATTCATGCGCATTAATAATGTGAAGTTGTTAGTAACTTGGGGCAAAAAAATCTATAGAAATCATGGCTTCAATAAGACTCAGATATCAGCAATCTAAAGGCGCATCAGACAATCAGGCTGAAGGCCGTATTTCAATCCAGATAACACATAAGTCTCGTACAAGGACAATAAATACAGGATATGGTCTGCTCCCTGACGAATGGGACAGACGGCGTGAACGCCCGGTGATTCCCGACGACCCTTCACGTTTTGCGACGGTTGCCGCCTGCCGGGAGACAATTATGCTTGATCTGTCACGGATTAAAAGAATTATCACCGTTCTTGAAGCGTCGTCGCCTGACTATACGGTCGATGAGATATTTGACGCTTACAGGATTTTCATGCTTGACTACTCGCTGTTTTCGTTCATGACCTCCCAGATATCTTTGCTGCGACATCGCCGTCGCATGCGGACGGCGGAGACTTATGTGGCCGCGCTCAGGAGTTTCAGCCGCTTTCGCGGAGGGCGTGACATTATGCTCGACGCGCTTACGCAGGAAGTGGTGATTGGTTATGAGGATTATCTGCGTGACCGGGGGCTGACACCCAACACCACATCATTTTATATGCGTATACTCCGCGCCGTCTACAACCGTGCGGTCGAGCGTGGTGGAATAGAGCAGAAATCACCGTTCCGAAAGGTCTATACCGGGGTTGACCACACACGCAAACGTGCCCTTCCTCTGGTCGACATACGTCGTATCAGCCGTCTGTCGCTCGCATCAACGCCACATCTTGAATATGCACGCGATATTTTCATGCTGAGTTTCTATATGCGCGGTATGAGTCTGATCGACATGGCCTATCTTCGCAAGTCCGATCTTCGTGACGGTTATGTGGCTTATCGCCGCCGTAAAACCGGACAGAAACTATGTGTCGCATGGACTCATGAGATGCAGTCTATAGTCGACAAATATCCCTCTGCCACAAGTCCATATCTGCTGCCTGTCTTCCGTAGCGGCGGCTCTGATTCCTATGCGGCCTACCGTAACGTATCTTATAGGATCAACCGGAGTCTGAAACAGATTTCAGTAATGATCGGAAGCCGGTCGGCCATCACTCTCTATTGCGCCCGCCATTCGTGGGCTTCAATAGCCCAGACTAAAAACATCCCGATTTCGGTCATAAGTGCCGGAATGGGACATGCTTCCGAATCGACCACACGTATTTATCTCGCATCGCTTGACACATCAGTGGTCGACAGGGCCAACAGCGTTATAATCAAGAGCGTGTTTTAGACCTGTCCGACAATAAAATTCAGGTGCATCGACACCATCGGATGACAAATTTTTTCATGGCTCGATTTGGATAATCGCGCTAAGGCTGTTAACTTTGCAGAAAATAGATTAATTATATATGTTAATAATAGGCATAGCCGGTGGGACCGGCTCAGGAAAGACCACCGTCGTCAACAAGATTATCAACAGTCTCCCTGCCGGAGAGGTTGCGGTGCTACCGCAGGATTCCTATTACAAGGATTCCAGTCATGTCCCCGTTGAGGAGCGCAGTAAGATAAATTTTGACGAACCGGCGGCCATCGAGTGGAGTCTGCTGGTCGAACACATCCGTCAGCTTAAGGAGGGACGCGACATCGAAATGCCGACTTATTCCTATCTGACTTGTACCCGTCAGGAGGAAACGGTGACTGTAGCTCCGCGCGAGGTGGTGATTGTCGAAGGCATTCTTGTGTTGACCGACCCCGTTTTGCGTGAGATGATGGACGTGAAGGTGTTTGTCGATGCCGATGCCGACGAGCGTCTCATCCGTGTCATTGCAAGAGACTGTGTGGAGCGTGGCCGCACGCCGATAATGGTTCTCAACCGCTATCAGGATGTTCTGAAGCCGATGCACGAAATGTATATCGAGCCGTCCAAACGCTATGCGGATCTGATTGTGCCTCAAGGTGGAAGCAATGTTGTTGCCATACAGCTGCTGACCGACTATATAGAGTCGCGTCTGCGCCGGGTACAATAAAATGTTTAACAGTCTTTAAAAACATCCACAGTCTCTAAGCCAAGTCCCATTTATGGAAGAAAAGCAACAAGAAACAGCCCACTCGGAGCCTGTGCGCGATTATCCTGTCGGCACTCCTGACAAAATGGTGCTCCGCACCGACAATCTTGTCAAGAAGTACGGCAAGCGAACCGTGGCCAACCACGTATCGATTAACGTTACACAAGGTGAAATCGTCGGTCTCCTCGGCCCTAACGGCGCCGGGAAGACCACGACTTTCTATATGACCGTGGGGCTTATCACCCCTAACGAAGGACAGATATTCCTCAATGACCTAAACATCACGAAATACCCCGTCTATAAGCGTGCCCAGAATGGCATCGGCTATCTTGCCCAAGAGCCGAGCGTATTCCGTAAACTCTCTGTCGAGAACAATATCAAGGCAGTCCTTCAGATGACCAATACCTCGGCAGAATATCAGCGCGACAAGCTTGAAAGCCTTATCGCGGAGTTCAGCCTTGAAAAAGTGCGCCACAATCTAGGTGACCAGTTGTCGGGTGGCGAGCGCCGACGCACGGAGATTGCCCGCTGTCTGGCCATAGACCCTAAGTTCATAATGCTCGACGAACCTTTTGCCGGAGTCGACCCCATTGCAGTCGAGGATATCCAGTCGGTTGTCTATCATCTCAAGGAGAAAAACATCGGTATCCTTATCACTGACCACAATGCGCAGGAGACGCTTCGAATCACCGACCGCGCTTATCTGCTGTTTGAAGGCAAGATCCTTTTCCAAGGCACATCCGAGGAGCTTGCCGAAAATCCTACCGTCCGTGAAAAATACCTCGGACGTGACTTTATGTTCTATCGCAAGAAATTTGACTACCCTGAAAACAAATAGTTGACTACGAACATATATAATATATATAAGCCTTTAGTTCTCACATTAAAGAGGGCTCACGCGTTCAACGAAAAACAAAATTTACACATAAAGTTATAAAAATGAAAAAATTCGACATTCTAACCGCTCTGTTCCTGACGACGGCGGTGACGTCGAGTGCTCAGATTGCAAACTGGAAGGTTATGCCCGAGTATGACTCCATCCGTCTGCGTGACAACGGACTGGTGGAAGTGAGCCAGAATGGCAAACATGGTCTGCTTGACAGCGAAGGGGCTCAGTTACTTCCTGTTGCCTACGACAGCATCGGCGCTTTTAACTCCGGGCAGGCGTTGCTTTTCAACGAATCTAAATTCGTCGGTTTTGTAAATCCCGAAGGGAAAAAAGTAGAGGTTGATCCCAACTATATTCTCGTGCCTGACATGGAATTTTTCTCCGAAGGATTCCTGACCGTGAAAAAGGGTACTCACTACTATTTCCTTGACGCCGACGGAAATTCAGTCGCAGGCCCGTTTGCAGGTCTCAGGCCATATTCCGGCGGTTATGCGGCAGTGGTATGCTATGAGGATGTCGAAAAGAAACCCGAAGACACCTATAATGCCTATATCAACAGAAACCAGATCCTTGTACATATAAGGGAGTATGACAAGAAGGATGAATTGAAAAAGGATGACTTGGCGTTTATATCGTCGTTCCGCGACGGGAGAGCCATGTATGTCTACAAACGTAAAGCCTACATCCTTACTGATTCACTGACTTCTATCCCTGTAGCCTCCGATAGTCTCGCAAGCAAAAAGACGATAGTGCAGTTTGAAAAGAACAGCACTCTTGATCCGGTCGAAGGCGGCTATCTGCTTCGGTCGAAAACCGGCTATTTCTACTTTAACAGACAGGTGCAGCTCGACAAAATAGAGAATGCAGGTGTCAACCTCTTTGTCTATAATGCACCTAAAGTAGAGACAGTCGATAAACCGAACGACCTTTCCGCTTTCGGAGAAAACGGTTCGGTCGGGGTGAAATATAAAGGTGAAGTTGTGCTCCCACAGCAGTTTGCCGAGGTGATTCCTCTCGGAGGCCAGTTTGCTGCGGTAAAACCTCAGGACAAATGGGGTATCATCCATCTCGATACCGACAACCAGATTAAACTCCGTCTCAACAACAACGAGCATATCGGATTCAATCATCGTTATTATACGGCCAAGCTTGCTGCCTCGATGCCATCCTATATCAAGTGTAACAACGCCACTATTGTTTCCAAATCAGACGATTGTGAGATTCAGATTGAGAGCCGTCACGAAAATGACAACATCGAGCGCAACACCCTGACCTATGATTGCCGGCTGTCGATACCTCCACATCTGACCGACACTCTTTCGACTCAGGAATATACGTATGCGCTGAAATATAACGGCTTTACATCGATAGACTATAAGGTGCAGATTCCACAGTGGTATGTGAAGTATTATGAAGTAGCTCTGTCGAACAACAGATTCACACTTGCGCCCAACGACACTATCAGCGTGGAATTCGATCTTGTCAAAACCGATGTGGCCCGCAACGACGAGACCAACTATTTCAAGACCGTCGAGCTTATCACTAATGAGGCAAATGCCATACCTCTCAACAAGATTACGGAGAATCACTATGGATTTCGTATCGGCGGCATTGACCGCGAGAAGCTCGCGTTTATAGTCCGCATCACTGAAGTAGGCTGTCCATCGATAGAATATCCGTTCGAGATGCTTTTCGAAAAGCCTGAGCCGAAGTCAAACAAAAAGTCGGTTGACGTTACTGTCAGTCCTGTCAGACAAGTGCCCGGAGTCCCTGCCTTTATTCTTGACGGGACACCCGAATATCAACCTCAGGCGCTTCCTGCAGACACGACTACGACAACCGCAACCAATCCTGCTCAAGTTCTGCTGGGCACCACAAAAGTCACCACGCCCACGCTAACGCACTATAACATTGTTTGTTATGCGTGTCAGCACAGGCGTATATCTTTTTTTGTGACGACTTAATACGCTGATATTCAGCATATATTTCAAATTCATCCAAATCCATTCAACTTCATTCAACCCCACACCACCGCCTCGCAATTCCAAATTTTAACAGACTTTAATCATATCACAGCGATAAAACCTTTAGCTCGACGAGGCTCGACCGAGTCAAATGTGGTGACCTTCGTCAAAATTTCACTGGGTCACCACATCTAATGGTTAAGATCTCAGAAAATTTTCTTAACTTTGCAATATATTAAAGATTGTAATGAACTTCACTCAGAATACTCTTATCGTTGGGCATATAACCCCAAATGGAATAGATATGTTAGGAACGGGATTCCTTGTTACTAACAATGGTAAAATAGCTACAGCAAGACATGTTGTTGGTAATATTACTGAAGGGCTGTGCATTCTTATGCCACATATTTCAGATATGAATGCTTATCAAGATGTTGCAGACAATCGCTGTCGACCGATTCAAGCCATTGTGGAAGACATAAATCCGGTAACAGATATATGTATACTACAAGGTGTGGGCTTGGAATTTGATGGTATATTGCCCAAATTGGACAGTCTCGACAACGTAAGAGTCGGTGAAAAAATAGGAATGTTTGGCTTTCCCCATTGCGTAATGGGTAGGAGAGTGCTTACATATCGAGAAGCTGAAATTGGAGCTAAAATGCTTTTAGAGACCTCCGGTGTTAAGTCTAAGTATGCGACACTAAACATGCAGACACGTCCAGGGCAATCTGGTTCATTAGTATTAAGCCTTAGGACAGGCAACATTGTTGGCATGCTGATTGGCACCTATGCTCCTTCTTGCGGCGTAATTATAGCTGGCATTAATCCTCATGAATTGAATCAGGATTCCTATTGTATATCTGCTTCATATATCTCAGAAATGTTATGACTTTAGAAATTGAAAATATAACACTCGAGGATTGCTATTCAATTCTTAAACCATATCAGAGAAGAATAGTAGAGAAGCTTGTTGAAAAATATGGCATCGAAGGAGCAGCCGAGAAATGGTTGCTTGCGAAAGGACCTTGTCAGACATCTACTTTTGGAGGGGTAACACAAGATGATAAACAGCAAAATGACTATTGGTCAAGATTCAGGTATGAATTTGACAAGTTGTTATGTGGACATCAAGATTATGAAATTGAAAGAGAGAAATTTGTAGGTACTAGTAAGACGATTGGACTTGCTGGTATTACAGCTATATCAACATGGATTGGTCCTTTGATCGGTCTTAGCCCTGTACTGCTTGTTCCTTCTGTAGCCTTATTGCTAACAACAATATCAAAAATGGGGATCAAAGCATATTGTTCAATTAAATCTTTTGAATAATGTACGGGATAACAGAGTATTTGGTTAATCAAGATATCAATCCTATGTTTCTAGTTGGAAACGCTTTGAACATATTAAAGCAGTTTCCAGCAGAATCTGTTGACTGTTGTATCACAAGTCCTCCATATTGGCAAAAGAGACAGTATGAAAATGGAGGTATCGGGTTGGAGGACTCGCCGGAATCGTTTATAGATAATTTGTTTGCTATCATAGCAGAGATTCATAGGGTACTGAAGCCGACAGGTTCTTTTTGGCTAAATATAGGTGATTCATATGTAAATAAATCGCTCCAATGTATACCATGGAGAATCGCAATTAGAATGATTGATTATGGATGGATTCTAAGAAATAATATAATATGGAACAAGCAAAAAGGCGCATTAAATCCTCAGAAAGATCGGTTTGGATCTATTTATGAAGATTTTTTCTTTTTTGTTAAACAAGAAAAATATTATTTCGATTCTGACTCTGTGCGTTCAACGCCAAGAAAAGCGATAGTTCGCAATGGAACAGTGATATCTGCCACAGGAGTTACAGGTGTCTCATATAAAAGAAAAATTGAATTATCTACAAATCTTACACCTGAAGAAAAAAAGAATGCCTTAGTCGCTCTTGAGATAGTCTTGAATAAAGTTAAGACTGGAGAAGTTTCGGATTTCAGAATGATAATTAGGAATGAGCAGAGAACTACCCATTCGGACTCTATCAAACTATCCGGAAGGGCAAAAGAACTAAAAGAAAAAGGGTATTATTTCTTGTTTTATAATCCTAATGGCACTTTACCAACTGATGTTTGGGAAATTTTACCCGAAGATTCTCAGAAGAGGAAACTTCATTTTGCTCCTTATCCAGAAGATTTATGTATAATCCCCATTAAGTCAACGTGTCCTGACAATGGGATAGTGCTGGATCCCTTTTGCGGGACAGGGACTACAATGAAAGTCGCAAGACAACTAAATAGAAAGTCAATTGGAATTGATTTATCAGAAGAATACGTAAATTTGGCAAAAGATAGATTATGTCACGCATTTCAGAGTTGTTTACATTTCCTGTAACCAACTATAAACTGGATTGGGAGTCAATCGTACAAAACCAATTTTGTAAATATACGCAAAAGAGATGTTTTAAAGTTCGTAAGAGCGAGCCATCGATATCGATTGGAACCTGTATAGTAAAAGTCGGTAAAGACTATAACAATATTGTTATATGTCCACATCGACTTTTACAGAACAATCAAATTTTCTTTGATTGCATTCACTTGTTAAGCACTCATGAGCCGGGCAATGAGTTGCATATTGTTCCAGAGGTTTCTATTCCAGGAGGTAATGTTGATTATTTCTTGGTGTCTACGGACTCTAATCGGAATATTAAAGACTTTGTTGGGATTGAACTCCAAACCATGGATACAACGGGATCCGTGTGGACTGAACGAGAAAATGCATTATACCAGCTTGGCATAAACACATGCGAGCCTAAAAAAATAAAGTCATTTGGAATAAATTGGAAAATGACAGCCAAAACAATTCTTGTTCAACTACACCATAAAGTTGAGACATTCCAGTCAATTAATAAACATTTGGTTTTAGTTGTTCAAGATTGCTTATTAGAATATATCAAGAATGAATTCTCGTTTTCTCATATTCATTATGTTGCCTCTATTGGAGATTCTATGCATATTCATTCTTATGGTGTGTTGACGAAGGAGAATTCATTTAAATTATTCTTAAAAAGTCGGCATAGTACTGACAGTATCGGCATATCGAAATTATTAGGATTACAAGCTAGTGCAAATTTAGGATTAGAGGAATTGATGAAAATTTTGCAGTCAAAAATATCGGATAGCACATTACTTAAATTTAATGAATGTACATAGGCAGAACGCCACCGAGGGAGGCTAATGTTTCTCTCGGTAGCAGTTTATGTTAGTGTATCTTGGGACCTTGGAGGCGTTGTTTTGTCTTCTGCTCTTCGCGATAGCGGTGGAGAGCCTCTTCAATAGTAAGTCCGGGATGGCGGCTTAACCACAATTTGAAATCATCGGTTAGTGCTGGACCATGTGCAAAGCCTTCGTCATGAATCGGTGCTCCTCCGAAAGACGGAGATGCCAATGTGATTCCGGCTCTTTGTGAGTTGTTGACGGAGGTTGTCTGTGTGACTGTCATCTGCTGCTTGAAAGATTCAGGAATATAACGGTCTGCGGGTGGCGGTGTAGGCTCACATCGAGGCTGGGCTGTCTTGAAATCATACCATATCCAGTAATGCTTGCCGACAATTTCATCGGTATTGCAGATGTAGGCGCAAACGGCATCACCCTTCTGATAGCGGGCGAGTTCGTGTGGAGCAATCCGCGCTCCCATATACCCATCCGGCAATGGAGGTATAACAATCGGTTTCGGTTGCTCCTGTCGCTTTGGTGCAACAGATGGACGTGTGGTCTGGGACTTTTGCTGTACTCGCTTTGATGCCGATTCACGGATAGGTTGCTGAATGCTTTTGGGGTCGGGCGTTACCGCTTGCTGTTTCTCTCGACGAGCCTTGAATTTCAATTCAAGATTCTCGCGGCTGAAAAAGGGGTCGAGTTTCCTGTACCAGAATTCATGTCTGCCTGAGCAGTAATACAGGTTTGTTTTCCCTGATTGGCCGGTCTTTTCCTTGACTGTTATACACTGCCGCTTAAGAGCAATGAGAAACGAGTTCCAGTCCTGAATCCGAAAAGCCTGAGCCGAAGTCAAACAAAAAGTCGGTTGATGTTACTGTCAGTCCTGTCAGACAGGTGCCCGGAGTCCCTGCCTTTATTCTTGACGGGACACCCGAATATCAACCTCAGGCGCTTCCTGCCGACACGACTACGACAACCGCAACCAACCCTGCTTAAGTTCCTGCTGGCGTCTCACCTGTAGTAACGCCTGCTGCCCAACCTGCCTCACCTGCTGCAACTCCCGCAAAGGAAGCGACTCCGGTAAATTCATGAACTGAAAACGATTTGCGGATTTAAAGACTATAGTCAAAATCCGCCACAATACACATTTGGCCGTCCCGGAGTCACCCTTGATGTCTCCGGGACGTTTTCATTCCTCCATGTCTCCTGCCGATTGTTTTTTTGATTCATTCATGCTTGGTTTCGTGTTTCGTGACTGAGAAATTTTGTGGCATCGAAGTGTTTTTGTAATTTTGCAGATTGTGATACACCTACCTGTCATAATGTTTCGCGGATTGCTTATCGGCATCCTTGTGTCAGCCCCTATGGGACCGATCGGCATGCTGTGTATACAGCGGACGCTTAACCGAGGGCGTTGGCCTGCGTTTTTTACCGGTGTAGGAGCTGGAGTGAGTGATCTGGCCTACTGTCTGCTGACAGGACTTGGCTTGTCGTTTGTGACAGACTTTATCCAGTCTAACCAGAGTGAGCTTCAGATTATCGGGTCGGTAGTGCTGATAGTCTATGCCGCCTATCTTTTCATGTCAAATCCATCGAGGGCGCTTCAGCCTTCGGCGATGCAGCCAAGCAGCTATTGGAAGGATTTCGGAACAGGATTCCTGTTCACCTTTTCCAATCCGCTCATTCTGTTCTTTATAATAGGACTTTTCGCGCGCTTCAATTTCCTCGCGCCTGAGTTCATGGCCTATCACTATGTTGCGGGATATATCTCCATCTTTCTTGGAGCTGTCCTCTGGTGGTTCGGAGTGACATATTTTGTCAACAAGGTGAGACGCCATTTCAACATCCGTTCGATGTGGCTTCTTAACCGCATTCTTGCGGGCGTGATCATGATAATGGGCGCGGTAGGATTCGTGACTGGTATCATGGATCTGTTTTTTGAATAACTAACATCAAATCATCTATACTATTTCTCCATGCCACAGACACTAAATGTGCCTTTCATTGCAGACCTCGATTTCCTGAATACGGACGCTATTTTCAATCGTCTCGAATCGACGGGCGTGCGCCACAGCATCGGCGAACTGAACTGGAAGGAACAATATCCATATCATCCTCTGACCACATTTACAATCGCGCATTCGGCCAGATACATATATGTGAACTTTTTTGTGCGCTGCAATTATCTCCGTGCGGTGAACTATGAAAACAATTCACCTGTCTATGAGGATTCATGCGTGATGTTCTACGTGCAGCCTTTTGATTCTCAGGATTATTCTCGTTTTGAATTCAACTGTATAGGCACTGTCAAGGCTGTAAGACAGTTTGGATCAGGTGATTCCGAAATATTTACCGACGAGGAAATAGCGAGCATATCCTTGCTCCCGTCATGTGGGCGCAGACCGTTCCGCGAGATCGAGGGGCTGTTCACATGGGATATTCTTGTGGCTGTCCCGCTGAAGCTTATAGGTGCAGAATACAACGGTTGCCCGTTGAAGTTGAAAGGAAATTTTTTCAAATGTGCTTCGGGAACTTCACAGCCTCATTTTCTCAGCTGGTCGCCTGTCAAGTCAAAAAAACCTGACTTTCTGCGTCCGGAATCGTTTGGCGATATAATCCTTGAGTGAACTGAGTAAGGCGTAAGTTTATGATTGCTTATATCCTATATGGCGGTGCTACGCCCGTAAATTCATACTGTTCAGAGCGTGCCGGGAGTGGAAATTTCCGTCACGCTCTGAATCGTTTCAGATTATACTTTCATGATAGGTGATTTTCGGAGGCTGAAGTTTGCAGACAGCACCGGGGCGAATGGCGACGAGAGTGAGCGCGCACCTTCAGGACACGACTTCACGCATGCGCAGCATTTTATACATTTGTACAACCGTCCGCGACAGCAGGTATAGCTTAAAAAAATAGCCGTCCAGGTTTTGGGCGGCTATTTTTGTGAGAGTTTCCAGCGGTCGGGAAGCAGGTCGCGGTATTTTTCGATCGGGGTGTTTGGC
>Ga0209064_1000546_pt1 | contig 82242 bp, 66 predicted proteins | sample Inofromicrocosms_FD_187498 | JGI IMG/M metagenome (GOLD analysis project Ga0209064, IMG submission 187498) | Mouse cecum microbial communities from Vienna, Austria - Inoculum for glucosamine and mucus D2O microcosms (SPAdes) (version 2) | ecosystem: Host-associated > Mammals > Digestive system >...
ACTTCCCCTTGAGATACTTCTATGGAGAGAGCGCCAACGCCATCAAAATCCAGATATGGGTTACACTCATCGCAAATCTGCTGCTGTCAGTACTTCAAAGCAAACTCGAAAGACGTTGGAGCTTCTCCGGGCTGGCTACAATCGTCAGAATTGTGCTGATGTATTACCTGAATCTCGAAAAGTTCCTCAATCAGCCCGATGCAGACCTGAAAATCATGCTCGCCGAAGCATCGGAATCCCCTCCCGAAGTTCCTGAAAACTGCTGAGGGGGCTTGTCAAATACAAAAAGTAAGCCCAACTTCTGCCGTTCAGGAAGTTGGACTCGCCTTTTTATGATTTAGCGGACAGTAATATAAGATTTATAGGTATTGATGGAGATAGGCTCACAGATTTCACAGATTACACAGAGGCCATCCGGATGCATCGCTGCCCCTGTCCGTGGAATCTGTGAAATCTGTGAAATCTGTGAAATCTGTGGAATCCGTGTAATCTGCGAGCCTCCCCGGGAGCGGAGCGACCTATGTTATCTGCGAGAAATCGGCGTATCTGCGTAATCTGCGTGCGACTGTCGGCACTGCGAGCAATCGACGTTACGGTATCTGCCTGCGATGTTTTAACGAATGGGGGTGTTAGGTGTGGTGTCGTGTGTGATGTGGGGTCTGCGAGGGGGTGTTGCTGGGAGCTGTGCGGCGTATGAAGCAGTTTTACAGTACAGAGTATTGTTGGACACTGTAGAGCGGTGCAGTGTAGGATCAGCGCAGAGTGAGGGGGATGAGAGGGGTGGAGTCGTAGCGGGGGAGGGCGATGAGCTGCACTGAGGCCATACGGGCGTAGGGGGAGTTGGAGCCGTCGCCGACTGTCGCTCCGGCTGCGGTTAGGGCATCCTCGACTTGCCTGAGGGCGATTTCAGGTGTGTTGTTGTCTTTGCTCAGGTGGCAGAGGAATATGTTGCGCAGTGAGGGGGTATAGATCTCTTGCAGGTAACGGGCGGTCACGGCGTTGTCGAGATGGCCGGTGACGGAGCGGATGCGCCCTTTGAGATATTCTGGATAGCTCCCCGCCGAGAGCATCGCGTCGTCGTAGTTGGCCTCGATCATCAGGTAGTTGGCCTGGCGCATATAGTAGTCGGCGCGCTCGGATATGCTTCCCAGGTCGGTGGCGACTGCCATCTTGTGTGAGCCACGGGTGATGAAGAACCCCGCGTTGTCAGAGCCGTCGTGCATCACCTCGAACGCCGTGAGGGTGAAGTTGCCGATGCGGAAGGGGTGTTCCTTGTAGATTGCCCTGTGGTAGTCTTTGATTCGGTTTGAGATGCTGTGGCGACGCAAGAGCCCGTTGAGTGTCTTGGGGGTGCAGTAGACATGCATGTGGGTGCGCTTGCGTATGAGCTTGTAGACAAACCTAACATGGTCGGAATGGTCGTGGGTGAGGACAATACCCTTGACGGAATCCATCTTGATGCCGTGGCGGCGCAGTTCGGTGATGACTGTAGTGTCGTCGACACCTGCGTCAATCAGTAACCCCTCCTCGCCATCTCCGACATAGGCGCAGTTGCCCGAGCTGCCAGAGCCGAAGGATATGAAGTTGAGCCGGTCGATGGTCGATGAGAGTTCGAGCGGGGAGAAGTCCTCGCCTGAGAAAATGTCTTGCGGACGGCGGCGTTCGCCGAGCGTCTTTCCGCGCAGGTTGGCTTCGCGCCTCGCGGCCCGCTCGATGGCGGGATGTGTGGGCAGAGGCTCCGCGCCGGGGAAGAGCACAGGGCCATCCAGGTCGTCGAACAATCCGGGCACGGATTCGCTGTAACCGGGACGTTTCTTGTAGCGGGCCATCTTGCAGTCTGAGGTTTAGAAAAGGAGGAATATGGCCGGAATCTTGTCGAAATCGAGAGTCTCCCTGGCCCAGCGTGAAAGGGGGCGGGTGACAATCCGCTCCTTGTCGCCGGTAAGGTCTGAGGCGACGCAGAGCAGCCTGTCGCCTGGCAAAGAGGAGGCGAGTTCGGCAATCAGCCGATTGTTGCGGTAAGGGGTCTCGATGAAAATCTGGGTCTGGCGCTCCTTGATGATGCGGCGCTCCATCTCTTTCAGCTTTGCTCCGCGCTGGGGCTGGTGGATGGGCAGGTAGCCGTTGAAGGCGAAGCTCTGGCCGTTGAATCCCGAGCCCATCAGGGCCAGAAGGATGCTTGACGGGCCGACAAGCGGCACCACTTTCAGGCCGCGGCGCTGGGCGACGGCCACGAGGTCTGCCCCCGGGTCGGCGACTGCCGGACATCCGGCCTCGGAAATCACCCCCATCGGCATCCCCTGCTCAAGTGGGCGGAGCATCGCCGGGACATCCTCGGGCCGGGTATGCTCGTCGAGAACGGTGAACTCTATGCGGTCTATGTCGATGTCGCGGTCGCATTTCTTGAGGAACCGCCGCGCCGAACGCACGTTCTCCACCACGAAATGGCGGATTTCCCTCAACGGGGCCAGGTTACAGGCCGGCAGCGACCGCTCCAGCGGGGCGTCGTTGTCGAGCGGAACCGGAAAAAGATACAGCGCGGGGGTGAGCATCACAGAGATTTTACATGTTGGGCGAATGCGTGCATCTTGATGGCGGCCTCTGCGGCCTCGGAGCCTTTGTTGCCCAGCGGGCCTCCTGCGCGGTCGAGGGCGTCTTGCTCGTTGTCTACTGTCAGCACCCCGAATATAACGGGGATGTCGCAGTCGGCGTTAAGGGCGGTGACACCCTGGGTGACGCTCTGGCAGACGTAGTCGAAGTGGGGGGTGCCGCCACGGATGACGCATCCGAATACTATTACCGCGTCGTAGAGCGACGACTCAATCAGCTGTGAGGCGGCGAAGGTCAGCTCAACCGCGCCGGGGACCGCGTAGCAGTCGACCTGGTCATCGGCGAAGCCTTCAGCCATGAACACCTCCATCGCCCCCTGGGTGAGACGTGAGGTGATATGTCCGTTCCATTCCGCGGCCACGATGGCCACGCGCATATTGTCTACTTTGGGGAGGTTGCCTTTGGGGGCGGCTCCCGCAAGGGATGTTGACATGTCTGTTATGTATAAGTCTGTGGTTTCTTGAAAAATGAATGGCGCCGGGGTCATTTCCCGTGGGAACGGGCGGCATGCCCGAGGTAGCCGCCGTGGTGGCGCAGGGCATATTCCCGGGCGGTGAACCCGGTCTCTTTCATCACGTTTACGACCAGCACGTCGCCGATGACGGTCATCATGGTGGTGGATGTAGTCGGGGTCAGGCCGAGCGGGCAGACCTCCGGCGCGCCGCCGGTGTAAAGCGTGGCGTCGGCCATCTCAGCCAGCGGGCTGTCGGCGTTGCCTGTGATGACGATGATTGGGATGGCCGGAATCAGCCTGCGGGCGAGGTCGACCAGCTCCACGATCTCGCGGGTCTTGCCCGAGTTGGAGATCAGCAGCATCACATCGTCGGCCTGAAGGATGCCGAGGTCGCCGTGTTGGGCCTCCGCCGGGTGGAGATTTACAGCCGGGATGCCTGTGGAGCAGAAAGTCGTGGCGATGTTCATCGCAATCTGTCCGGCCTTGCCCATCCCGGAGGTGACCAGCTTGCCCCCCTTGCGGGCCACATGCTCGACAATCAGCCCCACGGCGCGGGGATAGTCGTCGGTCACCGGTATGTTCTCTATCGCGCGGCTCTCAGCGAGCAGGATGTCGCGCATCGATTGTTTTATATCCATCGTTGGGAGAAATCAAAGGTTGAGCACCTCGGTGTCGACCGGGTGCTTATGAATACAAAGGTAACTTATTCCGCGCGATTTTCAAAATTTAAAAGCGCCTTTACCCATTTGTCAGGCACGGGGATGCCTGAGGCCGTGCGCGGGTCGAATCCTGCCATCACCGTCTGGGCGACACACTTCACGTCGCCTGTCAGCGGGTTGTAGATGCGCTGCTCCAGAATGAAGCTGTGGACCGACATCTTGCCTACGGCCGTGGCCACGGTCAGCGGCTCGTCAAAATAAGCCGGAGAGAAGAAGCTCGCGTTGATGTTGACAACCACCACCGTTGCGTCATGCCAGTCGACCGGGCCGCCAAGCACCGCCTCGAAGTACCTGACCTTGGCCAGGTCGAGGAGCTGGAGGTAGACCGAGTTGTTGACATGGCCGAAGATGTCGACATCGTTGAACCGCAACTGCGCCTCAAGGCTGTGGTGGAAGGGGGCAACAGGCGCGGGAACTTTCGGATTGGGACAGGAGGGGATTTCTATCTGTTTCATTGTCGTTGGATTCTGGGATTGGTTCAGTGGAAACGTATCGACTTAATGATTTCGCGCCCGAGTATGTCGTTGATTGACCTGGCGATGGCCTCGCGGCGGAATGACAGTTCGCTCTTCAGTGGGCCGGAGGATAGATGGATATGCAGCACCCCGTCGGAGACGTAGCGCCGGGTGGTGTAGCGGTTTACACCCGGGCCAACCACATCGGCCCACAGCGAGGCGGCCCTCATCGCGAGAATGTCATCTTTCCGGGCTGATGAATCCATCACCCGGTCTATGATTTCGCGCAACGACATCGGTTCGGTTCTCTTCATAAGCCAGTGGTGTTGTCGAGTGGTTGGAAACTGCCGTTCTCGACGAGCCAGGAGCGGTGGTCGCCGGCCCCGGTCCGCGACATGATGTTGTCGAGATGGCTGCGGTTGGTGTCGGTGATGAAAATCTGGCCGAAGCCCTCGCCCGACACCACCTCCACGAGCCTTTCTACACGCCCCGCGTCGAGGCGGTCGAAGACATCGTCGAGCAGCATCACCGGCTTCATTCCCGAGGCGTCCTCAAGGAAGCGGTACTGGGCGAGCCTCAACGCCAGGGTGTAAGTCTTGCACTGTCCCTGCGAGGCAACGCGCCTCACAGGCATGCCGTTGAGCGCCAGCTCCAGGTCGTCGCGGTGGGGGCCCACCGATGTGTGGCCCACCATCTCGTCATGGCGGCGCGCTGAGTCGAGCATCGCGTCGAAGCCCCCCGGCTCCGACGCGAGATGGCTCCGGAGACTGATTCCCGGGGTCTCCCCGTCGGCTGCGATCGCCTCATACCGTCCGGTGAAAATGCCGCACAGCTCCTCCACCCATTTCTGACGGGCGGAGGTCAGGTATATGGCCGCGCGCTCCATGGCCATCTCCACCGACAGATACAGGGCCGGGTCGGCGCAATGGTCGCGCAGCAGCTTGTTGCGCTGTTGCAGGGCACGGGTGTAGCGTATCAGGTGGTCGAGATAGAGCGGGTCGGCCTGGGATATCACCATGTCCATCAGGCGGCGGCGTTCCTCGCCCGTGCCTGTCACCAGGTCGCTGTCGGCCGGGGAGGCAATCACCAGGGGGAAAGCCCCGATGTGGGTGCTGAGACGTTCGTATTCCTTCCCCGAGCGTTTGAAGCTTTTCCGTTTGCCGGGCTGCAGCCCGAGGGTCAGCTCCTCATCGAGTCCGCGCCTGAGATAGCTGCCCCTCAATGTGGCGAATCCCTCCCCTCTGCGTATCAGCTGCATGTCGGGCAGCCCCGAGAAGCTTTTGCAAAAACTGAGGTAATATATGGTGTCGAGGAGGTTGCTTTTGCCCATGCCGTTGTCGCCCAGGAAACAGTTGACCTTGGGGGAGAACTCGAGGCGCGCCTCGGCGATGTTCTTGAAATTCGTGATTGCTAATCTGTTGAGCAGCACAGGCGTATTACTGTTTGGTGGTTAGGGCCGGGAGGCTGACAATGAGCAGCGCCATGATGAATAGCAGCATCAGCATCGCCGTCATGCCGAGGGCCTTGTTGAGTCGCCGCCCCTCATTGCGCCTGATGTAGAGCCACAGGGCGGTGTGGGCCGCGAGATACAGCGCGGGGAAGAGCAGCGTCCATCGTCCGGCGTTGAGCCACAGGCCGGCAGTCAGCAGCACGGCGATGAAACCGTCGGCAAGGTAGGCCCAGGCTACAGCCTTGCGTCCGAAGACCACGGCGGTGGTCAGCTTGTTGACCGCCATGTCATCATCGTGGTCGCGGTAATTGTTGACTATTAGTATGTTGGCCGACATCAGGCCAACGGCCAGTCCGACGGCGAAGTCGTCATACGAGAAATAGCCAGTCTGGAGGTAGAAGGTGAACCCCACAGGAATCAGGCCGTAGAACACCACCACGGCTATCTCCCCAAGGGCGTTGCGCGACAATGGGAAGGGACCGGCGGAATAGCTTAGTGCCCCGATGAGGATGAATATCCCGGCCAGCACCAGCCACCATCCCCCCCAGTAAATCAGTGTGCAGCCTATGATGGCGGCCAGGGCGAATGCTATTGCGGTGGCGCGGTGCATCGCCAGGGGGGAGATGTCCCCCTCCGTGACCCCGCGTCTGAACCCCTCACGACCGGGCTTGTCAAGCCCGTCGCGGTAATCGTAATACTCGTTGGCGAAGTTGCTTCCAATCTGCGCCGCCAGTGCGAAAAGCAGGCAGAGCAACGCCGGACGCCAATCGAAATGGCCTCTCTGCACCGCCACGGCCACACCGGCCAGCACGCCTGATGCCGATGCCGGCAATGTGCGGAGCCTCATGGCCTCAATCCATGCTTTCAGTGTGCTGCGGCCAGCCGCGCCCTTGTCATCTTTCCTTGTCTCGTTTCCAGTTTTCATTGCTACTGCAAAGTTACTTATTTTTGAGGAGAAAGACAACTGCGTCTCATCGCGTAGAGAAGCGTAGCAGGGAGCGGAGTATCGGCTGTCCGTCAGGCCCGATAAGCTCGGCGCGGGTCTCGTCGCCGTCGGTCTGGAGCAGCAGCGTGGCCTCCATATCGTAACGAGCCTCGTGGATGTAGGCTATCTCGAAGCGGGTGAGGCGGTTGGCGTCGTGGAAGCCGAGGCTCCACTGGTTGAGAAGCAAATCGATGTATCTCGAGGAGTTGACGTGGCGGTTGAAATCGATGTCGGTGTACTGGAAGCGGTAACGGCTCTCGCGGTATCCGTCGGCTGGCGGCTCCCCTTCGGCGGGGCGCGCCACAGGCCTGGTCCGTGAAGGTTTGGCGACGGGCGACTCCTTGGCGGGTATTATCTCCTTTACCCAGGAGATGCGCGATATGTCGCCCACCTGGCGCGAGCGGGTGTCAATCACCGCCCATACCGTGCGGGCGTGGCCAATCACCTCGCCATCCTCGCTGCAAATCTCGAAGTCGCGCTCTGAGAAGAGCCTTGAAATCGATGAAATCCAGGTTGATATGGTGTAATTCTCATTGACTCCCGGATAGCGCGTCATCTCGACCGCCACCCTCGACAGCACCCATGTCTGGTGTTCCCTGACGAGAAAGTCATAGCCGATGCCAATCTGGTTGGCGTGGAGAGTCGCCACCTCTATCAACCTGTTTATCAACAGTGTCAGCGGCATCCGTTGCTGAGGATTGCATTCCCCCGGCGTGAGGAAATAGCCGGCTGTGAAGACAGGCTTTATGCAGTCGAAAGATTCGGGGCGATTTGTCAGCGGGTCGCGGGAAATCATAAGATACGGATCAGTATGGATATTTGATGTCATGGAGGAATAACGGCCCGGCAGGCATGGAAGTTCCCGCCGCGCATCGGTCGCGGCGCTCGATGACCTCCCGGAAACCGTCGATGGTCATTTTGCCACGTCCGACCTCAACGAGGGTGCCGACCACGGCCCTGACCATATTGCGCAGGAAGCGGTCGGCCGTTATCTCAAACACCCACAGTGTCGGTTTCCCTTTTGTGCCCTGGGCAGCGACCTCGCATTCACACTCACATTCACATTCACATTCGCAGTCGCCTCCCCCCTGGGCGCGCCAGGCGGCGTGGGTGACATGGCAGATATTGGTCTTGACATCGGTGTGGAGCTTGGAGAATGAGGTGAAATCCTCGGTCTCAAGCAGAATCTCAGCCGCCTTGTTCATGGCCTCGAAGTCGAGGGTTGCGGGCGCGAGCCACGACATCCCTCCCGTGAAGGGACTTCTGACGGTATGGGCGAAGTAGCGGTAGGTGCGGCTCACCGCGTCGAAGCGTGCATGCGCGTCGGGGGCCACCTCCCATATCTTGTAAACCACTATGTCAGGAGCGAGCAGGGAGTTGAGGGCGCGCAGGACGCGGGCCTCCGCGTCGCCCGAGAGGTCGATGGAGGCGGGGAGGTCGAAATGGGCCACCATGCGGGCGGCGCTGACCCCGGCGTCGGTGCGTCCCGCCCCGGTGATTGCCACCTGGGGAAGGCGCAGCACCGTGGCCATGGCCTCCTCGATCGCCTGCTGCACGGAGTGGGCGTTGGGCTGGCGTTGCCAGCCGTGGAATGGCAGCCCGTTGTAGGCCAGCCGCATGAAATAGCGGCGGGTGTCAGTCGTTCTCGAGGTAGGTGTATCCATACAGGCCCGAACGGTAGTTGGAAAGGAACTCGCGTCCCTCCTCAGGGGTGATTTTGTCGGCTTTCATAGCCTTGGTGACCCAGGTCTCGACATTGCGCACAAGGCGTTTGGGGTCGTACTGTACATAGTCCAGCACCTCGGCCACCGTCTCGCCGTCGATTACCTTGTCAATCTCGTAATGGTCTTTGTAGCAGGTGATATGCACCGCGTTGGTGTCGCCGAAAAGGTTGTGCATATCGCCAAGGATTTCCTGGTAGGCCCCCACGAGGAATACCCCGAGGTAATACGGTTCGCCCGGCTTGAGAGGATGTACAGGCAGGGCCTTGGTGATTCCCTGCGGTGAGATGAAGGTGGCGATCTTGCCGTCGGAGTCGCAGGTCATATCCTGGAGGGTCGCCATGCGGGTGGGTTTCTCGTCGAGCCGGGAAATCGGCACTATGGGAAACACCTGGTCGATGGCCCATGAGTCGGGCAGCGACTGGAAGAGCGAGAAGTTGCAGTAATATTTGTCGGGCAGCATGCGGGCCACCTTGCGCAGCTCCTCCGGGGGATGCTTCATTGATGACGCCGTGTTGGCCACCTCGCGGGCAATCTCCCAGAACAGCTTCTCGGCAAGGGCGCGGTTGCGCAGGTCGACGATGCCGATTGAGAAGAGGTCGAGGGCCTCCTCGCGACACTGCAGCGCGTCATGCCACGACTCGAAAAGGTTCTGCTGGTTGAGCTTGTCCCATATCGCGTAAAGCTCTTTGACCAGCTCGTGCTCGTCGCCGCGCAGCTCCTCGTTCTCGCGCCAGCGGGGGAGGCTTGTGGCCTCCAGCGCCTCGATGATGAGTACGGAATGATGTGCGGCCAGGGAGCGTCCGCTCTCGGTGATGATGTCGGGCTGTGGCAGGTCGTTCTTGCCGCAGGCGTCGACTATGGAGTATATCGCGTCGTTGGCATACTCCTGGATGGAGTAGTTCATGGAGCTTTCCGAGGCCGAGGAGCGGGTACCGTCATAGTCGACCCCGAGGCCTCCGCCGATGTCGACGAATTTCACGCCGAATCCGAGCTTGGAGAGCTGGACGTAGAACTGCATGGCCTCACGCAGGGCGTTCTTTATGCGGCGTATCTTTGTGATCTGGCTGCCGATGTGGAAATGGATGAGCTGCAGCCAGTCGGTGATCTCGTTTTTCTTGAAGAAGTCCACGGCCTGGAGCAGTTCGGAGGAATTGAGGCCGAATTTCGACTCGTCGCCGCCCGACTCCTCCCATTTCCCCGAGCCGGAGTTGGAGAGCTTGATGCGGATGCCCACCGCCGGGGTGATCTTTAGGCGTCGCGATATGTTGAGTATGAGCTTCAGCTCGTTGAGCTTCTCGACCACGAGCACGATGCGGCGCCCCATCTTGTGGGCCAGCAGGGCCAGCTCGATGTAGTCCTCATCTTTGTATCCGTTGCAGATGATGAGGGCGTTCTCGTCGATGTTGGTGGCCAGCACGGCGTGAAGCTCAGGTTTCGACCCGGCCTCAAGCCCGATGTTGAATTTCTTGCCGTGGCTGACAATCTCCTCCACCACAGGGCGCATCTGGTTGACCTTGATGGGATATATGACGTAGTTCTGTCCCTGGTAGTCATACTCCTTGGCTGCCTGCTTGAAGCAATTTGAAATCTTCTCGACGCGGTTGTCGAGTATGTCGGGGAAGCGCAGAAGCACCGGGGCGGTGATGTCCTTGAGCTGCAGCTCGTCAAGCACCTCGCGGATGTCGACCGGAGCCACTCCGGGACGCGGGGTGACCGTCATGTTGCCTTTCTCGTTAACGGAAAAATACTGACGGCCCCAGCCGCCGATGTTGTATAGCTCGGCGCTGTCTTCAACTCGCCATTTTCTCATTTGTCAGTTATCAGATTTAAATTTGTCAACTAAAAAATTGATGGCCATCTGTGTCGATGGACTGCAAAGATACGCAATTTTCCCGAGGTGTGGGGGATATGTCTGGTATTTTTGACTTTACCTTTGGCAGTTTGGTGTTTTTTTAGTAATTTTGCGCCGATTAACGGAATCCCTCTTCAGCCAGCCGTCATCACCCTCGTCCGGGGCAGGCGGCTCCACGGGGGAATCCCCCTTACTGTTCCCTCGGCAACTTTATGTCTATCGACTCGGTCATAATCAACAACCTTCATACCGTCCGCGGGCTTTCGGCCTGTCCGGGCACATCCTCATTCTTAACTTTAGCCTGATTAACGCATGCAGTGGCTCCTGATTGTCATATCCGTATTTCTCGTCAGCACCATGCTGGCCGGTATCATCATTCCCCAGATACTGCTGATCTCTTTCCGAAAGAAACTGTTTGACGAACCTGACGAACGAAAGATCCACAAAGGCGCTGTGCCCCGTCTCGGCGGCCTGGCGTTCATGCCCTCCATAGTGTTCTCGCTGTGTTTCGTGTGGGGCACCCTGCTGCTGGCCGGGGAGTCATGGCTGTCGTCGTTCCACGTCTCTCAATTGCTGTCATCGCCCCATGCCGAAGGCCTCGTGACCCCGCTGTGCTTCGGCCTGTGCGCCCTGATGATGATGTATCTTGTCGGCATCGCCGACGACCTCATCGGCATCAAGTACCGTGCAAAATTCGTGGCGCAGATTCTTGCCGCGCTGTTGCTCGCCGCGGCAGGCGTGAGAGTTGACTCGTTGGAGGGGATGTTGGGGATATACGAGCTGCCTGTGGCGGTCTCCTGGATGCTGACTGTGTTCCTGGTGGTGTTCATCACCAACGCAATCAACCTCATCGACGGCATCGACGGCCTCGCGTCGGGCCTGAGCGGCATCGCCATGATTTTCTACGGCTTTTTCTTCCTCGCCGCCGGCCAGTGGGCTTACAGTATGATTTCATTCGCCTCGCTGGGCACACTGGTGCCGTTCTTCTATTATAATGTGTTCGGCAACCCGGCCAGGGGCAAGAAGATATTCATGGGCGACACCGGATCGCTGACCACCGGCCTGGTGCTGAGCTTCCTCGCCCTGCAGCTTACAAGTGTGGACAACGGAGGTGTCTTCGCCGCCGATGCGCTGGTGGTGGCGTTCGCCCCCCTGGCCATCCCCTGCCTCGACGTGATAAGGGTGTTTGTCCACCGTGTAATCCGTGGCAACTCCCCCTTCCTCCCTGACCGCGTCCACATCCATCACAAGCTGCTCGCCCTTGGCTTCCCGCAGCGCCCGGCCATGATCACGATTCTCGCGATGTCGGCTGGAGTAATCGGCCTTGACCTCCTCATCTCCCCGTCGGTGTCGACCTTCATGATAGTGGTCATCGACTTCGCGGCATGGGTGGTGGCCAATTATTTCCTGACCAAGGCGATACGCGCCCGCCAGCTCCGTGAGGGAATCACTCACGGATACGACTGACAACAAGGCCCAACGTAGTCTCGGCAATCATTCGTTTAAAACAATTCAACATACATCATGCTTTCCTGCAAATCGTTTTTCCAATCGATAGGACTGGTCGGAGCCATGCTGCTCGGTCTCACCTCCTGTCACACCCCCAAAGACATAACCTATTTCCAGGATCTCAGCGACGGCGCGCGCCGCGAGGTGTCGGCCCCCAAGGAGCTGCTTGTCACTCCTGACGACCGTCTGTCGATAACCGTCCACTCCAAGGACCCGCAGCTCGCGATGCTGTTCAACCTCCCGATTTCATCCACCCGCATAGGGCAGGCAACATCCGGCTCTTCAAGCAACTCCGGCCAGGTGGCAACATACACCGTTGACGCCTATGGCGACATCGAGTTCCCGGTGTTGGGCACGCTCCACATCGGCGGCATGAAGCGTACAGAGGTGGCCGAATATGTGAAGCGCGAACTCCTTCAGCGCAACCTTGTCAAAGACCCCACAGTGGTGGTTGACTTCCTCAACCGCTCGGTCAACGTGCTTGGCGAGGTGGCCCATCCTGGAAAGATCAGCATCGACCGCGACCGCTTCACCATCCTTGACGCCATCGCCGGTGCCGGCGACCTCACGATACAGGGCAAACGCGCCAATGTCATCGTCCTGAGGCAGGAGGAAGGCCGTCAGGTGGCCCACACCGTCGACCTCACCGACGCCACAGCCACGCTGAACTCCCCGGTGTATTACCTTCAGCAGAATGATGTGATCTATGTGGAGCCTACAGATGTCCGCAAGCGCCAGACCACGGCCAACGGCAACTCGGTGTTCACCCCCTCGTTCTGGATTTCGATTGCGTCATTCGCGACGACAGTGCTGCTGCTGGTCAAGAACTGGTGACATGCCGCCCATCAATACTGACTCCTGTCTGTTGACAAACTAATCTAAACAACTAATAAGTCGTGCAAGAGAACGATAACAATGCCCCCGATATCGAACAGGGCATAAACATGAAAGATCTCCTGTGGATGTGCATCTCGAGATGGTACTGGTTCGTGCTGTCACTGTTCATCTGCTGCGGGTTCGCATTCTACCAGATTCTTAAGACCCCCAAGGTCTACCAGCGCAACGCGTTGCTGATGATCAAGGATGACCGCCTTGGCGGCACCGCCGGCGGCGATGTCGGCGCGTCATTCTCAGGTATGGGATTCCTCCAGGCCAACACCAACATCTCCAACGAAATCATCTCGATTACTTCACCCACGGTGATGTATGAGGTGGTGAAGCGCCTTGGCCTCAATGTCAGCTACACTGTGCCCGGGATGTTCTACCCCGAACAGCTTTACGGCACCAACCTGCCCGTGACCCTCAAATTCCCCGATGTCGAGGATGGCCAGAATGTGTCGCTGAAAGCCACGCTCTATCCCGACGGAAAGATGGTGATGTCTGACTTCAACCTCGGCAAGAAAGATGCCGAAGGCAACCCCGTCACCTACAAGCCTGTGGTGATAAAGGACTACCACAAGCTCGACACCGTGAAGACCCCCGCCGGGAATGTGGTCTACGCTCCCAACGCCGCATACCGCGGCACTGTCGCCGAACCGTTCACGATTGACATCAACCGTGGCTCGGTGGATAAGAAGGCACTCGCATGCTCCGGAGCCTTGAAGGCCGAGATTCCCGAAGACTGGTCTTCGGTCATTTCGCTGACCTACAAGGATGTCTCGATCGACCGCGCCGAAGACATACTCAATACCCTCATCGAGGTCTACAACGAGAACTGGGTGCGTGACAAGAACCGCATCGCCGTCTCCACCTCGGAATTCATCAAGGAGCGTCTGGCCGTGATCGAGCAGGAACTCGGCGGCGTTGACTCGGAGATTTCATCGTTCAAGTCGACACACATGGTGCCCGACATCGACGCGGCTGCCCAGGCTTACTTCACCCGCGCGTCGCAGGCCACCGACGAGGTGCTGCAGCTCAACAACCGTCTTGGCATGGCCCGTTACATCCGCAACTACCTCGCCAACTCGGCCAACTCGTTCAACGTCCTCCCCGCCAACTCAGGCCTCGAGAACCTGAACATCGAGAAGCAGATTTCGGAATACAACACCCAGCTACTCCAGCGCAACAACCTGGTTGAGAACTCATCCACAGCCAACCCCCTTGTGATTAACATGGACAACCAGCTTGACGGTATCCGCCAGGCAATCCTCCAGTCGATCGACAACTATATCGTGACCCTCAACTCCCAGATTCGCGCCGCCCAGACCAACGAGGCGATGGCATCGTCGCGCCTCCAGGCCAACCCCACACAGGCCCGCTACCTGCTGAGCGTCGAGCGTCAGCAGAAGGTGAAGGAGAGCCTCTATCTCTATCTCCTGCAGAAGCGCGAGGAGAATGAGCTGTCGCAGGCATTCACCGCCTACAACACCCGCATCATCACCCCTCCGACTGGAAGCGACGCCCCAGTGGCTCCCAATCCCCGTTCTATCATGATGGTGGCCGTGCTTGTCGGCCTGCTGCTCCCCACCGGCGCGATTTACCTGCTGGAGGCGTTCAACACCAAGGTGCGCGGCCGTCGCGACCTCGAACGCCTCTCGGTGCCTTTCATCGGCGAGATTCCTCTGGGCTACCACAAGCGCAAAGGGCTCCAGCGCCTGCGCAAGGCCCAAGAGGATGAGAAAGACCGCCGCATAGTGATGGTCCGCAAGGGCTCGGGCAACACCATCAACGAGGCTTTCCGCGTAATCCGCACCAACCTTGAGCTGATGACCGACGCGGAGACCACCGGGGCGCACACCCTGATGATTACCTCGGCCAACCCCGGTTCGGGTAAGACATTCATCACGATGAACCTCGCCACGGTGTTGGCCATCAAGGACAAGAAGGTGGTGATTGTCGACCTCGACCTCCGCAAGGCTTCGCTCTCCTCATTCGTGCAGAATCCGGCAGTCGGCGTGTCGGCATACCTGTCGGGCCACGCCACTCCCGAGCAGATCATGGTTCACCGTCCTGTCGAGCCGCCAAAGCGTATCGATCCCAAGCAGCCCCCGAAAGACCATTTCGTGGACATACTCCCTGTGGGCGCGATTCCTCCCAACCCCGCCGAGCTGCTTTACTCGCCGCGTCTGAAATCGCTCCTTGACAAGCTCCGCGCCGAGTATGACTATGTGCTGCTCGACTGCCCCCCGATCGAGGTGGTCGCCGACGCGAAGATCATCAACCGTCATACCGATATGACCGTCTTCGTGATCCGCGCCGGTCTGCTCGAACGCGAGATGCTGCCCCGCATCCAGGAGCTGTATGACAACCAGCGCTACCACAACATCGCCATCATCCTCAACGGTACAGACCAGTCGCATCTCGGTCCTCTGTCGTCGCGCTACGGGTATGGCTATGGATACGGCTACGGCTACATCAAGAAGAAAGACAGCTGATTTCTGACAGTCCGGGCCATCCGGATTGACATATAGACGCGAGAGACCCCGGCCTCCAGGCCGGGGTCTCTCGCGTCTTAAAGGGCTGCCGGGGTGATTTCCCGGTGCTGTGGATGAGGATGGCGGGTCACACCACCGATGCCTTCAGCGCAAGGCCTGTGCGTTCGGAAAGGCCGAACAGCAGGTTCATGCAATGCACTGCCGTGCCGGCTCCACCTTTGACGTAATCGTCGAGGACCGCCTTGACGCGTATCACCGGGCCAGAAGAGGTTGTGATGCCGCCTTCAAGCGGCTCAATGTTAAGGAGGCATTTGTTGGTGTTGGAAACATCGGCTATCGCCGGCTCGCGGTCGACAAGGAAGGAGAATGCATGGTCGCTATATGCTTCCTCGTATTGATGGCGGATTTCCTCCAGGCTCGACGCGCAGGGGACATCGCAGACCACCGTCATGCCGCGCAGGCGTTCCCGGTCGGCGGCCATGCTCAGCCTCACACTCCCGGCGAACGAGGGGTCGATTCTCTTCATCTCCTCCATCACCTCCAGGGCGGCGCGCTCCGTGTCGGGGCGGTTGGCCGCAGGCGCCACCGGGTCGAGCCGGGTCGAGAGCTGTGATGCCTCGTATCCCTGTGTTGGCGCGCCGGGGCCTTGGTTGTCATCCGCGCCTGATGCCGGGTGGTTGCGTGAGACGCTTACCGTAGCCTGGGTCACACCGGCCAGCATGTGGTTCTTTGCCAGCGGGAAGAGGGCAAGCTCAAGCCCGGTGGCTATGGCGCAGGGCAGTGAGGCCCTCAGCGCGCCCCTGACGAGCGCTTTGCGGTGGAATTCCGGAAAGCCATAGACCATGCCGTGTTCGCCGTCAAGGAAGCTCCCTGTCATGTCGATCACTCTCAGCAGCTCCTCGGAGTCATCCTCGTCAGCTTCGCTGCGATGCGAAGGGGCCTCCACTGAGGCCATGAACTCCTTGGCCTGCCATGACTCTCCGACGAGAAACACGCAATTGAGTTTCTCCATATCGAGGGCCTTGGTGAAACAAAGGTCAGTGTCGCCGGTAAGGCCGCGGTGGAAACTGTCGAGGCGCTGGCCCGAGTGGGAGGGGGAGCATACCGCGCGTAGTATTACATCAGGATGGTTCAGAAGTATTCTTATAAGCTCTCCGGCGGCTTCAGTCTCGCCGCCGATTATTCCTACATTTATCACGTTAGTCAAGGGTTGGGTTTGATTGCAAAAATAGATATTTTTTTTGAGAACACTATCATCAAAGGGAATAATTCAGTAATTTTGTGATTGCAAACATCAACTTATGACATTAGACCAAGACAAAAGACCCGCCGTCGGGAGAGAGCCGCATGCTTCTCCGGCAACCCTCAGGATAGAGGAGTTTGATTACCCGCTTCCTGACTCGATGATTGCCCGCCATCCTATCGAGCCGCGCGACTCCTGCAAACTGCTGATGCGCGACCATGACGGGGCGCTCTCCGAGCATGTCTTCACCGACCTGCCGGGACTGCTGCCCGACGGCTCTATGCTGATATACAACAACACCCGTGTCATCAACGCCCGCCTGAGATTCCGCAAGGCTCCGGCCTCGGCCCATCAGGAGGGCGCGCTCATAGAGATATTCTGCCTCGAGCCGGTCACTCCCGCCGATTACGCCCAGAGCTTCGCCGCCACCGGCGAATGTTCCTGGACCTGCTTCGTGGGCAACTCCAAGCGATGGAAAGAGGGGCCGTTGTCGATGGAGGTGGATGCCGCTGGAAGCAGGTTGAAGCTCCAGGCTGAGAGGGTGGCGAAATCAGGCAACGCGTCGGTCGTGCGCTTCTCTTGGGACAACCCTGCGGTGACTTTCTCCCAGATAATCAATGCCGTCGGTGAAATCCCCATCCCGCCATATCTCAACCGCGCGACGGAGTCGACCGACAGCGACGACTACCAGACGGTCTATTCGCGGGTGGAAGGTTCGGTGGCCGCCCCCACGGCCGGTCTTCACTTCACAGACCGTGTGCTTGAGGAAATCAGCCATCGCGGGATACCACGCCGCGAACTGACCCTGCATGTCGGTGCTGGCACATTCCAGCCCGTCAAGTCGGAGACCATAGGGGAGCATCCCATGCATGCCGAATTTATCGCCGTGCCTCTGTCGCTGTTGAAGGAAATCAGGTTGTCGCTTGACAACCCTGCCACGAAAATCATCGCGGTAGGCACCACCTCGGTGCGCACCCTTGAATCCCTGTATCATACCGGCCGGCTCATCCTCGCCGGTAAATGGGACGGGGAGGTGCCGCAATGGCTCCCATACCAGTTGCTTGAAAACGAACTTGCTTCGGAATCCATACCTACTGCCTCTGAAGCCCTCGACGCCATCATAGCCCATCTGGAGGCGATAGGGCAGGCTACATTGGTCGCCTCCACCCGTATCATCATTGCCCCCGGCTATGAATACCGGCTCGTCAAAGGAATCATCACAAACTTCCATCAGCCCAAATCCACCCTGCTGCTTCTTGTCTCTGCCTTCACCGGTCAGGACTGGCGGCCCCTTTACGACTACGCCCTCTCCCATTCATTCCGTTTCCTCTCATACGGCGACGCGACCCTCCTCCTCTGATGTCCCGCCTCCATATCCACGAATCCATCCACGAATCCATCCGCGAATCCATCCGCGAATCCGTAGGATTCATTAATTATTAGCCGGGGGTTGGCGGCCATAGGCCGGTAACCCTCGGTCTCTATGTCAGGCGTGAGATTCTGAAAGAATCTTTTATAGATGTTGCCTTTAGACGAGGTTGTCTATATAAAAGATTCTTTCAGAATCCCACGCCTGATGTCGTTAACCCCTGGTTGCTGCTTGGTCGCCCGCAAGGGGCTCCACGCGCACCAACCAGGGGCTAATAATTAATGAATCCTACGGATTCGTGGATGGACACCCGAGGCGCGTACGCGGATGGTTTCGTGGATGGATTCGCGGATGGGGCATATGTTATGGCCATAATAGATACGCTGGTATGGTATGGTATGGTATGGTATGGTATGGTATGGTATGGTATGGTATGGTATGGTATGGTATGGTATGGTATGGTATGGTATGGTATGGTATGGGCTTGCGGGATGGATTCGCGGATGGCGTATGATTGTGTGAATTTCCTGGTTATGGCCGATTGTCCCGGAGGCTTGCTGGATGGCAAGGGGGAGGGTATGACACAGCAACGGCAACCGATAAGTGTCGGTTGCCGTTGCTGTGTAGCCCATAGGAGAATCGAACTCCTCTTTCAAGAATGAAAATCTTGCGTCCTAGCCGATAGACGAATGGGCCCCGGTTAATCCTCCGGCTTTCGCAAGCCGTGAGAATCTGGTAACAAAGTATGAAAAAATATGTTGACGTGGCCGTGGTGGCCTTGGTCTCTGTCTGACGGGGAGGCCGATGGCGGCTTGTCCCTTGCTTGTCAACAGGCGGCTATCAGCCGAGCTTGTTGATGTGGAGCGCCAGCTTGCTCTTGAGGTTGGAAGCCTTGTTCTTGGAGATGGTCTTCTTTGCGGCCATACGGTCGAGCATAGCGACAATCTTGGGGTAAGCTTCCTGGGCGGCAGCCTTGTCGGTCATAGCGCGGAGACGACGCACGGCGTTGCGGGCGGTCTTTGCGTAGTAACGGTTGCGAAGGCGACGGCTTTCGGTCTGGCGGATACGTTTTAAAGCAGATTTATGGTTTGCCATTTTTTGTTATGCTTTTTCTTCTTTGTTTTCTTGTTATTGGTAGCCCATAGGAGAATCGAACTCCTCTTTCAAGAATGAAAATCTTGCGTCCTAGCCGATAGACGAATGGGCCAACTTGCGCAACTGCCGGGCTATGAGACCGGGGGCATTTTGCGACTGCAAAGTTAATCTCTTTTTCTGAAGTGACCAAATTTTCAGGCGAAAAAGTTCGCGTTTAAGGTTTTTTAGTTAAATTTGCGCCGTTTTACGAACCATTCCCCCTCCCTTTAAATTATATTAATGTGTACAGACCGCTCGACTGCATAGCCCTCCGCACTGTGAGGTATTCCGACCGCAACTCAATACTGACGGCCTACACCCGCCAGGCTGGCCGGCTGTCATTTCTTGTGCCCGCCGGCACAGGCCGCGCGGCGGCGCGACTCAGGGCGTTGCTAATGCCGATGGGGCGGTTTGAGTGTGTGGCCGACATCCGTCCCGGTCGCGACATCCATTCCATCCGTGACGTGAAGGCGGTGGTGTTGCCCCCCGTGGCCGACCCTTTGCGGTCGACCATCGCGCTGTTCGTGGCCGACATCCTGTCGTCGTTGCTGAAAGAGCCAATGGCCGACCCGCTGCTGTTTGACTTCATTGATGACGCGCTTGTCAGGCTCGGCGACTCAAGGCGGGGGCACGCCCTGCAGGGGACTGCGTTGCTCAACTACCATGTATGTTTCCTGTTGAGGCTCACACGTTTCCTCGGCATCGAGCCTGACTGGCCGACATATCAGCCGGGGTCGGTGCTTGACTTTGCCGACGGCATCTTCAGGCGCTTCCCCCCGGCCCACCGCAATTATCTGCCGCCCGGGGAGTCGGAGGCCGCCAGCCGGCTGGGTCGCATGACGTTCCGCAACCTCGGCCTTTACAGGCTGACGCGCTTTGAGCGCAACACCATACTTGACAGGATACTGCTCTACTACCAGACCCATTATCCCTCGGTAGGGGAGCCGCCGTCGCTCGCGATATTGCGCATGATGGCCGACTGACACCTTGAAAAGCCCCTTGTCGCGGCTGTCGCCGTCAAAATTTCGGGCTTTTATTTTGGAAATGCTGATGTATGATTGTAACTTTGCAGATATGATAAAGATGGAATCGACAATGAAGTTTCCCGCCGGACGCCGCCTGCTCGCGTCGGTTCTCCCCTTGCTGGCGTTGCTGTCGGCCTGCGGGGGGCTGAGCGACCGGGAGGAGAAGATGGTCGGGAAATATTACATACCGGCCCTCTCCGACACAAGGCCCCTGATGGAGCTGAACGCCGACCGCACCTCTGTGCTGAGGGCCATCCGGCCCGGGGACATCTCCTACAGCGTCTCTGGGGTCTGGAAGGTCGAGGGAGACTCGCTCATCATCGAGAGCGACTCCACCAGCATCACCATCGAGGAGGGTGACCCCGGACTCGTGGGGCATATAGCCTGCAGGGTAGCCTATCCGATAACCGGTTTCAACGAGTCGACACTCTCCATACAGCGCCAGGGCATAACTTACGACTATCACCGGCGTATGGATTGAAAGCCCCTGGCTGACCTCTTCTCTCCGCCACCTGACCATTGCCTGCCTTTGTTTCCGCAATCCTTAGCATATGAATCATACCACTGTAAAAAGATTGTCACTGCTGCTGCTGACAGCCCCGCTGTTGCTGGTGTTGGCGGCTTGTGGCTCCCAGTCATCCCGGGATGTGGATGCGTGTCTGGCCGACGCCGAGCAGCTGCAGGCCGACGGCAACCCCGACGGCGCGGCCCGCATATGCGCCACCCTGATGGCTGAGGATTTCGACCGGCTCGACGAGAACCAGCTGGGCCGCATGGCCATAGTGTTCATGAAGCTGCCCGACACAGACAAGACCGACGAGAACATCGCCGACGCCACCCAGTGTGTGCGCCAGGCGTGGAAACTCTCGGGCGATTCCCTCAGGGGATTCATCTCCACTCTCGCCCCGGAGGATGTGCCCCACTTCGTGATGCTCACCCGCATCAGCGGTTCGATTGACTTCCCCCCTGACCTGTCTGAGGAGGGGATGCCCGACGACTCCATTCACTCAACCCTGCAACCCTGACCCGCCATGGACTGGATGTCATCTCTTGAGGCGCTGAAAGCCTCCCTTCCCGAGGGGGACGACCATATGCCCGAAACTCCCAGGCAACCTTCCGCGGCCGACTCAGTGGAGAAGGCTCGGCTCGACGTGCTGCTCGACAAGAAGGGGCGCAAGGGCAAGGCGGCCACGATCGTTGTCGGGTTCACAATCCCCGACGAGCAGGTCGAGGATGTGGCGAGACGGCTCAGGCAGCGCCTCGGCACCGGCGGCTCTTCCCGTGGAGGTGAAATCCTCATCCAGGGGGACAAACGCCGTGAAGTGGCCGCCGAACTTGCCGCCATGGGGCTGAAATGCCGGATAATCTGAATCAGGCATCGACCCGCGTGGGACCTGCCCAACATCGATCAAAGCCATGAAGACCTTCAAAATGTACGCCTCGAGCATAAACGACCGGTATGTCGATGAGATTGTCGGCATGCTGCGCTCAGGGGCGATAATCATCTACCCGACCGACTCGCTGTATGCCGTCGGTTGCGACGCCCTCAACAACCGCGCCGTCGAGCGAGTCTGCCGCCTGAAGGGTATAAACCCCGACAAACAGCGCCTGGCCATCGTGTGCAGCGACATCTCGCAGGCCAGCGAGTACGCCAGGATCGACAATGAGGCGTTCAGACTTATGAAGGGCAACCTCCCCGGGCCGTTCACCTTCATACTCCCCGCCTCCTCGCGGCTGTCGAAAGCCTTCAAGGGGCGTCGCGAAGTCGGTGTGCGCGTGCCCGACAATGAGATTGCCCGCCATCTGGCCTTGGCCCTCGGAAATCCGTTGCTGACCACCACCATCGAGTGGGATGACGCAGACCCCGACGACCTCTGCCAGCCCTCCTCGATAAGCCTGCATTACGCCGACACGGTTGATGCCGTTGTAGACGGGGGTGAGGGGCACGCGTCTCCATCCGCTGTGGTGTCGCTGCTCGATTCCTCCTCCCCGGAGATTCTTCGCGAAGGCCCCGTGGAGCCCCGCCTGTGACCCTGCCGGCCTTGATAATTGACACATAATTGACCCTTTCACAAGATTATGGATAATTTCACCTATTGCGCCCCCACGCGCTACATTTTTGGTCGTGACACCGAGAAGGAGACCGGCAGGATGATGGCCTCGACCGGATGCCGGAAGGTGCTGGTCGTCAGCGGCGGCAGTTCCGCCCGCAAGAGCGGCCTGCTCGGCCGTGTTTTCGACTCTCTGGCCGGGGCCGGAATCGAATATGTCGAGCTGACCGGCATCAAGCCCAACCCGACAGATGACCGTGTGTATGAGGGCATCGCCATGGTGCGCGACAACAGCCTCGACGGCATACTCGCCGTCGGTGGAGGCTCTGTGATTGACACCGCCAAGGCCATCGCCGGAGGCGCGTGCTATGACGGAGATTTCTGGGACTTCTGGGCCGGCAAGGCTGTCATGGAGCAGGCCCTCCCGGTGGGGGTGGTTCTGACCATACCCGCTGCCGGAAGCGAGGGAAGCGGCAACTCGGTGATCACCAAAATAGACGGGCTGCGCAAGATAAGCCTGCGCACCGACTTCGCCCTCCGTCCCAAGTTTGCCATCCTCAACCCCGAGCTGACATTCACCCTGCCGCCCGAGCAGACCGCCGCCGGGATTGCCGACATGATGGCCCACATCCTTGAGAGGTACTTCACCCCGACACGCGATGTCGAGACCACCGACCGTGTGGCCGAGGGGGTGCTGATGGCCATAATCAACGAGGCCCCCAAGGTGATGGCGGTCCCTGACGACTACCAGGCGCGTGCCAACATAATGTGGGCAGGCACGCTGGCCCATAACGGCGTGTGTGGCTGCGGACGGCGCGAGGACTGGACCTCCCACGGTCTCGAGCATGAACTGTCGGCCCTTTACGGAGTCACCCACGGCTCGGGGCTGGCCGTTGTCTTCCCCGCCTGGATGACCTTCATGGCCTCCCACCGTCCCGAAAAGGTGGCACAGCTTGGCCGACGCGTATTCGCCGTGGAGGACACCGATGACAAGGGCGCGGCCCTCAAGACCGTCGATGCCCTCAGGGCGTTCTTCAAGTCAATCGGTCTCCCGTCAACCCTTGGCGAACTGGGGATAACCGACCCCGACCTGGCCACCCTGACCCGCAAGTTCCACGAAAACAAAGGCACACCCTTCGGGCCTTATTATCCCCTCCAGCCTGTCGACACGATGGCGGTCTACCGCCTGATGCTCTGACCGGCGGCCCCGGGAAACCGCCGTGGCGGCGCGATGGTCTCAACCATCCCGCCGCCACGGTTGTTTTTTATGAAAACGAGAAAGGGATGAACACCACAGAAAAACAGACTGCCAACGCCGCGACGGGGCCACGCCCGCGGGGGCTGAAGCCGCCCACGCGCAAGGTGATACTCGATGTGTTCCACACCGCAATCCTTGTGTTGTCGGTGGCGCTCATCGCGTTCATATCCTACGATACCTTCAACGACATCCCGTTTCTGGAGAACCGGGTCTATATGACATTCCAGCTATGTGTCTGCCTGGTGTTCATCGCCGACTTTTTCGTCGAGCTGTGGCTCACGCCGCGCGGAGGCAGGGGGCGGTATCTCAAGGCGCGGTGGTTTTTCCTGCTGATGTCGATACCCCTCCTCAACATCGTCGACACCTGCCAGATACAGCTCTCTGCAGACGCGCTCTATTTCGCCCGGTTCCTCCCCCTGGCCCGTGGCGCCCTCGCCCTGGCGATTGTGCTCAACTACATAGCCTCCAACCGGATAACGGGCATATTCGTCAGCTACCTTTCCATCATGCTCCTGACGGTCTATTTCGCCGGCCTGATATTCTACGAGAGGGAGCAGCCGGTCAATCCCGGCGTGACAAGCTATTGGGACGCGTTCTGGTGGTGCAGCCTCGAGGCCACCACCCTCGGCAGCTCGCTCCACCCCGTCACCCTGGCGGGCAAGCTGCTCGCCGTGGTGCTGTCGCTCATGGGGATTGTGATGTTCCCCTTGTTCACGGTCTACCTGTCTAGCCTGATATTGAGGAGTCGGAGTATGTTAAATATGCTTAATATTGATGTATCAAAAGTTAAAACCGATGACTCTCCGGCCACGCCGGCTCCATCCGTAGAGAAAAAAGTTGCGGAAACGCCTAAAAATGCGTAACTTTGCAGATGGTTATCGGAGGAGGCCCGCGGGCTTCCTCCATTTCGTTTTGCGCCCCGGGTGTGACGGGGCCTGTGTCATATCTGCCGCAGGCTCCACGGCCATAGGCCCCGCCCCGAGGCGCGAAGACAAGGATTTAAACAAAAGAACCGATGATTGACAGACAGACAGTAGTTTCAGCAGTGGAGGAGGCCATAAAGGACTCTGACCTCTTCATCGTAGACGTGACCGTGTCGGCCGACAAGTCGATAGCCGTTGAGGTCGACTCCCCCGGAAGCCTCGACATAGACACATGCTCGGCCCTCACCCGCAAAATCGAGGAGCTGCTTCCCGCCGAGCTTGAAGACTACGACCTCGAAGTCGGTTCGGCCGGCCTGACAGCCCCCTTCAAAGTCAGGGGGCAGTGGGAGAAGAACCTCGGCAACGAAATCGAGCTGCTGACCAACGACGGCCGCAAGCTGGCCGCTACCCTCGCGGCCCTCGGCGATGACAGCTTCACCGTCGAGTACCAAGTCAAGGAGAAACTCCCCGGCGAAAAGCGTCCCTCCCTTGTCAGCAAACAGGAGGAAATCCCCTTCGCCAATGTCAAGAAGGCCAATTACCTGCTGCGATTCAAATAAGAAACCCTCCCCGGGGACTTCCCAGGCGGATTCCCGGCTAACATACCCGAATAACAACATAATACTGATATAACTGTCCCATTATGGCCAAGAAAGAGGAAACACCAAACATGGTGGAGAGCTTTGCCGAGTTCAAGGAACTCAAGAACATCGACAAGACAACCATGATAAGCGTGCTGGAAGAGTCGTTCCGCAACGTGCTTGCGAAGATGTTCGGCACCGACGAGAACCTCGACGTCATCATGAACCCCGACAAGGGGGATGTCCAGATATTCCAGAACCTCGAAGTCGTGCCCGACGGCGAGGTGTCCAACCCCAACCTCCAGATCGCTCTGACCGAGGCCCGCGCCGACAACGACCCCGAGGTTGAGATCGGCGAGGAGCATACCAAGGAAATCATCTTCGCCGACTTCGGACGACGCGCCATCCTCACTCTCCGTCAGACCCTCCAGTCAAAGATTCTCGAGCTTCAGAAAGAGGCCATCTACGAGAAATTCAAAGACCTGGAAGGGGAACTGGTGACCGGCGAGGTCTACCAGACATGGTCGCGTGAGACCCTCCTGCTCGACGATGAGAAAAACGAGCTGCTTCTGCCCAAAAACCAGGCCATCCCCGGCGATTTCTTCCGCAAGGGTGAGACCATCCGCGCCGTCATCGCCAATGTGGACAACAACAACAACAACCCCAAGATCACCGTGTCGCGCACCAACGAGAATTTCCTTCGCCGCCTCTTCGAACTTGAGGTGCCTGAAATCCACGACGGCCTGATCAGCATCCGCGCCGTGGCCCGCATCCCGGGCGAACGCGCCAAAATCGCCGTCGAGAGCTTCGACGACCGCATCGACCCCGTCGGCGCATGCGTGGGTGTCAAGGGTTCGCGTATCCACGGCATCGTCCGCGAGCTGCGCAACGAGAACATCGACGTGATACCTTTCACCACCAACCCCTCACTCTTCATCCAGCGTGCTCTGTCGCCCGCAAAGGTGTCGTCAATCCGCCTCGACGAGGAGGAGAAGAAGGCAGAGGTGTTCCTCAAGCCCGACCAGGTTTCGCTGGCCATCGGCAAGCAGGGCCTCAACATCAAGCTCGCGTCTATGCTCACCGGCTATGTCATCGACGTGTACCGCGACACAGACGAAGTCTACGAGGAGGACATCTACCTCGACGAGTTCAAGGATGAGATTGACGAATGGGTAATCGATGCCCTCAAGGACATGGGCTGTGTGACCGCCAAGAGTGTGCTGAACACCCCCCGTGAGGACCTTATCCGTCGTGCCGACCTCGAAGAGGAGACCGTCGACAATGTGCTCGACATCCTCAAGGCCGAGTTTGACGACGATTCCGCCGAAACTCCCGCCGAGGCCGCTCCCGCCGAGACTTCCGCTGAGGATACTTGCGCCGAGGAACACCCCGCCGAAGACCTGGCCGCAGCCGCCGACGCGGTGGCCGGCGAGACCGGAGACGAGGCAGCCGGCGACGAGGAAAGCAAGTGAGCCGCGCATGACGGCTCCACGGCCCCGCCGACACTATCTCTCCAACCACAACATTCTGATAACTTAAACCCACTCAATGGCGAGAACTAAGATAAGCAAAGTAGCGAAAGACCTCAACGTGGCCCTCCCCACGGTGGTGGACTTTCTGCGCGGTAAGAACATCACCATAGACGACAATCCCAATGCCCGTATTGAGGATGATGTCGTCGACCTGTTAGTGAAGGAATTCAAAAACGACAAAGACCAGAAGACAAAGTCGGAGCAGTTCTCGTCAGAGAGGATGCAGCAGCGCGAAAAGACAAAGCCTGCCTCCAGACCCGTTGATGAAATCAAGCTCTCATCAGAGATAAACAAGCCGAAAATACTCGGCAAAATCGAACTCGACAAGCACGGCAACCCGGTAAGGCACTCAGAGCCGGCGGCTCCCGCCCGGCAGGAGGCCTCCGAAGCCCCTGTCGCCCAGGAAGCCCCCGCCGTGAAGCCTCAGGAGAAGGAGGCCGCAATCCCCGAGGCCCCCAAGGCCGCGGAGACAGCCAAGCCCGCTCCCGAGCCCAAGCCCGAGGCTCCCGCCGCGCCTGAAAAGCCCGTGGAGAGTGTCGAAGCCCAGCCGGCCCAGGCAGTGGCCGAGGCTCCCAAGCCTGCCAAAACCATTGAAAAGAAAGAGGAATCTGCAATGAAGCAATCCCCCGCTCCTGTGGCCCAGGAGAAGAAACCGGCGGAAGCGCCTGCTCCCGCCGCAGACAAGGCTGCCGCACAGGCGCAGCCTGAAAAGAAAGATGACAAGGAGGAAATCTTCACCGTAGGACTTCCCCAGAACCGTCCGACAATCAATGTCGTAGGCAAAATCGACCTCTCGGCCATCAACCAGTCGACACGTCCCCGCAAGAAAAGCAAGGAGGAGCGCCGCAACGAGCGCATCGCCAAGCAGCAGGGCGCGCAGGGCGGTGGTGCCGACGGTGACCGCAAGAAGCGCAAGCGCATCGGCACCAAGGAGAAAATCGACATCGAGAAGCAGGGCAACCAGCCCGGCGGAAATGGCGGTAACGGCGGCAATGGCGGCGGAGGACGTGGCCGTGGAGGCGACGGACGCCGAAACGACCGTGGCGGAAAGCCCGGCAACCCCAAACGCGGACCCCACACCGAGGTCAACGAGGAGGATGTGCAGAAGCAGGTCAAGGAGGTCTTGGCCCGCCTGACCTCCAAGGACAAGGGACAGAAGAAGGGTGTGAAATGGCGCAAGGAGAAGCGCGAAGCCATAGCCGAGCGTGACGCGGCAGCCGCAGCAGCGGCAGCCGCCGAGTCTCAGACCCTGAAGCTGACAGAGTTCGTGACCGCCAATGACCTCGCTTCGATGATGGATGTGCCCATCAACAAGGTCATCGGGACATGTATGAACCTGGGCGTGATGGTGTCGATCAACCAGCGCCTCGACGCCGAGACCATCAACATCGTAGCCGAGGAATTTGGCTTCAAGACCGAATTTGTCTCCGCCGAAGTGGTGGAGGCCATCTCCCAGGAGGAGGACAATGAGGAAGACCTCGTGGCCCGTCCGCCGATTGTCACCGTCATGGGCCATGTCGACCACGGTAAGACCTCTCTGCTCGACTATATCCGCAAGGCCAACGTGATTGCCGGCGAAGCCGGGGGTATCACACAGCATATCGGCGCATACAACGTCAAGCTCGCCGATGGCCGTCATATCACATTCCTCGATACCCCCGGCCACGAGGCGTTCACAGCCATGCGTGCCCGTGGTGCCAAGGTGACCGACCTCTGTATCATCATTGTGGCCGCCGACGACGACGTCATGCCCCAGACCGTCGAGGCAATCAACCACGCCTCGGCTGCCGGTGTGCCCATCGTCTTTGCCATCAACAAGATAGACAAGCCCGCCGCCAACCCCGACAAAATCAAGGAGGAGCTGGCCGGCATGAACTACCTCGTGGAGGAATGGGGCGGCAAGTACCAGAGCCAGGACATCTCCGCCAAGAAGGGTCTCGGCGTTGAGGAACTGCTCGAGAAGGTGCTGCTCGAGGCCGAGATGCTTGATCTAAAGGCCAATCCCGACCGCAACGCCACCGGTTCGATTATCGAATCGTCGCTCGACAAGGGGCGCGGATATGTGGCCACGGTGCTGGTGCAGAACGGTACCCTCCGTGTGGGCGACATCATCCTCGCCGGAACTCATTTCGGTAAGGTGAAGGCCATGTTCAACGAGCGCAACCAGCGCATCAAGGAGGCCGGTCCCGCCGAGCCCGCCCTGATTCTCGGTCTGAACGGAGCGCCCACCGCCGGCGACACATTCACCGTGATGGACTCCGAGCAGGAGGCCCGCGAAATCGCCACCAAGCGCCAGCAGCTGCAGCGTGAGCTTTCGACCCGCACCGCCAAGCGTCTCACCCTCGATGAGGTTGCCCGCCGCCAGGCCCTCGGCTCGTTCCAGGAACTCAACGTCATCGTCAAGGGTGACGTGGACGGCTCAATCGAGGCCCTCAGCGACTCGCTCATCAAGCTCTCCACCCCTGAAATCCAGGTCAACGTCATCCACAAGGCTGTCGGCGAGATTTCAGAAAGCGATGTCTCCCTGGCCGCCGCCTCCGAGGCCATCATCATCGGTTTCCAGGTGCGCCCGTCGCAGGCTGCCCGCCGCGAGGCAGAGCGCGAAGGGGTTGAAATCCGTCTCTATTCGGTCATCTACCAGGCGATAGAGGAGGTCAAGGATGCCATGGCCGGCATGCTCGCCCCCGAGCTGCGTGAGGAAATCACCGGTACAGCCGAGGTGCTTGAGACCTACAAGATTTCCAAGGTCGGCACCATCGCCGGCGCGCTTGTCCGTGAAGGTAAAATCAAGCGCACCAACAAGGTGCGTGTCATCCGCGACGGTATCGTGCGTTACACCGGGGCCCTTGGCTCGCTCAAGCGCTTCAAGGATGACGCCAAGGAGGTTGTCGCCGGTCTCGAATGCGGTCTCTCCATCCAGGGATACAACGACATCCAGGCTGGAGACATCATCGAGGGCTTCGAGGAAATCGAAGTGGCCCGCGCCCTTTGACCCCTCCCGGGGTGATTGCCGTCACCGTCATGCACCGCACAACATGCTCGCCCATATAAACATAGGCTCAAATATCGGCGACAGCCGCTCGGCAATCGAGCGGGCTGTCGCCGCTGTTTTCGCGCTTTCCGAAGGGGAGACGCGCCGCTCATCGCTGGTCGAGAGCGAGCCGTGGGGTTTCGAGTCGCCAAACATGTTTCTCAACGTAGGGGTGGAGATAGAGACCTCTCTTCCCCCCGAAGAGCTGTTGAGGAGGTTGCAGGATGTCGAAAGGGGGATTTGCGCCGACTCCCACCGCAACCCTGACGGCAGTTACCGCGACCGGCAAATTGACATAGACCTGATTTTCATGGCCCGGCGCAATGACACCCTTGATGGGTGGGATACAGTCATCTATGACTCCCCACATCTGACTTTGCCCCATCCCCGCGCGTCGGAACGTCACTTTGTTGTCGCTCCCATAATGGAGCTTCATCGCTCCCTCGCCTGGCCCGAATCTCTCTTTTTGAAACGTCGTTGAGAACCGAGCCTGATTGCCAATTACCACCGTCTCGCCCTCGAATCAGTAGGATTCATTAACAATTAGCCGGGTGTTGGCGGCCTTGAGGCCGGTAATACCCGGTAAATACGCCTGATGTCAGCAACCCCGGGTTGCCGCTTGGTCGCCCGCAAGGGGCTCCCGCGCGCCAACCCGGGGCTAATAGTTAATGAATCTTCCGGATTCGCGGATGGATTCGAGACTCAATGGACTCGATGGCCCCAATGAATCCTATGGATTCGCAGATCACGGATTCGCGATGGATTCGGATTCGATGCCGGCCATAAGGCCTGGCAAGAAACCAGGCCTTATGGCCGGATAAAATCAGAGAATCACTTTGACTGTCTCGTTTCCGGAGACAATCACATAGAATCCGCCGGAGAGGCTGATGGCGCCGGGAGCGCCCGAATATACTTTCACCCCGGTCGCGTCAAAGATTTCCACCGCCTTGTCAGACATGACTTCGACACCACCTTCTGTCACGGTGACGTTGAATGCGGGCTGGCCGCCGATTTCATCCACGCCTGAACCGATACCGATGATGTTGCCGAATTCCTTCCAGCCGTCGGCCTGCTTGTAGGCGTCGATGGCGGTGTTGGGGACATACAGTATGGCATTCTCATACACTTCGTTCTCGAACGCGGCTCCGGCTGGAGGCACTGTGTTGAGGCTCGTAACGCTTGTCAGGGCCTTGTCTCCGGCAAACGCCTTGTTGCCGATTGTAGCGACATTCTCCCCGAAAGTGATTTTGTTGAGGGCGAAGCACCAGTAGAAGGCTTCCTGCTCGATTTCGGTGACGCTGCTTGAAATCTCGAACTCCTTGAGGCTGGCGCAGCACTGGTACATGCCGTCGGGAATGACCGTGATGGTTTCCGGCAGGGATGCCTCTTCGATGCCACTCTGATAGAAGACCCCGTGGCCGACAGAGGTGACGGTCTCAGGCAGCGGCAGGATTTTCAATTCGGGGGTGTAGGCGAAGGCGAAACGTCCTATATCGGTGACACCTGTCGGGAGGTTGACATCTTCGAGCGCGGCGCATTCCGAAAAGGCGAATTCTCCGATACTGGTAACGCTCGCGGGGATTGTAATGCCGGCGAGGGACGTGCAGCCTGACACCATGTGGGCAGGAATGGCAGTGAGGTTGTTGTTGAGAACCAGGGATTCAAGCGAAGCGCAGAGGCTCAGAACATCGTCACCGAGCGAAGTGACACTCTCCGGGATGACAATCTCGGTGAGGTTAGTGTTCTCAAACGCGCTCTCGCCGATGGTGGTCACAGACGAGGGGATGGTGATTTCCGAGAGGGAACTTTCCCAGAATGCCGCGTCGGCGATGGAGGTGACGGTCTCGGGTATGGTGATGGAGGTGATGCCTCTCACTTCTGAGAATGACAGGTATCCGACCTCGACCACGGTGAATCGTTCACCTTCATATTCCACATAGGCCGGAATCGCGGCCACGCCGCTGTATTCGCTCTCATTGTCCGGGAAAGTGACAGAGAGGGTGTGCTCGATGCCCGACACAACCTTGTAGGTGAGCGGTTCAACCTTGATTTTGGTGCCGTCGGCAAGAGGCCCTTTGACGGTGTATTTGAGTGAGAACTCGTAATTGTAGCGGCTGTCGAAGGTGGCCACGCTCAGCGAGAGTGCGCGGGCCGGGACATGAATCTCATACTCTCCGCTTTCAGTCAGGGGAGGATTTAGGGTGAGGCCGATTTCCCCGGTGTCCATCGTAGATGAATTGAGATAGAAAGAGGCCTTTATGTCTGTCGGGTTGCCGTCGCGGGTCACGGTCACATTCTCTTTGGCCGGGCCGCTGGCGTAGACCTCAGCTATGTTGGGGAAGAAGAGAATTATGTCGTCGAGCGAAGTCACGGCCGAGCCTGACTCGGGGTATGCCACCACGGTCTCCTGGGGATCCTCCGGGGTCATGCCGCCATCAATCACGTAGCGGAAGCTGGCCGCGGGCCAGTCCACGTCGTCATAGCCGCAGATGCCGTTGTCAGGAATGTTGACCAGGTATTGCCCCGGCACAGTGTAAGGCTCGGGCAGGGTGAGGATGACGTCGCGCATTCCTCCCCCCTCCTCTACGGCGAAAATGGCCACGGTTTCTCCCGTCTGCTCATTGACGAGTACCGGCTTGTTTGAACCGTAGCTTTCGGGGAACAGTGCCGACCGCTGGTATTCCACGGTTAACTCGTGGATTTTGCCGACCACTCCCTGCTCGGGGGAGATGGTGTAATAGGGGTTGTCGATAGGGGTGAACTCTCCAGGTTCAGGCCCCGGTGGCTCTTCTCCGCCGATTGTCAGGGTGAATGATATCTCCGGATTTGGGTCGCCCTCATCCGTCATCCAGTTGTAGTTGTAATCGAAAGTCCCCCGGGGGATTACCACATTGTAGGTGCCGGCAGCCGTTATGGCCTCCTGTTGGAGGGTTATGGTGTTGGTGTCATCATACGTCCCGGTGACCTTCTGGGTGATGGCATAGTCTGTGCCGTTGATGATGACTTTCCGGTTGACATAAGTGTCGAACCTCCCGGTGGTGTGTTTGACCACGAATGTCTTGATTTCCTCGACGTTGTCGCCGTCATTGGGTTGCACACTCCAGCCTTCCGGCACTGCGCCTTGAGCGAATACTGATGCTGACAAGGCTAGCATGGCACTGATAAGGATTCTTGTACTCATAGCCGTAAGCAAATTGGTTAATAATGTTAATAACTATATGGTTATGTGATGGTGTAAATAATGATGCATATTCGGCGGGGGTATAGGCGTTCCATGGCATAACTGGCGATTTCCCAGTCTGAACGAATGCAACCTCACGACAAATCCAAAATTAATAAAAATTTTTGAAAGTCAGTTGTTCTTCTCTGATTTTTATTGTGATACAACCGAGACCGCCCGGTGCTGCGCCGGGCGGTCTCGGTTGTATGGGGTTTCCCCCCGCCCCCTCGTCAAGGAGGGGAGCGGGCGGGAGATGCGGGTCAGTTTTACTTGATGGTCACCTTGCGGGCAGAGCCGTCTGAGTAGCGGCGGATGTAGATGCCGGGGGCGGGATTGTTGTCGACCTTCACACCGGATAGGGTGTAGGTGGCGACAATCGAGGGAGCGGTGTCGGCGTGTATGTCGCGCAGTACGCTCAGCGAGGCTATCGCGTCGTTGGAGAACATCGATTCGCCACGGCCCGAGTAGATGGCCGTCACATTGTAGACCGCACCCTTGTCTGTGGCGGCATTGTCGGTGTAGGCGGTCGTGGTGACCGGGGTCTCATTGAGCTTCACGCCGTCGCGGTAGATGTTGTAGCCTGCCAGCTCAAGGCTTGCGGCATTCCCGGCAGGGGTGAAGTTGACATCGTCCACCATGAGTATGTAGCCGTCGCGGGTGATGCAGCGCAGGGCGAAGTGGGTGGCTCCCTGCGGGATGTCGAAGTAATACTGCTTCCAATCCCAGGGCACATTGTCAAACACGGCCACCGAGGTGAAATCGTCAAGGTCTGTGTCGGTGGTGGAATACAGCACCTCGATTGACTCAAGGGCGTCGGAGAGCATTGACTTGGCCCAGAACGAGATGGTCTGCGCGTTGCCGTTGAGGAGCGGCGATATGGCCCAGTCGTCGGTGCGTTTCTGGGTGTAGTCGCTGTCGGTGACGGCCATTGAGACGAGATACTGGTGGCCTGAATGGGCGGTGTAGAACCTCGGGTCGCTGAAATGGTTGGCCATCGGGGCATGCTCGTCGGTCAGCACCCACCATGACTGGGCAGACATGGGTTGCGGGGCGTAGGCGGGAACCTCAAAGAAGCTGAAGCCGTAGATGCCGTAGCCGTCATTGTCGATGAATGTCCAGTCGCCGAGGCCTTCGCTTGTCCATGCCGAGGCTCCCTCGAAGTCTTCGGTGATGTCGTCGTCGAAGGTCGCGTCCATGTCGGGCTGGCTCCAGGCGAGGTTGATGATGGCTGAGTCGTCAGAGGGGTAAGAGGCGGTGAGGTCGGCCACGGTCGGGTAATTGGGATAGATGGTGGCGACGATGATTTCCTCCGAGGCGTTGTTGGCCGGGAGCATGTCACCATTGGTCGTTATCTTTGCCTGGTAGGTTACCTCTGCGGGAGAGGTGACACCGTGGGTGATTTCGAAGATGGCGGTCGAGCGGCTGTCGGTGGTGATGGCTGAAAGCTGCTTCCCGTCGATTTTCTCGCCGTCGGCGTAAAGCTCGAGAGTGGCTGAAGCCATGTCATCAAGCCCGAAATTGGCGTAGCCAACCTCCACGGATGTGGCGTTGCCGGCCTTGACGCGTTCGGGAGCGGTGATGGATGTGATGGCGAGGTCAGAGGCCACACGGTCGCGTATCTGGATGTTGTCGAGCTGGATGTACTGGAAGTGGTTGACGGTGCCGATGAACATCACCTGTACCGACTGCCCTTTCCAAGCGTCGAGAGGCATCTCGGCGCGGTGCCATCCCTCGGTCTCGAAGTCGCAGAGCGTGTAGGTCTTGATGAGGTTGAAATCCTTCTCGCTTGAGCCTTTGATGTAGACATCGACAGTGTTGTCGTCGGGATGGGAAGGGTCTACGAGGTTGAAGAGATAGAAGGTCAGCATCGGGGTGGTGAGCCCGTCGAGGCTGATTTTGCCCGAGTAGAGATGGCCCTGGCTGCCGATGTAGTTGCCAAACATGGCAATCATGCCGTTGTCGCCATCCTGGGGAACGACCTCCTCGAATGTGTTGGCCGACGCGAAATCCCAATATGTGAGGTTGTCAGACCCGCCTCTCACCCATGTGTGCTCGGTGGTAAGGTTGGGGAAAGAATCCTCAAATGGGGCCGGGTAGGGGAGTCCTACCGGAATCTGGTCGGCCATGGCAGCCTGCAGGTTCTCGCCGGCCTCGGTGGAGGCGGTCACACCGAAGCTCCAGAAAAGTTGTGGCTCGTCGGGGAGCATTATCTGGAATGTGGTGGAGGTGCCGGTCAGCTGGTCAAGGATTTTGGTGTCGATGCCGTTGATGTTGGTCCAGACATTGTATGTCACGTTTTCGGGATCAAGCGGAGTGCCGTCCACATAAGTGGTGACCGGAGTCCATTCCACTGTCACCTCGCCGGTATTGGCGGTCTCGTATGCGAACGCACGCAGAGGGGCCGAGGGCATGTTTATGCCAGCGAAAGCCTTTGCCTCGGCTTCCAGACCGTCGCCGCTCCAGTTTGTGGCTACTGCGGTGTAGGTGTGGTTGCCTTTCTCCGTCACCTTGTCGTCGGTGAATGTCACGGTGGCGCCGGGTGTGGGATTGTCGATGTGGTGGATTGACACTCCGTCGCGGAAGAACTCAATCTTCTCGAGCGCGCCTATGGCGTTCCCCTCGAGGGTCTTGTCGGGGGCCACGCAGCTCAGGGTGACAGACAGCGCTCCTGTGATGTCGGGAGTGGCGGTGAATTCAGCCGGAGCCTGTGGCACGGTGCTTTCGTAGGGGGCGGAGACGCGCAGGTTTGTGGCGAACATCCACCAGCTGCCAGCCTCGGTCAGCGCGTGTACGCCTATATGACCTTTGCCGTCATATCCTTCCACCTTAACGATGCCGGAATATGTGGTGTATCCGCCGTTGTCGGTGGTTACCTCCGTGGGCTCTATTATGGTCTGTGTCATTGCCTGCGGGTCGGCCGACACGCCGAATTTCATTTCAAATTTGCCGGGAGCCTCGCTGCTGCGCACCCTCATGTCGACAGACACCTTGTGATAGTTGCCGTAGCGCATGTTGATGGGGGGAGAGATCAGCCAGTCGTCGGCGTTGACCTCATTGCTGGCCTCCGAGGCCATGTCGCCGCTGTAGAAAGTCCAGCTTTTGCCGTCGCCGTTGGCATCGATGATGGTGTAGAGGTCTGTGACGCTTTCGTCGGTGAAATCTTCAACGTATGGCACACTGGCCAGGCCTACCACCACGATGGGGGAATAACCTTCCTCAGAGGGGGTGTTCATAGCTGTGGCGGTGACACCATACTGGTAGGCGTGCTGTCCCGCCTCAGGGCTCCAGTCATAGAGGGAGGTCGAGGTGGTAGATTCCTCGATGACTTTCTCGTCTGGATAGCGGACTACCCGGTATGTGACCTGGGTGTCGCCGAGGTCGGCGCCGTCGGCTGTCTTTGTGACGGGCTTCCAGGAGATGCTCACATATGAGCTGTATGCCGAAGAGGTGGCTTCAGCCGTGACTTCTGGGGCTGCGGGGGCTGCCAGGCCGACACCACGGGTGATTTTGGCGGCCGGGCCTTCACCGGCGGCGTTTGAGCATGAAACCTTGAAGACATAGTTGCCGGCCTCCGGCACGGAGATCGGCCATGTCCTGGTGGCCTTGGCGTAGACGCGGTCGCGGGCAATCTCGGTGTCATTGGCCAGGACACGGAAGAAGAGGTCCTCCTCGAGGTTGTCTCCGGCGCATGTTGTGCCAGGGGCCTTGAACTCGATGAAGCCCGACAGGGAGGTGCCTTCAAACAGCAATGACACTTCAGTGGGGGCCGACGGTGCGCCCGGTGCGGCCTCGGGTTCGCCGATATAGAGGCCGGTCACTTCGATACCCGGCGCGAAATCGCGGATTTTGGATACCGAGGCGTTTGTGAGGTCGACCTCGTAGAGTGAGCAGATGTTGTCGTCCTGCGATGTCACGCTCCAATACATTATGCCTGATGCGGGGTCGATTGTCGCGGATGAGTGGATATAGTCGACATATGCCCCGTCTGTCTTCGGGGTGACAGAGGTGTTTCCCACTGTGGTTGTGGCTCCGGAGGCCTTGTCGACCTTGTAAAGCACGCCGCCCTGGTCGATGCCGTAAAGCTGGCCCTCCTTGTCAAAGGCCAGCGCGCCAAGATGGGTCGGCACGGAGGCTATGTTCTCCCGGTAGGCATTGGTTGATTGGATGTCAAAGGTGTATGTGTTAAGCTCAAACCCGTCGCGTCCGGCATTGGGCGCGCATCCGAATATCCGTCCCGAACCCGGCTCGGCGGCGTAGTCTGACGCCATGAACACCGGGGCGGGTGATCCGCTGATATACACCGAGTTGAGCTGGTTCCAGCTGTCGGTGTCGTAGGAGAATGTCTGCGCGTTGCCATAATAAGAGGTGGTGTTGTTGAGGACGGTGAGATAATAAATGTCGTCACACAGCACTCCTCCCCCAGAGGCTTTCTCTGTCTTGCCAAGCAGTTTGAATGTCCCTGACTCTGACATGGGAATCTGATAGACTCCCGATTCCATGCCTGATGTCGAGACTACGCTGCCGCATAGGTTTGGCGGTGTCTGGGCAAATGCCGCGATGGCGGCCAACAGACCTAATGATGATAGGTAATGTCTCATATGTAATAAGGGTTGGTTGGATCCAGGTTGTGTAGGGTGTGAAAGAGGTGTGCCGATGTGATAAATGGGGTAACGTGGCACATATGGCATCATTTCCATGGCAAATATAATGGCTGCCTTGGAAAATGACGTTAATCTAAATTAATATTTGCGGCTGGATGGTTGAATTGTTTCGATTTTGCCACGTCGGGGCTTAAGTGGCCGCGATGTCATCTGGAGCAGTTTTCCCTCAGCATCTCCTTTTTTATCTTGCTGAGGTGCTGCTCGGTTATCCCGAGGTATGAGGCTATGATTTTCGACGGCACCATCGACAATATCTTCTGATGGCGGCCATATAGCTGTTTTTTCATGGCCTTGTCATGACTGTCGCCGTCGGCTACTGTCTGCGTCGCTGGGGAGTCGGGGATTATGACCGAGAGACGCCGTGTCAACTGCAGCAGGCGGCTCTTGGCGTCGCCGCTGAGCAGCTGGTTGCGCAGTTCGGTGTAATACAGCTGGTTCTGGTGGGCGCTCATTACCCAGAGGGCGAACTCGTGGGACTCGGCGGCAAGGTTGTCGAAGTAGGATTTGGGAATCCTCACCACCACTGTCGGGCAGCAGGCTTCGTAGCGGTAATATGATGGTTCGGCGTCGTAATAGCTGTGGAATGAAATCAGCAGCGTGCCGGGCAGGGCGAATCCTGCGGTCACCTCATTGTTCTTGTCGAGGTATGTGCCTCTTATCAGTCCCTCCTTTACTATGTATATGTTGGGGTTGATTTCCCCGGCGTCAATCATCGGCTCGTATGTGAGCAACCGTAATTCTTCACCGCTATCGAGGAGACGGTCAAGCACCTCCTCGCGCAGGCGGTATTTCGCCTCAAGCGCGAGCAGTTTTTTCAGACGTTCTCTGTCGGTGACGCGGTGGCCCATATGTGGTATGGATGCTGTATGATGGAGGTGCTGGTATATGTGGGTGTCAGCGCAGTGCCGGACCCTGGCGCAGAATCGAGCCTGACGCGGAATCGTAGATGATGTATATGGGGGCTTTCTTGTCGGTGAAGGAGTTGGGCGCGAGTCCGTAGACGATGCCCAGCTGTGAGGCCGGCAGGGTGCGGGTGGCGTAGGTCTCCCCGTCGCAAGAGACCGAGGCACTGAGTTCGCCGGGGATGCGGTATGGGATTCCGTTCTTGGGGAATGAAAGGGTCTGCCCCTTGTCGTTGACAGGCATCTCGCCACGGGAGACGGCGGTGAGGTCGAGATATACCGGTATGCCCGAGAGGTCGTCGCTGTCGACTATGCCGTCGATGGCCGATAGGCGGGCTATCACGGTGCGCGACCGGTCATTGTCGGCGAGCGCCGCCGGGTCGACGATGAAGCTCTCCACCTGGGTGGCCACCGATGTGGTGCCGAGGAACATCGCGGTCAGGGCCTCCTCCTGGGCCTGGAGGTTGTCGAGCATCAGCTGCAGCGACCTGCCGTCGGGGGGCATGTTGTCGGCCTGTCCGCTGATGAGGTCGCTGCGGGTCTGGCGCAGGGCGAAGATGGCCTGGGCGGCCAGCTCGGCGCGCTTGGCTGTCGACTGGCTCTGGAGCATCTCCTCGCTTATCACCTGGCGCGCGGCGGGTGTCTCAAGCGGGGTGGGCTGCGCTTTCACCGCTTCCGGAATCTCGGGGGTGTCGGTGATGATTGTCTCCTCGGTGTTGATGGCCAGGGGGAGTCCGGCCTGGTCGAGGGAGACATAGACGGGATAGCCCGACTTGAACTGTATTGAGTATGTCTCCTCCGTGTCGGGTATACCGTAAGAGCTGATTATGGCGTTGTCGAGCTTGGCCGAATGGGTCTCCTTTGTGATGGGGTTGGAGACGTTGAGGTATTTCGGGGCGTAGCGGTAGAATTCGCCGGGTTTCCTGACGGTGACCTCTGCGACCAGCGTCACCTTCAGCATCGTCTTGGGCAGTGAGTATGCCAGCCCGTAGTCGTTGGCCTTTGTGGCCGACAGGCGCTGTGCCTGCTGGGCGTTTGAGGCCAGCGGGGCCAGGGCGAAGGCGGCGAGAAGGAGTATGTGGGGAAGTTTCATCGTTTTGTCGTGTTATGGAGGATTGACGAGTGGCGGTGTTTGTCGGGAGTCCGTGGCGGGGTCATTTCATGGTCTCGCGTATGGCGCGGCCGATGTTGGCGGCGATGTCGCCGGCGGTGACCCCGTATACCCCCTGTTCGGCCTGGGCCATCTCGCCTGCCACTCCGTGGATGTAGACGGCGATTATGGAGGCGATTTCGGCGGGGTAGCCCTGGGCCATCATGGCCAGGAGCAGACCGGTCAGCACGTCGCCGCTGCCGGGGGTGGCCATCCCTGGGCAGCCCGATGAGTTGAAGTATATCTTGCCGTCGGGGCGCACGATGGCTGTGTGGCGTCCTTTGAGGATGATCAGTATGTTGTAGTATTTGGCCATCTCGATGGCTTTGCGCAGACGGGCCTCGGAGGATGGCTGCGGCCCGAACATACGGTCGAATTCCCCGGCGTGGGGGGTCATCACCGAGAGGATGGGGATGTTGTTGAGCATGGCCGGACGCAGGGCGATGCAGTTGAGCGCGTCAGCGTCGAGGATGACAGGCTTGTCGATGCTTGACAGGAAATCCTCGAGGGCCTTTACGGTCATCTCGTTGGTGCCGATGCCGGGGCCGATCGCGATGGCCGAGAAGTCGCGTTCGGGATGGATTTCGGTCAAGCATGCGTCACCCCGGTTGTTGCGGTACATGGCCTCGGGCACTGCGGTCTGGAGTATCTGGTAGCCCCATTTGGGGGAGCTGACGGTGAGTTTGCCGATGCCTCCGCGCAATGCTCCTTTTGCCGCCAGGACGGCGGCTCCCATCATGCCGTAGCTGCCGGCGTATAGTATTCCGGTGCCGAAATCTGCCTTTGATGCGAACTCCTTGCGGTGGCGCAGGCGGCGGTGTATGTCGCGTTTCTCCACCAGGCAGAACTCCGCCGGGAGCGAGGCTATGGCCTGCTGGCTAAGCCCCACGTCGAGTGTCTTCCATTCTCCGACAAGCTCGGCGTTGTCGGGGATGAAGAAGCAGAGGCGGGGAAACTGTATGGTCAGCGTCAGGGTGGCGTGGATGGTGTTGCGGTTGACGATGCGGGGGTTCCAGTCGCCGAACATCCCGGAGGGGAGGTCGATGGAGACCACCGTGGGCTTCTCTTCGTTGATATACTGCACCAGTGACTGGAATCCGCCGCGCAGCTCCTCGCGCAGGCCCGCGCCGAAGAGGCCGTCGACGATAAGATGGCTCGACGTGATGTCGGGCGGAGTGAAACGGCTGGTCACCTCGTGGAAATCCGCGTCAGGGACAGCCTCGAGCAGGCGGTCGCGCACGGATGCGCATTCCCCTGAAAGCTTGTCACCGCCGATGTTGAAGAGGTATATCGCCGGGCGGAACCCGTGGTCATGGAGAAGACGGGCCGTGGCCAGCGCGTCGGCTCCGTTGTTGCCTGGGCCGGCGAAGACGATGGTGGGTTTTGACGGGCGCCATCGCGCCGCTATCTCGTCGGCCACCCCTTCGGCCACCCGCTCGATGATTTCCCCGGGGGGGATGCCCTCGGTCTCGATGGTGTGGCGCTCGATGGCGCGTATCTGTTCGTTGGTGAATAGTTTCATTGACTGATCGTCGGATGTCTCGGAATATACTTGGCCACAAATTTACGCAATTTTCCTTTAATCCTCCTTGATTATATAGTGAAAAATCCTCAACGCTTGCGTTTGTCGCGTTATGAGGAGATTTTTTGGCATGATGGCCGCTGTTTTTGTCATTTTGGTATGGTTTGAATTTGTCGACGATTCATCGTGGGGGGCTGATATGTCATATGGTTGATGTAAGTCAATTAATTAATGATATTAACAACGATTAACAAATGAGGGGAGGGTGAAATGCAAAGTTATGTTTAAATTTACGAATATCCAATACAATAACTCAGCTCGGATCCATTATGAGAAAAATTTTGCTACTGTTGCTAATGTCCTCATTTATGGTGTATTCCGCCGATACGGCGAAGCTCACATCCAACACCATTATGGACCTGATGTCCCGCCAGCGGGCGTCAATTCAAGCCAATGATGCCACGGGGGCCGGTCTTCCCGGAGTAATCAATGCCTATGTGAAATACAACGATCCCTCTTGCGTCGATTCCCTGGCGATGCTGGGAGTGACCGTGCAGACTGTCACCCCGTCGATACTGACGGCGTTGATTCCGGCAGACCGCGTCTATGATGTGGCCGCGCTGGAGTCGGTTGAATGTGTGCAGGCGGCCCAGCCCGCCAAGATGCTTATGGATGCCGCCAGGAGCGACACCAGGGTGACCGACATCCATTCGGCGACTCCCCCGCTCGAGACTCCGTTTTCAGGGAAAGGGACAATCGTCGGGGTGATTGACGGAGGGGTGGATTTCACCCATCCGGCATTTTTCGCCCAGGACGGCACCACGCTGCGCATCAAGCGTGTATGGTGCCAGGCCGATGAGACCGGGGTGCCCCCTGCCCCTTACACCTATGGCAGTTGCTATGACACCCAGGAGGGGATAACGGCCAGGGGCACTGACATGGCGTATTATTCACATGGATGCCACGTGATGGGCATTGCCGCCGGGTCAGACATGGAAAGCCCCTACCACGGGGTGGCATATGACGCAGACCTTGTGTTCTCCTCCTTCAAAGATATAGACACCGGGATTTCCGACGCCATAAAATTCATCTTCGACTACGCAGACGAGGTCGACAAGCCGGCTGTCATAAACATGAGCCTGGGAACGGAGATGGGCCCCCACGACGGGTCTTCGTTGCGCGACCAGATGATTGACGAGCTGACCGGAGAGGGACGCATCGTGGTCGGCGCGGCCGGCAACAACGCGTTGATAAACATGCACATCTCGAAGACTATGGCTGACAGCGACGACAGGCTTTTCGCCGGAATCGGTTTCCTGGAAGGGATGTCGGGAATCGGCGAGCTGCAGATATGGGGAGAACCCGGGGCCAACATGAAGGTCAGGGTCTGCACTGTCGACAAGGAGACCATGGAACTTGTCTACCAGAGCCGGGCCTTCAACGCGGCCAACGACTACAGCGGGACCATCACCCTGCAACAGCCGTATGACGAGTCGGGCGGCTATTTCTCGATTGTGACACAACGAAGCCCGCTCAACGACCGCCCTATGGCGCATATCCAGCTGGCCATCACCGACTACCGCCCGACCAAGGTGATAGCTGTCATCGTGACGGCAGATGCCGGGTCGACGGTGCATGCGTGGGCCAACGAGAACTATTGCTGTTTCCTGCAGCATCTGCCGGTCATGGATGTGCCTGACAACATGTATGGCACATGTGAAATCGGAGGTGTCGGCAAGAGCATCATCACCGTCGCCTCTTACAGTTCCCGCAACAGTGTGGTGAAACTCGACGGCACCCTCTACGAGTCGGGATTCCCGATGAATGACATCGCCCCGTATTCCAATGTCGGGCCGACAGTGGACGGGCGCATGAAGCCTGACATCGCCGCCCCCGGAAGCCTTATCGTGTCGGCCTTCAATGGCAACAACTCGCAGACAGAACAGGTGGCGACTCGTCAGTGGAACGGCAAGACATATTACTATGGGGTGTACCAGGGCACCTCGATGGCCTCCCCCCATGTGGCCGGAATCGTGGCGACATGGCTCCAGGCCTGCCCGACGCTCACGCCCGACAACCTGCGGGAGGTGTTCGCCGCCACAGCCCGCCACGACGAGTTCACAGGCGACCAGCCGGGCAACACCTGGGGCTACGGCAAGATTGACGCGTATGCCGGGCTTGTGTATGTCCTCAACCATTTCGCCTCCCAGTCGGGAGTGCCGTCGGTTGTGGAGGACGATTTCTCTGTGCAGATGGTCGACGGCCAGCTGCGGGTGCTTCATTACCGCCCGTCGGCCGCCACGCGCCTCACATTCCACACCATCGACGGGGCTACCGCGCTGGTGGCCGAGGCCGGCCCCTCGGGCTGCGGCGACGAGTTCATCCCCGACACCGGCTCTCTTGCCCCTGGCCTCTACATCGTGAATGTTGTCTCAGGCCACCGCAGCGAGACGGTCAAATACCTCAAACGATAACCAATCCCGGCTCCATTGCCAGTCATGGGGGCCGATTAACAATCAAACCACTATACGATGAAACGAATACTGCTTTTGCTATCGTCCGGCGCGATGATGGGGCTGTCGGCCATGGCGCAGACATTCAGCGGCGGTGACGGTTCCGCCGAGACCCCTTATCTGATAACCAAGGCTGCCGACCTCGATGAGCTGGCCCAACTGGTCACTGACGGTAATGACATGGCGGGCATGACCCTGCGTCTCGAAGCCGACCTGACGGTAAGCTCTAACCCGATGATCGGCCATACCGGGGCCAACCAGCCAAAGAAGTTCGCCGGTACATTCGACGGCAACGGCCACCGCATCACAGGCCTGAAGTTCAATTCCGACAAGAAGCATATCGGTCTTTTCGCCTCCCTCGGCTCCGCCGGGGTGGTGAAAGACCTCACCCTGACCCAGCCATCCCTGACCACAAGCAACTCATACGCCGGATTCATAGCGGCGGCCTCTGAAGGGCTCATCGAGAACTGCCATGTGGTCAACGGCGTGTTTGAGTCGCTCGACGGCAGTTACAAGGGTGGACTTGTGGGTGAGAACAAAGGACTCGTGAAGGGATGCACCGTCTCAGGCTCCATAACATCTACCTCCAACGCCGGAGGTGTGATTGGTCAGAACTACGGTCAGGTGGAGGGTTGCGGCAGCTCGGTCAACATCGTCTCCCTCGCCCCGAACCAGAACAACGTGCAGTTTGGCGGTATCACCGGAGTCACCATAAAACTCAACAGTTCGCCCCACATCCATGACTGTTATTTCACCGGAGCCATCTCCGGCAGCCTCGCGAACAATTGCGGCGGCATCACCGGCACATTGAGCGGCTGTGAGATGCTGCGTTGCTGGAACTCGGGCTACATATCGTCGACCGGGACATCTGGCGCGCTCACCAACTCTTTCGAGAAGGGCGCGAAGATAAAAGACTGCTACAATGTGGGCACCGTCTACAATGTCTACTCCACTTCGGTGGGTGGCCTTGTCGGGCAGGTGTCGACCGACAACTCCGAGCTGGTCATCGAGAACAGTCTCAACATGGGGCCGGTGTTCACAGCCATGACCGCCCGCCACGAGGGTGTGGAGCTTGTCGGGGCCAATCACACCCGGGCCACCATTGTCAACTCCTGGTATGATTCCCAGATCACAGGCGTTTGCAGCCAGTCAAACGGCCTCACCACGGCGCAGCTTACCTCCGCGGCCGGAATCGAGGGCTTTGACAATACGGTGTGGGTCTTCAGCGAGGGTATGTATCCCCGCCTGGCCAACACAGCCGACACCGAGGCGGCCATCCTCGGTGCCACTCCGATATTCCTGGCTGACGGCGACCGCGCCATCAAGGTGACCTCTGACTTTTCGGTCAGCTCCGCCAATGATGTGGAATGGGAGATGAACCGCAACTCCGCGGCCACCATGTCGGGCAACCAGATTTCGGTTACCCGTGGCGACAAGAAGGTCGACATACAGCTCCACGCTTACCTGGTCAACAGTGAGAAGAGGCTGCTGGTGAGTGTCTATCCTGTGATTTTCCAGGGAGAGGGCACTGCCGGGTCGCCATACCTCATCTCCGATGCCAATGACCTGATGAAGCTCTCCGACGCCACCAATGCCCAAGGGCTTGACTTCACCGGCGAGCATTTCCTGATGACCGCTGACATTGACATGGCCGGCACATCGTTCGTCCCGATGGCGTTCAATTCGGCCGAGCTTGCGTTCAACGGGGTTTTCGACGGGGGAAACCACAAGATAAAGAACCTTGCCCTCGACTCGCGGACAAACAGTGTGATGAATGTCGGGCTTTTCCGCACGGTCTACTCCGACGGCGTTGTCAAGAACCTGACCATAGACGGCAGTTGCAGTTTTGACATCTTCCGCAATTTCGCCCCGTTCGTGGCGGTGCTTTACGGCACAGTGGAGAATTGCCGCAACTATGCCGACATACCGACAACCACAGGTTTCTCGGGCGGAATAGCGTATGTGGCTTATGGCGACAGCCGCATAATCGATTGCTATAACGAGGGACGGCTCTCGGCCACCGGCAATGGTGGCGCCATGGCCGGAATCGTGTATCACAACGAGGGTCTGGTGGAGAACTGTCAGAACAATGGTGATGTGGCGGGAGGCCCTTCAGGGTCCAAGACCGTAGGCGGCATTGTGTGTCTCAACAAAGGGACTGTCAAGAATGTGATCAACACGGGCCGGTTGTCTGCAGGCTCTGAGGTGGCCGGAATCGTCACCGACAGCAAGGCGGGCGGCGTGGTCTCCAACGCTTTGTCAATCGGGCAGATTGAGATTCTGTCATCGCGCGACAATTCAGGGGCCGCGATAGGCAAGGATGCCGGCGGAACGTTTGAAAATGTGTATTATGACAGCCAGATAGTAATGTCGGGCACGCCGTTTGACGGTGTGACGGCGTTGCCGACCGCCTCCCTGACCGTCGCCACGCTCCCCGTGGCTGGCATGGAAGGGAAATGGCTGGCGACTGACGGGCGTTATCCCCGGTTGGCGATGTTTGCCGACGAGGAGGCCTCGCGCCTGGCGTCCATGCCAGTATGGTTTGCCGACGGGATGGGATGTGAGCAGCTTGCCGCTGACGCGACCCTCGCGGTGGCCGAAGGGCTTGTGTGGTCGCTCAGGGATGGTGTGGCGTTCAGCATCTCAGGAGACAAGCTGCTTGTGACAAACACCGATACTTATGTCAAGGATGAGCTGACCGCCACGCTCGACGGAGGCCGCAGCCGTTCGTTGTCGATTGCCGCGCTGGCCGACATTTTCAACGGTGACGGCACCGCCGAAAGCCCCTATCTGATTGAGTCGGCTGCCGACCTCGATAAGCTTTCCGCCGATATGGCCGCTTCCGGCCAGGATTATGCGGGGAAACATTTCCTGATGACCGCCGACATAGATATGGACGGCGCGCAGTTCACGCCGATCGCCGGCAACGGGCTGGTAGAGTTCAATGGCATCTTTGACGGCGGCAGCCGGATGATTGACAACATATACGTCGAGGAGACTGTCGACGGAGTCGGACTTTTCGGACGTGTAGGCGCCTCCGGTGTGGTCAAGAATCTTGCCATCGGCGGCGGTTCCTCAATCAGCGGCAAGGGCAGTGTCGGCGCGTTGGTCGGCATTCTCGCCGGCACGCTGCAGAATTGCGTGAACAATGGTGAGGTGCTGTCGTCGGCTTCGACCTCCAACCTTGGCGGCCTTGTAGGACAGGCCACAGGCTCGGCCTTGGTGCAGGAGTGTGTCAACAACAGTGGCATCACCGGCAAATCACAGACCGGAGGTGTTGTTGGCTATGCCAACGGCGCGGAGATACGTATTGTGGATGTGCGCAACAATGGCGCGGTCACCGGCACCACCAAGACCGGCGGTGTCGTAGGCAATATGGTGAACACCGTCATTGACGGAGGTGTTAACGCCGGGAAGGTAACCGGCACCACCGATGTGGGTGGTGTCGCCGGATATGCCAGCAAAGAAAGCGCCATCACAGGCTCCCGTAACCTCGGTGAGGTAAACGGCGGCACGGAAATCGCGGGCATATTGGGTTACGCTTACACCAACATGACGGTGTCTGACAGCTACAACGCCGGAAATGTGACCGCTACCAGCTCCACCGCCGGAGGCATCATCGGCCGTGGCTCGCAGCCAGTGGTCGAGAGGTCGTTCAACCTGGGCAATGTGAGCAACACCAAAAGCTCGCTCGGCTCCACGACGGCAGGTGCCGGCGGTATCGTCGGACGTGGCGACCCCTTTGTGACCGATGCCTACAACATGGGCACCGTGACGGCGGAGAAGAATGCCGGTGGAATAGTCGGCAGTTATGACCTCTCATCCAAAACCACCACGCTCACGCGTGTCTACCAGGCCGGACGCGTGGTCAGCACGATTGAGGCCCCTGCCAATATCGGTGTCTTCGTAGGCCGAGGCAACAAGACCTCTTTTGACGCGGTCTATTACGACCGCCAGGTCATCCACGACCTTGAGGCTGAGGATGGCGCGCTGCTGACATCTGAGCTTGCAGCGACAGACTTCGGCGAAGGCTGGTCGCGCCGAGACGACATGCTTCCGATGCTGTCGGGATTCGCCGATGATGACTACGCGCGTCTTTACGCCTCCACGGTGTTCCTGGATTCAGACGACCATATGGGACAGGTCTCCAAGGCGTTCCGCGTGTCTGACGGGGTCGAATGGAGCGGCGACAGCGGAGCGTTCAGCTTCGACGGTGACAATGTGACCCCTGTCGCTGGAGCCATCGGAGAGTATGTTCTGACGGCCAAGCTCGGCGACCTCAGCCGGGAAGTGCCCCTTGTCCTTACAGGGACATCCTCGGTGATGGCTGTCGATGGGACTGCAACCCCCGGGGTGAGAGCTGTCGCAGGCGGCCTGCTCTTCGGGTCGGAATGTGATTACACTGTCTACGACATGGCCGGAATGGCACTGCGCTCAGGAACCGCCGTGGCCGGAGAGACCATCGCGTTGGCCCCCGGTGTCTACATCGTCAAGGCCGCAGGGCACATCCTTAAGACAGTGGTAAAATAACCGCGACCTGACAGAAATCCAACAAACACCCTGTGGGGCGGCCACGTGCCCGCTACGCAGGGTGTTCTGTTTGTCTACGGCTACTGCAATCTTTCTCTGAAAAAAGTGATTGCTGTCCGTTAAAAAACTTTCGGACTCTATTTGACTTTGTGTTTTCCCCGGCCAGCTGACGCATTCACTGGAATGAGGGGGTATGCCAATGCATAAACTCGCTCAAGCCAGTCAGTTAAACAAATTGCCGGACGTCAATAAAAAATCCCCCATCTTTATAGCAGGCGAGAGATGGGGGGATTATGAAAAAGACAAATTATTTGATGTCAGAAACAGAAAGCAAGCGAAATGTTTGTTGTGGAAGTTTTTACTTTCGGCGTGCCTACTCCTTGGATTAGTTCATTGTAAGCGGGGATGAAATCGGTGCCGTATTGTACTCCAAACGCAACCATGTCATATTGCAGTCTGAGTCCGATGTGCCATCCGAGCTGAAATCGATTGTATGTATATTGAGAGCCTCCCATTTCTTTTTTGTCGAACAGGTTGCTCCAATCCTCCTCAAATTTCGTTGGGAGCAGTTCGAGGCTGTCGGTGCTGTCTGGCGTGTACAGGTAGCCTAATGACTTCATTTTTGAAAGCATATGAAGTTTGAAGTCAACGCCGATATACGGGGTGAGGGATGTCTTTGAGTCAAACGAAATTTTGTATGCCACATTCACAGGGATTTGAACATTGATGTCTGTGAGTTTGTATTTCGCATTGACAATGGAGCTTCCGATTTTGGTCTCTTCGGATTCGCTGGAAGTACCTTGGCCAAAGTTGATGTTAAGTCCAATTTCAAATGCCCCTGGGATTGAAGGATTGGGCATGAATCCATGCAGATAGCTTATCCCGCCCCCTTTGAGAGCAATCCCGTTGATGTCCCAGGAGTAATCGTCGTTGAAATGGTAGAAGGTGTTCGTGTAGGAAACTCCAAGAATGTTGTAGCCCTCAGCATGGCAACAAAGTCCAGTGAACGTCAACACAAACGCGAAGATGAATTTTCTAATCATTAGGCGTGAAAATTTAAAGTGGAAAACAGTGATGTCGGTTATTTGATGATGTCTTCATAACAACCAGATAAATGTAGAACTTGGACGCAAAGTTAAAGAAAAATTAGCAATTACCCCCCCCGATAGTTAAAAGATGTGAAATGCAGTCGGGCGTTTTAAAATTGAGACTCATAGGTTTAAATTAAACTGCTGTAAGTCAATATGTGGAAAATGTAATAGGCGTGTTATGAAAGGGTGTAAGAGCATAAGTCCTTGTTGACATGGCGGGAGGAAACAATGTAAATATGGTTTGACGATTTTAAGGCCAGAACGTTTTTATATAAGGAAGAATGATTATCTTTGCACTTACAAGACAACAGACCATGAAGTTGATTGAATTGAACCTGCAACGAATCATTGACCTTTGCCGGAAGCATAAGGTCAAGACTTTGGCTGTGTTTGGCTCTATCCTGACAGATAGGTTCAACGACCAAAGTGATGTGGATTTGCTTGTCAACTTTGACACAACTGACCATGAGAAGTGGGATTACGTCTCCAACTATTTCGATTTTCAGGAGGCCTTGGAGAAAGTCCTGGGCAGAAAAGTTGATTTGGTTGTCGAGAAGGGTTTGAAGAACAAATACTTCATTCAGAATGTGAACCGCACAAAGCATCTGATCTATGGCTGATGAGTATGTGCTGAAACATCTTCAGGATGTTTTGGACGCTATAAATGAATTGGAGGGATTTTTTGCAGACTATCCCAGACGCTTTGATTTGTTTGAAAAAGACAGATTGAGGATTTGTGCAGTTGAGCGCAAGACGGAGATAATGGGGGAAGCAATCAACCGCATACGGAAGAAAGACCCTGCATTTGAGATTCCAAACGCCAAAGAAATTATCAACACACGCAACCGGATCATACACGGTTACGACAGTGTGGAGCCCGAATTTTTGTGGGGCCTGGTTGTGAGGCATATCCCTGAACTTAAAAAAGATATTCAGCGAATTATTGCCGAATGTGAGGGAGGCGACAATCTATAAAGCAATAAGGACTCTTTTTGTGACTGACTTGGCCTATGTGAACGGCTATATGGAAATATGGTGGATTAAAATCTGAGAAAAATCGGGGTGGCGGTTTGGGAAGTGGGGAAAAATTGTTTAATTTTGCACAATTATTCCAACCTGATGAAAGAAGTCACATATAACGGGCTCACTTTCGAGCCTTATATCCTTAAAGAGAAGATTGACGCTCGCGTCAAGGAACTTGCAAAGACCATTACCGAAGAGTGCCGTGGAAAACGTCCTCTCTTCCTTTGTGTGCTTAACGGGGCTTTCCCATTCGCTTCCGACCTTTTCCGGGAGGTGGAGACAGATGCGGAAATCTCGTTCATACGCCTCAAGAGCTATGAGGGGACATCGACCACCGGTGTGGTGAAGGAAGTTATGGGCCTCGGAGAGGATATCGAGGGACGCACTGTGATCGTTGTCGAGGACATCGTCGACACGGGCCACACCATCAAGCGCCTGCTCGATGACCTGCAGAAGAAGAACCCCGCCGAGCTGAAGGTGGCCACGCTGCTCTTCAAGCCCGAGTCGCTCCGCTGCGACGTGAAGCCCGATTATGTCGGTTTCTCGATTCCTCCGAAGTTCATCATCGGATTCGGCCTCGACCTTGACGGCCTCGCGCGCAACCTCAAGGACATCTATGTCCTGAAGGAGCAGGCTGACTGAATCCAAGGCATGACGCCGACTTTCTGACGGTGTGAGAACACGCCCCGGCTTCCCCAGCGGAGCCGTGGTTGCCCTCCAACGGGCTATTCCCAAGTAAACGACATTGTGAACACAGATAAATGAATGTTGTGATTTTCGGCGCTCCGGGCAGCGGAAAGGGCACCCAGAGCGAAAAACTTATCGAACGTTACGGACTGCACCACATCTCGACAGGTGAGGTGCTGCGTGACCATATCGCCCGCAAGACCCCAATCGGTCAGATCGCGAAGACATACATCAACCAGGGACAGCTCATACCTGACTCCCTGATGATAAAGATCCTTGAAGAAATCATCGACAATGACCCCAAAGCAAAAGACGGGGTGATTCTCGACGGTTTCCCCCGCACCATCCCCCAGGCTGAGGCGCTCAACCGCTTCCTGGAGAAACGTGGCCAGAAAATCCACCATGTGGTGGGGCTGGAGGTGCCGGAGGATGAGCTGGTCGACCGCATGATCAAGCGCGGCGCCCAGACAGGCCGTGCCGACGACAATCTCGAGACCATCCAGAACCGCCTCAAGGTCTACCACGAGTCGACCACACCCCTGCGCGATTTCTATATCAAGGAGGGGAAGTACCGTCCCATCCACGGCAGCGGCTCGGTGGATGAGATTTTCGCCTCGATAGCCTCAGCGCTCGACGCCGAGACAGAGGAGTGAGAGGGCCGGCCCCCGGCCGCCACGAATACCCGTTTAACCCAAGAGGATGCCTGACGGATTTGTCCGCCTCTAAAGCTTTTTGAACAGAATGTTAGAAAAAATCCATAGTCTCAAGGCTGAGATCGAGACCCTGCAGGCCTCCACTCCGGAAGAGGTCGAGGCCCTCAGAATCAAATATCTCTCGAAGAAAGGAGAGGTCAGCAACCTGATGGCCGATTTCCGTAATGTCCCCGCCGACCAGAAGAAGGCCGTCGGGATGGAAATCAACGCCCTGAAGCTTCTCGCCACTGAGAAAATCAACGCCCTGAAGGCCGCCACCGAGTCGGCCGAGACCCTTGACGACTCTCTTGACCTGAGCCGTTCGGCAAGCCCGATCGCGCTTGGCACCCGCCATCCTCTGTCGCTTGTGCGCGACGAGATAGTGGAGATTTTCCGCCGTCTGGGCTTCACCGTGGCCGAGGGGCCTGAAATCGAGGATGACTGGCATGTGTTCTCGTCGCTCAACTTTGCCGAGGACCATCCGGCCCGCGACATGCAGGACACATTCTTCATACAGCGCAACCCCGACGTGTTGCTGCGCACCCACACATCTTCCGTGCAGTCGCGCGTCATGGAGCATACCCAGCCCCCCATCCGCATCGTATGCCCCGGACGTGTCTACCGCAACGAGGCCATCTCGGCGCGCGCCCACTGCTTTTTCCATCAGGTCGAAGCTCTCTATGTCGACAAGGATGTGTCTTTCGCCGACCTCAAGCAGACTCTGCTCTACTTCGCCCGCGAGATGTTCGGGCCCGAGACCAAGATACGTCTGCGCCCGAGCTATTTCCCCTTCACCGAGCCGTCGGCAGAGATGGACATCTCCTGCAACCTCTGCGGAGGCAAGGGGTGCGGATTCTGCAAGCACACAGGATGGGTCGAAATCCTCGGCTGCGGAATGGTCGACCCCAACGTGCTTGACGCCTGCGGCATAGACTCGAAGGTCTACTCAGGCTTCGCCCTCGGTATGGGTGTGGAGCGCATCGCCAACCTGAAATACAGGGTCAACGACCTGCGTCTCTTCTCGGAGAACGATGTCAGGTTCCTCAAAGAGTTCACCCACGCCCACTGATTCCGGCGGCATAGCCGATGACGTGCCTGCCCCTGTGCAGGGCCGGGCGGCATAGCCGATTGGCAGGGACGCGCTTTGGCGCGTCCCTGCGGGCTGATAGTGGCCTCTTCCTCCCTAAAGCCTGCCTTGCAGGCCGCTGCCGGATATGGTGCCCGGTCAGCTTTATTTCTTCATCAGACCAAGCAAAACATAGCTAAAGCCTCATAGCCCGATGCCCCGCATATCATTGAAGGAACGTTACCGGCAGGTGCTGGCCCGTTTCGCCGCCGAGATGCCCGAACCCAAGACGGAGCTTCATTACGACACCCCGTTTCATCTGCTGCTGGCCGTGATACTGTCGGCCCAATGCACCGACAAGCGTGTCAACATGGTCACTCCGCTCCTTTTCGAGGCTTTCCCCGACGCGGCCTCGCTGGCCGCCTCCGACGAGGAGACTGTCTACGGCTACATCCGCTCGGTGTCATATCCCAACAACAAGACCAAATCGCTGCTTGGCGCGGCCCGCAAGCTGACCGAGGAGTTCGGCGGGGAGGTGCCCGACAACATCGATGACCTGCTGACCATCCCCGGAGTGGGACGCAAGACCGCCAATGTGATGCTCTCCGTGGTCTGGAACCGCGCGGCGATGGCCGTCGACACCCATGTGTTCAGGGTCTCGGAGCGTATCGGGCTGACCACAGGCTCCAAGACCCCGAGGCAGACCGAGGAGGCGCTGGTGAGCAACATCCCCGAGGAGCAGATACCGCTGGCCCACCACTGGCTGATTCTCCACGGACGCTACGTCTGCAAGGCGCGCCGCCCCGACTGCCTGAATTGCGGCATCAGGGAATGGTGCAGGCACTACACAGAGGCCACGCGTAAGGAAAAATGATTGTAAAACCCTCCTGTAACTGCGCTGTCAATTGGAAACTACATTTCTGACCGCGATTGAGGTCATAGGCACTATCGCGTTTGCCATCTCGGGCATACGGCTGGCTGCATTCCGCCGCTTCGACTGGTTCGGGGCTTACACCGTCGGCCTGGTCACGGCCATCGGTGGCGGCACATTGCGCGACATCCTGCTCGACATCCCCGTTTTCTGGATGCAGACATTCCTCTACCTCGGCGTGACAGGCATATCCCTTGCCGTGGTGATTCTTTTCCGCAAGATGCTCGTGAGCAACAACCGCATGCTGTTTGTATTCGACACCCTGGGGCTGGCGCTTTTCGTGGTCATCGGCATACAAAAGACCCTCGCCACGGGCTATCCAATGTGGGTGGCGGTGGTGATGGGTGTGATAACCGGTTCTTTCGGCGGTGTCTTGCGCGACATCCTCATCAACGAGCAGCCCCTGTTTTTCAGGAAAGACATCTACGCCACGGCCTGCATCGCCGGCGGGGTGGTCTACTGGCTGGCCGGGCTGCTCGGGCTTGGCGCGGTCGGGTGTCAGATTGCCTGCGCCTTGATAATCATAGCCCTGAGGATGTGTGCCCTGAAATGGGACTGGCATCTGCCTATACTCTCCATGACCTCCGGGCCTGAAAAGCCAAAGGGGGAGGAGTGACGGCGCGGCTCAGGGCTGCGGGTCAAACGACGGAGCTTCGGCGGGGGCCGTCTTCAGGCCGTTGCGCAGCCAGCTGCCACGTATGAGGCGCACGAGGAATATCACGCCGCGGAATGTAAGCTCTATGCACATCGCCAGCCATACCCCGTGGAGCCCTATGGAGCGGGCGAGTATCGCCGCGATGGGGAGGCGCACCAGCCAGATGCTCACGAAGTTCATCCCTGCGGGAACCACCGTGTCGCCCACGCCGACCATCACGCCGTATGCCACGATCGAGGCGGCATACATCGGTTCGGCCCAGGCCTCGATGCGCAAAACCTCCGTGCCGAGGTCGCATATCTCCTTTACCGGTGAGAGCATCCCCATCACATAGGGGGCAGTGACGTAGAGTATCGCCCCCATTATGGTCATCACGGCCATTCCCATCCCGACAGTGACATATCCGAGCCTTTTGGCCAGGTCGAGCCGGCGCGCGCCGTAGCTCTGCCCGACAAGGGTGGTGGCGGCGTCGCCTATGCCGAATCCGGGCATGTAGCAGAGGCTCTCGGCGGTCACGGCGAATGCGTTGGCCGCTATCGCTATCACCCCTAACGGGGCGACGATGAGTGTGATCATTATCTGCGCGCCGCTTATGATGGCATGCTCGAGGGCCACCGGGGCCGACACCTTGACGGCGTTGCGGATGATGTTGCCCGAGGGCTTGAACGAACCGTGTTCGCCGGTATGGAAAATCCTCATGTCATCCTGTCGGCAGCATAGATACCACATCACAAGCGATGAGGTTATCACCTCGGCGATTACTGTCCCGAGGGCGGCCCCAAGCACCCCCAGCCCGGCCCCCGGGATGGTGAATCCCATCCCCAGCAGGCTGATGTCGCGTGAGGGGAATATGAGCAGAAAGTTGAAAATCACATCGAGCAGACACATCATCACGTTGAGACCTCCCGGCACCTTCATGTTGCCCGACGCGCGCAGTATGCCGCAGCCGAGGTAGTTGAAAATCAATACCGGCAGGGCCAGCACGAACACCAGGAAGTAGACCGAGGCGTTGTGTCTCACCTGCGGGGCGCCCCCGAGCCACTGCGGGAGGCCCGGGGCGATGCTCGCGCCGATCAATGCCACTACCAGGCCAACGGCGAGGCAGGCGCAGATGGCCTGGCGAAGCACCTTCCGCGCGCCGGTGTAGTCCTTGGCCCCGATGCGGTGGGCGACCTGCACGGAGAATCCGACCGTTGCCGCCGAGCATACACCCCAGAACAGCCACAGGCTGCTGGCCATCAGGCCTATCGAGGCGGAGGCGTCTGCGCCGAGCTGGCCTACCATGGCGGTGTCGATATATTGCATGACGATGCTTGACAGCTGCGCCATCATAGCGGGCCACGACAGCTTCGCGGCCAATATAAGGCATTGCCGCTTGTTGAGGGGCTGCCCGGTCTGTATCTGTGATATTCCAGCCAAAGAGTGGAAATTCAGGGTTGTTGTATGAGGTTGTGGGGGGCCGTATGGCCGCCGGCGGGGTCAGCCGAGGCTGCCGAGGAAACGGCAGATGCGCTCAAGCCCCTCGCGCAACCGTTGGCGCGGGCAGGCGATGTTGAGGCGGATGAAACCTCCGCGGCCATACATCTCGCCGCAGTTGACCCACACTTTCGCCTCGGTCTTGAGTCTCTCCTCCAGCTCTTCCGATGGGATGCAGAGGGCCGACACGTCAATCCAGGGGAGATAGGTGGCCTCCAGGGTGGCCATCGGGCAACCGGGCAGCTCGCGGGTGATTACCTCGCGCGTCAGCTCGTAGTTGCCGGCGATGTATCCGCGCAGCGCGTCGAGCCAGGCGGCCCCCTCGGGGGTGTAGGCCGCTTTCAGGGCGGCGATACCGAAGGGGTTGACATCGCAGACCTCATTGATGTTTATCGCGCGGTCGACGGCCCGGCGCACCGAGTCGTCGGGGCAGACGATGTTGGCAATCTGCAGTCCGGCGGTGTTGAACGCCTTGGAGGGGGAGAGGCAGATGACCCCCGAGGGGTCGACCGTGGCGTAGGGCACATATGCCAGGCCCGGCATCGTCAGCTCGCAGTGGATTTCGTCGCTTACTACCCTGACCCCGTGGCGGCGGCATATTCCGGCCGCCTTGGCCAGCTCCTCGCGGCTCCATATCCTGCCTGCGGGGTTGTGGGGATTGCAGAGCAGCAACAGGGTGTTGGCCGGGTCGGCGGCCTTGCGCTCAAGGTCGTCGAAGTCAATCCGGTAGGTGAACTCCGAGGGTGACAGGTCTTTCCTGAGCAGGGGCGACTCCACGATGCGGCAGCCGTTGTTGCGGATGGAGGAGAAGAAACAATTGTAGACCGGAGTCTGCACGATGACCCCTTCGCCGGGTCTGGCCAGGGCCTTGATGATGGCCGAGATGGCCGGCACCACCCCGGAGGTGTAAATCACCATGCGGGAATCGATGTCGTAGCCGTGGCGGCTGGCAAACCATCCGGTCAGGGCTTCGTAGTAGCTGTCATCCACCAGGGTGTAGCCGAAGACCCCGTGGTCGACCCTGCGGGCCAGCGCCTCGATTACGCATGGGGCGGTCTTGAAGTCCATGTCGGCGACCCAGAGGGGAATCATGTCAGGATTCGGGATGCTGTCCCATTTGTAAGAGCCTGAGCCGCGCCGGTCGGGCACCATGTCGAAATACTCCTTTGAAAATTCCATTTGTCAGATTTCGGTCTCTATCCGGCAGTCGGCCGGGGCCAGTATGTTGTTGTCGAGAATCACCTCGCCGATGGCCAGCGCCTTCAGCGACCCGGTGCGGGGATTCTTCACGCTGACGATGGCCGAGCTGACGGTCGCCGTCAGTTCGGAATCCTCGAATGCCAGGTCGCATTCGTCGCCCATCACGCAGTCCTCCATCACCAGGTTCTTGCAATAGCATAGCGGCTGAGTGCCATTGATGCGGCAGCGCACCAGGCGCAGGTTGCGGGAGTGCCATCCGAGAAACTCACCGTTGATTTCGGAGTCGTAGACCGTCACGTTGTCGGTCTCCCACAGGGCGTCGCGCGAGTTTATCACCGCGTTGCGTATCACGACGTTGCGGCAGTACTGGAAGGAGTAGTTGCCATCCTGGCGGTAATGGTCTATGTCGATGTCAGCGCAGTGGAAGAAGATGTAGTCGGCCTTGCCGACCTCCACGTCGCGGAGCCTGACCCCGCGGCAGCCCCAAAGGGTCTCCTGAGCGTCTGGAATCCTTACATGCTCAAGCGAGAGGTTTTCCATCTCGCGGAACATCTTGGGGGCGTCGACCTGGCATCGGCTCATCTCGAGGTTGCGCGAGTACCACAGGGCCGCCCTGGCTCCGGGCAGGAAGTGGCAGTCGACGCAGCGGAAGGTGTCGACATGCCAGAAGGGGTATTTCCCTTCGAAGACGCATCCCTCGGCATCGATGGCCGAGCAGCATTTCAGGGCCGATTCCCCGGGGTGGAAAGTCACGCTCTCAAGCCTGAGCCGGTGGGTGGCGAACAGGGCCCGCTCGCCGCCGAATTCCTTGTTGGTCACCGTCTTCATCCCGTCGGGGAACACCACCGGGGTGGTCACCGGGCGGGTTTCCTGTGAGTCATGGTTGCTGTCTTGGTGGTTTTCAGGGTTATTCATAGTCAATTGGCGTATTATTCCGTTAAAAAACCTCACTGCGGAGGTATAGTGATACAAAATTAGCAAAAATATTCGTAAATTTGCACCAATGGAATCCAACAATCGCAATGACCGTCAGGCAGGGAACGCGTCGGGACGCGCCCCACGCTCGATATATGAGCGCGCCGGGAGCGACGGGGCGTGGCTCGGCCTGTGGTTCACGGCCATATTCGGGCTGAGCGTGGCCTCCATGCGGGCCGGGCTGCTCAACATCGTAGTGCTGACGATGGCCCTGCTGGTGCCGTTCATCGCCTACCGGTTTCTGCGCCGCACATATGTCGAGTCCCACGGGCTTGTGACCTATTCGGCCTTGTGGATGCAGGGGATACTGACCTTCGCCGCCGGATCGCTGATAATGAGTGCGGCGGCCTTCATCTTCATGCGTTGGATTTATCCCGATTTCATCCTTGACACCCTCCGGCTTGGTGTGGAGTTCTACCGCAACGAGTCGACCGGCGCCGGCACGGAGCTTGCTGAGGAGTTCCAGGCAATCATAGACCGCAGGCTTGCCCCGTCACCATTCACCATAGCCATGGTCTGGATGTGGCTCGGGCTCTTCTCCGGATCGGTGCTGTCAATGTTCCTCGCGGCGGTCGTGCGGCTGGTGAAAGTTCCGGTCGGAGGGGGAGGAGGCCAGCGTTCCTGACCCTCCTGGCGCGTAGCCGTGGAAAAATCTCATAAAAGAAAAATGAACAACGAAGAATATCCCGTGGAGATTTCGGTGGTCGTCCCCCTCTACAACGAGGAGGAGTCGCTGCCCGAGCTGCAGGCCTGGATTGACAGGGTCATGAAGGCCAATGGATTCACATATGAAGTGATATATGTCAACGACGGCTCGACCGACCGCTCGTGGGAGGTCATCCGCCAGCTCTCGCAGGAGTATCCCGACGCTGTCCACGGGGTGAGCTTCCGCCGCAACTACGGCAAGTCGCCCGCCCTGCACACAGGATTCGGGCTGGCCCGCGGCAGGGTGGTGATCACGATGGACGCCGACCTCCAGGACTCCCCCGACGAGATTCCAGAGCTTTACCGGATGATAACCCAGGAGGGGTATGACCTGGTGAGCGGCTGGAAGCAGAAACGGTATGACCCGCTGTCGAAGACCATCCCGACCAAGCTTTTCAACGCCACGGCCAGGAGGGTCAGCGGCATCCGTAACCTCCACGACTTCAATTGCGGGCTGAAAGCCTACCGCAACAAGGTGGTGAAGCATATCGAGGTCTATGGCGACATGCACCGCTACATACCCTATCTGGCCAAAAACGCAGGCTTCACAAGGATAGGGGAGAAGGTGGTCCACCATCAGGCGCGCAAATACGGCAAGACTAAATTTGGCCTTGACAGGTTTGTCAACGGCTACCTCGACCTGGCCACGCTGTGGTTCACAAACAAGTTCGGAATCAAGCCGATGCACTTCTTCGGGCTGCTCGGGTCGCTGATGTTCCTGCTGGGACTGGTGGCCGTGGTGGCCGTCGGCGCCCACAAGCTCTGGGCGATGCACTCGGGACAGCATTACATACTCGTCACCGACTCGCCGTATTTCTATCTCTCGCTGGTGTCGATGATACTCGGCACCCAGCTGTTCCTCACCGGATTCCTCGGCGAGCTGATTGTCAGGAACTCGTCGCGCCGCAACGATTATGAGATAGAGTCGCGGTTCTGACCCCGGGGCGCTTACTGAAACAGATTCGTTTTTTGAGAGTGAGACAGATTCATTCATACATACTGTTGCGCCTCGCGGCGGTGATGCTGCTGCCGCTCGGCCTGCTGACGGGAAGCTGCAACACCAGCGGCTGCACCGACAACCACAGTGCGTTGCCGCTGATGGGCTTCTACGACTATGCCACGGGCAGCTCTGTCACGCTCGACTCGCTCGACCTCGGCGGCGTGGGCGCGCCCGGCGACTCCCTGCTGGTGCATTCGGGCGAGAAGGTCAGCCAGGTGTATCTGCCGTTCCGCGACGGGGTCAGCTCCAGCTCGTTTTGCCTGCATTACGATTACAAATTGCAGGGGCTTGACAACCCTGCGTTTGACGACATAATCACGTTTCATTACGACGCTGAGCCATATTTCGCCTCCAGTGAATGCGGGGCCATGTACCGCTATGTGATACGCGATGTGGAGTACACCCGCCATCTGATAGACTCCATCGCGGTGATTGACCCGGTGGTGACCAATGTTGAGCTGGAGCGTATACAGGTCTTTTTCCGCACCGCTTCCACTGATGCCGATGATGACGATTACCCGCAGGAGGGGGCAGGTGTATGAGACTGTCGCGCTTGATACTGACGCTCCTGTGCTGCCTGGTTTGCTGCGGGATGTCGGCCCAGCGACGGGTTACCCCCGTGAAAGCCGGATCGAAGAACCTTGTCGGGGTCAACGAGAACAAACAGCCGGGCGACTCGATAGACCGTTCGCGGCTGGTGAGCGTCACTGACGACCGGGGCAACAAGGTGCTGGTCGACACGGTCACCGGGAAAGAGGTGCCCGACACGGTGGCGGTTGACGGCGTTACCCAGGGGCGGGTGCCTAAGATGATAAACCCGTTGCTTTTCAGCGCGTCGGTGGGTGTCGACCTGTGGGACCCGCTGATGAGGATTTTCGGGCAGAGCTACGGCATGGTCGGCTTCTCGGCCGAAATCAACCTCCACAACCGTTATATCCCGGTGGTGGAGGTGGGGCTGGGCAACGCGAGTTCCACTCCGAGCAACCAGAATTATACATACCATGTGGGCCTTTCGCCGTATTTCAGGATAGGCGCAAACTACAACTTCCTTTACAACAGCAATCCCGACTACCAGTTTGTGGCCGGCATCAGGTATGGCTGGAGCCGTTTCAGCTACCAGCTCCGCGATGTCCTGATCACCGACGGCTACTGGGGCCAGCAGGAAACGGTCGACTTCCCGTCGCAGACCTCCTCGGTGTCATACATAAATGTGCTTTTCGGGCTGCGTGTGAAAATATGGAAACCGATTTCGATGGGCTGGAACGTGCGCTTCCGCGCCATTCTCCATGAGACTGAGCAGCCCGGCGGCCAGCCTTGGTATATACCCGGCTATGGAGCGCGCAACGGTATCATCACCGGGTCATTCTCGGTGTTCTACACATTCTCGCTTGGTGGCAAGAAGAAGACCGGTCCGGCTCTTCCTCCCGGATTTGAGATAGAGGAGCCAGGCGATGAGGTGCCGCCACCTTCTGCCCCGGCCGGCGATGACATCGAGCCTGTCGTGCCTGAGGCTGCCTCGGCTGAACAGACAGCTCTCCCCGTTGTTAAGGATAAAGAAGAATAACCCCTAAGACACATATGAATATGAAAATAGCACTTTGCAGCGACCACGCCGGTTATGAGCTGAAAAGCATGATTGAAGGTTACCTCGAATCCCAGGGAAAGGAGTTTGAGGATTTTGGTACCCACTCCGCCGAGTCATGCGATTATCCCGACTTCGCCCACCCGACGGCAATCGCCGTGGAGGAGGGCCGCTGTTATCCCGGAATCGCCATCTGCGGCACCGGCAACGGCATCGGCATGACCCTCAACAAACATCAGGGAATACGCGCGGCCCTCTGCTGGAACGTCGACATTGCCAAGCTTGCCCGCCAGCACAACGACGCCAACGTGCTGGTGCTTCCGGCCCGTTTCATCGAGCCTGTCACCGCCCTGGCCATCGTCGACGCGTTTCTCAACACCCCGTTTGAAGGGGGCCGCCACGAGCGCAGGGTGGAGAAAATCCCCGTGACCCCCGTCGCCCGCTGATTGCGGCTTGGTTTTCGCGGAGTCAAAACGTAACGGAGGCCGTCCCTAGATGAGGGGACGGCCTCCGCGTTGTTTTGTCGTGTCTCGGTCGATTATTCGCCGGGGATGATTGCGTCAGAGGGGCAAACCTCGGCGCAAGTGCCGCACTCGATGCAGGTATCGGGGTCGATCACATAGATGTCGCCCTCGGAAATAGCGTCAACGGGGCAGTTGGGAAGACAGGTGCCGCAGGCGACACACTTGTCGGTGATAACGTAAGCCATTGTAGTTTAATCGATTAAGTTTATAGATGTTTTAAAACGTATGTTCTCTTGGAGGTCTCGCCTCTGGCGACAGGGCGAAATCCGTTGCAAAAATAAGTCTTTTTTGTCAGATTTCCACTCCTTTTCCGCAAAAATTACAGATGAGGGGATGTTAAATCTATGCTAAATCTATGGCGCAGTTGTTCTGACACCCGAAACTCCCGTATCGTACCTCCTATATGAAGAAGCTGATATAGACCAGCTATTGCAATCGGAATGCTGGTTTATCGCAGTACGCGCATCTCAAATATGCATAATTATCGTAGTTTGTCAATTTGCGAACCGGGCTGCAATGCGCCACAAAGATAATTAACGTGAGTCCGGTATAAGGATTCGGTTGTTCAACAATAAAACAATCAAATCAGCCATTTGGCATAACGCTAAGTGGCTGATTGTTATTGAAGTTTTCTGTCCCGCCGTGAAATCCGTGGTGGAGCCGCCGAGCGGCAGTTTGCGGGGTGAATCAGGGGATGAAAATCTTGCTCACATGGGAGCCACGGCGCACGATGACAATTCCGTGGGCGTCCTCACGTCGCTGGAGCCTGCGGCCGTCGATTGTGAAATATTCCTCCGGCATAGTGTCCTCGGGGTCGAGCATGTCTTGCTCGATATGACCGGTCGATGACTTGAGCCCGGCTCCCTTAAGCTTGAAATTGCGCACCTCCCAGGTCGAGGCTGCCTCAGAGGTGGAGGTGTAGCGGAATCCGACTTTGACTCTCTTTCCGGTCCAGGGGGAGAGGTCGACGACCGAAGAGCCATAGAAGTCCCACTTGTTGCCCAACGGCCACCGGCGCACATGCAGGGGGTGGTCCTCCCCGTCGACGCGGGCGATGACGCTCAGCTCGGAGTAGGGGGTCACGGCGTAGTTGACGGCATGCTCAAACTCAAACCAGGCCGAGTTGTATTCCGACAGGTCGATTTCAGGGGTCAGCAGGGTCGCGTCGGTGTCGTAACAGGTCAGGTTGGCCGATGAGCCGCGCGAGCCTGTCGCTTTCCATCCGTAGTCGGTGGTGTTGCTCCAGACATTGATGCCGGAGGCGGAGGTGGGGGCATGCTCGACGGTGCAGCCGCCCATATCGCCGAGGAAAGTGCAGGCGTAAAGTTCCACGGGAGTGGATGTCTTTTCGCGGATGGTTGCCCCGCCAGTCGACGCCTGACTTTTCACAGTGGTCAGCGGGTGGAAGGGCTCGCCGATGGAGTCGCCCCAGATATATTGCGCCAGGTTGGGGAAATCGACAAACGGGTTGCGGTTGCCCTGGAATTTCTCCACGTCGTTGTTGCGCACGGTCTCGATTTCATCCACGGTGTCATCCTGCGCCCAGTCGAGATACAGGGTGTAGGCCCATTCCTGGAGGGTGGGGTAAGCCTCGGTGTTGAGGATTCTCACTGACTGGTCGCCGCTCCAGGTGAAATCCTGGTAGGCGGTGGCCATATAGAAGTATCCGCGCGCGAAATCCCCTTTCCACTGGTCGCCCGGCTCCCAATAGCGGTAGGCCTGGGTCTCGGGGTCACCCGAGCGGGTGCCGACACGGGTCACGCCGTTGCCGCGCCACTCAACATCGACCTTGGCCATCGGGTAGTTGCTCTTGTGGTTGTTGATGGTGGTCTGGCAAGGCATCAGGTTGTAGAGGTCTTTGTAGGCATTGTTTTCAGAGCCGCCCCACCAGCTTTTGGGGAAAGAATGCTCGATGTTCATGCCGCTCACGCTTGAGCCTCGGTCGCCAAACTTGAACTCGTCGGGGGAGTATCGGTCGCGTACCAGTCCGCCGTCAATCATGTCTGTGACATAAAACGCCCACCATGTCTTGGTGTTGCCCGAACCGTAGCTGAGCATCTTCACATCGTTGATGGCTATCTCATGGACCGCCTGTTTCAGCTCTCGGCCTGTCAGTCCGTCGAGAGAGGCGTAATAGTCAAGGGGAATCTGCGCTGCCGCTCCGAGAGCCGACGCGGCGCAGCAGAAAGAGAGAATTATCTTGTTCATATGCAAAAAATGTTTTCCAATCGGTATGACAATGAGGTGTGCCTGACCCTGTGTTGCCCGAGACAGGCATTTCCCCGCAAATATACGACAAAAATCCCGGCTGGCAATCTGGGGGGTGTGGTAAAAATTGTGAAACAATCGGCTGTGGGACAGACGCAAGACAGATGATGTGGGGCCAGTGGCTGGCGAAATCTTATGATGAATGCGTCAACAGGTCGATAAATTGGGCGGTTTTTGCTAAATAATGTCTGAAATTATGAGTAACTTCGCACTGATAATTCCTTACAATTTAGAAAAAACAGACCCTTAAATGTACAATACCGACCAACGTACTGTCGTGACCCTCGATGCCGGGGGAACTAATTTCGTGTTCGGGGCGATGAGAGGCTGCGAGTTCGTGGTAGAGCCGCTTACCCTCCCCTCCCGTGCCCATGACCTTGATCTTTGCCTTGCCACGATGGTGGAGGGCTTCCGCTCGATAATCGACAGGCTCGACCGCAAGCCTGACGCCATATCTTTCGCTTTCCCCGGCCCGGCCGACTATGCAAACGGCATCGTTGGGGGATTTCTGCCAAATTTCCCCTCGTTCCGCCAGGGGGTGGCCCTCGGGCCGTTCCTGAGCCGCACTTTCGGGCTGCCGGTGTTCATCAACAATGACGGCGACCTCTTTGCGTTCGGCGAGGCCACAGCCGGGGTGCTGCCTGAAATCAACTCGAGGATTGCCGCCATGGGTGGTCACCGCCAGTACCACAACCTGCTGGGCTACACCTTCGGCACCGGACTCGGTGTGGGGTCGGTGATAAACGGGGCGTTGAACCTTGGCAACAATTCCTGTGTCGAGACATTCTGCCTCCCGTCGAAAAACGACCATAGCCGGATGGTGGAGGATTACGCCGCCATCAGGGCTGTCACCCGCGTCTACGGCGAGCTGACCGGCAATCCCGGCCACGGGCTTACGCCGCGCGACATTTGCGCCATCGCTGATGACGAGGATGCCGACCCGGCCAAGCGTGAAGCGGCCTGCGAGGCGTTCCGCCGGTTTGGAGAGGCCGCTGGAGACGCCATGGCCACCGCCGTCACCCTCACCGACTCGCTGATTGTGCTTGGCGGAGGTCTCACCGGAGCTGCCCGCCACATACTCCCGGCCCTGCTCAAAGAGTTGCGCTCAAGCCTCAAGACCCTGGAGGGCTCGGATGTCAACCGGGTGCAGATGAAGGTGTTTGACCTCGACGACCCCCAGCAGTTCGAGCAGTTTGTCAAAGGGGAGGTCCGTCCGCTCAAGGTCTACGGCTCTGACGAGACCGTGAGCTACGACCCCATGAAGCGCACCGGGGTCTGCCTCTCGCGTCTCGGGGCTTCCCGCGCGATTTCGATAGGTGCGTATGCCTATGCGCTGTCGCGTCTCGATGCCCTGTCGGTCAAGTGACCAGCCTGCGTAACGGCAATACACTCAACGGCCTCCCGTGATTCCCTGCCTGTCAGGGAAATCACGGGAGGCCGTCGGTTATCACATGCTTGGCGGCCTATGGCCGTCAGGGAGGGGTCAATAGATGTGGTCTTCGCCGGCCAGTTCCTCGGCGGAGATGGCGGGTGATGTCATCTTGTGCCATACATAGGCGATGTAGCCGATGACGACAGGGAGCAGCAGTGTGACCCAGGCCATCACCCTGAGGGTGAACTCGGTTGAGGATGCGTTGGCTATCGTCAGCGAGCTTTGGGGATGGGTGACAGAGGGGAGGAAGGCGGTGTTGTTGTAGCCGTTGGCGCAGAGCAGCGAGGTGACGGTCATCACCACTCCGACGGCTGTCCACCAGAATGCCTTCCGGGCGAAGCTGTTGTCGAAGCTGGCCCGGAGCACTCCGTAGAGCACCATCAGCACGCCCAGCAGCAGGGTGGCCCCGAGCCACCACAGGTCGATGAGATTGTAGAAATATTTGCAGCCGATGGGCACCACGGTGCCGTCAGGCTGGGTGGTGTAACCCTGGGCGGTGAACATGGCGAAAAGGAAGGCCAGGAAGAAGAGGACGAAGACGCATCCGTTGACCAGAATACGGGAGCGCATCTCCTTGATGAATCGGCTCTCGTCGTCGGTCTTCACGCTTTTGGCGAAGAACATCGCCCCGAGTGTGCGCGCCAGGAAGAACACGGCGAAACCGAGCAGCAGTGGACGGAGGCTGAAAATCTGTTCAAGCCCGTGGCTGTCGTTCCACACCGAAATCACCGGCGAGTCGCCGTCGAGGATGCTCTGGCGCGACACCTCGAAGTCTGCCCCGAAGAACTGCATAGCCACGGCGCATCCCAGCAACACGCACCCGAAGAAACCGTTTATCCACAGGAACATGTCATAGACCGGAGTGCCGAATATGTTGGCCGGCTTGGAGCGGAACTCATAGCTCACGGCCTGGAGGATGAAGCTCAGCAGGATGAGCATCCAGAGCCAGTAGGCTCCTCCGAAACTTGTCGAATAGTAGAGGGGAAACGAGGCGAAGAATGCTCCGCCGAAAGTCACGAGGGTGGTGAACGTCAGTTCCCATTTGCGGCCGAGGGCGTTGACCAGCAGTGATTTCCGTTCAATCGAACGGGCTTGCCATATCATCGTCTGTCCGCCCTGGACAAACAGCAGGAAGACCAGCAGGCCGCCAAGCAGCGAGATGACAAACCACCAATATATCTGTAAAGCTTCCACTTTGTAGAAATTTTAATCATTAATGAATCTTGTGAATGTATGGCCGTGAGGTGTCATGCCTCCTCTCCGGCGAGGATGTCGCGGCGCGAAGCCTTCGAAATCTCGCGGCACATGATGGAGACCTCGGCGGTCATCAGTCCGGCGAAGACAATCACGAACATCCAGAAGGTGAGCTGCACCGAGCCTGAGGGGATGGCGCTCACCGCCGCCCGGGTGGGTAGCAGGTCCTGGATCACCCATGGCTGACGGCCCATCTCGGCCACAATCCATCCGGCCTCGCTGGCTATCCATACCACAGGGATGGTCAGTATGCCGAAGAACACCAGCCAGCGGCTCTCGAGATGGCGCGGCTTGCGGTAGCTCAGGAAGAGCATCACGATGAAAAAGAGCAACAGGTAGCCCCCGGCCATCACCATCACGCGGAAGGCGTAGAATGTCAGCGCGACAGGCGGCACAGCCTCGTCGGGCGATGATAGATAGCCGTAGCCGAAGTAGCCGAAGTCGGCCTTGAGGTCGCGCTCGGCGGCCTCCATGGCCTCTTTGTCGCCTGCCGATGAGGCCGCGTCATAGCGCCGGAGGGCCTCCTGGGCGCGTTTGCCGGCCTCGATTCTCTCGGCGTAAGACAATGTCTGGGCCATCTGTCCGTCAGGCCCGGTCTCGCGTCCCTCGATGAGGTCGTTGATGCCGGGGATGAACGCGTCGGGATTGTGGGTCGCCAGTATCGACAGCCCTTTGGGGATTGAAACCTCCATCAGCATCGGGTCTTTGCCGTCGGTCCGTTGCTTCGACGGGTCGAGGATGCCGAAGCCGACGAGCGACTGCCCGGTGGAGCCGTCATAAAGCCCCTCCATTGCGGCGAGCTTCATGGGCTGCACTTTGGCCACCTCGACGGCGGACCCGTCGCCGGTCCACATGGTCAGCACTATCCCGGCCAGGCCTACCCATGACGCGATTTTTATGGAGTCCTTGGCGAATCCGAGGTTGCTTTTCTTACAGATGAACCAGCAGCTGACCCCGACGACAAACACCGCGCCGAGTACCCAGCCGCTCAACACCGTGTGGAAAAACTTGTTGACGGCCACAGGCGACAGGGCGACATCGGAGAATGACACCATCACGTTGCGCATCTGGGCGGGGTCAAACTCCATCCCGGCGGGATACTGCATCCAGGCGTTGGCCACCAGAATCCAGTAGGCCGAGAGACATACGCCGACGGATGTCAGCCAGGTGGCCAGCAGGTGGAACCGGGGGCTGACCCTGTTCCAGCCGAAGAACATCACGGCGATGAATGTCGACTCCAGGAAGAAGGCCGCTATCCCCTCGATGGCGAGCGGCGCGCCGAATATGTCGCCGACAAACCAGGAATAGTTGGACCAGTTGGTGCCGAACTCAAACTCGAGGATGATGCCCGTGGCCACGCCGCAGGCGAAGTTGATGCCGAAGAGCAGCATCCAGAATTTGGTGAGCCTCTTCCATCTCTCGGATTTGGTCTTGAGATAGATGCTTTCCATTATCGCCACAATCAGCGACAGGCCGATCGTCAGCGGGACGAAGAGCCAGTGGACCATGGCCGTGAGGGCGAACTGGCCCCTCGACCAGTCGACCGTGCTTAGCAAATCATTCATCAGGCAGAAGATTTAAGTTGTTGTCGTTTAGGGTTGATTCGTTGTCGGTGTCGCCGTCTCCCTGGCGGTCGGTCAGGGCGGTCCTGACGGCCCGGGCGCGCTCGTCGTCGGTGTCATAGTCGCGGGCGAGCCAGTCGGGGAAAAAGAACAGCTTGAAAACCAGAAACATGATGGCCAGCTTGATGAGTATCACCGCCCACAGCGTGCGGCCCACCGTCATCTCCCTGAACCCTCCGGCGTAGAGGTCGGCCACCCGCCTGAGGAATCCTCCTGGAGGGCGGGAGCCATGGTTGTCATGTCGGGATGCGGCCATTATTTATCTGGATTTAATGTTGCACGGGTTGAAAATTCAGACTAACTTTGTAGTCGTTTACCTCCGGGCGCTTTCTTCATGGAAGCGTGCCTGGGGCAAATTTAACAATTTCCATTGATTAACCCAATAAATCCAACAAAAAATATGGCAAGCTGGTTTGAATGCAAGGTTCGCTATGATAAACTCCAGGAAAACGGGGCCGTCAAGAAGGTCACCGACGTGTTCCTGGCCGACTCTCTCTCAATCACCGAGGCGGTGGCCCGTATCACCAAGGAGCAGGCCCCGTTCATCTCGGGCGACTTCGTGGTCTCCTCTGCCAAAAGCACCAAGATCGCCGAAATCTTCCGCGATGACTCAGCCGACAAATGGTATCTCGTGAAAGTGGCCTTCATCACCATCGACGAGAAGACCGCAGCAGAGAAGAAGTCAGTGTCGCTGATACTTGTGGCCGGCAACAATTTCAAGCACGCCTACGACAATTTCATGGAGGGAATGAAGGGCACCATGGCCGACTTCGACATCGTCTCCATCTCTGAAACCGCTTATCTCGATGTCTACGGCGCAGACCTGTCAGGCAAGCCCGCCGAGGCAGAAGCCAACTGACAAGCCATGTCGCCACTGACATCCATACAATCCAGGCTCGACTCTGTGAGGCAATCACTGCCCGGCGGGGTCGGGCTTGTCGCTGTCTCGAAGTTCCACCCGGTTGACGCTTTGCGCCAGGCCCGGGCGGCGGGGCAGAGGCTTTTCGGCGAGAGCCGTGTGCAGGAGCTGGCCGCCAAGGTGGCCGAGCTTGGCACAGATGATTACTGCTGGCATTTCATAGGCCATCTGCAGACCAACAAGGTCAGGCAGCTGCTGCGCCTGCGCCCCGCCCTCATCGAGAGTGTCGACTCGGTGCGCCTGCTTGAGGAAATAGACCGCGAGGCCGCCCGCCAGGGAATCGTGCAGAATGTGCTGATGCAGCTCCATGTGGCCCGAGAGGAGACAAAATTCGGTTTCAGCCCCGACGAACTGCTTGATTGGTTCGCTCGGCGCGGATTCGAGAACCTGCAGGCGGTGCATGTGTGCGGCGTGATGGGGATGGCCTCCAACACCGACGACCAGGCCCGCGTCGAGGCCGACTTCCGGGCGATACGCGCAGCCTACGACGAAATCCTGGCGATGTGTCCTGACCTGCGCGGATTCTCCACCGTCTCGATGGGCATGAGCGACGACTACCCCCTGGCTGTGAGCTGTGGCTCGACCCTGGTCAGGGTCGGTTCGGCCATTTTCGGCCCGAGAGAGTATTGACGCTTGGGGATTTTTTCGTAATTTTGCGGGAAATAGCCCGGGGCAGGCCGGCAGACCGCGCGCGGCCGCCATTCCCCCCTGCCCGGCAAGAGATATCAATCACAACATAACTGGAATAAATCAAATAACCTTCTTACCAACCTTAACACCTAAAAACTAAACAATGGCAAATTCCACAACAGCCTCAAAAACTTCAGGAAACGGACGCCTGATAGCCATTATCGCGATGTGCTTCCTCTTCGCGATGATTTCGTTCGTGACAAACCTCGCCGCGCCCATCGGCACAATCTGGGGATACCAGTATGAGGGCAACTCCGTCCTCGGAATGATGGGCAACATGATGAACTTCCTGGCATACCTCTTCATGGGCATCCCCGCCGGCAAGCTCCTCCAGAAAATAGGATACAAGAAAACCGCCCTCTGGGCCATGGCCGTAGGTGTGGCCGGTCTGCTCGTGCAGTGGATCTCCAGCCTCCAGCCGGGCGGCATGGACTTCAACTTCGCCGTCTACCTCCTGGGCGCTTTCATCTGCGGATTCTGCGTCTGCATGCTCAACACCGTTGTCAACCCGATGCTCAACCTCCTCGGCGGCGGCGGCAACAAGGGCAACCAGCTCCTCCAGGTGGGCAACTCGTTCAACTCCCTCACCGGCACCCTGACCCCCCTCTTCGTGGGTGTGCTGGTCGGCGAGCTGTCAAAGTCGACCACCCTGTCGACCGTCGAGCCCCTTCTCTGGATCGCCATCGGCGTGTTCGTGGCCTCGTTCATCGTCATCTCCTTCGTGGCGATTCCCGAGCCCAACAAGACAAGCGGCAAGAAGGTGCAGCCCAAATACAGCCACTCTCCCTGGAATTTCCGCCACACCGTCCTCGGCGTTATCGGCATCTTCATATATGTGGGCATCGAGGTAGGCATCCCCGGCACACTCAACTTCTACCTCTCCGACCAGAGCGCCAGCGGCGCGGGAGTGGTAGGCGCGGCTTCGGCAATCGCCGGCACCATCGTGGCCATCTACTGGCTGCTCATGCTCTGCGGCCGTCTGCTCTCCTCGGTTATCTCGGGGGTTGTGTCCTCAAAGGTGCAGCTCATCGTGGTGTCCTCCACCGCCATGCTCCTGGTGCTCGGCGCCATCCTGATTCCCTCCTCCGTCACCCTGCCCGTGCCTGACTTCATCTACAGCTCGGTCGACGCCGAGACCGGCGCGGTGATCACCGCCCGTGTGCCTGTCAGCGCCTACCTGCTCATCGTCTGCGGTCTCTGCACCTCAGTGATGTGGGGCGGCATCTTCAACCTCGCCGTCGAGGGCCTTGGCAAGTACACCGCCCAGGCTTCCGGCATCTTCATGATGATGGTTGTCGGCGGCGGCATCATCCCCCTGGTGCAGCAGGTCATCGCCAAGAGCGCAGGCTACATGGCCTCCTACTGGCTGATTGTGGCCTGTCTTGGCTACCTCCTTTTCTACGGCCTCATCGGCTCGAAGAATGTCAACACCGACATTCCGGTCGAAGAGGAGTCGGAGCTGAAAAACGCCCTCTGATTTTGACAAAACCGAATTCCACGCGTGAACATCGGGGGCCTCTCCCTTGTTCAACGCGTGGATACCTTACCAATAAACACTTTTTATGGACAAGACCATTATCGACCGCGCGGCAGACACCATAAGGGTGCTGTCAGCCTCCATGGTGGAGAAAGCAAAGTCGGGCCATCCCGGCGGCGCCATGGGCGGTGCCGACTTCGTCAACGTGCTTTATTCCAGGTTCCTTGTGACCGATCCTGACGATCCCGAGTGGATCGCCCGCGACCGTTTCTTCCTCGACCCGGGCCACATGTCTCCGATGCTCTACGCGGTGCTGGCCCTTACGGGGAAATTCACCGTCGAGGAGCTTCAGCAGCTGCGCCAGTGGGGCAGCTGCTGCCCGGGCCATCCAGAACTCGACCCTCACAGGGGCATCGAGAACACATCCGGCCCGCTGGGGCAAGGCCACACCATGGCCGTCGGATGCGCAATCGGTGAGCGTTTCCTCCAGGCGCGTTTCGGCGATGTGGTAGCCCATAAGACCTACGCCTTCATCTCCGACGGAGGCATACAGGAGGAAATCTCGCAGGGAGCAGGGCGCATCGCCGGCTACCTCGGCCTCCACAACCTGATAATGTTCTACGACAGCAACCGTGTGCAGCTGTCGACCATGGTCGACGCTGTCGACGACGAGGATGTCGCAGCCAAATACCGCGCCTGGAACTGGAACGTGCTTGAGGTGGACGGCACCGACGCCGACGCCATCGCCGACGCCATCGCCAAGGCTCAGGCCGAGCAGCAGCGTCCGACCCTCATCATCGGCAACACCGTGATGGGCAAGGGAGCGGTCACCGCCGACGGCCAGTGCTTCGAGGGGCAATGCTCCACCCACGGCCAGCCCCTGAGCAAGTCGGGCGCCGACTTCGCCAAGACCATCGAGAACCTAGGGGCCGACCCCGCCGATCCCTGGAATATTCCCGCCGACGTGCAGAAGCTCTATGACGACCGCAACGCCGAGTTGCGCGCAATCGTAGCCAAGCGCCACGCCCAGGAAGAGGAGTGGGCCAAGGCCAATCCCGCCCTTTCCGAGGAGCTTGACAACTTCATCAACGGCAAGCTTCCCGAAATCGACTACGCCGCCATCGTGCAGAAGGCCGGAAGCGCCACCCGCAACGCCTCGGCTACAGTCCTGGGTGTGCTGGCCGAGAAGGTGAAGAACATGATTGTCTCCTCTGCCGACCTTGCCAACTCCGACAAGACCGACGGATTCCTCAAGAAGACCCACCAGCTCGTCAAGGGCGATTTCTCCGGGGCATTCCTCCAGGCCGGCGTTGCCGAGCTTACCATGGCCTCGATAATGAACGGCATCGCCCTCCATGGCGGCCTCATCGCCGCCTGCGGCACATTCTTTGTCTTCTCAGACTACATGAAGCCCGCCATACGCATGGCCGCCCTTATGGAGCTGCCTGTCAAATATGTGTGGAGCCATGACGCCTTCCGAGTAGGGGAGGACGGGCCCACCCACCAGCCCATCGAGCAGGAGGCGCAGATACGTCTCATGGAGGAGCTCCACAACCTCTCGGGCCGCCCCTCGATGCTGGTGCTTCGTCCGGCCGACGCTGTGGAGACCACCGTGGCCTGGCAGATGGCCATGGAGAATGACAAGACCCCGACCGCGCTCATCCTCACCCGCCAGGATGTCAAGGACATCCCAGCCGCCACCGGCAACCGCTACGAGGAGGCCCAGGGCGCGCGCCAGGGTGGCTATGTGGTCATGGACACCCCCCATCCCAAGGTGATTCTGGTCGGCAACGGCTCAGAGGTGTCGCTGCTTTGCGAGGTGGCCCTCCAGCTCATCGCCGGCGAGGTGCCTTGCCGGGTCGTGTCTGTGCCCTCCGTAGGGCTCTTCGAGAGCCAGGACGAGGAATACCGCCGCAGCGTGATTCCCGCCGGAGTGCCCGTCTTCGGCCTCACCGCAGGTCTCCCCTCCACCCTCCGCGGTGTGGTAGGCCCCCTGGGCATGGTCTACGGCCTCAACCATTTCGGCGCGTCGGCCCCCTACAAGGTGCTTGACGAAAAATTCGGCTTCACACCCGAGAACATCACCGAGCAGGTGCTGAAGTTCATCCACCGTATCTGACCCGCTGTCTTATGAAATAGCCGCCGCGCCATCATCACCGTGAGGATGGCGCGGCGGTGCTCATTTGCCCGATTATGATATTTTTTCAACTTTTTTTCGCAGTTTATTGTTTATTTTGTGAAAGAATCGAAAAAAATCCGTAACTTAGCGGCAAATTTCGTGAAAGCCTGCGGGCCTGAAATGCCCACAAGAGACATTTTCCTTAAGCTTTGCTTTAAAACCGGAAGAAAATTCAAATATCAAATACACAACGTTTTACTTATCTATGAAAAAGAGTTACCTTTTAGCACTCGGCTGCGCTATGCTCGCAGGTACCGCTGTTGCTCAGAACGCTCAGGAAGTAACTTACGTTGAAGATCCCGCCCAGGGCTACCTCTTCAACAAGTTCTCCGACAACTGGTTCATACAGGGTGAAGGCGGTGTCTCCGTTGGCTTCACCGACGATGACAGCCACCGTCCCTTCGGCGACCGCTTCGCCCCCGCCGCCTCCCTCTATGTCGGCAAGTGGTTCTCTCCGCTGCTCGGTATCCGCGGTGGTGCAGACTTCCTCTCCGTGAAGGGTCTTTCCAAACTCGACAACGAGGTTTCGATCGGTGCCCGTCCCGACGAGCACATCTATGACGGCCAGTACTTCAAGACCAAGCAGAACTACTTCGGCCCCGCCTTCGACGTGATGCTGAACCTCACCAACTGGTGGTGTGGCTACCGTCCCGGCCGCGTTTACAACGCGTATGTATATGCCGGTGGTGGTCTCTACTGGACTCTCACCAAATACGCCAAGAAAGGCGAGACCAAGGCCACATGGCACGACTGCCATGACCGCGTGATCACCATCCGCGCCGGCCTCACCCAGGAGTTCAACCTCACCAAGAACTTCGCCCTCGGTCTCGATCTCCGCGCTACCGCCGTGTCAAACCACTCTGACTCCTGGGGCAAGACCCAGGTGATTGGCGAAGCCCTCCTGACCGCCACCTACAAGTTCAACAAGGCCGACTGGAGCGCACCCATCGTTCCCGTATGTCCTCCCGCAGAGAACTGCGACGAGTACCGCGCACGTCTGGCCGAGGCTGACGCCAAGATCGCCGACCTCGAGAACCAGCTCCGCGCCTGCCTCAACCGTCCCGTTGAGAAGGTTGTTGAGAAGGTGCCCGAAGCTCCCCTCGCCACCATCTACTATCCCTGCGACGTTTACACCCTCACCTCGGTTGACCGCAAGGTCCTCCAGTCTGTGGCCAACGTCATGAAGGACACCAAGAAGACCTACGTCCTCACCGGCTGGGCCGACAACTACACCGGAAACGACAAGATCAACGTCCGTCTGCGTCACAACCGCGTGAACGGCGTGAAGAACCAGCTCCTCCGCTACGGTGTGCCCGAAAGCCAGCTCGAGGCTACCACCAACAACGGCAACCGTGTTGACCTTGGCGACAAGTGCCTCACCCTCGACCGTTGCGTGACCATCATGGAGAAATAATCCACCACGATTATAACGCCAACCAGACAGGCCTGCCCGCCCCGCGCGAGCGGGCCTGTCTTTATTGAGGGCCTGTGAGCCAGGCCGCCTCCAACCCGCCCAACCCCAAGCATAAAGAATGAACGTCAGAATTGACCAGAGCTGGAAAAACGAGCTTGCCGACATATTCGAGTCGCCCGGTTTCCGCCAGACGGCGGAATTTGCCAGGGCGCAATACGCCACCCGCGAGGTCTATCCCCCCGCCGCGAAAATCTTCGCCGCCTTTGACGCCTGTCCGTTCGACAAGGTCAAGGTGGTGATACTCGGCCAGGACCCCTACCACGGCCCCGGCCAGGCCAACGGGCTTTGCTTCTCGGTGAATCCCGGGGTGAGGATGCCCCCGTCGCTTGTCAACATCTTCAAGGAGGTCAGCGCCGACACCGGCGCGCCGATGCCCGCCGACGGCGACCTCTCGCGCTGGGCCCGTCAGGGGGTCTTGCTGCTCAACGCCACCCTCACCGTCGAGGCCAACCGCGCTGGCTCTCACCAGGGACAGGGCTGGGAGCAGTTCACCGACGAGGTGATCAGCCGCCTGTCGCGCGACCGCGACCATCTGGTCTTCATCCTGTGGGGCAGCTACGCAATACGCAAGTCGGCCCTGATCGACCAGACGCGCCATCTCGTGCTTACCTCCCCCCATCCATCCCCGCTGTCGGCCCACCGCGGCTTTTTCGGAAACCACCATTTCTCACGCGCCAACGCCTACCTCGCCGCCTCGGGGGAGACCCCGGTGGCCTGGTGAGGCTCAACCATAACCTGCGACTCCACTATTATGAGACGATTTCTGCCATCATTGCTGATGTTGCTCCTGCCCATCCTGGCGGCAGCTGCTCCCGCAGGCCCTGACACCTCCACGGCGATATTCTCCCCCGGCATCCGTTCGCTTGCGGTCAACATCGAGGGGGCCTTCCTCGCCCCGCCTGTGCTGACGCTCGGGGGCGACAGCCGCCTCGTGATAGGTTTCGACGTGATGGGGGAGGAGCGCCAGTATCTGCGATACTCGATACTGCATTGTGATGCCGACTGGAGCCTCGGCGAGCTTGTCGACTCAGAGGTCTTTGACGGCTTCAACTATGCCGACATCGAGGATTATGCCTTCTCGCGCCTGACCACGGCCCATTATGTGCATTACACCATACACCTGCCCAACAGCGATTTCCAGTTCAAGATATCGGGCAACTACCTGCTGCGGGTCTATCCCGAGGATGCCCCGGAGGAGATATTGCTGCAGGTGAGGTTCATGGTGCAGGAGGGGGTAGTGTCGGTAGGAGGCACCGTGACCTCGCGCACCGACATCGACTACAATGACAGCCACCAGCAGCTCTCGCTCGACATCGACACCCGAAACACCCGCATACGCGACATAAACACCGACCTGCGGGTGGTGGTGACCCAGAACGGCCGCCTCGACAACGCCGTGGTGCTTTCCCATCCCTCCCGCCTTATGGGCTCGCGCGCCATCTACGAGCATCTCCCGGCCCTGATTTTCCCTGCCGGCAATGAATACCGCCGCATGGAGACGGTCAACAACCTCTATCCCGGGATGGGGGTGGACCATATCGAGTACCATGCCCCCTGGTATCACCACATCCTCAACCTCGACAAGCCCCGCGCCCATCGCGAATACCGCTATGACAGCACACAGCATGGCCGTTATCTTATCCGCGAGTACAACGCCGAGGATTCTGACGTGGAGGCCGACTATGCCATGACGCTGTTCACGCTCGATATGCTCCGGATTCCCGACGCCGAGGTGTATCTCGACGGCGACTTTATGCATCGCCGTCTCGACTCCTCGTCGCGGATGGAATACAACCCCTCCACGGGGCGTTACGAGAAGCTCCTGCCGCTGAAGCAGGGAGCATACAACTATCAGTATCTCGTCGTCCCTGACGGAGCCACGCACGGCCTTACCGCGCCAGTCGAGGGTGACCATTACCAGACGGTCAATGAGTATCTGGTCTATGTCTACTATCGCGCTCCCGGCGACCGCTACGACCGCCTCCTCGGGGTCGGCGCGCTCTTCTCCGGTTATTGATCCCATACCGGCCCTCGTTGGATTTGTCCGCGAATCCGGGTTGCTTCCATCCCTGTCATCATTGAATCCGTCCGCGAAACCGGATTGCTTCCATCCCTGTCATCATTGAATCCATCCGCGAATCCGGAGGATTCATTAATTATTAGCCCCGGGTTGGCGCGCGGGAGCCCCTGTGGGCGACCAAGCGGCAACCCGGGGTTGTTGACATCAGGCGTGAGATTCTGAAAGAATCTTTTATATAGGCACCCTCATCTATGGGCAACATCTATAAAAGATTCTTTCAGAATCCCGCGTCTGGCGTGGTGACCGGGGGTTACCGGCCTGTCGGCCGCCAACCCCCGGCTAATAATTGATGAATCCTACGGATTCGTGGGCGAACCACACATAGAGGCATGATTGCTGGGGCACGTCACCTGGAGATTCCGGGAATCCGTCACCTGGATGTTGCTGGAATCTGTCACCTGGATGTTGCTGGAATCTGTCACCTGGATGTTGCGGGAATCCGTCTCCTGGATGTTGCTGGAATCTGTCACCTGGATGTTGCTGGAATCCGTCACCTGGAGGCCCTGGGGGCTGTCACCTGGATGGCTCCAGGCTGTCAGAACGCAGCCTGAGCAACAAAAATAACACCGCCCGTCGGCGCACTTGGCGCGACGGGCGGTGTCGTTTTATGCGGGGATTCCGGGGGGAGGGGGCAGGCCGCTTCCCCCGGAATCTCATGATATCGTATTAGCGGGCGATTTCCTTGGAAACCTTGCCTGCGCGGTTGACGATGTAGAGCTGGCCGGCCTCGGGAGCGAGAACGCGGATGCCCTGGAGGTTGAAGTACTGGGCGGGAGCCTCGGCGGCAACGGCCTCAACAGCTTCGATGGCGGAGGTGCCGGAGACGGTGAGGGTGGAAGCCACAGATGCCTCGTTGCTCTTGACAAAGGTGATGGTGGCGTTGGTGAGGGCCTCGGCGATGAGGAAGTTGTTGAACGAGCCGACCCAGGAGTTCATGGGGGTGTTGAGGGCTACTGCCACTGCGGGAGCGGTCTCGTCACCTTCGGGGCCTTCAGCTCCCCAGCTGGTGATCCAGTTGTCTTCGGCGGTCTTCACCTTGAACTCGGCGCCGGCCTCGATGGAGGGGATGGTGATGGTGTAGGTGTCGCCATCCTTGGCCATCTTGTATGCGGCATCGTTCATTGCCCACTCGTTGAAGGAGCCGGTGAGTACGAGGTCTTCCACAACAACGACTTCACCTGCTTTCTCCAGCTTGAGGGTGTTGCCGTCAGCGGCGAAAGTGAGGGTCATGTTGTACTTGCCGGGGAGGGCCTTGATGGCGTTGGTGCCGGGGACGATTGTCACCATGGCCACATCGCCGTCGAAAGTCACATCCTCGTTGTCAACGAGGCCGCCGTAGCGGGGCTCGTCCCAAGACTGAGCGGTGAGGAAGTTGAAGTTTGCCTCCCCTACAAGCTCTATGTCAGTGGCGGTGAAAACATTGCCGTCCTTGTTCATGAGGACTGCGGTGGCGGGTTCCCACATGCTGGTTGCGAGCGAACCTACCACATAGAGCTGGGCGGGGGTGTCGACGGGGGTGTCGCCGCCGCCGCCATTGCTGCTGATGAGGAGGGTTGACACTCCTCCCTCGTTGTAAGTGAAGGTGATGGTGGAGCCGGCGGCCACGGAGGTGGTCATGTCAGCGCCTCCGGATGCGAGGTTGTAGAGGGTGCCGGCCACGGGCATTCCTTCCTCGCCCTGTCCGAAGTCGAGGTCCCAGGTGCCGTTGTTGATTTTCCAGCCTTCACCAGCAGCCACGGTGATGCCGTCGGCAACGGTGATGGTGTAGACATTCCCGTTGGGGGTCATCTTGCAGGCGGCGTCGGCCAGGGTCCAGTTGTTGAAGTTGCCGATAAGGTAGAAGTCGGGGGCAGGGGCCTCGCCGAAAGAGTAGCCGGCGGGGAGGGTGGCGGTGATTGCCGACATGTCATCCTTGACGGTGTACTTGATTTTCACGTTGCTCATGGGTGTGGTGATGTTGCCGTCGCCCTGGCGCAGAGTGGAGGTGGCGGTGGTAGTGCCCTTGTCCCATGCTCCGGCGAGCTGGTAAGCGGCGCCGTTGAAGTCGTCCCATGTGCCCTGGGCGATTGAAATCTTGAAACCGCCGGTGGCTTCAAACGAGTATTCGCCGTTTTCAGAGGTCACGACCAGGGTGTTGGCGGGGTCCCATACCGCGGGCTGTCCCTCGACATTGTCGCCGGTCACATAGAGCTGTGCGCTCGCCGACCACGCGGTCAGAGCGGCAGCCATCATGAGTAGAGTTTTTTTCATGCTAGTAGTTGAAAAATTTAAAGTTCGGATATGTAAGTAATGGTATTTAATCTCAGCTTTGGTATAGATTTCAGGCGGAGGATTGATAACACCGCCAAATTTACGAACTTTTTCCCGGCTGATGGCAAAACAATCCTAAAATATCTGAAATTTAACCTAATTTAACCCCCGGTTGCGCCACTTACATTGTTGTAAGTAGGCGAGCTTGGCATTTTTCTGTCGCCAAGGGTCGATTAAGGAAAAATTTCCTTAAATCGTTTTGAATTAAAAAAAATTGCGTAACTTTGTAGCCGAATAACAAGGCGGCGACTGATTGCCGCCTCCGGTTATCTCCGCAACGACAGTCGACAACACATATAACAGTTATCAACATATCAAAATGAGCAAGATTGATTTAACCCAGTACGGTATCACCGGAACCCCCAAGATCTACCACAACCCCTCCTGGGACGAACTCTTCATCGACGAGACCAAACCCGGCCTCGAAGGCTACGAGAAAGGCCAGGACACCGAGCTCGGCGCGGTTAACGTGATGACCGGCATCTACACCGGCCGTTCCCCAAAAGACAAGTTCTTCGTGGAAGACGAGGTTTCGAAGAACACCATCTGGTGGACCTCTGACGAATACAAGAACGACAACAAGCCCATCACCCCCGCCACCTGGGACGCCCTCAAGGCCATCGCCGACAAGGAGCTTTCTGACAAGCCCCTCTACGTCGTTGACGCTTTCTGCGGCACCAACAAGGACACCCGTCTGGCTGTCCGCTTCATCATGGAGGTGGCATGGCAGGCCCACTTCGTGACCAACATGTTTGTGCGCCCCACCAAGGAGGAGCTTGACAACTTCACCCCCGACTTCGTGGTGATGAACGCCTCCAAGGCAAAGGTCGAGAACTGGAAGGAACTCGGCATCAACTCCGAGACCTGCGTGGCCTTCAACCTCACCCAGAAGATGCAGGTGATCATCAACACCTGGTATGGCGGCGAGATGAAGAAGGGTATGTTCTCCATCATGAACTACTACCTCCCCCTGCGCGGCATGGCCTCCATGCACTGCTCGGCCAACACCGACATGAACGGCGAGAACACCGCAATCTTCTTCGGCCTCTCCGGAACAGGCAAGACCACCCTCTCCACCGACCCCAAGCGTCTGCTCATCGGTGACGACGAGCACGGCTGGGACGACAACGGCGTCTTCAACTACGAGGGCGGCTGCTACGCCAAGGTCATCAACCTCGACAAGGAGTCTGAGCCCGACATCTACAAGGCAATCCGCCGCAACGCCCTCCTCGAGAACGTGACCGTAGACGAGAACGGCAAGATCGACTTCGCCGACAAGTCTGTCACCGAGAACACCCGCGTTTCCTACCCCATCGAGCACATCGAGAAAATCGCCCCGGGCAGCCACGGCCCCGCCGCCAAGAACGTCATCTTCCTGTCGGCCGACGCTTTCGGCGTTCTGCCCCCCGTCTCGATCCTGACCCCCGAGCAGACCAAGTATTACTTCCTCTCGGGCTTCACCTCGAAGCTCGCCGGCACAGAGCGCGGCATCACCGAGCCCACCCCCACCTTCTCCGCATGCTTCGGCGCTGCATTCCTTAGCCTCCACCCCACCAAGTACGCTGAGGAGCTCGTCAAGAAGATGGAGAAATCTGGCGCCAAGGCTTACCTGGTCAACACTGGCTGGAACGGCACCGGCAAGCGCATCTCCATCAAGGACACCCGCGGCATCATCGACGCTATCCTTGACGGCGCAATCCTGAAGGCCCCCACCAAGCAGATTCCCATCTTCGACTTCACCGTGCCCACCGAGCTTCCCGGCGTTGATTCCAAGATCCTCGATCCCCGCGACACCTACGCCGACGCTGCCGAGTGGACTACCAAGGCAACCAAGCTCGCCGAGATGTTCATCAACAACTTCAAGAAGTTTGAGAACAACGAGGCTGGCAAGGCTCTCGTTGCCGCCGGTCCCCAGCTCTGATCGCTGACCGCTGAATAATCACATATCAGGCGTCCGCCGATGCTCCCCTTTCGCGGGAGACGGCGGACGCCTTGGTTTTAACACGGCATCTAATCCACACCTGTTTGCATTGAATCCGTCAGCGAATCCGTAGGATTCATTAACCATTAGCCCCGGGCTGGCGCGCGGGAGCTCCTTGCGGGCGACCAAGCGGCAACCCGGGGTTGCTGACATCAGGCGTGAGATTCTGAAAGAATCTTTTATATATACAACCTCATTTAAAGGCAATATCTATAAAAGATTCTTTCAGAATCTCCCGCCGGGCGTATTAACCCGGGGGTTACCGGCCTCATGGCCGCCAACCCCCGGCTAATAGTTAATGAATCCTACGGATTCGTGGGCCAACCATATATGGGGATTATTCGGGGAACACTCACCTGGATGATGCCTCCCCCCGAAATTTACCTTGGTCTTCTGAATCTAAAAGGATTTCTCGCAGATTTCACGGATTCCACTGATTCTGCAGATTTGGTCGCTTTGCTCCCAATGGTTTTCATGTCATTCGCTTGTCCCATACGCAATTGTCGGCATCTGTCGCGCGGGCATATGGCGTGTCATAGGGCTGGTTTAAGAAAATAATCATTTGTTTTAGTAAATATTAACACATTCGGGCGAAAATTCAGTTATTTTTTGATTACCTTTGCCGTTGCGATAGGAACACCAATTTCCTGCCGCCCTGAAATCTACCGCCGTGACGCCCGACGCGGGCTGGTGACCCCGGCCCCGCCAACGTTACTACATTCATCTTTGAATCTTCATAATTTTTGTATAAAGACTCTTACGCAAACTCTTACTCCTCATAAACTGTGACATCAGGCAAGGCATAGGCCAAGTCTGCCTGTCAACAGCTCTCTCATATCTTTAACTCGAACAATTAACTGTTTTTCTGGGTCAGCGGATTTTTCTGGTGGGCGGGAGGGGATGTCAAGAGTATAGTGTGGCCAGTCTGAACATAAAGAACTTGATGTCTCCGACTCCCCGGAACTGTGTTCTGAACGCCTTGATTTTGGCATTGAAGGATTCTGCCGAGGCATTTGTGAGCCGTCGTTCGAAATAGTTGATTATTGTGGTGTTGTGGTTCTCGAAGGTCTCCAGGACCTTGTTGAATTCATCATTCCCAAAGGCCTCCACTTCGTTGTACCATCTGGCGAGATTCAGTCTGGCGACTCCTGCGGAAGTTTTCTCGTTGAATA
>Ga0209064_1000550_pt1 | contig 81716 bp, 100 predicted proteins | sample Inofromicrocosms_FD_187498 | JGI IMG/M metagenome (GOLD analysis project Ga0209064, IMG submission 187498) | Mouse cecum microbial communities from Vienna, Austria - Inoculum for glucosamine and mucus D2O microcosms (SPAdes) (version 2) | ecosystem: Host-associated > Mammals > Digestive system...
GCGTTACGCACCCGTGCGCCGGTCGCCGACAAGTAATATTGCTATCACTCTCGCTGCCCCTCGACTTGCATGTGTTAAGCCTGCCGCTAGCGTTCATCCTGAGCCAGGATCAAACTCTCCATTGTATTAAATGTGTTTGTTTAGAGCCTGACTGCTTTCTTATTCCTAAAAGGAATTTGACAGATAAATACTACATTTCTTTTCTCTCAAAATATAACCAGTAATTCAAAGAACCTTTTGAAAAATCCCCCGTTCTTTCGAACGGGAACGGACTGCAAAGATATGTCATCTTTTTCAATCCTGCAAATATTTTTCAAGAACTTTTTACATTTTTCCGAAAATCGGATGCCTTATTCACCTTCCAACGCCCTTGCGAGCTACTTCAGAACCGGATCAGAACATCGTTGTTTCTCAAATGCGGATGCAAAGGTAGGGACTTTTTCCGAATCTACAAACAATCCCCGAAGTTTTTTCGCAAAAAACTGCATTTTTCATAAAATAACAATTTTTACCTATGTTTATTATATATACAACCCGACACACCCCGAAAAAAAGCGCTCCGAGCCCGACCGGAACCGATTAAAATCGTATCTTTGCACCGAAAACCGGAGGCCCGCCCTCCCCATACACGAGAATCAATGAATGCGAAAAAACTCACCGCACTGATCGCGCTGCTGCTCGTCGCCGACCAGGCGCTCAAGATCTGGATAAAAACCCACCTCATGCTGGGCGAAGCGATCGTGGTCTTCCCCGACTGGTTCCAGCTGCTCTTCATCGAGAACAAGGGCGCGGCTTTCGGCATGCACATCCCCTCGGCCGGCGGATTCGACTGGGGCAAACTGCTGCTCGGGATTTTCCGCATCGCGATGGTCTCCGTCATCGGCTGGCTCCTGTGGCGCGGCACGCGCAAACGCGAAGTCCCGACCGGCATACTGATCGGCGGAGCCCTGATTTTCGCCGGAGCCCTGGGCAACATCCTCGACAGCGCCTTTTACGGACTGCTCTTCTCCGAATCCACGCCCTATACGGTCGCCCGTTTCGGCGGCCACTACGCCGGCTTCATGATGGGCAAGGTCGTCGATATGTTCTATTTCCCGCTCTTCCGCTGGAACAACGCCCCCGAGTGGCTTCACTTCCTGCTCGACAGCCGCAATTATTTTTTCGGTCCGGTTTTCAACCTCGCCGACACATACATCTCTGTTGCAGTGGTTTACCTGCTTATTTTCCAGCGCAAGTTTTTCAATAGATAAAATCGGATGAAATTTTTCGGCCGAAAATTTTGGCAAATCGAAAAAAAGAGGTACTTTTGCAAACCGATTCACGAAAAGCCCAGGTGGCGGAATAGGTAGACGCGCACGTTTCAGGTGCGTGTGCCGCAAGGCGTGCAGGTTCGATTCCTGTCCTGGGCACAGAAACCCTGTTGGAGGAGACTCCGACGGGGTTTCGCTTTTTCAGCCCCCCGTTGCAGCCACCCGCAGCGCACCCATCCAGCCCATAGGCCGCCGCACCGCATGGGGGCATCCGCCTGCGTCCAACCGACCGCCCCTCCCGCCGACGCCTCAGCCCCACCCGAATCTTTTATTGAGCGCATGGACGCAGGGCAAGGCCACGGCCTCCACCTCGACATAGAGTGCGACTGCCGCCACCGGGTCCGTAATGCCGCATGCCGCGACAAGATAGCGTGCAACGAGCAGAAACGGCCAGTTGATCGAGAAACGATTCAACACGCAAGCAAACAGGGGACTGACGAAGAGCGCGATCCACCGCCCCCTCTCACTGCGGATGGCATTGTAGAGATTCTTCACCGGAAACAGCACGAGCAGAAACCACAGCGCAGCGTTTCCATAGATCGCCCCCGCCCTCAGAAAATTCACGCCGTTGGCAAGCACCCAGCGGAATGTGAAGCCGCCTTCGGCCCAACGGATCGATGCACTGAAGGATGTGCAGCAGGATCATTCTCATGATGAAAAATCCCGCAATGAAATCGCACCCAAAGGCAACACATTATGTCCTCGCACACAAATCCGCCTCCACCGTCTCCGGGAGCACAAACCGCCGCCCCGAAGCAAAAAAAACGGCACGCTTCGGTCGTTTTTCCCGATTTTCCGTTATCTTTGCCCGCAGATTCGGTTCTCCGCCCGCTCGACGAGGGGCGGAGTGAAAAGGGAACCGGGTGCGAATCCCGGACAGTCCCGCTGCTGTGAAGCTCCGCAACGTCAGCTTTTCGCTGACATTTTCCCGCCTCGGCAATCCGAGCATGCTCGATTGCCCTCGGCTTGATGAAAACGTTCCGTAATCTCGGCCACTGATCCTCCGCGAGGATCGGGAAGGCTTCGGAACGGGAGCAAGTCAGAAGACCTGCCGATTCGATTCGATGTCGGATGTTCTCGTGGGTTAGGCATTCGATTTCGGCTGTATTCAAACGTTATTTCGGAACGCGCACCCCTGCGCCGCCGCGCAGGCCCGCCGTACGCTCCGCCTTTCGCCGCCCCGCGCGACCGGAGGCCGTGCACGCACCCGTGCGCCGTTCCGCGAATTCCGACACCGGACGTGGCCGCAGGCCGACGCCGCGCCGCCTCCGTTGCGGCCGCGCTCGCCCCGCACCGCGTCGTCGGACGCAAAACCGAAAGGCGCGGCGGTCGAGAGACGTTACTGCCATAACGCATCGGGGGATTAGTATGCCGCCGCGCCTTTATTTAAAGTGACAGCCATGAATATCGTATTGTACGGATTCGCCGAAGAGACCGCACTCCGCCTGGCCGGACGCCACGGATTCACGCTCTGCCGGACACTCGACCGACTGCACGACGGTCACAACCTCATCGCCTCGCCCGGCTTTCCGGACGACGCGGCGCGGCGCACGTTCCTCGACCGCATGCTGCGCGATGCCGACCGCATCGACGCCGTAGTCGCCGCCGTGACGGGCGAGGACTTCGGTGCGGTGCGCTATTGCGCGCCGCCGGGCGCCTTTCATGCCGCCGACGCGGAGGATCCCGACACGGAACTGGAGCGCATCGTCCGGAGCAAGCTGGGCCTGCTCTGCGCCCACGAAGGGATCGGACCCCGCATCGAGCCGTAGCGCCGCACGACACACCGCAGGCCGAAATCCGCATGGCCGCCCGCCCGTTACCGCACCCCGGGCTGCGGAATTGCCGAAAAAAGGGTATCTTTGCCCCGTACGGTCCGGCCCGTTCCGGCGACCGTGCGGAGACGGGCCCCGCCCTGCCGCACACGCCGCTCCTGCGGCCGGACCCGCAGAGCGTAACCCCCAAAAACGCACTCCATGCTCACGCGCTTTCTCCAATACCTCGCGGCCGAACGGCGCTACTCGCCGCTCACGATCCGCAACTACCGCCGCGACATCGGCCGCTTCATCGAGTGGCTCGGCACGGACGAGGCATCGTTCGACCCCGCAGCGGTCCGCACCGAGGACATCCGCGAATGGATCGTCCACCGCTCGGAGAGCACCTCGCTGGGCGCCGCCTCCATCAACCGCGAGGTCTCGTCGCTCCGCTCCTTCTTCCGCTGGCTCCACCGCACGGGGCGCTGCGAGCGCGACATCTGCCGCAGCGTGCCCTCGCTGCGCACCCCGAAGCGTCTGCCGGTCTTCGTGCCCGAAAGCCGCATGTCGGACATCGTGGGCGACTGCACGGCCGAAAGCGACGACTTCGTTGCAGAGCGCAATGCGCTCATCGTGCTGCTGCTCTACGCCTGCGGCCTGCGCCTGGCCGAATTGGTGGGCATCGACCGCGACGACTTCAACCACGACTTCACGACGCTGCGCATCCGCGGCAAGGGCGACAAGGAGCGCCTGGTGCCGGTGCTGGAGTTCGTCCGCGAAAAAATTTTACGCTATCTCGACCTGATCGGGAGGCAGAATATTTGCAAATCCGGAGAAAAAGCATTAATTTTAACACAGCAAGGAGAACGAATCTCCCGCAGCACGGTCTACCGCACCGTGCGGGAGCAGCTGCAACGGAGCGGCGTGCAGGGGAAAAAGAGTCCGCACGTGCTGCGGCACACGTTCGCCACCCACCTGCTCAACGGCGGCGCCGACATGCGCGAGATCCAGGAGTTGCTCGGCCACGCCTCGTTGCAGGCCACGCAGGTTTATACGCACAACAGCATCGCGGCCCTGAAAGCCGTCTATGCGAAAGCCCACCCGCGCGGGAAGCGCGGAGAGTGATTAACCATATTAATTACTAAAGTTATGAACGTACAGATTCAGTCAGTAAAGTTCGATGCCGACCGTCGGCTGATCGACTTCGTGGAAGCGAAAATGGCCAAACTGGACCGCTTCGCCGAACGCTCCACAGGCGCGGATGTCATCCTGAAACTCGACAAGGACCACGAAAAGGGAAACAAGATAGCCACCATCACGCTCAGCATGCCGGGCGAAGAGCTCGTCGCGAGCCACCAGGCCAAGACGTTCGAGGAGGCGGTGGACGAGGCGATCGACGCCCTCAAGCGCCAGCTCGAAAGATTCAAGGAGCGGGTCTGATCCGCTCCCTCGCCCCGGGGCCGCCGCAAGGCGGCCCTTTTTTCATGCCCCGGAGCGGCTGCGCCGCCGCCGGCTCCCCACCCCCACAAACACCCCCACAAACGCCCCCACCGCCCGAAACAGCGGCCGCAGCCCCGCACGGCCGGGCGCACGCAACGCCTCCCCGCCTTCCGGCCCGTTTCTTGTTCCCCCGGGGGCAAAAGTTCTCCGATGAAAGAATTCCTGCGCAAGTTCCGCACGCGGCTCACGACCGCCGTGACCCGCGTCCATCCCTTCGTGCTGCTCATCATGTGCATCGGCGTACTGCTGGCCTACCTGCTGGGCATGCACGTCACCGGCAGGTTCCACTCCGCCTCGCGCTGGATGGGCGCCATGCTGGCCTGCACCTCGGTGGTCGTGGTGCTCCAGCACCCCGTCTACAAGGACTCGCTGCGCACGGGCGGCATGCGCGTGCTGGGCACCTTCCTCGGGGCGCTGGTCGCCTACCTCTACCTCTCGGTGCTTCCCTTCACGGTGGCGGGCATGCTCGCGGCGGTCTGCGTGCTCGAAACGCTCTTCATGCTCCTCAACATCTACAACAACGGCCACATCGCCACCATGACCATGCTGATCATCCTGCTCGTGTCGCAGATCACGCCCCACGTCTCGCCGCTTATGAACTGCACGCTGCGCTTCTTCGAGTCGGCCGTGGGCGTGGGCGTGGGCATCGGCCTGCTGTGGCTCATCGAGGTGTGGAACCGCTTCCGCAGCCGCCTGCTCCGCATGGGCGGCAATCCGGACGGCCATCCCGTGGACATGGACACCATGCCGCTGCGCTGGGGACACTTCCGCGTGCTCATCGTCGCGTCGCTCGGCCAGCTCACGGGCGCCGCGCTCTCCACGCTGGTCGGCATCATTCTGCCGATGATCCGCATCGTGCACGACCCCGCCCTCAGCTCGATGCAACAGGGCATCATCGCCTGCGCCTCCCTCGCGGGCATCACCGCAGGCTCGCTGCTCTTCGGCGCCTGGAGCGACCGCCGGGGCTACCTGTTCCTCTTCCGCTTCTGCCCGGCGCTCATCCTCTTCGCCTCGCTCGCCGTGACCCTCACGCACGACCTCCGCACCCTGATCGTCGGACTCTTCCTCATGGGCGCCGGCATCGGCGGCAGCTATACCCTCGATTCGGACTACATCTCCGAGATCATGCCCCGCCGCTGGCGGCTGACGATGGTGGGCATCGCCAAATCCTTCTCGGCCCTGGGCAGCATCCTCGTGGCGGGCCTCTGCGTCTTCCTGCTCCGCGACTGGAGCCCCTCGATGTGGAACCGGCTGCCGATCCTCGTCTCGATCCTTGCCGTCGTCATGCTGCTGTGCCGCACGCGCTTCGCCCAGAGCCCCGGCTGGCTCGCGGCCCGCGGACGCACGGCCGATGCGGAAAAGGCCGTGCGCTACTTCCTCGGCCCCGACGTGGTGCTGGGCGACCTCGCGACCCGCACATCCGGGCCCAAAACGCCCTCCGCCCGACTGTTCCGGCGCGGCAACTTCCGCAAAATCGTCCTCAGCGGCCTGCCCTGGGCCTGCGAAGGCGCCGGCGTCTACGGCATCGGCATCTTCCTCCCGGTGCTCATCCTCTCGCTCGGGCTGGGCGCGCACACCGGCGACGCCTACGCCCGCCTGATCCGTTCGGTCGAGCTTACGGCCGTCATCAACCTCTTCATCCTCCCGGGCTTCGTCCTGGGTCTGCTGCTGCTCGGACGCGTCTGCCACGTGCGGCTCCAGAGCTGGGGCTTCCTGCTCTGCGCCGCCGGACTCGGCGTGCTGCTGCTCGCCGACCGCTACCACCTGCCGCTGTGGAGCGCCGTCGCAGGCTTCACGATCTTCGAACTCTTCCTCAACGCCGGACCCCACCTGGTCACCTTCATCCTGCCGGCCCAGATCTACCCCGTCGCCGACCGCGGCACCGGTGCGGGCGTGGCCGCCGCCTGCGGCAAGCTGGGCGCCCTGGCCTCGGTGCTCTTCATCCCGCTGCTGCTCGAACACGGCGGCGCCACGGCCGTGCTGCTCGCGGTCCTCGGGCTCCAGCTCATCGGCGGCGCAGTCACCGCACTGCTCGGACGCCGCATCCTCCCCTGCCGCAAGAGGGACGCCGACCCCTCCTGACCGGCGTGCGGACGCACACGAAAAAAGACCGGGGCGACACCCCAAGGTGCCGCCCCGCGACTTTTCGCCCACGCGGGCCTCACTCACCGGCTCCGTGCCGCCGGGCCAGATGGCGCTTGTTCTCGGGATTCCAGTTCGTATGGTCGGTTTCCGCCGGATCGCCGAACACGAGGCGCGGCAGCAGAAAAAGCCACGTCACCACGCAGAACGGCGCCGTCAGCGTCGCCACGCCCAGCGGCTCCGCCGCCACGTTCATCGCCGCCTGCACGAACACCGTCACCACCGTGCCGACCAGCGCCCAAACGGCCGACCGCACGCCCGGCTTGTAGAAGACCGTGGCCAGCGCGATGGCCGTCAGCACGGGGCTGTAACCGTAGAGCCCCTGCGCCAGCAGGTGGCCCGAGGCGCCGAACGCCGCCCCCGTCACCAGGCCTATGGCCGACCCCGCAGCGGCCCACAGCGCCGCCCGAAAGTCCGCGACCGCCAACCCCGCGAGAAAGAGCGCGCCGGTCACCCACGAATCGAGCAGGAAGACCTGCGCCACGCCGCGGAGCCATGCGGCCGCCAGCGTCCCAAACTGCACCGGCAGCGCCGCCGCTGCGGCAGCTCCGGGCAGCGCGGGCTCGCCCATGCCCGTGTCGGGCAACCCGATCATGGCACGCGCGGCCAACAGGAAGATCCAGGTACAAAGCACGAAGGGAAACGTGAGCGAATTGATGCCCCACCGTCCCATCACGTTATTGAACCCTGCGCGCACCCACACCGTGAGCGCGGCACAGAGCACCAGCGCCAGCCACATCCACACGCTGCCGCCCAGAAAGGTGGGGAAGGCGCACCCCACCAGTATGCCGTTGAAGCCCCAGAGCCCGTCGTCGCCGTCCCTTTGCGGCAGACGCAACACGCTGCCCGCGGCCGTCGCCGCGACCAGGCCGAGCAGTGCGCCCCACGCCACGGCCCCGTGCCCGCCGGCATAGGCGCCCCAGAAGATACCGCACAGGAACAGCAGTCCCGTCCACGCATTGCGCTGAAACATCACCTGCCCCGCACCGCGGAGCAGCATGCCGATCCGGTCGCGCAGCCCCGGGCCCGCGACCGCGTTCCCGGCTTCGGAAATCGTCGTCATAATGTTCGAATCGTTTTACAGAGTATTGCCCGTTCCGCCGGCCGGCAGCGCGGCGCCTTGCCGCATCCGACCGCGGAACGGGTGCAAAATTAGACAATCAAATACATATCGCAACCACACGGGCCCCCGAAGCGCCCCTACCTCCACGGAAACTCCTCGGGCAGGGGGCAGCCCTTCACCTCGCTGCGCACCTCGGAGCAGAAGGCTCTCACGAGAGCCTTTACCGGCCCCGTCTCGCGCCCCAGCACCTTGTATATCAGCCCGCAGTCGTTCGGCAGGCGCGTGATGCCCGCCGCCACGCCCCGCTGCGCGTCGCGGAAAGCCCGCGTCCGCGCATGGAGCGCCGCGGCCCGCTCGGGCGGCGTGAGCACCACGGCGTTGGCGAACACGTCGTAGCCGTCCATCGCCCCCAGCACGGAGGGCGCATGCTCCCCGGGCCGCACGATGAACTTCTCGCGGTAGAGCGGCGCTCCGTCGGGCTGCTCGGCACGCGTGCGCACCGACAGGATGTCGTAACGGAAGCGCTCGCCCTCACCGAAGTACTTCCGGCCGCTCATGTAGATCTCGGCATAGAAAAGCGTCGCCGAAGGGGCGATGCGGATCGTCGTGTCGCACACGTAGCGTGCGTGACGGCACGGAATCGTGGGTTCGGGCAGGTACTCCATGTAGGCGTCCTCCTCCAGGTCGAACTGCTGCACGAGCGCCGAACAGTTGCGCCGCATCTCGGCGATCTTGGTCGCCGCACCGGTCGATACGTGGGCGCAGGCGCCCCGGCGCACGGTGAAACGCTGCTCGTAGCGGTCGCCATCGACATTGGGTCCGCCCGAGGAGAGGATGTAGACGCACGGCATGTCGGGCATGCGTTCGTCGAAGTAGAGCTCCTGCTGCACGATCAGGGGCGCCTGCCGCTCCCAGTCGCGCATGATCGAGCGTCCCGAGCCGTCGAGCTCGAAACCCAACCGCACGCGCCCCGTCTTGCCGGGCGTGCCCACCGGAAGCACCCGGGGCGGCTCCAGGTAGGGAGCCATCTCCCCGCCGAACGCGATGTTCATCGTCCGGCCGCGGCTTTTTCGGCCTCCACGCGGGTGTCGCGGTCGAAGAGCGCCATGTCGCGCAGCAGCGTCACGAACTCCCCGATCCCCTCGCCCGTCATGCAGTTGGTGAAGATGAAGGGCTTGCCCGAACGCATGCGCTCCGAATCGCGGCGCATAACCTCCAGGTCGGCATGCACGTAGGGCGCCAGGTCGGTCTTGTTGATTACCAGAATGTCCGACTGCGAGATGCCGGGACCGTCCTTTCGCGGGATCTTGTCCCCGGCCGCCACGTCGATCACGTAGACGAAGAAATCGACCAGCGCCGGACTGAACGTGAGCGTGAGGTTGTCGCCGCCCGATTCGATCAGCACCACGTCGCCGTCGGGAAAACGGGCCTCCATCTCCTCCACGGCCGCGATGTTCATCGAGGGATCCTCGCGCACGGCCGTGTGGGGGCACGCGCCCGTCTCCACGCCGATGATGCGCTCCTCGACCAGCACGCCGCGCAGCATGCGGCGCACGTGTTCGGCGTCTTCGGTCGTCACCACGTCGTTGGTGATGACCAGCACCTTGTATCCCATCTCCAGCAAATGCGGAGTGACGGCCTCGATGAGGGCCGTTTTGCCGGAACCGACCGGACCGCCGATCCCGATTCTGCATGTATTGTTCATGTAGGCTGTTTTTCGGCACGCTCCGCGACCTGCTTTCCGCCCGCGAATGTCCGCCGGTGCGGCGTCGAAAACGACGAACCGCCTCCGGCCGCAACGCCCCACGGCGCGCCGCCGCATCCCGTGCCCGTTCGTATCAATTCATGAACATCCGCTGCGTGCCCTTCTCGTGGAGCGCAGCCAGGATGTCGATCTGGGGCGTGAAGGCATGCATGTCGTCGAGCCCCAGCTCCGCCGCCTCGCGGTAGAGCGCCTCGGTGCGCCCGCCCAGACGGTAGAGTATGCGCTGCGTGTCGTAGTGGGTCACGCGCACGCAGCGCAGCGCGGCGCCCAGCACCGTGTTGGCGGCACCGTACTGTCCGGCACAGAAGAGCGTCCGCTCGTCGGCGCCGATCGCGGCGAACGCCACGCCCTGCGCCACGGGGAAGCTGCCGGGCGTCTCGCGGCGCACGGCGGCCTCCAGCCACCGCGCGAGCAGCGGATCGCCGACGAGCGCCGCCGCCAGCTCGGCCAGCTTGCGGCCCATGCGGCAGGTCATCTGCCGCGCCTCGTCGTTGAGCTTGCAGAGCAACAGCCGGCGGTCGGCCTCGAAGATCCCCGCCTCGTCCTCCGCACTGCGGCTGCGCAGCGCATGCAGCGCCGCCACGCCGTCGGTGAAGGCAGAGAGGCGCACCACCTCCCCCACGAATGCCTCCAGCGTCGCCGCATCGTATACCAGCCCCTCGGCCGCGGCACTCTCCAGTCCGTTCGAAAAGGAGAACGTCCCCACGGGACAGGCCGAGTCGGTGAGCTGGAACAGATGCATGAGCATCGCCGGATCAATGACCGACGGCACGCTCGCATTCATGTTCGTGCACGTGATGATGCGCATGGGCGCCCGCCTCGGCACCGCCGAAGAGGCGTCGCACCTCGTGGGGCGCCAGGTAGGGTATGACCTCCTCGCCCGGACGGAACGAGTAGGCGATGTGCTCCAGACGGTGCGTGCGCATGACACTCAGCATCACCTTGCGGTCCACCGTGAGGGGCACGTAGACGCAATCTTCGCGCACCACGGCGGGCCAGTGCTGGTTGCCGAGCGCATGGCCCAGCTCCACGGCCGCACGGGCGATCCGGCGGGGTTCGAGCCGCTCCAGACCGCTGAGGTCGATGACCAGCACGTCGCTCAGCCGGATGCGCACGGCCACGATCCTGCGGGCCTCGGGGTCATACCCTACCACGTCGCCGTCGAGCAGCTGCGTGCGGCGCGCGAGCGCCACGGCATAGTCGCCGCCGCGGTCGCCGCAGGCCGTGAAGCGGCTCTTCTGCGCCGTCCACTGATCCAGGTCGATGTACTCCGTCTCGGCACCCTCGGCACGGCTTTTCCACGGCTCGCGGTGCAGATTTCCCAATATTGCGGTAAAAATTTCCATTCCGATGCGTTTTATTCGGTTTTCGCTTAACTGAACCAGTAGAGCTGCCCCAGCGGGAAGCGCTCCGCGGGTTTCACATAGGCCCTCACGCCATCGACCGTCACCTCGAACGTCTCGGGATCGACGTCGATGCGCGGCATGCCCGCGTTGCGCACCATGTCCGACTTGGTGAGCTGGCGCGTGCGCCGCACCGGCAGCACCGTGCGTTCGAGTCCGAGGCGCTCGCGGATGCCGCTCTCGAACGCCGCGGTCGATACGAACGATATGCCCGTCTGCTGCAACGTGCGTCCGAAAGCGCCGTACATCGGCCGGTAGTAGCACGGCTGCGGCGTGGGCAGCGAGGCGTTCGGATCGCCCATGTTCGACCAGTTGATCACACCGCCCTTGATGACCATCTTGGGCTTGGCGCCGAAGAACTGCGGCTCCCAAAGCACCAGGTCGGCGACCTTGCCCTTCTCCACCGAACCGAGGTAGTCCGACACGCCGAACGTCACCGCGGGATTGATCGTCACCTTGGCCAGGTAGCGCAGCACGCGGAAGTTGTCGTTTCCGGCGGCATCCTCCGCGAGGCGTCCCACGGCGTTTTTCATGTAGGAGGCCATCTGGAACGTACGCATGAACGACTCGCCGATGCGGCCCATGGCCTGCGAGTCGGACGAAACCATCGACAGCACGCCCAGGTCGTGCAGCACGTTCTCCGCGGCCTGCGTCTCGGGACGCACGCGGCTCTCGGCAAAGGCCACGTCGGACGGAATCTTGGGATTGAGGTTGTGGCACACCATGATCATGTCGAAGAGCTCGGCCTGCGAGTTGATGCCGAACGGCAGCGTGGGGTTGGTGGACGACGGCAGCACGTAGGGCATCGACGCCACCTTCAGCAGGTCGGGCGCATGGCCGCCGCCGGCACCCTCGGTGTGGTAGGTATGGATCGTGCGGCCGTCCATCGCGGCAATGGTGTCCTCCACGTAGCCGCTCTCGTTGAGCGTGTCGGCATGGATGGCCACCTGCACGTCGTAGCGGTCGGCCACCCCGAGCGCCGTGCATATGGCCGCGGGGGTCGAACCCCAGTCCTCGTGGATCTTCAGTCCGCAGGCGCCCGCCTCGATCTGCTCCACGAGCGGCCGGTCCACCGAGCAGTTGCCCTTGCCCAGCAGTCCCACGTTCACGGGCAGCCCCTCCAGCGAGGAGAGGATGCGCTCGATGTTCCAGCGTCCGGAGGTGATCGTCGTGCCGTTGCTGCCGTCGGTCGGGCCCACGCCGCCGCCGAAGAGCGTGGTGATGCCGTTGCTCAGCGCGGTGTAGGCCTGCTGCGGCGCGATCATATGCACGTGGCCGTCGATTCCGGCAGCCGTGAGGATCAGGTGCTCGCCCGATATGGCGTCGGTGGCCGCACCGGTCACCAGGTCGGGATGCACGCCCTCCATGATGTTCGGGTTGCCGGCCTTGCCCACGCCTGCGATCTTTCCGTCCTTGACGCCCACGTCGGCCTTGACCACGCCCAGCACGGGATCCAGCACCGTGACGTTGGTAATCACGAGGTCGAGCGACCCCTCGCGCGAGGTCATCGTATTGGCGAGCCCCATGCCGTCGCGCAGGGTCTTGCCGCCGCCGTAGACGGCTTCGTCGCCGTATACGCGCAGGTCCTTTTCGATCTCGACGTACAGATCGGTGTCGCCGAGACGGATTTTGTCGCCCACGGTCGGGCCGAACAGATTGTTGTATTCCTGACGAGAAATCGTTGCCATGATGCGCTATTTTTTATCGTTTCGTTCTTCGCCGCGGCGCGGTGCGTTCTGCGGCGTTCCGGCCGCCGCACCGTTGCGGCCCGGCTCCTTCACGGGCGTGCGCTCCGCAGCATCCGCGGGCTCCTCCACGGGCTTGCGGCCGGCACCGCGTGCGGGAGCACCGGCCGGCACGGGTGTCGCCGCCCCCGATTCCGGAGCCTCCGGCTCCGCGACCTTGAAACCCGCTTCGCGCACGCGGCGGAGCGCACGCAGCCGCGCGGGATAGTACGAGGGTTCGTCCTCCTCGCCCGTGTAGCCCATGACCAGAGCGTTGAATCCGATCACGCGGCGCTTGCCGCCGAAGACCACGGCCTCCACCTCCTTCTGGTCGCCGGGCTCGAAGCGCACGGCCGTCGTGGCCGGAATGTTCAGGTGAAACCCGAACGTGGCATCGCGGTCGAATTCGAGGTAGCGATTGACCTCGAACAGATGGAAGTGCGACCCCACCTGCACGGGACGGTCGCCCGTATTGCGCACGGTGACCCGCACCGTGCGGCGGCCGGTGTTGTATTCGATCGGCTCGCTGCGCAGCAGCACGCCGCCCACTCCCGTCTTCTTCTCCGGTGCGAAGCCGGGTTTGCCCGGAAACAACGAAGCGGCCTGCTCCGGAGCGGGATCTTTCCTGTTTTCAGTTGTCATATCTCCTGTTTTTATTGATTTGCAGCAAAACGCCCCTGCGGCGCCGTCGCACGGATTCCCCGTGCGGTCCGCAGCGGCGTGTGGCCGCTGCCGGCCGCCGCTGCGCTATTTGATCGGATGGTGGATGCTGACCAGACGCGACCCGTCGGTGAATACGGCCTCCACCTGCAACAGCTCGATCATGTCGGCCACACCCTCCATGACGTCCTCGCGCCGCAGTACGGCGGCGGCATCCTTCATCACCTCCTCCACGGTCTTGCCCTCGCGTGCGCCTTCGAGCGCCGCGGAGGTGATGTAGGCCACGGCCTCCGGATGGTTCAGCTTGAGTCCCTTCTGCTTGCGGCGTTCGGCGATCGCGCCGAGCGACAGCAGCAGCAGTTTGTCGATTTCTTTCGGTGTGAGATGCATAACGAATACCTTATATTTAATGGTTGAATTTTCCTCCCTGCGGCAGCGCCCTACGGGCTGCGGGTGTCAAAACCTGTGCCAGAGCCACCATGCGAAAGCTCTGGCACCGTATTTGGGACACCGGGCGCCGTAATCAACCATTCAACCAAAACGGAACCATGTTCAAAGCTATGATCATTGCGGGCTGCGGCGGCTTCATCGGCACCTGCCTGCGCTTCCTGACGGGCAAGCTGGCCCAACATCTGTGCCACACGCCATTCCCGTGGGGCACCTTCACGGTGAACATCGTCGGCAGCTTCATCATCGGCATCCTCTTCGGCATGGCGGAAAAGACCCACCTGATCTCGCCCTCGATGAACGTGCTGCTCATCACGGGATTCTGCGGCGGCTTCACCACCTTCTCCTCCTTCGCCGACGACATGTACCTGCTGCTGCAACAGAAACACTGGCTCTTCTTCGCCCTCTACGTGGGCCTGAGCTTCCTGCTGGGCCTGGCGCTCGTGTGGGCCGGCCGCACGCTGGTCCGGCCGTCGTAGCCCCCGCGGACGGACACGGAAAACCCCGGTGCATCGGCCGATGCACCGGGGTTTTCCGTTCGGCAACCGCACCGCTCAGACCGTAGCCCGGAGCGGAGCGGCGGGCATCGCAAGGCGTCCGAGCCAATCGCGGATGCGGATGTGCTGGGGACAGGTTCCCTCGCAGCGTCCGCAGCGCACGCACGCTCCGGCACGTTCGCTCGCATCGGCGATGCGGCCGTACTCCTGGCGGCCGTTGCAGGCCGACAGGCAGGCCCGGATCGGAATCCGCTCGGGGCACACCGGCTCGCAATAGCCGCACTGCGTGCACTGCACGGGCTGCGCCTCCAGCACCAGGTCGGCCGCACGCTCCACGAGGGCGTACTCCGCACGGTCGAAGGGTTCGAAGTGCTCCATGAAAGCCGCATTGCGCAGCAGCTCGTCCATCGACGACATGCCGCTGAGCACGGTCTCCACACCTTCGAGGCTTGCGGCGAAACGCAGGGCCCACGACGCGGGCGAGGCTTCGGGACGCCGCTCGCGGAACATCCGCTCGACGCGCGGCGGCACCGAGGCGAGCATTCCGCCCTTCAGCGGACACATCACCACGATCGGCTTGCCGTGGCGGCATGCGATCTCGTGGCAGCGGCGCGACCGGATGGGCGTACCCTCCCAATCGACGTAGCTGATCTGCAACTGCACGAAGTCCACCTCAGGGTGGCGCGTGAGCAGCTCATCGAGCAGTTCGGGCGAATCGTGGTAGGAGAAGCCCACACGGCGGATGCGCCCCTCCTCGCGCTTGCGAAGCGCGAAGTCGAAGCTGCCGAGGCGCTCGGCCCGTTCGCAGAAAGCCGCCGTAGCGCAATGCACCAGGTAGCCGTCGAACCACTCCACGCCGCAGCGCCGCAGCTGCTCGTCGAAGATCCGCTCCTGCTGCTCCGCGCGCTCGACGAGCATCGTGGGCAGTTTGTCGGTCAGGCGATAGGCCTCGCGCGGATAGCGCTCCACGAGCGTGCGGCGCAGGGCCTCCTCGCTCGCACCGTCGTGGTAGGTCCACGCCGTATCGAAATAGGTGAAACCCCGTTCGAGCGCGGCCGCCACCATCCGGGCCACCTCCTTCCCGTCGATCGCCGCGGGATTCCCGGGCTCGGTCAGCGGCAGGCGCATGCAGCCCAGCCCCAGTTTTTTCTCCATCGCCGTCCTATTTTCTCAGAAGATAACGAAGCACGGCCCAACCGCCCGCGACTTGCAGCAGCATGCCGGGGATGCCCATGCGGAAATCCTGCACGGCGGCATGGAACGATCCGGTGAAGGCCCACTCGAACAGCGTGCCCGCGAACTGATAGGCCAGCACCACGCCCGCCAGCATCGGGATCGAGACGCTGCGCAGACGCTGCGCGGCATATCCGGCGACGAGCGCAAGCACCACCGACTTCACGAGGATCGGGGGCAGCGCCGCCACGCCCGGCATGCCGAACAGCAGCGCATTGACCAGCGGCGAAGCCACGGCCGTGAGCAGTCCCGCGCGCCAGCCGTATTTCACCGCGGCCACGAGCGTGAAGAAGTAGATGGGCAGCAACACCGCGCCGCCGCCCGGTACGAGGTGGCACAACTGCGGCACGACGACGTTCGCCGCAACGCAGAGCCCTGCCGCAGCGTAAGTCTTGGCCCGACCGTAATCGAGCGAATAGAGTCTGATGGTCGATTCTGTCTCCATAAGTGGTTGAGATTTTAAGATTCGCGCATGCAGCCCGCACGGCCCGAAGTCCGCACGGCGCATACGGCAGCCATGGAGCAAAATCGGTGCCGCGCAGCAGACAGGGGTCGGCAGTGGTCGCACGAAGCCCGGGCCGCCTTTCTCCGCCGGCCCCGATCCGACGGTCGGAACCCGCCGGCAGGCAGACGCCCTGCGCCGGGGCAGGACATAAAAAAGGGGTGCCGCCACCGACACCCTTTCGTTCCGGCCGCCGGACACGGACCATATTGCTCTTTATTCCGACGGCGCATCGCACGCCGCCCCGTCGGCCGCAGGCATCCTGTGCCCCGCACCGGCCATAGCGCCCTGCCGGGCATTCGTCACGCCCGCACACGACGCCCTCAGGCCCCTGCTCCCCAACCGACCCGGGACGCACCGGCACTCCCCGGCACACGGCCGCAGCCCCGCGACCGCACGGCTACGCCTGGCCGATCTTGGGCCCCATGTTCTCGGGCTGCTGCGGCTTCGAAATCTCGATCTTGCCCATGGCGCTCTCGTAGCGCGTGATGTTGTCCTGCAACGACAGGAGCAGCCGCTTGGCATGCTCGGGCGTGAGGATGACGCGGCTCTTCACCCGGGCCTTGGTCACGCCCGGCAGCACCGCCGCGAAGTCGATGATGAATTCGGACGTGGAGTGCGAAATGATCGCCAGATTGGAGTAGTTGCCCTGCGCCACCTGCTCGTCGAGGTCGAATTCGAGGCCCATTTTCTTTATGTCTCCCATGATCGTATCCGTAGTTTGGTTAGGGTACAAAAATACCTCTTTTACAGGCTCGCATGCAACATTCGGGCCGAAAGTTATCGAGATTTTTTCAACAGCGCCGCCCCGCCTCCCCATAAATCGCACGGACGCAGGGTAATTTCCGGCGAATTTCGTATATTTGCACTCTTAAACAGCGCATGCTATGGCAGACAACACCATTCTGAGCCGCCTCGACGGCCTGAAACTCAAATACGAGGAGACGGGACAGAAACTCACCGACCCCGAAGTGATCGCCGACGTGAAACAGTTCGTACAGCTCACCAAGGATTACAAGGAGCTGGAACCGATCATCGAGACCTCCGAACGCTACCGCACGGCACTGGCCAACCTGGCCGAAGCCAAGGACATCCTGGCCAACGACCGCGACGAGGAGATGCGCGAGATGGCCCGCGGCGAGATCGCCGAACTCGAACCGGCGCTCGCGGCGATGGAGGAGGAGATCAAGCTGCTGCTCATACCCAAGGACCCCCAGGACGCGAAGAATGCCATCGTCGAGATCCGCGGCGGCACGGGCGGCGACGAGGCGGCGATCTTCGCCGGCGACCTGCTGCGCATGTACACCAAATACATCGAGAGCAAGGGCTGGCGCTACGAAATCACCTCCTTCTCCGACGGCGCCGCAGGCGGCTACAAGGAGGTGGTGCTGAAGGTGTCGGGCCAGAACGTCTACGGCACCCTCAAGTACGAGTCGGGCGTGCACCGCGTGCAGCGAGTGCCCCAGACCGAGACGCAGGGCCGCGTGCACACGTCGGCCGCCTCGGTGGCCGTGCTGCCCGAGGCCGAGGAGTTCGATATCGAAATCTCGATGAACGACATCCGCAAGGACATCTTCTGCGCCAGCGGCCCCGGCGGCCAGTCGGTCAATACGACCTACTCGGCCATCCGCCTCACGCACATCCCCACGGGCATCGTCGTACAGTGCCAGGACCAGAAGTCGCAGCTCAAGAACTTCGACAAGGCGTTCGAGGAGCTGCGCACGCGCGTTTTCAACCTCGAATACTCGAAGTACCTCGACGAAATCGCCTCCAAGCGCAAGACGATGGTCTCGACCGGCGACCGCTCGGCCAAGATCCGCACCTACAACTACCCGCAGGGGCGCATCACCGACCACCGCATCAACTACACGATCTACAACCTCTCGGCTTTCATGGACGGCGAGATACAGGACGTCATCGACCATCTGATCGTGGCCGAGAACGCCGAACGCCTGAAGGAGAGCGAACTCTGATCCCCGCACGGCATACGGCATGCTCCCCCGCGATTTCGACGCCGAGGTCCGCGACGTGGTGCGGCGCATCCCGCGCGGACGGGTCGTCACCTACGGCACGATCGCGCGCCTGGTCGGCTGCCCCGCACACGCACGCCGCGTGGGCCGCACCCTTGCCCGGGCATGCGACGCCTCGCTGCCGTGCCACCGCGTCGTCGCATGCGACGGGCGCACCGCTCCGGGATGGCCCGAACAGCGGGCGCTGCTCGAAGCCGAGGGCGTAACGTTCGGCCGCAGCGGCCGCGTAGCGATGCGGCGCTACGCCTGGCAACTGCCCGAGGAGTGAGGACCGAGGGCGGCTTCGGCCCCGCACCCCGCGAAACGACAGCGACGCTCCGGCCCTCCGGTCCGCAGACCCGGGCACAGGCTCCGGGCACAGGCTCCGGGCACAGGGACCGCGGCGCCGGGAGCGAAAAAACCGCAAATCCGCCCGAGTCCCGCCCCGTCGGAGTCCGCGGCCGCTTGCGAAGACTCCCGACGCACGCACCCACACCGGCAATAAGATACACCCCATGAAACGTTTCCTGCTTCCGCTTCTGCTCGTCTGGACCCTCATCGCACGGGCCCAGGAGCCGCTCTGCATCGTGAACGGCACACGGTGCGCCGACATCGGCTCCATCCCGCCCGAGCGGATCGAGCGGGTCGAGCAACTCCCGGCCGACGAGGAGACCATCGCCCGCTACGGCCCGGAGGCCGCGCACGGCGTGCTGCTCGTCACGTTGCACCACGACCGCGACGCCGTATTTCCGGAGGGCTCGTTCCGCGACTACGTCGCCGCACGCACGGAGTGGAACGACCGCCAGCCCGCCGCCCGCGTCGTCGTGCGCTACCGCATCACCCCCGAAGGCCGCACGGTCGCCGACCGCGTGCTCGAATCCACCGACGGACGCCTGCGCCGCCGCGTGCTGAAAGCCATGGAGCAGGCTCCCGCCTGGCAGCCCGCGACCTGCAACGGCCTCCCGGTCGAAAGCGGCGGCGTGCTGCACATCGAACTCCCCGAGGGCAAAACCCTGCCGCACGAAACGGAGCTGATTCTGCGCTGAGCCGCACGACCGTGCCGCCGCCCCGGCCGTCGAGTACACCCGAGCCGCACGCATCGGGCGGAAACACAGCCGGAAACACCGGACACCGCTCCCGCCCGACCGCCGCAGCCCGCAGCCGCCAACGAGAAAAAAACGGATTCCCGCGCGCCCCGGTTGCAGATGGACGGCGAAAAGAGTATCTTTGTCCGGTATGCGACAAACGCTCTCCCTATCCGAATTGCAGCGCCTCGTGCGCCACGCGCTCGACGAGCGGTTTCCGCTGCCCGTGTGGGTCAGCGCCGAAATCGCCGAAATAAAGGTCAATTATTCGGGCCACTGTTACATGGAGCTGGTCGAGAAGGGCGGCGCGAACGGCGTGCCGACCGCCCAGGCGCGGGCCGTGGTGTGGCGTTCGGCCTTTCCGGCCCTCGCGGCCCGCTTCGAGGCGGAGACCGGGCAGCGCCTGGCCGCCGGCATCCGCATCCTCGTGCGGGCGGCCGTCACCTACCACGAACTCTACGGCTTCTCGCTCCGCATCGACGACATCGACCCCGCCTACACCCTGGGCGACATGGAGCGCCAGCGGCAGGAGACGATCCGCCGGTTGCAGGCGGACGGCGTGTGGGACATGAACCGCGAGACTTTCATGCCGCCCGTGGTGCAACGCGTGGCCGTGGTATCGAGCGCCCAGGCCGCCGGATACCGCGACTTCCGCAAGGAGATAGAGAAGAGCCCCTACCGCATCGGACACACCCTTTTCGACGCTTTCATGCAGGGCGCGGCGGCCGAGGAGTCGATCATCGGGGCGCTCTGCGCCGTGGCCGACGCGGCCGACGCATACGATGCCGTGGTCATCATCCGCGGCGGCGGCTCGGCGAGCGACCTGAACTGCTTCAACGCCTACCGCCTCTGCTCCTACGTCGCCCAGTTTCCGCTGCCCGTCATCACGGGCATCGGCCACGACAAGGATACGAGCGTCGCCGACATGGTGGCGCACACGGCGCTCAAGACCCCGACGGCCGTCGCCGGATGGCTCGTCGAACGGACGGCCCGGGCCGACGCACGCCTCGCCGAGGCGGCGCAGCGGCTCCACGACGCCACGGTGGGCATCCTGCGCACCTGCGAACAGACCCTCGGACGGCACCGGGGCGACCTGGCACGGCTCTCGGCCGCTGCCGCCGCACACCACGCCGCGCACCTCGACCACCAGACCGACCGGCTGCCGGAGGCCGTGCGGGAGTTCCTCGCGCAACGGGCCGCACGCCTCGACACGGCGGCCGAGCTGGCCGAAAGCCGCTCGCCGCAGCGCATCCTGCGCCTCGGCTTCGCCCTGGTACGCTGCGGAGGCAAAACCGTGCGGTCGGCCGCCGCGGTCGGCCCGGGCGACCGCCTCGACATCGAGCTGGCCGACGGCTCGATCCGCGCCGAAGCGAAGCGGCCGCACACGCACCCCGCACCGAGCGGCACCGACCGTGCCGATACACCAACCGACTGAAGAAGAAAACGAACTATGGCTAAAAAGGAAATCAGTTACAGCGAAGCGTCGGCCGAGATCGAACGCATCCTCGCACGCTTCCGCAACGAAGAGATGGAGGTGGACACGCTGGCCGCCGAGGTGCGGCGCGCCACCGAGATGATCGCCCTGTGCCGGAAGAAGCTGCTCCGGACCGAGGAGGAGGTGAAAAAAATCCTGGAACCGTAGCGCCATGAAACGACTGATCCGCTGGACGCTCAACCACGTGCCGCGTCCGCTGCTCCAGCGCCTCGTCCGATGGTGCATGCCCCTGGTCGCGCTCCTACTGCGGGGCCGGGGCGTAGCGTGCCCCGTGTGCGGCGGCCGCTTCCGCCGCTTCCTGCCCTACGGCTACGTCGCGACGCGCCCCAATGCCCTCTGTCCGCGCTGTCTCGCGCTCGAACGCCACCGCCTGCTGTGGCTCTACCTCACGCGCGAAACCGACCTCTGCACCACGCGCCCCCGCCTGCTGCACATCGCCCCCGAGGCATGCCTCATGCGCCGGCTGAAGCCCTGCTACGCCGCATGCGCCGATCGCTACGTCACGGCCGACCTCGAAAGTCCGCTCGCCGACCTGCATTTCGACGTGCAGCGCATCCCGCTGCCCGACGCGTCGTTCGACGTCCTGATCTGCAACCACCTGCTCGAACACGTGGCCGACGACCGCCTCGCGCTGCGCGAGCTGCACCGCATCCTGCGTCCGGGCGGCTGGGGCATCCTCCTCTCGCCCGTGGAGCGCAATCGCGCGCATACGTACGAGGACGATACGGTCACCGACCCCGAGGAGCGCACGCGCATCTTCGGCCAGTACGACCACCGGCGCATCTACGGCGCCGACTATGCCGACCGGCTGCGGGCCGCGGGCTTCGAGGCGGCCGACATCGACTATGCGGCCCGCTTCACCGCCGGGGAGCGCCGGACATACGCCCTGCCCGACGACCGCATCTACGTCGTGCGCCGCATTCAGTAGAGGAAGAAGACGATCCCCGCGAAGTGGGCCGCGACCGCGAGGTCGATCATCAGGTGCCACACCATGTGGTGGTAGCGGAATCCCTGCACGGCGTAGACCCAGGCCCCCAGCGTGTAACACACGCCGCCCGCGGCGATCAGCACGATCAGGGGCGCGGAGGCATGGCGCAGAAAGAGCGGAAAGAAGAGCAGGATCGACCACCCCATGACCAGATAAACCGTCAGGCTCAGCGCGGGCCGTTCGCGGCGCGACAGCGTCTTGCAGAGTATGCCCAGGAGCACCGCCACCCACTGCAACGCCGTCACCAGCACCCCCTGCCACCCTCCGAGCACCACGAGCGCCACGGGGGTATAGCTTCCGGCGATGGCCACGTAGATGCCGATGTGGTCCAGCACGCGGAATACGCGTTTGTGCCGCGTCTGCGGCTCCATCGCATGGTAGAGCGTGGAGGCGAGGAACATCAGGAACATGGAAATCACGAAGAGGCTCACGGCCGCCGCGGCGGCCACGCGGTCCGCAGGCGCATGCCCGTAGGTCCACACCGCGGCGAAGGGCAGCGCCGGCAGTGCGGCGAGGGCCATCACACCGTGCGTCACGGCATTGGCGCACTCCTCGCCGGGGGTCGAAACATACTCTTTTCTCATCTTCACGAGTCTTTTGCCGCCGAACGGCGCATGTCGGGGCCGCAGACGGTCGTTTTCCCGAAATTTTCCGAATCTCTGGCTTCGCCTTAGATACTCCCGCTCGGCAAAATGCAAGCAAACTTGCTTTTGCCCTCGCTTATTCGTATCTTTGGCTTCGTCTTAGATACTTCGTCTCGGCATAATCAAACTTCGTTTGTTTCTGCGCCCGACTTTTCGTATCTTTGTATTCCTACGATTCAAAGCCGCCGACACCATGGATTCCGCACGATACGACACCCTCCGCACGCTGATGCGTACCCACCTTTCGGAACAGGACTTCGCGCTCGCCGAGGAGGCCCTCGCCTTCGCGGACGAACAGCTGGAAGGCCGCACGCGCTACGACGGCACGCCGCTGCTCGACCATGCGGCGGCCGTGGCGGCCATCGTACTGGGCGAAATCGGCCTCGGACACAACTCGACCATCGCGGCGCTGCTCCACGACACCGTGCGCATCGCCCACAAGGAGCTGCCGGAAGCCGAATTCCTCGCCCTCACCGACCGGATCGGGCAGCGCTTCGGCACCGCGGTCACGGGCATCACCGTGGGGCTGTGCAACATCTCCGAAACCAAGCTCAAGACCGACAGCAAGCAGGCCGACAATTTCCGCGACCTGCTGGTGGCCTACTCCGAGGACCCGCGCGTGATCCTCATCAAACTCGCGGACCGGCTCGAAGTCATGCGCTCGCTGGCCATCTTCCCGCGCGAGAAGTGGCGCAAAAAGAGCTGGGAGTCGCTGAACCTCTACGCCCAGATCGCCCACAAGCTGGGACTCTACAACGTCAAGAGCGAACTGGAGGACATCGCCCTCCGCTACCTCGAACCGCAGGACTGGGCGCACATCACCGAAAAGCTGCGCGAAAGCGAGGAGGAGCGGCGCGCCTTCATCGCACGCTTCCTCGTGCCGATCACCGAGCGGCTCGACCGCCTCGGCATCCGCTACCACGTCAAAAGCCGCACCAAATCGGTATTTTCGATCTGGAACAAGATGCGCAAGCAGCATGTGCCGTTCGAGGGCGTGTACGACATATTCGCCATCCGCATCATCATCGACTGTCCGCCCGAGCTGGAGAAACAGCAGTGCTGGACCGCCTATTCGGTGGTGACCGACTTCTACACACCCAACCCCAAGCGCATGCGCGACTGGGTGTCGATCCCCAAATCCAACGGCTACGAGTCGCTCCACACCACCGTGGCGGCCGACGGCCGCTGGGTCGAGGTGCAGATCCGCACCGAGCGCATGGACGCCGTGGCCGAACGCGGCATCGCCGCGCACTGGCGCTACAAGGGGGTCAATCAGGGCGGCCGCACGAGCGAGGAGTGGCTCAGCCGGCTGCGCGAGCTGATCGAGCAGCAGCCCGAGGCCCTGGCCCGCCGTTTCGACGCACGCCCCGCATCGGGCGAGGTCTTCGTCTTCACCCCCACGGGCGACCTGCGCAAACTCCCCGAGGGGGCCACGCTGCTCGACTTCGCATTCGACATCCACTCGGGCCTGGGCTCCACGTGCGTCGGCGGCCGGGTGAACAACCGGGCCGCGTCGATCCGCGACGTGCTGCGCAACGGCGACATCGTGGAGATACAGACCCAGAAGAACCAGACGCCCAAGGCCGACTGGCTCGGTTTCGTGACCACGACCAAGGCACGCAACCGCATCAAGGCGTTTCTGCGCGAGGAGCAGGCCAAGCACGCCCGCATGGGCCGCGAGGAGCTGGAGCGCAAGATCCGCAACTGGAAACTCGACTTCACGATCGACGAGGCGGTGGCCAGCCTGGTCAAGCACTACAAGCTGCGCACCGGCACCGAGCTTTACGCCATGATCGCCACGCACAAGATCGAGATGAGCACGATCAAGGAGCTGCTGCTCCGCATCCTCTCGGGCGCCGCGGAGGAGGAGCGCCGCGCTGCGGCTGCCGAGGCGGACCAACGGAAGGCGGAGGCTGCGGCGGCACGTGCCGGGCAAACGGCGCGCAGCAGCGACGCCCTGGTGATCGACGACCGCATCGGACACATAGAGTACAAGCTGGCCCGCTGCTGCAACCCGATTCACGGCGACGACATCTTCGGCTTCGTCACCATCAATTCGGGCATCACCATCCACCGCACCGACTGCCCCAACGCCCGCCGCATGCGCGAGAACTACCCCTACCGGCTGATCGAGGCGCGCTGGCGCGCGGAGACCGAGGGAGCGTTCCGCACGACGATCCGCATCGTCGCCACAGACTCCACGGGCATCGGCAACCGCATTACGGAGGTCATCAGCCGCGACCTGAAACTCAACATCCGCTCGATCAGCTTCGCCTCGTCGGGCGGCACGGCCACGGGCACCGTCAGCGTGGAGGTGCCGGGCAAGGGAATGGTCGATACGCTCATTCACGCCATACTGAAAATCAAGGGCGTGCAGAAAGCCTACCGCATCAACGGCTGATGCCCGGCGCCGGAAACACCACCACCGCACAACACACGAAAACCCTAAACCATTACCGATATGAAAAAATTCCTGATCTACGCAACCGCACTTTTCGCAGCTGTTTCGTTCGGCGCATGCTCGGACAACGGACATGAAAACGAGATCGACCTGTCGCAGCTCTACGGCACCTGGCAACAGACCCGCACCTACGGCTACGAACTGGAAGACGGCCAGAAATCCGACCAGTGGGACGAAGTCGTGGACGAAGAGTCGCTCTTTACGTTCAACGAAGGGGGCACCGCCACCGCCCGCGGCGAGGGATGGTCGATCGACATCCGTTACACGCAGTCCGGCAACCGGCTGCAAATGACCTGCACGACAGACGACGGCGAGACTTTCGACTGCACGTGGACCATCGAGGAGCTCACCGAGACCCGGATGAAAGCCACGCAGTACACCAAGGAGACCTACGAAGGCAGCGTCTGCGAGGAGTTCGACACCATGCTTTTCGAGCGGGTGAAATAGCCTCCGAATCACCCGGCCGCCCCGCGGCCGAAAAAGAGGACGAAACTTTCATGTATCGCCCCCGGAAAACAGAACCCCGGAACCGGCTTCGCTTCGAAGTCCGTTCCGGGGTTTTCCTTTTCCGCCCGTGACCGCACCCCTCCGGTCCGACCTGCCGGCGCGCTCCGTCTTTATCGCTATCCATCCGCATCCGCATCCGCATCCGCATCCGCATTTCCATCCGCATCTCCATCCGCATCCCCATCTCCATCTCCATCTCCATCCCCATCCCCATCTCCATCTCCATCCCCATCCGCATTTCCATCCGCATCTCCCTCTGCACTCCTTCGACCTCCCCACCCGCATTATCCTTTCGGCAATCCGACGGGCACTCGTCATTCTCCTGCACTGACCACGTTCATCATTCATCTCGCTCCCGCCGGCATACTACGATCATCTTTCCGACACCTCGACAATTTCCACCGTTATCTTCTCTGCGCACACCCACATGCAGCCTTATACACCTGCGACGCACACCGACACGCAAACCCACAAACACACTCCCACACCCACTCACAAGCACAGACACCCTCGCCCTCTACCCCTCTCACCCCCTCTCCGCCACACAAAAAAAAATCCGGACGGCCCCCTTTCGGGAGTCGTCCGGACCCGGTTCATGTTTCCGTAATCGGAATTACATCTTCTTACCTACGTTGGTCTTCTTCGCAACCTTCGGAGCGGCAACCTTGGCAGCCTTCGGAGCTGCTTTCGGCGCGCTCTTGGCCTTGGTCTCGACTACCGTGGCGTCCTCTACGGCATCCACGTTCTTAGCCGACGACTTGCGCGAACGACGGGTCTTGGGCTTCGCAGCCTCGGCCGCGGGAACCACACCCAGGGTGTAGGCCTCGTTGAAATCGACGAACTCGATGATGCACATGTCGGCAGCATCGCCCAGACGGAAGCCCGTCTTCAGAATGCGGGTGTAACCGCCCGGACGCTCGGCGATCTTCGGCGCGATCGTGCGGAACAGCTCCGTCACGGCCTCCTTCTGCTTGAGGTACGAGAAGACCACGCGGCGCTGGTGCGTAGTATCCTCCTTCGACTTGGTTACCAACGGCTCGATGAAACGCTGAACGGCCTTGGCCTTGGCAACGGTGGTCTCGATACGCTTGTGCAGAATCAGCGACGATGCCATGTTCGACATCAGCGCCTTGCGGTGGCCCGCCTGTCTGCCAAGGTGGTTATAATTCTTATTGTGTCTCATAGTTAATCTTTATCAAGTTTGTAGATAGATACGTCCATACCGAACTTCAGGTTGAGCGACGTGAGCAGTTCATCCAGCTCCGTCAGCGACTTCTTGCCGAAATTGCGGAATTTCAGCAGGTCGGTGCGGTTCAGTTTCACCAGGTCGCCCACCGTATCGACATCGGCGGCTTTCAGGCAGTTCAGGGCGCGCACGCTCAGATCCTGGTCCGAAAGCTTCGTCTTCAGCAGCTGACGCATGTGAAGCACATCCTCGTCGAACTCCTCGGCTCCGTTGTTGTCCTCCATATTGACGGTGATCTTTTCATCCGAGAAGAGCATGAAGTGCTGGATCAGAATCTTCGCAGCCTCCTTCAGCGCCTCCTTCGGGTGAATCGACCCGTCGGTAGTGATCTCCAAATTCAATTTCTCGTAGTCGGTCTTCTGCTCCACGCGGTAGTTCTCGATCGAGTACTTCACGTTTTTGATCGGCGTGAAGATCGAGTCGATCGGAAGGGTGCCGAATTCGCACTCCGCCGGAGTATTCTCTTCGGCGGGCACGTAGCCGCGGCCTTTGCCGATCGTCAGCGTGATCTGCATTTTGGTGCCGGGCGCGAGGTGGGCGATGACCAGATCGGGATTCAGCACCTTGAAGAACGAGAGGTAATTCGAGATATATCCGGCAGTAAGCTCCGTGACACCCGCAACGTTCACCGACACCTTCTCGGCATCCTGGTTATCAACGGTACGGATAAAACGAACCTGCTTAAGATTAAGGATGATATCGATCATACCTTCCATCACGCCGGGGACGGCGGCGAACTCGTGATCAACACCGGCCACCTTGACGGTCGTAATCGCATAACCCTCCAGCGAGGAGAGCAGAATGCGGCGCAAGGCATTACCGACGGTCATGCCGAAGCCCGGCTCCAGCGGTCGGAACTCGAACTTTCCGAACGACGAAGAGGACTCAAGCATAATAACCTTTTCAGGTTTCTGGAATGCTAATATTGCCATAATATTACTTGAATTTGTGTTCACTACTTAGAGTACAACTCGACGATCAGCTGCTCTTTGATGTTTTCGGGAATCTCCTCACGTTCGGGTTTCTGCAGGAACTTGCCGCTCATCGTAGCGCCGTCCCATTCGAGCCATGCGTAGCGGCTGCGCGCACTGCCGGCGAGCGCTGCCGTGATCACCTCCAGACTCTTCGACTTCTCGCGTACCGACACCACGTCGCCCGCACGCAGCGAGTACGACGGAATGTTCACCACGCTGCCGTTCACGCAAATGTGGCGGTGCGACACCAGCTGGCGGGCTGCGGCGCGCGTCGGGGCGATGCCCAAGCGGTATACCACGTTGTCCAGACGGCACTCAAGCAGTTTCAGCAGGTTCTCACCCGTGATGCCGCCCATGCGGGCAGCCTGCTCGTAGGTACGTGCGAACTGCTTCTCCAGCAGACCGTAGGTGTACTTCGCCTTCTGCTTCTCGCTCAGCTGCGTACCGTACTCCGACACCTTCTTGCGCTTGCGCATCAGACCGTGCTGTCCGGGAGGATAGTTACGCTTCTCAAGCACCTTATCCGCACCGTAAATAGCTTCGCCGAACTTACGGGCGATTTTCGATTTTGGTCCTATGTATTTTCCCATTGTTTTTAGCTTGTTAAAAAAAACTTTGCTTTTTTGCTGACGTCTTCTCTCCCGGGCAGGACACGTACAAGTCCGTCCCTGCGCCCGGCGTATCGAAAACGTTCGAATAAGTAATCGTCACCTGAGAAATTATACGCGACGGCGGTTGGGAGCGCGGCAGCCGTTGTGCGGCAGCGGCGTCACGTCGATGATCTCCATCACCTCGATGCCGGCACCGTGGATCGTACGCACGGCCGACTCGCGACCCGCACCCGGACCCTTCACGTATACCTTCACCTTGCGCAGGCCCATGTCATAGGCCACCTTCGCACAGTCGGCAGCCGACGTCTGCGCAGCGTAGGGAGTGTTCTTCTTCGAACCGCGGAAACCCATCTTACCGGCCGACGACCAGCTGATCACGTCGCCCGACTCGTTGGTGATGGTGATGATCACGTTGTTGAAAGTCGAGTGAACATAGGCCATACCCACGGCACCCACCTTGACAACCTTCTTCTTAACTGTTCCTGTTTTCTTTGCCATAACTCTCTACGATTACTTAGTTGCCTTTTTCTTGTTAGCGACCGTCTTCTTGCGGCCCTTGCGGGTACGGGCGTTGTTCTTGGTGCTCTGACCGCGAACCGGCAGGCCCAGACGGTGACGGATGCCGCGGTAGCAGCCGATATCCATCAGTCGCTTGATGTTGAGCTGTACGACCGAACGGCACTCGCCCTCGACCTTGATGCCCATCTCGGCGATCGTCGAACGGATGGCGCCGATCTGATCGTCGGACCAGTCCTGTACTTTGAGGTCGTAGCTGATGCCTGCGGCCTCGAGAATCTTGCGAGCCGTCGAACGGCCGATACCATAGATGTAGGTAAGGCCGATCTCGCCTCTCTTGTTTTTGGGTAAATCTACACCGACTATACGTGCCATAAATTCTCTTTTTCTTCTTTAATTACTCGTTTGAACATTAGCCCTGGCGCATTTTGAACTTGGGGTTCTTCTTGCAGATCACGTAAAGTTTGCCCTTACGCTTCACGATCTTGCAATCCTCGCTTCTCTTCTTGATTGATGCTTTTACTTTCATGATTTTCAAGCAATCTAATGTTATTTGTAACGGAAGGAAATGCGGCCCTTCGTCAGGTCGTAAGGGGTCATTTCCACTTTCACTTTATCTCCGGGCAGGATCTTGATGTAGTGCATCCGCATCTTGCCCGAGATATGGGCCGTGAGCACGTGGCCGTTGTCCAGTTCCACGCGGAACATGGCATTGGACAACGCCTCGATGATCGTACCGTCCCGTTCGATAGCAGCCTGTTTAGCCATAGAGTCTTAATTTTTTAATGCGTTTTCGATGATACTGAAATCCGTCAGCACGTCGGGTCCGTTCCTGCGGACCGCCACGGCGAACTCGTAGTGCGCCGAGGGTTTGCGATCCTTCGTACGAACGGTCCAGCCGTCGCGTTCGAAAACCACCGCTTTGGTCCCCATGTTGATCATGGGTTCGATGCAGATGACCATGCCCTCGCGGAGCAGCGGTCCTCTGCCTCGTGCTCCGTAGTTGGGAACACCCGGGTCCTCGTGCATCTTACGACCCAAACCGTGTCCTTCCAACTCGCGCACGACTCCGTAGCCGAAACTTTCGGCATACTCCTGCACGGCCGCCGAAACATCGCCTACGCGATTCCCGGCCTTGGCCTGCGCCGTACCTTTATAAAGAGCCTCTTTGGTGACCTCCATGAGTTGTCGCGCCTCGGCGCCGACCTCTCCCACGGCAAACGTATATGCCGAATCACCAACAAACCCCTTCATGAACGTACCGCAATCGACCGAAACGATGTCGCCCTCCTTCAGGACGCACTTCGAAGACGGAATACCGTGAACTACCTGCTCATTGACCGAAATGCACAACGAGGCGGGAAATCCCTGATACCCGAGGAAGGCCGGAACGGCTCCGTGGTCGCGGATGAAGGTCTCAGCCAGCGTGTCCAACTCCCGGGTGGTGACACCCGGCCGAATGTGGCGACCCACTTCGGCCAGGGTCTTGCTCACCAGGAGGTTGTTCTCACGGAGCAGTTCGATCTCCTCGTCAGTTTTCAAGTATATCATTCGACTCTCTTCTGAAAATCCACTAATGACGACCCTGAATACGGCCGGTCTTCATCAGACCGTCGTAGTGACGCATCAGCAGGTAGCTCTCGATCTGCTTCAGAGTGTCGAGCACCACGCCGACCATGATCAGCAGCGACGTACCTCCGTAGAAGTAGGCGAACGCCTGCTGAATGCCCAGGAACTTCATCGCCAGCGCGGGCAGAATCGCCACGATGGCCAGGAAGATCGAACCGGGAAGCGTGATGCGCGTCATGATGGTGTCGATGTAGTTCACGGTCTGCTTGCCCGGCTTGACACCCGGGATAAAGCCGCCGTTGCGTTTCATGTCATCGGCCATCATTTGAGGATTGATGATAATCGCGGTGTAGAAATAGGTGAACGCGATTACCAGCACTGCCAGCGTGAAATTGTACCAGAATCCGGTCATCGAGCTGAAGGCAGCAGCGAATGCCGTACCGGTGAAGAGCGCCGGAATAAACATCAGAGCCTGCGCGAAGATGATGGGCATCACGTTCGCGGCATTCATCTTCAGCGGGATGTACTGACGCACACCGCCGTACTGCTTATTGCCGACAATCCGCTTGGCATACTGCACAGGCACCTTGCGGACAGCCTGCACCAGGGCTATGGTCGCCATGAAGACCAGGAAGAGCAGCGCCAGTTCGAGGATCAGCATGATGGCGCTACCGCTCGCCGTCTGGAAACGCGCATTGACCTCGGCCAACAGCGCGTGGGGCAGACGGGCCACGATACCGATCATGATAATCAGCGAAATACCGTTGCCGATACCCTTGTCGGTGATCTTCTCGCCCAGCCACATGATGAACATGGTGCCGGCGATGAGGATCGTGGTCGCATAGGCGATGAACCCGAACGAGTTGCCGTAGACGAATGCACCGGGCACCTGGTGATAGAGGTTCGCGATGTACGCGGGGCCCTGGATCACCAGCACGATGATGGTCAGCAGACGCGTCCACTGATTCATCTTGCGGCGGCCGCTCTCACCCTCTTTCTGCAGCTTCTGGACCGCAGGAATCATCATACCGGCAAGCTGGATGATGATCGAGGCCGTGATGTACGGCATGACTCCGAGTGCGAAAATCGCCGCGTTGCCAAATGCACCGCCCGAGAAGACGTTCAACAGACCCAGAAGTCCGTTGCCCTCCAACTGGCTGGCAAGCGCCGACCCCTCGCCCAGGGCGTTGGGGTTGATGCCCGGAATCACAATGAAACTGCCCAGACGATAGACCAGCAGCAGTCCGATCGTGTAGATCACACGCTTGCGGAGCTCCTCGATCTTATAGATGTTCTTGAGCGTTTCAACCAATTTTTTGTTGGCCGCCAAAAGAGCGACAATCACCAAAAAGACGATGCCAACAACAAGATACTGATTCATAATTTTTGACGCTTAGGATTCTTAGAGTTTCTCCACGCTGCCGCCGGCGGCCGTAATGGCAGCCTCGGCGCTCTTCGAGAACGCATGGGCCTTAACGGCCAGCGCCCGCGTAAGCGCACCGTTGCCGAGGATCTTCACCTTGTCCTTCGACGAGACGAAGCCGGCCGAGACGAGCGTCTCGAACGTAACCTCGGAAAGCGACTTCTTCGCAGCCAACTCTTCCAGCGTCGAGAGGTTGATTGCCTTGAACTCCACGCGCTTGAGGTTCGTGAAACCGAACTTCGGCACGCGGCGCTGCAACGGCATCTGACCGCCTTCGAAACCTAACTTGCGCGAGTAGCCCGAACGCGACTGAGCACCCTTGTTACCGCGGGTGGCGTAGCCGCCGTGGCCCGAACCGGCGCCTCGGCCGATACGCTTGTCGTGGTGCGTGGCACCCTGAGCGGGTTTGAGATTATTGAGTTCCATCGTTTACTGCTTTGATGTGTTTGACTTTATTTTACCTCTTCGACCTTCACGAGGTGCTTCACGCGCGCGATCATACCTTTGATGATGACCGAGTCGTCGTGCTCGACGCTCGCGTTGATCTTCTTCAGACCCAGTGCGTCGAGGTTGCGGCACTGACGCTCCGTCGCGCCGATGCGGCTTTTAATCTGAGTGATCTTCAATCTTGCCATAGTGGTCTTTCAAAGAATTAACCGTTAAACACCTGAGACATCGGGATTCCGCGCAGGCGTGCCACGCTGTAAGCGTCGCGCAGCTCGCACAGAGCGCCGATCGTAGCCTTCACCAGGTTGTGCGGGTTCGACGAGCCCTTGCTCTTGGCAAGCACGTTCTTCACGCCCACCGACTCCAGCACGGCACGCATGGCACCGCCGGCGATGATACCCGTACCGGGAGCTGCCGGGCGGATCATGACGAGCGAACCGTCGTAGCGGAACTCCTGCTTATGGGGAATCGTACCGTTGATTACCGGAATCTTCACCAGGTTCTTCTTGGCATCCTCCACGCCCTTGGCGATGGCCGAGGTAACCTCCGAGGCCTTGCCCAGGCCGTAGCCTACCACGCCGTTCTCGTTACCCACGACGACGATCGCCGAGAAGCTGAATGTGCGACCGCCCTTGGTTACCTTGGTAACACGCTGAATGCTCACGAGTCTGTCCTTGAGCTCCAGGTCGCTTGTGCGTACTTTCTTTATGTTCGTATTAGACATAGCGCTTAGAATTTAAGACCGCCCTCACGCGCGGCGTCGGCCAACTGTTTAACTCTTCCGTGATAAAGGTAACCGTTGCGGTCGAACGACACGACCGAGATACCTTTCGCTGCGGCGCGCTCGGCGGCCAGCTTGCCCACCAGGGCGGCCACATCGCACTTGTTCTTGCCTGCGGCTGCTTCGGCAACCTCCTTGTCCAGGGAAGATGCGGCGGCCATCGTCACACCGGTCAGGTCGTCGATAAACTGTACGTAGATCTGCTTGTTGCTACGGAATACAGTCATGCGAGGACGCTCCGTCGTACCGCTCACGATCTTGCGGATACGCATCTTGATCCTCTCTCTTCTCTCTATTTTATTCAATGACATAACGCTTGACTATTTACTATTTAGCACCTGCTGATTTACCTGCCTTGCGACGGATCTGCTCGCCTACGAACTTGATACCCTTGCCCTTGTACGGCTCCGGCTTGCGCAGCGAACGGATCTTGGCGGCCACCTGGCCGATGAGCTGCTTGTCGATGCTCTTCAGCGTGACGATGGGGTTGCCCTTCTTCTCCGTCACGGCCGTAGCGGTAACCTCCGCGGGCAGCATCAGATACGTATCGTGCGAGTAACCGAGGCTCATCTCCAGGATGTTGCCCTTGACTTCGGCTTTGAAACCTACGCCCACGAGCTCCTGCTTGATCTCATAACCCTTCGACACGCCGACCACCATGTTGTTGATCAGCGCACGGTACAGACCGTGCAGCGAACGGTGGCGGGGCTGGTTCGTCGGACGCGTAACGATCACGGCGGGAATTTCGTTGCCGGTGTGCGCGTCGGTGTGGGTGCCTACCTCGACTTTGATGTCCGAGTCTACTTTGAGGCTCAGTGTCCCAAGTGGCCCTTTCACGCTAACCACGTTGTCGGGTGCTACCGTGACGGTAACGCCGGCGGGCAGGTTTACAGGTAATTTACCAATTCTTGACATTGCGTTGAGTTTTTTAGGATTGCGTTAGTAAATGTAGCACAGCACCTCGCCGCCCACGTTCTCACGACGGGCCTTGGCGTCGGTCATGATGCCTTTCGAGGTCGAGAGGATGGCGATACCCAGACCGTTCAGCACGCGGGGCATGTCGGCGACCGAAGCGTACTGGCGCAGACCCGGACGGCTCACGCGCTTCAGGCCCTTGATGGCATTGGTCTTGGTTGCCGCGTCCCACTTCAGAGCGATCTTGATGGTCGGATGGCCCTTCTCGTCGGCATCGAACTTGTAGGCGAGGATGTAACCCTGCTCGTAGAGGATCTTGGTGATCTCCTGCTTAATTTTTGAACCGGGAGCTTCAACCACCTTGTGGTTGGCTTTCACCGCGTTTCTAATTCTGGTCAGAAAATCCGAAATAGGATCTGTCATAATGAATTAAAAGTTAAAAATTAAAGTTGTAAAAGTCTCTTTATTCCTGTTTCACAGTGCATTGCGCCGCACACTCCGGTCGTTCGCGCCAACGTATGCCTCGCACGAACGCAGGTACGTGACCCGCACAAGCGCGCAAATATACGCATTATTTTCCGATAAACCATAAGGTTACCCCGTTTTTCGGCTCTTTTTTGCGCTCCTCCCGGAAACGGATAATGCCAGCATACCTCAAGCAGCCGACACAATCCCTGCAAATCCGCCGGACGGACTCCGAGGATGCCGCCGTACGTCCGGCCGCCGCGCCCGAAAGGCATGCGGCACCGTCCGTTCCGACCGGGGACCGACGTCGCGCCTTCCGGCACTCCGTCCGCCTCCGCATCTTCCGATCCGGGAACTTTGCAGTCAGCGCTCCGCTTTTCCCGAGGCCACGCCGCCGGGAAGTTACCGCTTGCGGCGGCACTTTCCCCGACATTGCGACTTCGGTAATCGGCATCGCACCCGTATCGGGCTCGGCTTCTCCGCACGACCGTCCACGGACGTCGCACACGGGCTCATGCACCCTCGAAGCGGAACCTTCGTTTACTTCCTTACCGACATTTTCTCACCCGCACAAGGCCGTCGGCCCTGCACAGCACCCGGCCAGACAAACACAGCATCGAACCTGCACCCGGCCCGACGAAAACACCGGTTCACGCCGTTGTTTTCTCACCTCGGCCGCAGCCTGAACTGCCCCAGCCCCGTGACGGGTTCTTCGAAAACGTCGAAAAAAGACCGACACGCGCCCGTTCGGGGCATGTCGGTCCGATAGCGATCTACCAGCTTGCTTTCTTCACGCCGGGGATCAGACCCTTCGAGGCCATCTCGCGGAACTGGATACGGCTGATGCCGAACAGACGCATGTAGCCCTTCGGACGACCCGTCAGCTTGCAGCGGTTGTGCTGGCGGATGGGATTCGAGTTGCGGGGCAGTTTCGACAGGGCGATCCATGCCTCCTCGTGGTCGATCTCACCGCTCTTGAGCTTCGCAGCGATCTCCTCGCGCTTGTGCGCATAACGGTTCGCGAGCTTTTCACGCTTCACCTCGCGTGCCTTCATTGACTCTTTTGCCATCGCTTAGTTCTTTTTAGCATTCTTGAAAGGAAGACCGAACTCACGCAGGAGCGCATAAGCCTCCTCGTCGGTTTTGGCCGTCGTGACGAACGTGATCTCCATGCCGAAGATCTTCGTGATCTTGTCGATGTCGATCTCCGGGAAGATGATCTGCTCGGTGATGCCCAGCGTGTAGTTGCCCTGGCCGTCGAACTTCTCGTTGATGCCCTTGAAGTCGCGGATGCGCGGCAGCGCCACGGCGATCAGACGCTCCAGGAACTCGTACATCTTCGTATCGCGCAGCGTCACGCGCACGCCAATGGGCATGCCCTTACGCAGCTTGAAGTTCGAGATGTCCTTGCGCGAACGGGTCTGCACGGCCTTCTGTCCGGTGATCTTCGTCAGCTCCTCCTGGGCCACGTCGATCAGCTTCTTGTCGGCAACGGCCTGACCCATACCCTGATTGATGACAATCTTTTCGAGTTTCGGGCACTGCATGACGCTCGAGTAACCGAACTCCTTCATAAGGGTGGCAATGATCTGCTCCTTATACTGTGTCTTGAGTGTAGGTACGTATGCCATTATTTGATCTCCTCCCCTGACTTTTTAGCGTAACGAACTAATTTACCTTCTGCATTCTCCTTGCGGCCGATGCGCGTGGGCTTGCCGCTCTTGGGGTCGAGGACCTGCAAGTTGGAGATGTGGATGGGCGCCTCTTTCTCGACGATGCCGCCCTGGGGATTCTGCGCATTGGGCTTCGTAGCCTTCTTGCAGATGTTTACGCCCTCGACGATTGCGCGCTGCTTCTGAGCATCCACACGCAGGACTTTGCCCTGCTGGCCCTTGTTGTCGCCCGCGATGACGTAAACCATATCCCCTTTCTTAATATGTAATTTCACTGACATATCCGAAATGTGTTTTTGATTTACAATACTTCGGGTGCAAGCGAGATGATCTTCATATACTGGTCGCGCAGCTCGCGGGCTACGGGACCGAAGATACGAGTACCGCGCATCTCACCCTGGTTGTTAAGGAGTACCACGGCGTTGTCGTCGAAACGAATGTACGAACCGTTGGCACGCCGGATTTCCTTCGTCGTCCGGACAACGACCGCTTTCGACACGGCGCCCTTCTTCACGTCACCCGAAGGGGAAGCGCTCTTGACGGCCACCACGATCTTGTCGCCGATCGAAGCATAGCGACGCTTCGTGCCGCCGAGCACACGAATGCAAAGCACCTCCTTCGCACCGCTGTTGTCGGCCACTACAAGTCTACTTTCTTGCTGTATCATAACTACTTCGCTCTTTCAATGATTTGTACTAATCTCCAACGCTTCGTTTTGCTCAGCGGGCGGGTCTCCATGATACGCACGGTATCACCCTCCTTGCAGCTCTCGTCCAGACACTCGGCCACGAACTTCGTGGTCTTGTTCACGAACTTGCCATAGATCGGATGCTTTACCTTGCGGGCCACTGCAACCACGATGGTTTTCTCCATTTTGTTGCTGACAACCACCCCAATACGCTCTTTTCTAAGATTTCTTTCCATAGTGGTAATTAACATTTAGGGTTTCTCTGACGCAGGATTGTCAGCATGCGTGCTATGTCTCTGCGGCTCTTTTTGATTACGGAAGGATTCTCGATGGGGGACACCGCGTGCTGCACCTTCAGCTGCGCGAGCTGCGCCTTTTCGCTCTCGATGCGCTCCTGCAGGTCCTTCAACGGCATATCCTTGATTTCTGCACTTTTCATCTTGCGTTCTTCTTAGATTGAAGTTTCGACGTAGTCACGTCGTACAATAAACTTGGTCGTAATGGGCAGCTTCTGCGCACCCAGACGCAATGCTTCCTGAGCGATTGCCAGGGGCACACCCTCTGCCTCGAACAGAATGCGGCCGGGAGTAACGGGGGCCACGAATCCTTCCGGATTACCCTTACCCTTACCCATACGCACCTCGGCGGGCTTCTTCGTGATCGGTTTATCGGGGAAGATGCGGATCCAGAGCTGACCCTCGCGCTTCATGTAACGCGTGATCGCCTGACGCGCAGCCTCGATCTGACGACCGGTGATCCAGGAAGACTCAAGTGCTTTGATTGCGAACGATCCGTATGCAAGCTGGTTACCTCTCTGAGCTAAACCTTTCATACGGCCCTTCTGCATTCTTCTAAATTTGGTCTTTTTTGGCTGTAACATTTTCGTTTTGCTTTAAAAGGTCCTACACTTACTTGTTATTGCTGCGACGTTTGGGGCCGCGACGGTCACCGCGCGGACGACGGTCGTCGCGCTGTCCCGAGGGAGCCTGCGCCGAAGCGCCTGCGATTTCGAACAGGTCGCGCTTGCCGTATACCGTACCGTGGCAGATCCACACCTTCACACCGAGAATACCCACCTTCGTGAGCGCCTCCGTCAGGCAGTAGTCTACGTCCGCACGGAACGTATGCAGCGGAATACGACCCTCCTTGACCGTTTCGCTGCGCGCCATCTCGGCGCCGCCCACGCGACCCGACACCTGGATCTTGATGCCCTCGGCACCCATGCGCATCGTCGATGCCACCGACGTCTTCACGGCGCGGCGGAACGACACGCGGCCCTCAAGCTGACGGGCGATGTTCTGACCCACGATCACAGCATCCACCTCGGGACGCTTCACCTCGAAGATGTTGATCTGAACCTCCTTGCCGGTGAGCTTCTTCAACTCCTCCTTGAGTTTGTCCACCTCCTGGCCGCCCTTGCCGATGATGATGCCCGGACGGGCCGTCGAAATGGTAACGGTCACCAACTTGAGCGTGCGCTCGATGATGATCTTCGAGATGCTCGCCTTGGCCAAACGGACATTCAGATACTTACGAATCTTGGCGTCCTCGACCAGCTTGTCGGAAAAATCCTTGCCGCCGTACCAGTTGGAATCCCAACCGCGGATGATGCCAAGACGATTTGCTATCGGATTTACTTTCTGTCCCATTTGATTACTTCTTTTCTTCGGTTACCATTTTGTCTACTACGATCGTCACGTGGTTCGAACGCTTCCGAATGCGGTGCGCACGGCCCTGCGGCGCAGCCTGAATGCGCTTGAGCATGCGGCCGCCGTCCACGAACACCTCCTTGACGCAGAGCATCGTGTCCTCCAGACGTTCGGTCTCGTGCTTGGCCTCCCAGTTGGCGATCGCCGAACGGAGCAACTTCTCCATGCGGATCGACGCCTCCTTCTTCGAATAACGGAGGATACCCAGCGCCTTATTGATCTCCACACCGCGGATGATGTCGGCCACCAGGCGCATCTTGCGGGGCGAGGTGGGGCAGTCGCGCATGATGGCGATTGCCTTCTGCTTCTTCTCAGCCTTCAGTTTCTCGGCTCTTATTGCTTTTCTTGCACCCATTTTCTACCTATTTTTTCTTGTTACCACTGTGACCACGGAATGTACGGGTGGGTGCGAACTCGCCGAGTTTGTGACCTACCATATTCTCAGTTACGTACACCGGAATAAACTTGTTTCCGTTGTGAACAGCGATCGTCTGACCTACGAAATCAGGCGAAATCATACTTGCTCGCGACCACGTCTTGATGACCGATTTCTTGTTGCTCTCGGCCTGTGCTACGACTTTCGCCTCCAGCTTGGGATCAATGAATGGTCCTTTTTTTAATGAACGGCTCATTATGTACTCTTTTAATTATTTTTTCTTACGGGAAATAATAAACTTCGAGGTCGTCTTCTTCGGATTACGCGTCTTGTAACCCTTGGCAAGCAGACCCTTGCGCGAACGGGGATGACCACCGGAAGCACGGCCTTCGCCACCACCCATCGGGTGATCCACCGGGTTCATCACTACGCCACGGTTGCGGGGACGACGACCGAGCCAGCGCTCGCGGCCGGCTTTACCGGCGCTTTCGAGGTTGTGGTCGATGTTCGAAACCACACCTACCGTGGCGCGGCAAGTTACGAGTACCATACGAGTCTCGCCTGAAGGCAGCTTGATGATGGCGAATTTGCCCTCACGCGCCAGAAGCTGAGCATACGAGCCGGCCGAACGCGCCATCGCGGCGCCCTGGCCCGGGTAGAGTTCGATGTTGTGGATCACCGTACCCAGCGGAATCTCGCTCAGGAAGAGCGTGTTGCCCACCTCGGGAGCGACACCGGTGCCGCTCATTACGGTCTGACCCACCTGGAGGCCGTTCGGTGCGATGATGTAGCTCTTCACGCCGTCGGCATAAACCAGGAGTGCAATGCGTGCGGTACGATTGGGATCGTACTCGATAGATTTCACAGTGGCGGCGATGCCGTCCTTCGAACGTCGGAAGTCGATCATACGGTACATCTGCTTGTGACCGCCGCCGATGTAACGCATCGTCATCTTACCGGTATTGTTGCGGCCGCCCGTGCTCTTTTTGGGAGCGAGCAACGACTTCTCGGGAGTGCTCTTGGTGATCTCCTCGAACGTACCGATAATCTTATGTCTCGTACCTGCAGTTACAGGTTTAAACTTTCTTACTGCCATCTTCGTTAGATATTACTGTAAAAATCTATCTTGTCTCCTTCCTTCAAGGTGACGATCGCCTTCTTGAAGTTGTTGGTGCGGCCCTCAAGCAGTCCGGCCTTGGTGTAGCGGCTCTTGAGTTTGCCCATGTAGTTCGCCGTGTTCACGTCGGTCACGACAACGTTGTACATCTGCTCCACGGCGTTCCGGATCTGGAGCTTGTTAGCTTTCACGTCCACGATAAAACCGTAGCGATTCAACTTATCGCCCTGAATCGTCATTTTCTCGGTCAAAACCGGCTTAATAATAATTTCCATCTTGTTCTGCGTATTTTAAGCTAACATGGTGTTCAAAACATTCTCGGCGCCCTCGACCATCACGATCGCCGAAGCGTTCATCACGTCGTAGGTGCAGAGATTCTGAGCCAGCACCGGCTTCACATAGGGCAGGTTGCGGCACGAAAGCTGAAGGTTCGCATTGCCTTCGGGCAGCACGAGCAGCACCTTCTTGTCCGAAACCTTCAGCGCCTCGGCCATGGCCACCACGGCCTTGGTCTTGGGTGCCTCGAGCGACAGCAGCTCCACCACGCTGATGGCACCGGCCTGAGCCTTGTAGGTCAGTGCGCTGCGGCGAGCCAGCTGCTTGAGCTTCTTGTTGAGCTTGAAGCTGTAATCGCGGGGCACGGGACCGAAGATGCGGCCGCCGCCCGGGAACAGGGGCGACTTGATGCTGCCCGCACGAGCACCGCCCGTACCCTTCTGACGCTTGAGCTTGCGGGTCGAACCTGCAACCTCGTTGCGCTGCTTGGCCTTGTGGGTACCCTGACGCTGATCGGCCAGGTACTGCTTCACGTCGAGATAGATAGCGTGGTCATTAGCCTCCACGCCGAAGACTGCGTCCGAAAGAACTACCTTACGACCGGTCTCTTTTCCTTGTGTGTTAAAAACAGCTAATTCCATGACTACTTCTCAATTGTTAAATAAGCACCTTTTGCCCCGGGAATCGAGCCTTTCACAAGGATCAGATTGCTTTCGGGAATAACCTTCAAAACTTTCAGGTTCAGAACCTTCACCTGCTCGCCGCCCATCTGGCCCGGAAGACGCTTGCCGGGGAATACGCGCGACGGATACGACGACGCACCGAGCGAACCGGGCTTGCGCTGACGGTTGTGCTGACCGTGGGTCTGGCCGCCGACGCCGCCGAAGCCGTGACGCTTCACGACGCCCTGGAAGCCCTTGCCTTTCGAGATGCCGGTCACGTCCACCCAGTCGTTCTCCGTGAAGAGGTCTACGGTGAGCGTGTCGCCGAGATTCACTTCGGGCATGCCCTTGAACTCCGCCAGCTTGCGCTTGGGCGTGGTGCCTGCCTTCTTGAAGTGACCTAACAAACTGTTGCTGGTGTGCTTTTCACTCTTGTCGTCATAGGCAATCTGTACCGCTTCGTAAGCATCCTTCTCCACGGTCTTGATTTGCGTAACTACACACGGACCAGCCTCAATGACAGTGCATGGTATGTTCTTACCCTCGGCACTGTAAACGGAAGTCATTCCGATTTTCTTTCCAATAAGTCCTGACATTTCGTGTCAAATTTCGTGTTTGTTATAATAAGTGATCTTCTTCGGGTTTCCTGCCGCGGATCAGACTTTGATCTCGACCTCGACACCCGAGGGAAGTTCGAGTTTCATCAGCGCGTCGATGGTCTTGGGCGTCGATGAATAGATGTCGAGGATGCGCTTGAACGTGCAGAGCTGGAACTGCTCGCGCGCCTTCTTGTTCACGAAGGTCGAGCGGTTCACGGTAAAGATCTGCTTGTGCGTGGGCAGGGGCACGGGGCCGCTTACCACGGCACCCGTACTCTTGACGGTCTTCACGATCTTCTCGGCCGACTTATCGACGAGATTATGATCGAACGACTTCAATTTAATTCTGATTTTCTGGCTCATATGATTTTTCTATTCTAATTCCTTGCGTTTACCACTTGCCTTCTCGATAATCTCCTTGGCGAGGTTAGCGGGCACCTCCTCGTAGTGCGAGAACTCCATCGACGAGGTAGCGCGGCCCGACGAAATCGTACGCAGTACGGTCACGTAGCCGAACATCTCCGACAGGGGCACCTTTGCCTTGACCACGCGTGCGGTGCCTTTCGACTCCATGCCGGTGATCTGGCCGCGGCGCTTGTTCAGGTCGCCGATGATGTCGCCCATGTTCTCCTCGGGGGTCACGACCTCCACGTCCATGACGGGCTCCATGATGACCGAACCGGCCTTGGGAGCCGCATTGCGGTAACCGTTGCGGGCCGCGATCTCGAACGACAGCTGGTCGGAATCGACGGGGTGGAACGAACCGTCCTTGAGGGTGATCTTCATCGAGTCCATGGTGTAACCGGCCAGTGCGCCGTTCGCCATCGCCGACTCGAAGCCCTTCTGCACGGCAGGAATGAACTCCTTGGGAATGTTACCGCCCTTGACCTCATCGACGAACGTAAGACCCATCTTGCCTTCCTCGGCGGGACCGATCTCGAAGATGATGTCGGCGAACTTACCGCGACCGCCGGTCTGCTTCTTGAACACCTCGCGGTGCTGTACGGTCTGCGTGAGGGCCTCCTTGTAGTTCACCTGGGGTGCGCCCTGGTTGATCTCCACGCCGAACTCGCGACGCAGACGGTCCACGATGATGTCGAGGTGCAGCTCGCCCATACCGCTGATGACGGTCTGGCCCGAATCCTCGTCGGTGTGCACGGTGAAAGTGGGGTCCTCCTCGGCCAGCTTCGCGAGTGCGATGCCGAGCTTGTCGAGGTCCTTCTGGGTCTTGGGCTCAACGGCCAGACCGATCACCGGCTCGGGGAAGGTCATCTGCTCCAGCACGATCGGACGATCCTCGGCGCAGAGCGTGTCACCCGTGTGAATCTCCTTGAAACCTACGGCCGCGCAAATGTCGCCGGCGCCTACGGTCTCCATCGGATTCTGCTTGTTGGCGTGCATCTGGTAGATGCGGCTGATGCGCTCGCGCTTGCCGCTGCGTGCGTTCAGCACATACGAACCCGCATCGAGCTTGCCCGAGTATACGCGCACGAAAGCCAGACGGCCCACGAAGGGGTCGGTAGCGATCTTGAACGCCAGACCGCAGAAGGGCTCGTCCTCGCTCGACTTACGCACCTCCTCCTGATCCGTCTTGGGGTTCACACCCGTAACGGCCGGAACGTCCATGGGCGAGGGCAGGAACGCGATGGTGTAGTCCAGCAGCTTCTGCACGCCCTTGTTGTGGAACGACGAACCGCAGAGCATCGGCACGATCTGCATCGAGATCGTGGCCTTGCGGATGGCTGCGAGCAGCTCCTCCGGCGTGATCGACTCGGGATCCTCGAAGAACTTCTCCATCAGCGCATCGTCGGTGGCGGCCACCTCCTCGATGAGCTTGCCGCGCCACTCGGCGGCCTCGGCCTTCATCGACTCCGGAATCTCGCGCAGCTCGAAGTTGTCGCGCACGGACTTGTCGTCGAAGTAGTAGATCGCATTATTATATATAAGGTCGATCAGACCCTCGAACTTGTCCTCGGCACCGATCGGCAGCACCACCGGCAGCGCCGTAGTGCCGAAGTGCTTCTTGATCTGAGCGCATACGGCGAAGAAGTCGGCGCCCGTGCGGTCCATCTTATTGACGTAGCCGATACGGGGAACATTGTACTTGTCGGCCTGGCGCCATACGGTCTCGGACTGGGGCTCCACACCGCCTACGGCACAGAACGTGGCGATCGCACCGTCCAGCACACGCAGCGAACGCTCCACCTCCACGGTGAAGTCCACGTGGCCCGGGGTGTCGATCAGGTTGATCTGATACTGCTTGTCCTTGTACTGCCAGAAAGCGGTGGTAGCCGCCGAGGTGATGGTGATACCGCGCTCCTGCTCCTGAACCATCCAGTCCATCGTAGCGCCGCCCTCGTGCACCTCGCCGATCTTGTGGGTCTTACCCGTATAGAAAAGGATACGTTCCGACGTGGTCGTCTTACCGGCATCGATGTGGGCCATGATACCGATATTACGCGTGTAGTGTAAGTCTCTTGTTGCCATGTGTAACGTCTCCTGTTAGAATCTGAAATGTGCGAATGCCTTGTTCGCCTCGGCCATGCGGTGCATCTCCTCCTTGCGCTTGAAGGCTGCGCCCTGCTGGTTGTATGCATCGACGATTTCGGCAGCGAGTTTGTCAGCCATCGTTTTGCCGGCACGCTTGCGCGAATAGAGGACAAGGTTCTTCATGGAAATAGAAATCTTGCGTTCCGGCCGCACCTCCATCGGAACCTGGAAGGTCGCACCGCCGATTCGTTTCGATTTCACTTCGACTTGGGGTGTGATATTCTCAAGGGCCTGTTTCCAGATTTCCAGCGGAGATTTATCAGCATCCTTCATCTTCTTGCCTACCAGCTCCAGCGAGTCGTAGAAAATGGTATAGGCAATACTCTTCTTACCATCCAGCATGAGGTTGTTCACGAAACGGGTCACCTCGATATCGTTGAACTTCGGATCCGGAAGTAGAATTCGCTTCTTAGGCTTAGCTTTTCTCATCGTTTATTGGCTAAAAAATGTTTTTTCGATCTAAATGTGGTTTATTTACCGGCCTTGGGACGCTTCGCGCCGTACTTCGAGCGACGCTGACGGCGTCCGTCCACACCGGCGGAGTCGAGCGCACCGCGCACCAGGTGATAACGCACACCGGGGAGGTCCTTCACACGACCGCCGCGCACCAGCACGATCGAGTGCTCCTGCAGGTTGTGGCCTTCGCCCGGGATGTAGGCATTCACCTCCTTGCCGTTGGTCAAACGCACACGTGCTACCTTACGCATCGCCGAGTTAGGCTTCTTGGGAGTCGTCGTGTACACGCGCGTACATACGCCCCGGCGCTGCGGACATGCGGCCAGTGCCGGCGACTTCGACTTGTCTACCAGGCTCGTACGACCGTTTCTCACTAACTGTTGAATAGTTGGCATTTCTTTCGGTTTTTGTCCTTAATTGTTAGTTAAAATCTATTTCCATTGTCCTAAATGGACTGCAAAGATACGAATTTTTTCGGAAATACAACATACGGACACATCTTTTTCACGTTTTTTCAGCATTTTAGCCGCTCTTGCATTTGTTTTTCCTATCAATTTTTCAAAACCATAATCAATTACATATGATGAAACCACAAACCATTTCATCGAACGCAGGTTATGCCCGCCATCGGACCGCCCGGACCGCGGCCGGCGGCGCACCCCCGCCCCGGCACGGGCCCCGCCACCGGCGCCGCGGGGAGACGGAGGCCGGGACGGAGGTGCGAACGGCGCTCTTTTTTTGTATATTTGCGGTCGGAAAACTATCCCGTACCGCACAAAAACACATCCGATGGAATACGACTTCAGAGAAATGGAAGCCAGATGGCAGCGCCGCTGGCAGGAAGAGAAAACCTACAAGGTGGAGATCGACCCCGCGCGTCCGAAATTCTACGTGCTCGACATGTTCCCCTACCCCTCGGGCGCCGGCCTTCACGTGGGTCATCCGCTGGGCTACATCGCCTCGGACATCTACTCGCGATACAAGCGGCAGAAGGGATTCAACGTGCTGCATCCGATGGGATTCGACGCCTTCGGCCTGCCAGCCGAGCAGTACGCCATACAGACGGGCCAGCACCCGGCCGTGACCACCGAGCGCAACATCGCCCGCTACCGCGAGCAGCTCGACAAGATCGGCTTCTCGTTCGACTGGGACCGCGAGGTGCGCACGTGCGACCCGGCCTACTACAAATGGACGCAGTGGGCGTTCCTGAAGATGTACGACCACTACTACTGCAACGACACGCAGAAGGCGCGCCCCGTCTCCGAACTCGTCGAGGCCTTCGCGCTCCGCGGCAACGAGGGGCTGAACGCCGCCTGCACGACCGAGCTGCATTTCACGGCGGACGAGTGGAACGGCTGGGACGAGCAGCGCCGCGAGCAGGTGCTCCAGAACTACCGCCTGGCGTTCCGCGCCGACACGATGGTGAACTGGTGCCCGCAACTGGGCACGGTGCTGGCCAACGACGAGGTGCGCGACGGACTGTCGGTGCGCGGCGGCTTCCCCGTGGAGCAGAAGCGCATGAAGCAGTGGCTGCTGCGCGTCACGGCTTACGCCCAGCGCATGCTCGACGGCCTCGAACGCCTCGAATGGAGCGAGTCGCTCAAGGAGATCCAGCGCAACTGGATCGGCCGCTCGGTGGGCGCCCAGGTCTTCTTCGACATCGCCGACAGCGACCGCAAACTCGAAATCTTCACCACACGCCCCGACACGATCTTCGGCGTCACCTTCATGGTCATCGCGCCCGAGCACGAATGGGCGGGCGATCTTACGACCGAGGCGCAGCGCGCCGCCGTGGAGGAGTACGTCGAACGTTCGAAGAAGCGCTCTGAGCGCGAACGCATCGCCGAGACGCGCCGCGTGAGCGGCGTGGCGACGGGCTCGTTCGCGATCAACCCCTTCACGGGCAAGCGCATTCCGATCTACATCTCGGACTACGTGCTGGCGGGCTACGGCACGGGCGCCATCATGGCCGTGCCGGCGCACGACTCGCGCGACTACGCTTTCGCACGCCGCTTCGGGCTCGACATCGTGCCCGTGGTCGAGGGCGGCGACCTGACCGAAGCGTCGTACGACGCCAAGTCGGGCAAGCTCATCAACTCCGGCTTCCTCGACGGCAAAGAGGTGAAGGAGGCCATCGCCCTGATGTTCGACGAGGTGGAACGCCGCGGCCTCGGCAAGCGCCTCGTGAACTACCGCCTGCGCGACGCCATCTTCTCGCGCCAGCGCTACTGGGGCGAGCCGTTCCCCGTCTACTACCGCGACGACACGTCGCACCCCCTCCCCGAGGAGCGGCTGCCGCTGGAGCTGCCGCCCGTCGAGGACTTCGGCCCCACGGCCGAGGGCGAGCCGCCCCTGGCCCGCGTGAGCACCTGGCACACGGCCGAGGGCTACCCCTACGAGCGCTCGACCATGCCGGGCTTCGCCGGATCGTCGGCCTACTACCTCCGCTACATGGACCCGCACAACGACCGCGCCCTCGTGGGCCCCGAGGCGGACGCCTACTGGCGCAGCGTGGACCTCTACGTGGGCGGCATCGAGCACGCCACGGGACACCTCATGTACTCGCGCTTCTGGAACATGTTCCTCTACGACCTGGGCTGCGTCTGCGAGGAGGAGCCGTTCCGCAAGCTGGTGAACCAGGGCATGATCCAGGGCCGCTCGAACTTCGTCTACCGCGTGGTGGGCACCAACCGGTTCGTGTCGCTCGGACTGAAGGAGCAGTATCGGACGCAGGAGATCCACGTGGACGTGAACATCGTGCGCAACGACCTGCTCGACCTGGAGGCGTTCCGCAACTGGATGCCCGAATACCGCGACGCGGAGTTCATACTCGAAGACGGCAAGTACGTCTGCGGCTGGGCCATCGAGAAGATGTCGAAGTCGATGTACAACGTCGTGAATCCCGACCGGATCGTCGAGCGCTACGGCGCCGACACGCTCCGCATGTACGAAATGTTCCTCGGACCGCTCGAACAGTCGAAACCGTGGGACACGAACGGCATCGACGGCGTACACAAGTTCCTGCGCCGCTTCTGGAGCCGCTTCTTCGACCGCGGAGGCGCTTTCGCCGTGAGCGACGAGCCCGCCACGGACAAGGAGCTCAAGACGCTGCACAAAACCATCCGCAAGGTGAACGAGGACATCGAGAACTTCTCGTTCAACACCTCGGTCGCCGCTTTCATGATCTGCCTCAACGAACTGGGCGAATGCAAGAAACGCGCGGTGCTCGAACCGCTCACGATTCTCATCGCGCCCTTCGCGCCCCACATCGCCGAGGAGCTCTGGCACCGCCTGGGCCACACGACGACCGTGTGCGACGCCCCCTACCCCGCATGCGACGAGAAATACCTCGCCGAGAGTTCGTTCGAATACCCCATTTCGGTAAACGGCAAGCTCCGTTTCAAGAAGGAGTATCCGCTCGCGGCCGCTCCGGCCGAGGTGCAGGCGGCCGTCGTGGCCGAACCCGAGGCACAGAAGTGGCTCGACGGCAGGACCCCGAAAAAGGTGATCGTCGTGCCGGGCAAGATCATCAACATCGTCGTCTGATTCCGGGCCGCAGGTTTTCCGGCGGCTTTCCGACAATCGAATCCCCGCTCCGGCGGGGATTTTTCGTTTCCGGGACGCAGGGCGGCGCGACGGCACCGGCACCGGAAGTGTCGTTTTCGTCGGAAAAATTCGTCGCCCGGGCGACCGGCCGGACCTTTCGCCCCGGCATCACCGGACCACGTTTGCTTGCGTGCCCGACTTTTTGTATCTTTGACTTCGTCTTTAGATACTCCCGTCCGGGCAAAAGAGCAAATAAATTTGCTTTTGCGCCCGGCTTATGCGTATCTTTGCACATTCAAAACACAATGCCGACGAAACCATGGGATTCGAATACATCGAAGTCCTCTTCCGGGGACTCTGCGTAGGCGTGGCGGCGTCGATCACCGTCGGCCCCGTGGCGGTGCTATGCATCCAGCGCACGCTCTCGAAAAACCGCCGCTCGGGCATCGTCTCGGGACTCGGCGTAGCCTGCGCCGACACCTTCATGGCGATGGCCGCGCTCTTCTTCTACTCGATGCTCCAGAGCCACATCGAGCAGTACAACACGCTGCTGCGGGTCGCGGGCGGCATCTTCGTGGTGATCGTCGGGGTCTACATCTTCTCGCAGAACCCCGTGCCGCAGATCCGCCGCAACCGGGCGGGCAAGACGAGCCTCGTGCAGGACTTCGTGTCGATCTTCGGCCTCACGATCGCCAACTTCATCATGGTCATCCCCTACATCCTGGCCTTCTTCGCCGTATTCAAGGTCTCGGGCATGGGAGACGCCGAGGCGGGCTCCGGAGGCTTCATGCGCGCCGTGCTGGTGATCGCGGGCTTCTTCTGCGGCGCCGCGGCATGGTGGACGCTGCTGGCTTTCGTTCTGAACCTCTTCCGCCGCCGGTTCCGCCCGCGGCACATGCTCACGATCAACCACGTGGCCGGCATGCTGATCGGCCTGCTGGGCATCTATACGATTCTATCCACCTTTTTCGCCATCTTTCCCAATGTCGGACACTGACACACACAAGATCATCGTAGCCATCGACGGTTTCTCGTCGTGCGGCAAGAGCACCTTCGCCAAACGGATCGCCGCGCGCCTGGGCTACGTCTTCATCGACACGGGCGCCATGTACCGCGCCGTCACGCTCTACGCGCTCGAACACGGCGCCATCCGCTCGGGCGAGGTCGATGAACGGCAGGTCGTCGCGCTGCTGGACCGCATCGACATCTCGTTCCGGTTCAACCCCGCGCGGGGCGCCAGCGACATCTACGTGAACGGCACACCGGTCGAGGAGCGCATCCGCACCATCGAGGTGAGCGAATGCGTGAGCCGCGTGAGCGCCATCCCCGAGGTGCGGCGCAAGCTGGTGGCCATGCAGCAGGCCGCGGGCAGCGCGCGGGGCGTGGTGATGGACGGCCGCGACATCGGCACGGTGGTCTTCCCCAACGCCGAGCTGAAGATCTTCATGACGGCCGACCCCGCGGTGCGCGCACGCCGCCGCTACGACGAGCTGCGCGCCAAGGGCGACGACGTGTCGCTCGACGAAATCGAACGCAACGTCCGCTCGCGCGACCGGGCCGACATGAGCCGCGCCGTGTCGCCGCTGCGCCGCGCGGACGACGCCATTGAGCTGGACAACAGCCACATGAGCGTGGACGAACAAATGGAATGGTTTATGAACGAATACCGCCGCGCGACGGCAGCCCGATAACCCCTCAGGCAATGCGCATCGAGATCGACGACAAATCGGGCTTCTGCTTCGGCGTGGTGCGGGCGATCGGCGAGGCCGAACGCGCCCTGGCCGCCGGCGGCACGGTCTGCTCGCTGGGCGACATCGTGCACAACCGCATCGAGGTCCAGCGCCTCGAACGGCTCGGGCTCCGCACCGTCACCCACGACGACATGGAGCGTCTGCGGGGCCAGCGGCTCTTCATCCGCGCCCACGGCGAGCCCCCCGGCACCTATGCCCGGGCCCGCGAACTGGGCATCGAACTGATCGACGCCACGTGCCCCACGGTCGCGCGGCTCCAGCAGCGCGTGAAACGGGCGCACGCCGCCATGGGGCCCGTTGGCGGCCAGGTGGCGATCCTGGGCAAGCGCAGCCATGCCGAGGTGATCGGCCTGGTGGGACAGAGCGACGAACCGACGGTCGTGGTGGAGTGCGAGGCCGACCTCGCGCAGCTCGACTTCGCACGCCCCGTGCACTTCCTCTCGCAGACCACGCAGAGCATCGCGCTGTTCGAACACCTGGCCGACGAGATGCGCCGACGCGCGGAAGACCCGACGCGGATCACCGTGGAGGACACGATCTGCCGCCAGGTCTCGAACCGCGAGCAGCACCTCGCGCGCTTCGCCCGGCGCTTCGATACGGTGATCTTCGTCTGCGGACGCAAGTCGTCGAACGGCAAAGTCCTCTGCGAGGTGTGCCGTGCGGCCAATCCGCGCACCTACACCGTGGAGGAGGCCTCGGAGCTCGACCCCGCATGGTTCGCCGGCGCCGAGTCGGCGGGCATCTGCGGCGCCACCTCCACCCCCCGCTGGCTCATGCAGGAGGTGGCCGACGCCATCGCCGCACGCATGCGCCCCGCCGACCGCTGACACGGGACAGCGAGCCGGCCGGGCATGGGACGGCGAACCCCGATCCCCGCATGCGACCGGCTGCCGGGCCGGCCGCCGCACGAAGCGACGCGCACGACCGCCGCAAGCCCGGCAAACCGGAAAAACCGGACGAAAAACCGGAAAACGAAACACGAATCCGCACAATGAAAAAGATCCATATCCTTCGCGCCGCGAAATATTTCCTCGGGCTCTGCGTTCTTGTCGCAGGAGCGACCTTCCTGCTCTGCATCTCGGGGCTCTCGGCCGGCACGCCCGGCGACCTGCTGCGCATCCTCACGGACACGACCCGCGGCCGGATGCTGGTGGTCGTCGCCGTGGTGCTTTCGGTGCTGTGGCCCCGCCTGGGTTTCGCGACCCTGCGCATACGGGGTGCCGGAAGCATGCCCCGCGAACGGCTCGACGAGGCTTTCCGCCGGGCGGACTACGTGCCGCACGACACCCGGGAAGGCATCGTCGTCTACCGCGCCGCGAGCTTCGTGAAGCGGCTGCTCCTGCGTTTCGACGACGCGGTGACCGTGCGGCGCGACGGCGCGGACCTCGAAATGGAGGGCGCGCGCAGGGTCCTGGTCCGCATCGCCACCCACGTGGAATCGAATACCGCCAACGATCATGAATAGACGAATCATACGCCGCCTGCTGCCCGTGTTGCTCGCGGGCGCGGCGCTTCCGCTCCTCTGCGCCCGCACCAACGACTTCGGTCTGGGCCGCAGCATGGAGATCGCAGTCAATATGATGCGCGAGCTGTCGCTCCGCTTCGTGGACGAGGTGGACCCCGACCTGCTGATCGAGGGGGCCGCCGAAGGCATGGTGCGCCGCCTCGACCCCTACACCGAATACCTGTCCGAGGAGCAGATGGGCGACTTCGACATCCTCACCACCGGCAAGTACGGCGGCGTGGGCTCGCTCATCCGAAAACGGGGCGACTACGTGGTCTTCGCCCGCCCCTACCGCAATTCGCCCGCCGACAAGGCCGGGCTGCGCATCGGCGACAAGATCCTGGCCATCGACGGCGCCGACGCCCGCGGCTTCAGCGTGGCCGAGGCGAGCGGCCGCATGAAGGGCGACCCGGGCACCGAGGTGACACTCGTCGTCGAGCACCTGCTGGACGGCAGGGTCGATACCGCGACGCTGCGCCGCGAGCGCATCGCCATTCCGGGCGTGCCCTACGCCGGATGGGTGGCCGACGGCATCGGCTACGTGCAGCACAGCGACTTCACCGAGGGGTGCTACGACGACCTTCGGGCCGCCGTGGAGGGGCTCGCGGCGGAGGGCGACCTGCGGGGGCTGATCCTCGACTACCGCAACAACGGCGGCGGCATCCTCCAGGAGGCCGTGAAGATCCTGTCGATGTTCGTTCCGAAGGGCACGGAGGTGGTCACCACGCGCGGCCGCACCGACAACAAGAGCTTCCGCACCGCCGCGGATCCGATCCTGCCCGAGCTGCCGCTCGCCGTGCTGGTGAACGGCAACACCGCATCGGCCGCCGAGATCGTGGCCGGCGCGCTCCAGGACCTCGACCGCGCGGTGATCGTCGGACAGAGGAGTTTCGGCAAGGGCCTCGTGCAATCGACCCGCCCGCTCGGCTACAACACCTACCTGAAGCTGACCACGGCCAAATACTACATCCCCTCGGGCCGCTGCATCCAGGCCGTAGACTACTCCCGGGCCCGGGAGGAGGGCGCCCGGAGCGTGCCCGACTCGCTGATCCGCGAATACGCCACGCAGGGCGGCCGCAAGGTCTACGACGGCGGCGGCATCGAGCCCGACCTGCACACCGAACCAGAATACATCAGCCGCTTCGCCATGACCCTCTACGCCCTGGGCTTCATCGAGGATTACGGCGACCGCTTCATGCGGCTGCATCCCGACCGCCGGGTCGATGTCCGCACCTTCGCGCTGACCGACGCCGACTACGCGGACTTCGTGCGTTTCATGAGCGACAAGGAGGTGCCCTACGAATCGACCACGCGGCGGGCGCTGAAGGCGCTGCGCAAGGCCGCCGGCGACGAGCGCCACGAGGCGATCGACCGGGCCGCCGAGGCGCTCGAAGCGCAGCTGCGCGACGACACCGAGTCCAACCTGGAGACCTACCGGCGCGAAATCCGCTCGCTGCTCGAAGCCGACATCGTGCTCCGCCACCACTACGCCGAGGGGGTCATCGAATACGACATCACGCACGACGACGCGGAGGTGCGGCGCGCCGCGGAGGTGCTCGAAAACCCCGGGGAATACCGGCGCATCCTCGACACTCAGGACACCGTGCGCACCGCGCGGCACGACGACGAAACGGACACGGAGGAGTAGACGACGATGAAAAGGAGGTGGATGCACACGCTGTTCTCGTTCCGCAACCGCATGGCGATCATCGCCGTGGGGGTGGCGCTGGGTGCGGTGTCGCTGCTCTTCACCGACAACATGGCCCGCCAGCTCCAGCAGAAGGAGCAGCACGACGTGCTGCTGTGGGCCCACGCCATGGAGCGCGTGCACCGCGACGTGAGCGGCGACCTCTTGCAGGACCCGCTCATCGCCGACATCATGAGCAACGGCAACAACATACCGTTCATCATCACCGACGAAAACCTCGAAGTAATCAACTTCCACCTCATACCCGAGGAGGTGATCGACCACCCCGAGAAGCTGCGGCGCGCCATCGACCGCCTCTCGGAGGAGAACACGCCCATCCCGGTCAAGTTCTGGTGGGCCAAGCACTACCACATCATATTCTACGGCCACTCGGCGCTGCTCAAGTCGCTCTACTATTTCCCCTACGTGCAGATCACCGTCATCACGGCCTTCATCCTGCTGGGCTTCGTGGCCTTCCGCTCGTCGAAGCACGACGAGCAGAACCGCGTGTGGATCGGACTGGCCAAGGAGACCGCCCACCAGCTGGGCACGCCCACCTCGTCACTGCTCGGCTGGATCGAGTATCTGCGGTCGCAACCCGTCGATCAGGAGGCCGTGGAGGAGATGAACAAGGACCTGGCCCACCTGATGAAGATCGTGGACCGCTTCTCGAAGATCGGTTCCGAGACGCCCCTCACCCCGGCCAACATCAACGAAACGGTGGGTGAATCGGTGATGTACTTCCGCAAGCGCATCCCGCGCAACGTCACGCTCGACTACAACGGCCTGGCCATCGCCCCCGTGCAGGCCAGCATCAATACGGCGCTCTTCGAATGGGTGGTCGAGAACCTGATGAAGAACTCGCTCGACGCCCTCCAGGGCCACGGCGCCATCGAGGTGCGCATCGGCGCCGACGACCGCTACGTGACCGTGGATGTGAAAGACACGGGCAAGGGCATCCCGAAGAGCAACTGGCACCGCATCTTCGAACCGGGCTTCACCACCAAAACCCGCGGCTGGGGCCTCGGCCTCTCGCTCTCGCGCCGCATCATCGAGGAGTACCACCAGGGCAAGATCGCCGTGGTGGAGTCGGAGATCGGCCGCGGCACCACCATCCGCATCACCCTCAAACGCCTGTTCGAATGACGGAGACGCCCGATACCGCACAGCACGCCGGCCGCACCGCCCTGCTGCCGGCGCACGACGCCGCCGACACGCTCGTCCGCACGCTCCCCGCACCGGACGCCGATTCCGTTCGCACGCCGGCGGCCGACACGCTCGCGCCCCTCTTCGCGGCCGAAGCCGCCGACACGCTTCCCGTCCCCGTGCGCACCGCCGCTCCGGCCGAGGTCTACGGCGCCGCATCGTACCCGGGCGCAGCTCCCGCCCTCCCGGACCCCGCGCCGCTGGCGGGTGACCCGCTGTTCCAGCTCCTCGTGCTGCTCACGGCCTCCTTCTGCGCGCTCTTCGCGGCGCGCCACGCCGCGGACATCGTGCAGCTGTTCTTGCGCACGGTGCACGATCCGGGCAGCCTCTCCGACGCGCGGAGCAACGGCCGCGACCGCTTCCTGCTCATCGCCTCCGTCCTCGGACTCCTGCTCGCGGGAATCCCGGCGGTGGCCGCCGCCGACCGGATTTACCCCCCGGGCACCTTTCCCGGCGCTGCGGCCGCCGTGCTGAGTCTGGCCGCAGCCGCAGCCTTCGCCCTCTCCTTCGCGGCCTCGGCGGGCATGCTGCGCCTGATCGGCATCGTGACGCTCAGCGGCGACTTCACCGACGAGCTGCTCCACCTCCGCACCACGACCTTCGCCGCGGCGAGCCTCCTGGCCGCGCCGGCCGTACTCCTGCACGCGCTCTGCCCCGGACCGCAGGGCGCGGTGTGGCGCTGGCTGCTCGCCGCCGACATCGCCCTGGTCTGCGCCCTCTTCCTGATCCGGTCGCTGCGGCTCTTTCTTCGGAAAAAAATTCCGATTTTGCATTGGATTTTGTACCTTTGCGCCGTCGAACTCTTTCCGCTCAGCCTCGTGTGGCTGTCGATCGCGAGACAGTAACGAAGAACGTCAAAAACGATAAGAATTGAAAGTCAATAAAGTATTGGTCGCCCAGCCGCGGCCGGCGATGATCGAGAAATCCCCCTTCTACGAACTTTCCAAAAAACACAAGGTGGAGATCGATTACACCCCTTTCATCCGAGTCGTGGGTGTGTCGCTCAAGGAATTCCGCAGCCAGCGGGTCGAGATCCTGACCCACACGGCCATCATCTTCACGTCGCGCACGACGGTGGACAGCTTCTTCCACATCTGCGAGGAGGCCCGCATCACCGTGCCCGAGAGCATGAAATACATCTGCCAGACCGAGGCCGTGGCGCTCTACCTCCAGAAATACATCGTCTACCGCAAGCGTAAAATATCGTTCGCCGACGGTTCGTTCACCTCGCTCATGGAGCTGATCGTCAAGCACCGCGACGAGAAGTTCCTGCTGGCGCTCAGCGAGCCCCACAAGCCCGAGCTGCCCGAGACGCTCGCCAAACTCAAGCTCTCGTTCGATCCCGTGATCCTGGCGCGCACCGTGGCCGCCGACCTGGAGGAGACCAACCTGCGGTCCTACGACCTGCTGGCGCTCTACTCGCCGTCGGACGTCAAGGTGCTGGTCGAGAAGTTCGGCACGCACGACCTGCCCGCCGTGGGTGTCTTCGGCGAGGGCACGCTGCGCGCCGCGCTCGAAGCGGGCCTCACGGTGAAAGCCGCAGCCCCCACGCCCGAGGCGCCTTCGATGGTCAAGGCCGTGGACATCTTCATCACGAAGACCGAATCCGGCGAGGAGATAGGCGACGTGGCCGTGGCGACCGACCCCCGCAAGGAGGAGTTCCTCCGCGTGCAGGAGAGCAAACTCGCAAAGAAAACCCGCAAGCGCACCGTCGCCGCGGACAACACGAAATAGGCGATGAGCGACCGCAGCCTGCCCCGCACGGAGCGGCTCCGCTCGCTCGGTGCCATCCGCCGCCTGTTCGACGAGGGACAGAGCGGCTTCGTATTCCCGTTCCGCTACGTGTGGTATGCCGAGACGGACGCCGTGCCGTCGGTCGAGGTGCTCTTCAGCGTGCCCAAGAAGTTCCATAAGCGGGCCAACAAACGCAACCTACTGCGCCGCAGGACCAAAGAGGCCTACCGGCTCGGCAAGCAGACCCTCGCCCGCGCAGAATGCACGGCCAACATCGACCTGGCGCTCATCTACTCGTCCAAAGAGGTATTGTCCTACCGGAAAATCGACCATGCGCTGCAACGCATTCTGGAGCAGATCGCTGCGCATCTGTAAATTCGCTGCGGCCCTGCCGCTGCTCGCGCTCGTGCAGTGCTACCGCCACTGCATCTCGCCGTTTACGCCTCCGTCGTGCCGTTTCACGCCCACCTGTTCGCAATACGCCGTCGAGGCCCTGCGCCGCCACGGTCCCCTGCGGGGTTCGTGGCTCACGCTGCGCCGTCTGTCCCGCTGCCATCCGTGGGGCGGCAGCGGCTACGATCCCGTGCCGTAGCGATCCGCCGAAAGCGCCAACCGCCGGGCCCGGTCAATCCTCCCTGCACGTACAGCGCTCCTCCGCACCCTCGGTCTCGATCGTGGCGTGGGCAACGCCCTCCGCATCGAGCACCCGGCGCAACGCGGCTTTCACGCACTCGGTACGCGCGTCGGGCGCCACTACGACATGCGCCGTCAGGGCGTTCTCCGTGGTGCTGATGGCCCAAAGATGGAGGTGGTGCACTTCGCATACGCCCTCGACTCCGAGCATGGCGCGCTCCACCGACGCGGGGTCGAGCCCCGGCGGCACGCCGTCGAGCGCGAGGCGCAGGCTGTCGCGCGTCAGCGACCACACCGAAGCGACGATCACCCCCGCCACGACCACCCCGATCACGGGATCGACGAACGTCCACCCCGTGCGTGCGATCACGAGCCCCGACACCAGGACGCCGACCGACACCAGCGCATCGGCCGCCATGTGGAGGTAGGCGCCTTTCACGTTCAGGTCGCGCTCCTTGTCCCGCACGAAGAGCCACGCGGTGAATCCGTTCACCGCCACGCCCGCACCCGCCGTCCAGGCGATCACGCCGCCCTCCACAGGCATCGGGTGCAGCATGCGGCCAATGCTCTCCGCCACGATCGCCCCCACGGCGACCAGCAGCACGACCGAGTTGAGCAGCGAGACGAGCACCGTGCTCTTGCGGTAGCCGTAGGTGTAGCGCGGCCGCGCGTGCACCCGGGCCAGGCGATATGCCAGCAGGGCCAGCAGCAGGCTCGCCACATCGCTCAGGTTGTGCCCGGCGTCGGACAGCAGCCCCATCGAGTCGTAGGCTATGCCCACCGCGGCCTCTATGGCGACGAATGCCGTGTTGAGCGCGATGCCCCAGGCGAAAGCGCGCCCGAGAGCCGCTTCCGGTGCGGCGTGCGCGCCCCGATGATGATGGTGGTGTGTCATGCGTATCAGTCTCCTATCGTCTCCTTGATCTCCGAAAGATCGACCAGCTTATTGACGATGGCGTAGATCGTCAAACCCGCGGCCGAATGGATCTGGAGCTTGGCGGCGATGTTGCGGCGGTGCGTGATGACGGTGTGCGCCGAGATGCAGAGGCAGTCGGCGATCTGCTTGTTGGTCATTCCCTTGACCACGCACACGATGATTTCGCGTTCGCGCGCGCTCAGGGTCTCCTGCTTCTCGTCGGACTGCACGCCGTCGGCCGCCAGCCGCTCGACGGCCGGAATGAAGATTCCGTCCTCCACGGCATTGTGCGACGCCAGCTCCTGTTCGCAGGTGAATATATCAAACAGCACGCCGTTCAGCTCGTTCGTGCCGCCCGAAGGGTAATATTTGATGATGATGTTCTTCAGCTCGCGCAGCCGCGCCTCCACCTGGTCGTGGTGGCGGCGGAAGACGTCGATCGAGTAGGTGGCGCTCTTCTCGCCGCGCAGCAGCGCCTCGACGTAGGGGAACACGGTCTTCTCCTCGTAGGCCATGTGGCGGTGCACCTCGGCCACGTATTCGTCGTAGTAGCGCATGATGGCGAACGACACGTCGCTCAGCGAGCAGTCCACGGCCTCGATGAGCTTGCGCCGGATGGCCGGCAGGCGGAAATCGAGAAAATAACCGTGCGAGTTGTGGAGGTAGTCGGTCAGCGCGCGCACCGACACCCCCTCGTGCGACACGCCGCCCTCGCCCGGGTTCACGAGCATGTTCACCACGGCCAAAAAGGTCGCCGTATCGACCCCGTTCGCAGCGCACACCTCGGCGATGGGTTTGTCGCCGAAGCCGAGGGCGATGCCGAAACGGCTCATGACCTGGAGCACGGAGTATTTGTCGCACACCAGATCGCACATGCGGTCGTCGCCCGTATAGTTTCCTGATTTATACATCGGTCGGTAATTTACGCACAAAAATAAGGAGCGCCCGCCGCAATGCAAATACCTAAATATGGGTATTTTCGCGCAATCCGAGATCGACGTGCGTGGTCTGGAGCAGCGTGCGTCCCGCGTCGAGCAGCGTCGTGTCGGCCCCCTCGCACGCCGCAGGCATCGCACGGTCCCACACCACGTCGCCCGCGGCGCTGGTCACCCCGAAGCCCTCGTTGAACACGTAGTAGCCGAACTTGGGCAGCGAAGGGTCGAAAATATCCTTGCTGTATGCGAAGTCGGAGTGGTCGATCCCCATGCGGGCCAGCAGCGTGGCCGCCAGGTCGATCTGCGAGGCGTACTCCTCCACGGTGCGGGGTCCGGCGACCGCCCCCCCCAGCCAGATCATCGGAATGCGGTGGCGGAGCGGCGCATTGTACGCCAGCCCGTAGGGATAGGCGTAGCCGTGGTCGGCCACGAGCACCACCAGCAGTTCGTCCCACGCCGGCGACGCTTTCCAGCGGTCGATCATCCGGCCCAGGCAGTCGTCGGTGAAAGCCATGGCGTTGAGCACCTTGTCGTCGAACTTCGTGAACGGCACCTCGAACGGCTCGTGGCTCGACAGCGTGAGGAGCCCCGCGAGGAAAGGCCTGCCCGCGGCACTCATGCGCAGCACTTCGTCGGCGAAGTAGTCGGCGACCACGTCGTCGGCATAGCCCCACTTCGAGGTCGGAGCATCCAGACTCAGGTCTTTCTGCTGCGTGAGCTGCTGCCACCCCGTAGCGTACATGTACGAAGCCTGGTCCGTGAAGTTGAGGTCGCCGCCGTAGACGAAACGCGTGACATACCCCTCGCGGGCCAGCGACCGCGCGATCGAGGGAAGCCTCCGGCTGCGGGCCGGGAGTTTCATCACCGACGTGCGGGTCTGGGCGGGAAACCCGCTCAGCACCGCCACCTCGCCGCGGTCCGTGCGGAACGAATTGGCGAAGAAATTCTCGAACCACACCCCCTCGCGGCGGAAGCGCTGCATGTTGGGCATCACCTCCTCGCCGTCCACCCGCTCGTCCATGAGCGTGCGGCCGAAACTCTCGCAGATGACCACCACGACGTTGGGCCGCGACGTGCGGAGCAGCCCCGTGTCGGGCACGGCGGAGGGACGGTCGCCGCGCAGGCGCTCGAAACGCCGCGCACGCTCCTCCTCCTCGAAGAAAGGGTACATCGCGGCGTAGTCGTCGCCGTCGCCCACCGACGAGAGAAGCGAGAACACGGGGTTGATCGCCGCATGGTTCAGGAAGGTATCGGCGCTGAAACAGACTTTCGAGACGTTGGCCGTGGCCACGGTCACGCCGCCGCGGATCGCCAGGAAGCAGAGCCCGCCGGCAAAGAGCAGCACGCCCGAGGCAGGCAGGCGCAGACGCACCCGTTCGCCCGAAAAGAGGCGAACCACGCGGTCATAGACCCATGTCATCACCCCGGCCGAGAGCACGAACAGGAGCACCTGGCGCACCGCCTCCCACGCGCCGATGCTGGCCAGCGCCCCCTTCGGATCGGAGAGGTAGATCAGGATCGTGGCGTCGATGCGGAAACCCCAGTAGCCGTAGAGCGCAAGATCGACGGCGAAGACGGCCGCCGTGAAGAGCGACACGACGAGGAAGTAGCCCCGGAACATGCGGCGCCACACCCGGTCGGACAGCGACACCCACAGCGACGCGAGGGTCGCGAGCAACGGCAGCGCCGTGACATAGCCCGCCACGGTCATGTCGAGCGAGAGGCCGTGCCACAGCACGAGCAGCCGCTCCGCCATCGGGGCCTCGGCGGCCTGCGCAGCGTGAAAGAGCAGGAATACGGGCTTTTGCAACGCCATCAGGAGCGTCGTGGCCGCAAATACTGCAAGGAGGAACAGCAGTCGTCTCTTCATTTCGGTTCGCTTTTATGCAATCGGTATTCACGCCGGCTACGCGCCGGCGGGGAGGTTAGGCAGCACCCCCGGATCACCTGCGACGTTGGCTCGGGAGCTGTCGTTTTCGAGCCGGAAACACGCCGGCATCATTGCGGACAGAGGCGTTCGGCAGCGCACCCGGATCATCTGCGACGTTGGCTCGGGAGCTGTCGTTTTCGAGCCGGAAACACGCCGGCATCATTGCGGACAGAGGCGTTCGGCAGCGCACCCGGATTATCTGCGACGTTGGCTCGGGAGCTGTCGTTTTCTCACCCGGACTCCGTTCGGCGCTGCGCTCGGCTCAGCGAAAACGACCGTTTTTCAACGCCGCACCTGCGCACCGCGACACCCGCCGCTCCGCACGGCCCCGGGCCGCACGAAAAACCGCCCTTCGCGGGCTGCCGCCCCGGACCTGCGTCCGAACGCAAGCCGTCGGGCCGCATTGGCCGGACCGTCAGATCTTCTCGCCGTAGGCCAGATCGCCGGCATCGCCGATGCCCGGCACGATGTAGGCACGCGAGGTCAGCTCCTCGTCCACGGCCGCCGTCCACAGGGTCGTAGTCTCCGCAGGCATGTTCTTCCGCACGTAGTCGATGCCCTGCTCGCTGGCGATGACCGCAGCCACATGGGTGTGCTTGGGCTGTCCGCCGCGTTCGCACAGGGCGTTGTAGGCCAGCACGAGCGACGATCCCGTCGCAAGCATCGGATCGACCAGCAGCAGCACCTTGCCCTCCAGGTCGCCGCACGATATGTACTCCACCTTCACCTTGAACTTGCCGTCCTTCGTGCTCTTGCGGTAGGCCGACACGAAGGCGTTCTGCGCGTCGTCGAAGTAGTTCAGGAAGCCCTGGTGGAACGGCAGTCCCGCACGCAGGATCGTGGCCAGCACCACGCGGTCGGAGATCATCGCCACCGAAGCCTCGCCCAGGGGCGTCTCCACGATCCGCTGCTCGTAGTCGAGGGTTTTCGATATCTCGTAGGCCGTGACCTCGCCGATGCGTTCGAGGTTGCGGCGGAAACGCATCGAATCGGTGTGGATCCGCCTGTCGCGGATTTCGGCGATGAACTTGCTGAGAACGGTATTTTCGCTGCCGAGCGTATGGATTGTCATGGCTAAGGGTGTTTTGGGGTTTGTAAGTATCAGTACAGAAAATTGTTGAACGGGTAGCGTCCGGCATGGATCTCGCGCACCATGCCGTAGAGGTCGGCGCGGAACTTGTCGATGTTGGTCCGCTCGACCGCCGAAAGGAAGATGCAGGGCGTGTTGGCCTTGGCGATCCAGCTCTGCTTCAGGTCGTCGAGCGAGAGGTTCTCGCGCCCGGCGGGCGTGAGGTCGTCCTCGTCCTTTTTAATATATGTATAAGCATCGACCTTGTTGAAGACCAGATAGACCGGCTTGTCGCCCGCACCGATCTCACTCAGGGTCTGCTTCACCACGGCGATCTGGTCCTCGAACTGCGGATGCGAAATATCGACCACATGCACCAGCAGGTCGGCCTCGCGCACCTCGTCGAGCGTCGATTTGAACGACTCGATCAGCTCCGTGGGGAGCTTGCGGATGAAACCCACCGTATCCGAGAGCAGAAACGGCAGGTTGTCGAACACCACCTTGCGCACCGTGGTGTCGAGCGTGGCGAAGAGCTTGTTCTCGGCGAACACCTCGCTCTTGGCGAGGAGGTTCATGAGCGTCGATTTGCCCACGTTCGTATAGCCCACCAGCGCCACGCGCACCAGCGCGCCGCGGTTCGAGCGCTGCACGGCCATCTGGCGGTCGATGCGCTGCAACTCCTCCTTGAGCTTGGCGATGCGGCCGCGCACGATGCGCCGGTCGGTCTCGATCTCTCGCTCGCCGGCGCCGCCGCGCGTTCCCGTGCCGCCGCGCTGCCGCTCAAGATGGGTCCACAGACCCGCCAGGCGCGGCAGCATGTACTGGTAGTTGGCCAGCTGCACCTGCGTCTTGGCATAGGCCGTCCGCGCCCGCGACATGAAGATGTCGAGAATCAGGCGCGTGCGGTCGAGCACGCGGCAGGGCATGGCCTTCTCGATGTTGCGGGTCTGCGCGGGCGACAGTTCGTCGTCGAAGATCACCACGTCGATCTCCTCGTCGCGGCAGTAGTCGGCGATCTCCTCCAGCTTGCCCGGCCCCACGTAGATGCGCGACGAGGGCTGGGGCAGCCGCTGCGTGAAGCGCTTCACGGTGGCGATGTCGGCCGTTTCGGCCAGAAACTCCAGTTCGTCGAGGTACTCGGCAGCCTGCCGCGGGTCCTGGTCGTCGCGCACCACGGCCACGGCCACGGCACGCTCGCGCCCCGGTTCGCGCCCGACGTTCTTCGTTGTGTTGTCCTTGTTTTCCAAATCGTTTTCCTATCTTGCAAGCGAGGGTATCCCCGCAAAAAGGATACCCTCGCCAATCGTTTCCGCGTCCGTTAGTTTTGCAGACGGAAGTCCACGGGCAGGTTGTAGCGCACGCGCACGGCCTGTCCGCGCTGCTTGCCGGCCGACCACACGGGCGACTTCTGCAACACGCGCACCGCCTCGTCCGACAGCGAGCGGTCGGGGCTCTGAAGCACCTGGATGTTGGTCAGACGACCGTCCTTCTCGATCACGAAAGTCACCGTCACACGACCCGAGATGTTGTTCTCAAGCGCGATCTGCGGGAACTTCACGTTGCTCTGCACCCACTGGCGGAACTTGTTGAGGTCGCCGCCCTGGAACGAAGGCATCGTCTCCACGATGATGAACGGCTGGTCGTCCTCGATGACCTCCTCCTCGACCTCCACGATGGGCTCGATGGCGTCGTCCTCGTTGAACTCGTTGAACGTAAGTTCGGTGGTGATCTTCGTATCGTTGGTCACGATATCCAGAATGTCCGAAATCACCTTCACCTCGACCTTTTTGGGAGGCTCGGGCGGCTTCTGGTCCTGACGCGTGATCTCGGTCATCTCCTCCTCCACAACCGCCGTTTCCACATCGATTTTCTGAATCCGGTGCTCCTCCGGCGTATAGCTGAAGGCGGCGATCACGAGCCCAAGGGCCACGATCAGACCGATTTCGAGAAACAGACCCCGCTTGTTTTTCAGGTCCGCTTTGGGTGATTTTTTCTGTTCCATCTATGCTTCTTTAATTTTAATGTTCGCATGCTCGCGCTACACGGCACCCCGAAAGGCCCGTTAAGCACCTACAAATATATGGATAAAATTCCGAAAACCGATGCGCGCGGGACGAATTTCTTCATTTTTTGCCTACTTTTGCCCGCACACGACACCCGATGCTTATGGCAAACACCGAACCTCTGTACGGCAAAACGCCCGACGAACTGAGCGAACTCTGCGCACGCCTGGGCCTTCCGCGCTATGCGCCCCGCCAGATCGCACGCTGGCTCTACGTGCGCGCCGTGGCCGACCCTGCGGCCATGACCGATCTGTCGCGTGCGGCGCGCGAGGCGCTCGCCGCCGCGTGCGACCCGGGCCTCGCGCCCCCCGAGCGGGAGTGGCTCTCGGCCGACGGCACGAAAAAATACCTCTACCGCACCCGCGCCGGCCACTACGTCGAATCGGCCTTCATCCCCGACGGCGACCGCGCCACGCTCTGCGTCTCGTCGCAGGCCGGCTGCCGCATGGGCTGCCGCTTCTGCGCCACCGGGCGCCAGGGCCTCCAGGCGTCGCTCACGGCGGACGAAATCCTGAACCAGATCGCCTCGCTGCCCGAGCGCGAGCGACTCACCAACCTGGTGTTCATGGGCATGGGCGAGCCGCTCGACAACATCGACAACGTGCTCCGCGCCCTCGAAATCCTCACTGCTCCGTGGGGCTTCGCCTGGTCGCCCACACGCATCACGGTCTCCACCTCGGGCGTGACCCCGGCGCTGCCCCGGCTGCTCGACCGCACGAAGGTCCACCTGGCCGTGAGCCTTCACAACCCCTTTTCCGACGAGCGGGCCGAGATCATGCCCGTCGAGCGCGCCTACCCCATCGCCGGCGTCGCGGAGCTGTTGCGCCGCTACGACTTCACGCACCAGCGGCGCGTGTCGTTCGAGTACATCGTGCTGAGCGGGCTAAACGACACCCCGCGCCACATCCGCGGCCTGTGCCGGCTGCTCGACGGCATCAAATGCCGCATCAACCTCATCCGGTTCCACAAGATCCCCGGATCACCCTACTTCTCGCCCCCCGACGAGGAGCTGATCCGCTTCCGCGACACGCTGACGGCCAAAGGCATACAGACCACGATCCGGGCCTCGCGCGGCGAGGACATCCAGGCCGCCTGCGGCCTGCTCTCCACCCGCGAACAGCAGCAGCACGCGCAGCAGTGATGCGGCCCGGCGTTGTCCACCGCGTCCCGCAAACGAAAGGGAAGCGCCCCTTCGCGCCCGGCGACGGAACGCAGCGGGTGCGGTGTTTCGCCGCCGCCCGTGCCGTCCGCCGCACGGCAAGCCGCACGGCAACGGGCGCGCAAAAACCCCGGCACACGCGCCGCACGGCCGCCAGCCGCCCCCGGCATGTGCCGGAGGAGGGATTTTTCCGGCACGGAATTGGACAGTTTCGGGAAATTATTGCTAAATTTGCCCCGTTAGGCAAATGAGAGCGGAATACGGTTCCCATAACCTTTTAAACCTGCAACCATGTTCGCAATCGACCATTACGACTTCAAAGGCAAGCGCGCGATCATCCGCGTGGACTTCAACGTGCCCCTCGACGGCGAGGGCCGCGTGACCGACGACACCCGCATCCGTGCGGCCGTGCCCACCATCCGCAAGGTGCTGGAGGGCGGCGGCTCCGTGATCCTGATGTCGCACCTGGGCCGTCCGAAGAAGAATCCCGATCCGAAATACTCGCTCGAACAGATCGTGCCGGCCATCGAGCGGCTCCTGGGCACGAAGGTGCTCTTCGCCGGCGACTGCATGGGCGACAAGGCGGCCGCCATGGCTCGCGACCTGAAGCCCGGCGAGGTGATGCTGCTCGAAAACCTCCGCTTCTACGCCGAGGAGGAGGGCAAGCCCCGCGGCCTTGCGGAGGATGCCACCGACGAGGAGAAGAAAGCAGCCAAGAAAGCGTTGAAGGAGGGACCCCAGAAGGAGTTCGTGCAGCGCCTGGCCTCCTATGCCGACTGCTACATCAACGACGCGTTCGGCACGGCGCACCGCGCCCACGCCTCCACGGCCCTCATCGCCGACCTGTTCCCGAAGGACAAGATGTTCGGCTACGTCATGGAGAACGAGCTGAAGGCCATCGACGGCGTGATGGAACACCCCCGGCGTCCGTTCTGCGCCATCATCGGCGGCTCGAAGGTCTCGACCAAGATCACCATTATCGAGAAACTCATGGAGAAGGTCGATTCGATCATCCTGGGCGGCGGCATGACCTACACGTTCGCCGCGGCGCAGGGCGGCCGCGTCGGCAACTCGATCTGCGAACCCGACATGTTCCCCGTGGCGCGCGAGATCCTGGCCAAGGCCGAGGAGCGCGGCATCGAGTTGGTCATGTCGCCCGACGCGCTGATCGCCGACGCTTTCTCGGCCGACGCCCGCACCGACGAAGCTCCGGCCGACGCCATTCCCGACGGCTGGGAGGGCGTGGACATCGGCACCGAGGGCAAGCGCCGCTTCCGCGAGCACATCCTGGGCTGCAAGACCATTCTGTGGAACGGTCCGGTGGGCGTGTTCGAAATCGACAAGTTCGCGACGGGCTCGCGCGCCGTGGCCGAAGCCATCGCCGAAGCCACGGAGCAGGGCGCCTACTCGCTCATCGGCGGCGGCGACTCGGTGGCCTGCATCAACAAGTTCGGCCTCACGGACAAGGTATCCTACGTCTCGACGGGCGGCGGCGCGCTGCTCGAATACATGGAGGGCAAGGAGCTGCCGGGCGTGGCGGCCATCCGCAAATAGCGCGACCGAAATGCGGGCGGACCGGCTCCGCCCGCACTTTTTACGACACCGAAACTCAATATGAAGCAATAACCTTATGAAAAAAATCCTTTTGTTCGCAACTGTCGCAATCATGGCAAGTTGTCAGAATCAACCGGCCCGCGTGCCTGCGATCGACCTCACGAACCTCGATCCCACGGCCGCACCCGAAGTCGATTTCTACCAGTACGCCACGGGCGGCTGGCAGGAGAAAAACCCGCTGAAACCCGAATTCTCGCGCTACGGCTCGTTCGACATGCTGCGCGAAAACAACGAGATCCGCATCAACGAGCTCTTCTCGGAGATGCTCGACAGCAAGGCCGCCAAGGGCAGCGTCGAGCAGAAGATCGCCGACCTCTACCGCCTGGGACTCGACTCGACGCGTCTGAACGCCGAGGGCGCCGCTCCGATCCGCCCCGCGCTGGACGAGATCTTCGCCATCGCCGACCGCCGGGGCCTCACCGAGGTCATCGGCAAGCTCCACGGCTCGGTCGCCAATCCGTTCTTCGGCGTGGGCGTGCAGTCCGACCTGATGAACAGCGACATGAACGCGCTCTACATCTCGCAGAGCGGTCTGGGCATGGGCACGCGCGACTACTACCTCGATGAGGAGAACGCCGCGATCCGCGAGGCTTACAAGGAGTACCTGAAGAAGGTGTTCCGCCTGTCCGGCGTCGCCGAGGAGGAGCTCGCCGAGGCTGCCGAGGGCGTGATGCGCGTGGAGACCGAGCTGGCACGCAGCCAGTGGTCGAACGTCGCGCTGCGCAACGTGGCCGCACGCTACAACCCCATGTCGCGCGAAGAGTTCGAGAAAACCTACGACGCCGTGGATTGGGCTACTTACTACAAAGCGATGGGTGTGGGCGATTTCGACCGCATCATCGTGGCGACCCCGTCGGCCGTGGCCGGTGCCAACGAGGTGCTGAAGAACGCACCCCTGGCCGACCTGCGCTACTACCTCGCATCGCAGTACATCAACTCCGCGGCTTCGTTCCTGAGCGACGACTTCCATGCCGCATCGTTCGACTTCTTCGGCAAGACCATGACCGGCACGCCGGAGCCCCGCGCACGCTGGAAGCGCGCCATGAGCGTGCCCAACGGCACCCTCTCCGAGGCCGTGGGCGAGATCTACGTCGCACGCTACTTCCCCGAGAGCGACAAGGAGCGCATGACGCAGCTCGTGCGCAACCTCCAGACGGCCCTGGGCGAGCACATCGACGCCCTGGAGTGGATGAGCGACGAGACGAAGGCCCGCGCCCGCGAGAAGCTCGCCGCTTTCACCGTGAAGATCGGTTACCCCGACACCTGGAAGGACTATTCGTCGCTCGACATCGACCCCAAGAAAAGCTACTGGGAGAACATCGTGAACGCCAACATCTGGTACACCGCCGAGAACCTGGGCAAGCTGGGCAAACCCGTGGATAAGGACGAGTGGCACATGTCGCCCCAGACGGTGAACGCCTACTACAACCCGACGACCAACGAAATCTGCTTCCCCGCAGCCATTCTCCAGCCGCCGTTCTACAACTCGACGGCCGACGACGCGGTGAACTACGGCGCCATCGGCGTGGTGATCGGCCACGAGATGACCCACGGTTTCGACGACCAGGGCCGCCAGTTCGACAAGAACGGCAACATGAACAACTGGTGGACCGAGGCCGATTCGGAGGCCTTCAAGCTGAAGACCGACGTGCTGGTGAAGCAGTTCGACGCCGTGGAGGTGCTGCCCGCACGCGACGGCCAGCCGGCGCTCCATGCCGACGGCCGCCTGTCGCTGGGCGAGAACATCGCCGACCAGGGCGGTCTGCGCGTGGCCTACACCGCGCTGCACAACGCCATCGACACCGAGGCCGTTGCGCCCATCGACGGCTTCACGCCCGACCAGCGCTTCTACCTGGCCTACGCTACGCTGTGGGCGCAGAGCATCCGCGACGAGGAGATCGCGCGTCTGACCAAGAACGACGTGCACTCGCTCGGCGTGAACCGCGTGAACATCACGCTGCGCAACCTCCAGTCGTTCTACGACGCCTTCGGCATCACCGAGGGCCCGATGTTCCTCCCCGCAGAGGAGCGCGTGGTAGTCTGGTAACCGCTCGCGATCCGATAAAACCGGGACGTCCTTTTCGGGACGTCCCGGTTTCGTTTATACCTTCGTTTATGCCCCGGAAAATATCGAAATATCTTTTTATCGCGAGCCGAGGCTAAAAAGTCGCAGCCGGCAGTCCCAGCGGTTTGCGGCGCCGGGCGGCAGTCAGCCAAACAGCCTGTCGCAGCGGTTTACGGCACCGGGCGGCAGTCGGCATAACAACCTGTCCTATTGGGCCTGCAAAGCCGGTCCGCAGCCTGCGGAGCGCCCGCACGAAGCGACAGCGAAGTGGCGGGCCTCCGCTGCCGGAGGCTGCGGCCCGCGCGGCTTAAAAAGCCGCAAACTTCCAAGCAATACCGGACGTAAACCGGTTGCAATCAATAATTGCGGTTTGCCTGCACAGCATTCTGTTTCAGTAGTTTGCTACTGTGGGGCGCAGCCTGCGGAGTGGCCGCACGGAGCGTCAGCGAAGTTGCGGGCCTCCGCCGCCGGAGGCTGCGGCCCGCGCGGCTCGTAAAGAGCCGCAACTCGCAAAGAATATTCGGAAATGAAAACAAAAATAGAAAAACAACCGCACCTCGCTCGTTTCTGCCACGAACTCCGTTGCACCGCCGCACTCCGCCCCCCCGCGAACCCCGCCGCAATGCACGTGCGGCGGGGGCTTCAAAAACAGTAACCTCTATAATGGAATTCGAGGCTTCGTATTAAAAAGGAAGGTGTCGAACACCCTTCTTTGGCTGAAAACCGGGTCGCTGCTGACGGCCCCGGCGGTTTGCGACGGTGGGTCGCAGCCTGCGGAGTGCACGCAAACGGAGCGACAGCGAGTTGCGGGCCTCCGCGTGCGGAGGCTGCGGCCCGCGCGGCTTAAAAAGCCGCAAATCGTCTCCGCAAAACCACCAACCGGGGCGCCGCAGAGTCCGCGCGGCTCAACAGAGCCGCAAACCGCTCCCGCAGAACCCCCGATCGCAAAAATTGGCCGCAACCCGCTGAACGACATAGTTACGGTTCTTCGTTCAAATGCCATAACCTCATCCGCCCGCGGGCTGCGGCCGCAAGGAGACGGAAAAACGCTTCGTCCAATCAACATGACAATCCGTCTCCTATGATAAAGAGGTACGACCCGCAGCCGAATCTGCGATGCCTCAGACCGTTCCGTGAATGATGGGCGCGGACCGTACCTCGGTTAAAAATGTCGGGAACCGCATTCCCGAACCGATTCAGGGCGGGCAGTAAGGTTGGGAGCACCCCATGCAGGTTGCCTGTATATCGGAAACGGAACCCGACAAAATATGTGTTGGAGTGTGAAAATCGGCCGAAACAACGCCGTATGGAAATGAAAATAGGGCGCGGTGTCAGCCCCTTAGTACAGGTCTTGGGAACCTTTAACGTGAAGCTGTCCTGCGCCCGAGTTAGCCCTATCCGTATGAAACGGATAGGACATAACAAGGACTGACAACCATTATACCACGTTAAACAACCTCTGAAGAGGGTCCCAAGTTCGTACTAAGGTATAAAGAGTTGTTTTACCCTTTATAATATGTCCGCCGGTCTACGCCGAACTATTCAATTGCAAAGTTAGCATAAAAAACACAACAAATATGAATTCGGTGTAAAGATATACATTTCTTATGAAATGACAAATTCGTCACATAATTATTTGTCACAATTCTTGTTCTTTGTCTCATTGAAAAAAAATGGGACAAACGCGATGCAATAACGTTTTATTACAGGCAATCGCCGCCAAACTTCGCCAATTGCGCAAGGAGCGGAAATTGTCCCAGATCGACGTATACATTGATACGGATATTCATATAGGACGCATAGAGCAAGGTAAGACCAATATTACCGTTACAACTCTTTCGGATATTTGCGATTATTATAAAATATCATTGGAAGATTTTTTCCACTGCATCAAAAATGCAAAAGAGGAAATATAAATTACGAATGCATTTTAGAAATAGGTCAGTTTCTCGTGCAGATGAATTATCCGCCCAAAGATCATAAACTTTAACAACCAGCGAAAGATGTTCTTCGCTGGTTTTTTTGCGAAATTCTCGATACATTTGCAAATACCATCAGCCTCTTGCCTCAATGAACGAAGTTGTTCCCATTCAAAACAAAATCTATGAAATCCGCGGTCAGCGTGTAATGCTCGATCGCGACCTGGCCGAACTCTACGGCGTAACCACCGGTGCACTGAATCAGGCGGTGAAACGCAATTCGGAACGTTTTCCGACCGATTTCATGTTCCGACTGACGGATACGGAAACGGAGAATTGGAAATCACAGATTGTGATAACCAATTCGATCACGAAGGGCTTACGCCGCAATCCCTACGCATTTACCGAACAGGGAGTTTCCATGTTATCGGCCGTACTGAAGAGTCCGACAGCCGTGCAGACGAGCATCGCCATCATGCGCGCTTTCGCAGCCATGCGCAACTACATCGCTTCGACGACGACCGTGACGGCAGAATTGTCCGAACTGCGCGCAAAACTCGCACTGCTCGAACGCGCAGACACTGACAACGCCGAGGCGATCAACGACCTGTCGGAGGACATGCGGCGCGAACTGGACGGCATCTACGAGGCGATTGCAGCCCTCTCCGTCCGCATTCCCAAGGCGCAGCCGCCCCGCCGGCCGATCGGCTACAAGAAATAGCGTACCGCGGGCCTTGCCGGCCAGCCGAAACGCGATTGCAAACCAAGATTACGCAAGCTAAGACCGTATGTCTCGTCGGCAGATCGAAAGCAGGATGCTGCTTGCGGAAAATGGTAGCCTTTCATCGTGTCCGGACAGTCCGCAGCCTGCGGAGCGCCCGCACGGCTCCAGAAACCGCCGCCCGTAACCCCGCCGCGCTCCCGGAAGGCAGGCCCCACCGCTACCGGGGGCCGATCCGGTCGCCCTCGACGTGCAGTTCGATGCTGGTTCCCGACCACTGGTTGATGAGGCGCTCCTCCTTCAGGATCTCGCGGCCGGCATGCACGATGCGCAGCCCGAGCGGGAAAGGCCCGCACTCGGAGACCTCGGTCCCGGCGGGCAGGGTGTGGGGCACGACATAGACGCAGAGCACCAGGCGCGCCGCCTCGGGAATGTCGAGCACGGCCTTCCGTACCGCGGGGTAATCCGCCGGAGGCGCCGTGAGGCCGCTCCCCACGTCGGACACCGCATCCTCGGCCGCGACGAACCCCGTGCGGGTGTCCGTGCCGTCGAAGCAGCCGCACATCAGTGCCACATTGTACCGCCAGAATTCCGCGAAGGAACTCGAAACCTCAACCCTGTATCCGTCCATACGATCTCTTTCTTGCGCAAGGATCGTGCTGCGCGGGGAACCTCCCGGTACGCAGCCGTCCGAGCCGCCGTTTGCTGCGGACAAAGATAACGCATTCCCGGGATTCGGCGCACCCCGAAGCGGCTATTTTGTCCGCACGGCGCGCCGCCGCGCCGCATCGGCCCGCAATCCCGAGGGTGCGGGCCCCGCAGTTCCTCCGGCCGCCGCCGCAGCACACGCTGGGGATCGCGCCCCGGAATCGGCGATATTCGCGCAAAAAACACTATCTTTGCCCGTAGGAACTCCGTGTTCACAAAAAGGGAAAAATCATGAAAATCGCTTGTCTCCAATTCAATCCGATACAGGAAAACACCTACGTCGTGTGGGACGACACGGCCCAGTGCGCCGTAATCGACGCGGGCAACTCCAACGAACGCGAGAACGCCGCCCTCCGCAACTTCTTCGAGGAGCACGGACTGCGGCCCGCGGTGGCGGTCAATACGCACGGCCACTTCGACCACACGCTCGGCGTGGAGTGGCTGCGCACGACCTACAGCATCCCCTTCGCCCTCTCGGGCAAGGACCGTTTCCTGCTGGAGAACGCCTCGGTCAGCGGTCAGATCTTCGGCGTGAAGATCGGCGCCATGCCCGCGGCGCCCGACATCGACCTGGACACCGTGCCCGAAATCCGCTTCGGCGACACCGCGTTGCAGGTCATCGCCACGCCCGGACACACGCCCGGACACGTGTCGCTCTACGAGCCGCAGTCGAAGTCGCTCTTCACGGGCGACACGCTCTTCCGCGAGAGCATCGGCCGCACCGACCTGCCGGGCGGCGACTACTCGTGGATCATGCGCTCGATCCTCGAAAAGATCCTGCCCCTGGGCGACGAGGTGCGCATCTACCCCGGTCACGGACCCGAATCGACCATCGGACACGAAACCATCTACAACCCCTTCGTCGTCGAGGTGCTGGGCGGCGAGGTGAACTGCAAGAACTGATGCGCGCGCGGCGCATTCCGGGCCGCGGCGCCCCGCAGCGCCGGGGCGGCCACCGCAGCCACGGAACGCACGACCGCCACCGCACGAACGACTGACGACCATGATGCGTACGATCCGCAAAATCCTCTACCGCACGCTCCCGCTCGGGGGCTACCTGCGCACGGTGAGCCGTGGGTTCTTCCTCTGTCATGCGCTGGGGCTCGGCCGCCGCAGCGAGGCGATGGAATACGTCTACCACCTGCCGCACCTCGTGCGGCGGGGCGACACGGCGATCGACATCGGCGCCAACCTCGGCTACTACGCCCGGCCCCTGGCCCGCATCGCGGGCCCCGAAGGCCGCGTCTACGCCGTGGAGCCCATGCCGCCCGTGGCGGAGGTGCTGCGCCGCAACCTGCGCGGCTTCGCCAACGTGGAGATCCTCCCCTGCGCCCTCGGCGCCGAGGAGCGCACCATCCGCATGGGCAACGCCTCGGTCCGCACCTCGGGCTACATGGGCACGGGGCGCAACTTCGTGAACGAGAGCGGCGCGGCGGCCGACATCGAGTACACCGCCGAGATGCGGCGGGGCAGCGAGCTCTTCGCCGGACTCGAACGCCTCGACTTCATCAAGTGCGACATCGAGGGATACGAAACCGTGGTGATGCACGAAATGCGGCCGCTGCTCGAACGCTTCCGCCCCACGGTGCTGATCGAGAGCGGCGGCGAGAACCGCCCGCGCATCGCGGCGCTCTTCTCGGCCCTCGACTACGACGCCTTCACCCTTGACCGCGGCCGGGAGGTGCCCCTCGCGGCGCAATCGACCAAAGACATCATCTTCAGACCCCGAACGAAACGATCATGCGAATAGACATCCTCACCTCAGTACCCGAACTGCTCGTATCGCCCCTCAACGAGTCGATCCTCAAGCGCGCCCAGAGCAAAGGGCTGGTCGAAATCGCGGTGCACAACCTCCACGACTACGCCCACGACAAGCGCCGCACCACCGACGACTACCCCTTCGGCGGCGAGGCGGGCATGGTGATGAAGCCCGAACCGGTGTTCGAGCTGGTGGAGAAGCTGCAATCCGAACGCCGCTACGACGAGATCATCTACACCTCGCCCGACGGCGTGCGCTACGACCAGCACGAGGCCAACCGCCTCTCGACGCTCGAAAACATCATCATCCTCTGCGGACACTACAAGGGCATCGACCACCGCATCCGCGAGCACCTCGTAACGCGCGAAATCTCCATCGGCGACTACGTGCTCACGGGTGGCGAGCTGGCCGCATGCGTCATCGCCGACTCGGTGGTGCGGCTGGTGCCGGGCGCCATCGGCGACGAGGCTTCGGCCCTCACCGACTGCTTCCAGGACAACCTTCTGGCCCCCCCGGTCTACACCCGCCCGGCCGAGTTCCGCGGCTGGCGCGTGCCCGACGTGCTGCTCTCGGGCAACTTCGCCGAAATAGAGAAGTGGCAGGACGAGCAGGCCTGGGAGCGCACCCGCCGGCTCCGGCCCGACCTCCTGGGCGGGGAAGAGGCCGCGAAGTAGACGGCCGCGAACCCGCACCGACGGACGATCGCAACGACTCACGACAATAACCGCGAAAACACACGCACATGAACTATTACCTCATCGCCGGCGAACCCTCGGGCGACCTGCACGGCGCCAACCTCATGCGGGGTCTGCGCGCCGCCGATCCCGAAGCGCGCTTCCGCTTCTGGGGCGGCGACCGCATGGCTGCCGAGGGGGGCGCCGACAACCTGGCCAAGCACTACCGCGAAACCTCGTTTTTCGGCATCGTGCAGGTGCTGCGCAACCTGCGCACGATCCGCCGCCAGATGCGCGAATGCCGCGACGACGTGGCCCGCTTCGCGCCCGACGCGCTGATCCTGATCGACTACCCCGGATTCAACATGCAGATGGCCGAGTGGGCCCATGCGCAGGGAATCCGCGTGTTCTACTACATCGCACCCAAGGTGTGGGCATGGCGCGAGTACCGCGTGAAGGCCATGCGCCGCTGCATCGACCGGCTGTTCGTCATCTTCCCCTTCGAGCGGGGCTATTTCCGCGGCAAGGGCATCGAGCCGGTCTTCGAGGGCAACCCGCTGGTCGATGCCATCGCGGCGCGGTGCGCCGCCCTGCCGCCCGCGGAGGAGTTCCGCCGCCGCCACGGACTCGACGATCGGCCGATCGTGGCCCTGCTGGCCGGCAGCCGCCGGGGCGAGATCCGCGACAACCTGCCGCTCATGGCCGCCCTGTCGAAGCGCTTCCCCGACCGTCAGTTCGTCGTTGCGGGGGTGTCGTGGCTCGACCGCGCGCTCTACGAACGCTATGCCGCCGGCAGCGACATCCGCTACGTGTGCGACGAGACCTACGAGACGCTCCGCGCGGCCGAGGCCGCCGTGGTGACCTCCGGCACGGCGACACTCGAAACGGCCCTGCTGGGCATTCCCGAAGTGGTGGTCTACCGCACGCTGTGGTTCCAGGTCAAGTTGCAGCCCTACGTGCTGAAGGTGCCCTGGGTGTCGCTCGTGAACCTCAACCTCGGGCGCGAGTCGGTGGCCGAGATCATCCAGTCCGACCTCTCGACGGAGCGGGCCGAGCGCGAGCTGCGCGCCATCGTCGCGGGCGGCGAGAAACGCGAACGGATGCTCGCCGACTTCGAGGAGCTGCGCCGCATCGTCGGCGGCCCGGGGGCCAGCGAGCGCTTCGCCCGCAGAATGGCGGAGGAGCTCGCCTCGAAAACACGGAACGACGCATAAGATGGCCTGGCTGATTCTTCCGGCGGTGCTGACGGCCGTCCCGGTCGCACTGCTGCCGGTCGGTTCCTTCCGGGCCTCGTGGAAGTACGACGCCGAATTCCTCAAACGACCCAAGAAATGAAGATCATCTGCATAGGACGCAACTACGCGGCGCACGCCGCGGAACTCAACCGCACGACGGCGCTCGACGCCGAGGGCGCGGAGCCGCTGTGGTTTCTGAAGCCCGACACGGCGCTGCTGCGCAACAACGACCCTTTCTACATCCCCCGCTTCACGCAGGAGGTGCACTACGAGTGCGAACTGGTGGTGCGCATCGACCGCGTGGGCAAGTGCATCGACGAGCGCTTCGCCCGCCGCTACTACTCCGAGGTCGGGCTGGGCATCGACTTCACGGCCCGCGACCTCCAGCGCGCCGCCATCGCCGCCGGAGCGCCGTGGGAGTGCGCCAAGGCGTTCGACCACTCGGCGGCCCTCGCGCCGCAGTTCGTGCCGCTCGAACGGCTGGGCGGCGACGTGCAGCGCCTGCGCTTCGAGCTGGAGGTGAACGGCGAGGTCCGCCAGCGCGGATTCACGGGCGACATGCTCTTCGGCGTGGACCGGCTCATCGCCCGCGTGTCGCAGTTCATGACCCTGCGCATGGGCGACCTGCTCTTCACGGGCACCCCCGAGGGCGTAGGTCCCGTACATCCGGGCGACAACCTCCGGACGCGGCTCGAAGGCCAGACCCTCCTCGATTTCGACATACGCTGACCCGCGGCCTCCGCGCGCCCGGGCGACACCCGCCCCCGCGCGCCCGGCCCCGCACCCCAAACACGATCCGAACCCAAGACCGCATACCATGCTGCTCCACGAAATGCTCCGCGACCGCCGGCTGCTGCTGGCATCGCAATCGCCCCGCCGCCGCGAACTGCTCGCGGCCAGCGGCATCCCCTACGAACCCGCCCCGAAGTACCCCTGCGAGGAGGTTTACCCCGCCGGAACTCCCGCACGCGAGGTTCCCCTCTATCTCTCGCGCCTCAAGAGCGAGGCCTATCCCGCCGCACTCGGACCCCGCGACATCCTGCTCACGGCCGACACCGTGGTGGTGCTCGGCGACCGCGTGCTGGGCAAGCCCGCCGGGCGCGACGAAGCCCTCGCGATGCTCCGCAGCCTTTCGGGCGCACGCCACACGGTCGTCTCGGGCGTGACGCTCCGCAGCGCGGAGCGCACCGCGACCTTCGGCGCGACCACCGACGTGTGGTTCCGGCCCCTCACGGAGGAGGAGCTCGTCTACTACACCGACACCTTCCGCCCCTACGACAAAGCCGGGGCCTACGGCATTCAGGAGTGGATCGGCCATGCGGCCATCGAACGCATCGACGGCTCGTTCTACAACGTCATGGGGCTGCCCGTGCAGCGGCTCTACGTCGAGCTGACCCGCTTTCTGACATCCGGAAAATAATCCCTATCTTTGCCGTGCCGCGGTCGCGCGCGCCGGACGATCCGGACACGCCGCGCGTTCCGCGGCTGCGGCACCCCGCACGCCCGGCGCCGCATCGCGGACACGGACCGCACGGACCGCGGCATCCGCCCACCGGACCGGAAAACCGGGAACGAAAGGCCGGAAACGGACCGGCAGAAACCGAAAAACACGACCGAAACAACAAAAACACAACCCATGATGAAACGAACCCTGCTGACTCTGCTCTGCACCCTGCTCTGCGCATCGTCGTTCGCCGACGAAGGCATGTGGCTTCCCGGCCTCATCCGGGAGCGCATCGGCGACATGCGCTCGAAAGGCTTCCGCCTCACGGCCGAAGACGTCTACTCCGTGAACCGCGCCTCGATGAAGGACGCCGTGGTGTCGGTTGGCGGCTTCTGCACCGGAGAGATCGTCTCCGACCGCGGACTTCTGCTCACCAACCACCACTGCGGCTATCCGGCCATCCAGCGCCTCTCGTCCGTCGATCACGACTACCTCACGCACGGATTCTGGGCCCTCTCCGACGCCGAGGAGCTGCCCGCCGAGGGGCTCTTCGTGCGCATCCTCGTGCGCATGGAGGAGGTCACCGACCGGCTGGCCGCAGGCGAGACGGCCGCAGAGATCGCGGCCGCGGCCGAACGCGAGGGCACGGGATACCGCGCCGCGGTCGAGCCGATGTACTACGGCAACCAGCACTTCCTCTTCGTCTACGAGCAGTTCGACGACGTGCGCCTCGTGGGCGCGCCCCCCTCGTCGATCGGCAAGTTCGGCGGCGACACCGACAACTGGATCTGGCCCCGCCACACGGGCGACTTCTCCGTCTTCCGCATCTACGCCTCGCCCGACAACCGTCCGGCGGCCTACTCGCCCGAGAACGTGCCCTACCGTCCGCGCCGCCACTTCGCCGTTTCGGCCCGCGGCGCCGAGGAGGGCGCCTTCACCATGATCTACGGTTTCCCGGGCAACACCCAGCAGTACATCCTCTCCGACGCCGTGGAGTACGTGCAGCACCGCTCCGACCCCATGAAGATCGACCTGCGCACGCAGCGCCTCGACCTCATCGCCGCGGCGCAGGAGGCCGACCCCGCCGTGCGGATCAAGTATGCGGCCAAACACGCGCTCATCGCCAACCCGTGGAAGAAGTGGCAGGGCGAGGTGATCGGCCTCGAACGTCTCGGCACCGCCGACAGGAAGCGCGACTACGAACGCCGCTTCGCCGCATGGGCCGCCGACAAACCCGAATACGCCCACCTGCTCGACTCGATGCGCGCGGCCTACGCCGCGGCGGCCGAACCCTTCTTCATCGCCGAGCTCATCAACGAGACGGGCCGCACGATCGAACTGGCGCTGCTCGCCGAGCAGAACCTCCTGCGCCGCCGGGCCGCCGCGGCCGGCACACCCTGGTCCGAGGCGAAGCCCGAACTGGAGAAACAGTACCTCAAGCTCTACGACGACTACGACGCCGCCCTGGACCGCCGCCTGGCCAAATGCGTCCTCCACGGCCTCGCGCACTACTACCCGGGCGGCATGCCCCGCAAGATGCAGGACGAGATCGACCGCGCCGGCGGCACGATCGACGCCTACGTCGATGCGCTCTACGACCGCAGCCCCTCCGTCTCGCGCGAGACGGCCGAGGCGGCCGACACCGCGGCGCTCGCCGCCGATCCCGTGCTGCGGCTGCGGAAGCTCTTCTCCTTCGGTCCCGAAGGCATCGGCCGCGGCATGATGCTCCGACGCAACCTGAGCGACGTGCCCTCGATCGAGCGGTGGTACCGCCCCTACCTGAGGGCGCTGCGCGCCTTCGACTCCGGCCGCGCATTCTTCCCCGACGCCAACTCGACCCTGCGCGTGGCCTACGGATCGGTACGGGGCTACGACTATGCCGACGGCGAATACCACAAGCCGCTCACGACGCTCGACGGACTGATCGCCAAGGACAACCCCGCGATCTACGACTACGACATCCCGCAGTCGCTGCGCGACCTCCACGCCTCGGGCGACTACGGCCGCTGGAGCGCTCTGATCGACGGACGCCGCACGGTGCCCGTGTGCTTCTTGGCCGACAACCAGACCACGGGAGGCAATTCCGGGTCGCCCGTGCTGAACGCACGCGGCGAGCTGATCGGCATCAACTTCGACCGCACGTGGCGCTCGACGATGAGCGACATCGAGTTCGATCCCGAACTGTGCCGCAACATCGCCGTGGACATCCGCTATGTGCTGACGGTCATCGACCGCATCGGCGGCGCCGGACGCCTGATCGACGAAATGACGATCCGCTGAGGCCCGCGCCCGCCCGACAGGGCCCGCAGAAACGGATTTCCGGAGAATTCGATCCGGAAATCCGTTTTTTTTGCGATAAAATTTTGCAGAAACCGGAATTATAGTTACATTTGCACTCCCGAATACGAAAAACGGGAGGGAATGCCCAGGTGGTGAAATTGGTAGACACGCTACTTTGAGGGGGTAGTGAACATTAGTTCATGCAAGTTCGAGTCTTGTCCTGGGCACTAAAAAAGAAAATCGCAGCTGATTGCCAATCGGTTGCGATTTCTTATTTCTATTTTGCACCACATTTGCACCACTCGTCAGCGCCGAGAGTTCGTAGTCTATCGTCTATTCTTCGTCAGCTGCTAAATTCATACACTGCATTCATCGTAGGGTCAAACGTGAGGTACTCGCCATCTACACCCCATTCCCGAATAGTGTAGCTGCCCTTTGGCATATATCCGGCCTGCTGTCGTGCCTCGGCCTCGGTGGGGAACAACCCCAGCCGATAGCCGTCAAATGAAAGCTCGTATATTCGTGCGCTCATATCGTCCCCTCCTCTCTCAGCATTCGGGAATAAATAGATGATCCCATTTCCGATATAACGAACCGTTTGACCGTATCCATTACCGCCTGGAACTCGTCGAACTTCTCTTTTCGGTTGGGAACACCGGGGGAATAGGTATCCTCCAGTTCATGCCGCATTGCGTCCCGGAGGTCTTGAACCGCACCCATAATGACGAGCCAGTTGCGGGTGTTGCCGCTGATCTTGTTCACGGTGCGCATATACGCCTCCGAAGTGGTCATTTCCGATTGGGCCGTTTTGCCCGTTGCTGATTGTAAAGCCATTGTATTGTTGTTCTATTGGATAATTGTTTGCTTGTCTGTCTCTCCTCCACCCCGGCGGTCGGATTACCGCCGGGGGCATCGTGTCTCGGTGTGTTGCAACCTTGTTCGCAGAAGTTGAGAGAGCTGCTAATATGCGGTTACGAAATTCTCGACCTTGAACGAGCGCCAGCCGTCGGCCTCGACGTCGTAGTATCTGACCGTGCGCCCGTCATCGGGGCGGCCCGTGCCCTTGACCAGTACCGTTGTGTCTTTGAGTGTGCCGATTGCCTTGCGCAGCGTGCCGTCGGCCTTTTCGTAGGCGAACTTGACTACACCGGTCCGCATCTGCTTGGCCAGCCGGTAGAGCTGCCACGACTTCGAGAGAGCCACGGCGAACGCCTTGCCCGTAGTGCGGGCGATCTGCCACGCCCGGCGCATTACTTTCGATAGTTCTTCTCCTTTCATAGTATTCTGTTTTTACGTTGTTTTACTTGATTCTTGCACCGTCCTTGAGTGCCTGACCACCCCAGGCGAAAAAGCAGATAACAGCAATTAAAATAGCCATGGTCGTAAGTTGTTTTAATGGGCGGCGGTTGAGGCCGCCCCGATTTATATTTGTGTTAGTTCAGCATCTTCTTCAACCACTCGGTGGCCTCGGTGTCGTCGCCATCCTCGTTATAGACCGCTACGACCTTTGCCGTATCTCGCTCGATCCATGAACACGGAGCTGTCCAATAATCGCCGGCATCATGGCCGATCTCGGCCTCGTAGGCGATTACGGCGGTCAAGGTGTCGCCCTCGATCTCGAAAGTCTCGTTTTCGCCGTTCAGCTTCGTAATGTACTCGGCGGCCTCTTTGGCGATCTGCATCAGCTCGGTGTGCGTGGCGGTGGTCATAGTTGTAAACCTTTTGTTATCTTTTGATGATGCAAAGTAAACAATAATTATTCACCCTTGCAAATATTTTGATAACTTTTTCTAATCAAAACGCAATTATTTGCATACATTAAGTATAATTTATACCTTTGCGATATATAACAATAGGTTTACAATATGGATAATGATTTCAGAATCGCCGAAATCCTTAAAAGTAGAGGAATGACACAAACGGATTTAGCCGAAAAAATGGGCATTTCTCGGGTTGGGTTATCGAAAGCAATAAACGGCAACACTACTATCACAACGTTACGAAAGATTGCCGTCGCCTTGGGCGTGGATGTCGTAGAACTTTTCGCTAAAAAAGGCGATTTCGTGGCCTTTGTACGCCGTGACGGGGTCACGCATACCTTCGACACGGAAGATGCGTTAATAGACTATGCTGAGGAGCTGAAAGCCGACAAGGGGGCCCGGGGGTAGAGCATTCGTCCGGCGCAGGCTGGCGGGTGCGACCCTGAAAATTTTTTTCATCATTTTTGAGTGAGGTTATCAATATGGAAGAATTGAACAGACAATTAGCGGAAATCGACGCTTTGCGTGCCCGTCTCTGCTCGTTGCGTCCGCTGCCCGCCGAGGCATTGAAGAAGATCGAGGAGGCGTTTAACATAGAATACACCTACGAAAGCAACCGCATCGAGGGTAACACGCTGACACTACAAGAGACCGAACTGGTGGTAAACGAAGGGCTGACCATATCGGGGAAGTCGATGCGGGAGCACCTCGAAGCGATCAACCACGCCGAGGCGATCGATTACATTCGAGACTTTGCCAAAAGCGACATAGCGATTTCGGAGCATACGATAAAAGAGATTCACGCCCTCGTATTGCACGGCATAGACCGGGAGAATGCGGGACGTTATCGGACCGTCCCGGTAAGAATCAGCGGCAGCACCCACACGCCCCCGCAGCCCTATCTATTAGCCGAGCAAATGCAGGCCTTTATGTCGAGGTTTGCCGAAATGGAGGTACAGAAGGTACATCCCGTTTTGATTGCGGCTTATCTGCACGAGGTATTGGTCCGCATCCATCCGTTTATCGACGGCAACGGACGTACGGCCCGTCTGCTGATGAACCTGTACCTGCTTCGGAGCGGCTATATGCTCGTAAACCTCAAAGGATCGGATGATGTTCGCCGTCTGTATTATACTGCCTTGGAAGCATCGCATACCGATCCCGT
>Ga0209064_1000551_pt1 | contig 81626 bp, 70 predicted proteins | sample Inofromicrocosms_FD_187498 | JGI IMG/M metagenome (GOLD analysis project Ga0209064, IMG submission 187498) | Mouse cecum microbial communities from Vienna, Austria - Inoculum for glucosamine and mucus D2O microcosms (SPAdes) (version 2) | ecosystem: Host-associated > Mammals > Digestive system >...
CCTTGAGATACTTCTATGGCGAGAGCGCCAACGCCATCAAAATCCAGATATGGGTTACACTCATCGCAAATCTGCTGCTGTCAGTACTTCAAAGCAAACTCGAAAGACGTTGGAGCTTCTCAGGGCTTGCTACAATCGTCAGAATTGTGCTGATGTATTACCTGAATCTCGAAAAGTTCCTCAATCAGCCCGATGCAGACCTGAAAATCATGCTCGCCGAAGCATCGGAATCGCCACCCGAAGTTCCTGAAAACTGCTGAGGGGGCTTGTCAAATACAAAATGTAAGCCCAACTTCTGCCGTTCAGGAAGTTGGACTCGCCTTTTTATGGTTTAGCGGACAGTAATATAAAATTTTAGATCACAACTCGTAAAACTACAAAACAAAGCCAGGCTTCTTGAATTGCAGAAGCCTGGCTTTGCTTTGTCCTGAGGTCAGAAATGTGTAGGCTGCTTGTCCCGTTATAGGGGCACGGTCTGTCCGTTGAAGTACTGACCGGCAGAATTTGCTTCTTGGCATATGCGGTTTTTGATAAATCTAAAAAAGGTAGCAGGACTATAAGCCGGGTTATGTCGCCACGGGACTTCTACGCTTGGATCAGAAGATCCGGAAGGTTGCCGCGGCGCCCGTGTCATTTATCTAATCGGTGCCTCGCTTTGCTTCGGCACTCCAGCAGCCTACCCCCCGGCTATGGACGAGCAGCCCATTGTGACACTTCGCGATTGCGAAAATTGTTCTGTCACGCGCCGGTATACATGGCCTTGCAACCCATAAGACGTGCGGCATGCCATGTTGCCATGACACCCGGTGGGCTCTTACCCCACCTTTTCACCATTGCCTGCTTTCCAGACCCTTGCGGGACTGAATTGTTGGCAGGCTGTTATTTTCTGTCACGTTACTCTGCCGTCACCGACAGCTCACTGTTAGAGAGTATGGTGCTCTGTGTTGCCCGGACTTTCCTCTTGCCGCTCCGGAGCTCACCTCCATCGGCAAGCGACACAAGCGTCCTGCTACCACTGCAAAGTTACGAATAAATTTCAGGAAATCTTTGCCTGTGACGGTAATTTATAGTATTTTTACAGATAAAACCATATCGCCACCATGATTTTTGTTGAAGTTCTTCTGCCAGTTCCTATAAGCGGAACGTTCACCTACAGTGTGCCTGAGGCCTTGGCTGATTCCATCAGAATCGGTTATAGGGTAATTGTTCCGTTCGGAAGAAAGAAGTTTTACACTGGTATTATTGCCTCTCAGACACCGGTGGCTCCTCAGGGGTATGAGGTAAAAGACATCGCTTTGATCTTAGATGAATGGGCCGTGGTCAAACATCCGCAGCTTAAACTTTGGAACTGGATGGCAGACTATTATCTCTGTACTCCGGGAGAAGTGATGAGAGCAGCCATGCCGGCGGGATTGAAAATAGAGAGTGAGACTTTCGTGTCTGCCGATCCGGATTATGAAGAAAAGCCTGATGAGAGATTCTCGCAAAGGGAAATGGCTGTGATGAACTATATTCTGGGCTGTGAGAAGAAGCAGCCTCTTGATCTGATCGGCAAGAAGACCGGATTTGCAAACATAGGCCCGATAATAAATTCACTTCTTGAAAAGGGAGCGGTGCAGATTTCAGAAAATCTTGTAGAGCGTTATCGTTCTCGTAAGGAAACTTATGTAAGACTGACGGTTGATAAAGGTGATTCCGATGGTTTGCACAAGGCTTTTGATTCTGTCAGGTCTGGCAGCATGCAGGAAAAAGCCCTTCTGGCCCTGATTGAGATTTCGGCTTTCATGCGCCAGGATTCGGAACTTCAGGAGGTGACACGCACGGAACTGATGGAGCGGTCAGGAGTAACGACTACTGTGATCGCGGCGATGGCAAAGAAAGGTATTGTAGATATTTATAAAAAAGAGATCAGTCGGTTTTCATATTCAGGACTTGTCACAGGTGAGTTGCCTGTACTGAGTGAAGCTCAGGCCTCGGCTCTCGATAGTATTCATAAATCATGGTTTGAAAAGGATATCACCCTTCTCCGCGGAGTCACTTCAAGCGGAAAGACTGAAATCTATACTCATCTGATTGACTATGTTCTGCGGCAGGGGCGGCAGGCTCTATATCTTGTGCCTGAAATAGCGCTGACAACCCAGTTGACCCGTAGACTGCAGAGGGTGTTCGGCGACAAGGTGGTGATCTACCATTCGAAATTCTCGGATAATGACCGTGTCGATATCTGGAAAAAGCTACTCGCCTCTTCAGAACCATGCGTGGTTATTGGGGCCCGTTCTGCCGTGTTTCTGCCGTTTGCGTCATTGGGGCTTGTGATAGTTGATGAGGAGCATGAAAGCGCTTACAAGCAGCAGGACCCGGCTCCGAGATACAATGGACGCGATGCGGCTATCGTGCTGGCTTCAATGCATGGTGCAAAAACTCTTCTCGGAAGTGCCACTCCGGCAGTCGATACATATTACAAAGCTCTGACAGGCCGCTTCGGGCTGGTTGAACTCACAGAACGCTATGAAGGCCTCCGTCTTCCTCAGGTAGAGATCATCGACATGGCGGCAGCAAGAAAGAGGGGTGAGGTTGAAGGTGCTTTCTCTCTTTTGACAAGGAGGCTTGTTAACGAATCTCTTCAGAGGGGCGAACAGTCGATACTTTTTATCAACCGCAGAGGCTATGCTCCGATTGCCCGCTGCAAGCTCTGTGGCTATGTGCCGAAATGTGAGAATTGTGATGTTTCGCTGACATATCACAGGCATTCCGACAAGCTGATATGCCATTATTGCGGTACTCCCTACGGTGTGCCTGATGTCTGTCCGGCATGCAAGGAGCCTGGCATAGAAGTGCTCGGTTATGGAAGCGAACGTGTTGAAGAGGAAATTGACTCCTTGTTTCCGACTGCTGCGATCGCACGCATGGATCTTGACACGACGCGCAGCAAAGACGGATACGAAACTATAATCGACAATTTTTCGAAAGGGAAGTCCCAGATATTGGTCGGGACTCAGATGGTAACCAAAGGTCTGGATTTCGGACGAGTGAGCATGGTGGGTGTCATAAATGCCGACAGTATAGTAAACTTCCCGGACTTCCGGGCATCAGAGCGCGCGTTCAATATGATTGAGCAGGTAGCCGGACGAGCAGGTCGGAAAAGTGACAATGGAGTGGTGGCGGTTCAGACCTACAATCCTTCTCATCCTTTGTTTGATTTCCTTGTCCGCCATGATTACAAGGGTTACTATCAGCGTGAAATTCAAGAACGTCAGCGATATAATTATCCGCCTTTCGTGAGGATAATATATGTATATATAAAGCACAAGGATCCGGCGGCAGTATCGACTATCGCATTTGAATTTGCTTCGCGCCTGCGTGTGTTGCTTGGGAATAGGGTCAGTGGCCCTGACGAGCCATATGTAGCAAGGATCCAGACTTTATACATAAGGCGCATAATGCTTAAAATCGAAACTCAGGCCTCAATCTCAAAAGTAAAAAGTCTGCTGAATGATATAAGGATAGAGATGACCAACAGCCGTCAGCTTTCAGGGGCGGTGCTTTACTACGACGTTGATCCAATGTAATGCATAGCATAGCGGGACAGCCGCGAATGCTCCGATAGCATCGGCAAGTCCGTCGGCCCAGTCTCCGCTGCGGCCGAGCCCCATTGCATTCTGAATGAATTCCACTGCGATGCCGAACAGCGTCACCGCAAGGCTTGCGATCAAAGCCCGGCCAATGGAGAGGCGCTTGCCGGCTATATGGCGTTCGAATATAAAGGTAAGCGCCAGCCCTCCGAACATGCAGCAGTGGGCAAGCTTGTCAGCCCCTGGAAATAAAGGATGTTCCTCCTCCCCAAAAGGCTTGGGAAGGAGGGTGAGATACAGGATTATAACTGCCACAGCCAGCGTGAGCTGGTAGGGCGGTATGAATCGTAATGCTTTCATTTATAGGGTGTCCGTTAGCGGGCAGCCATAAGATTTGAGCTGACCATGTCACGGTATGCCATAAGCCCGTTGTCAGAAAGTTCGACGATGCTGCGTGTGCCGTCAGGAGCAGGCAGCGCCACATGGGTGTCATCGATGAATGTCATGAGTTCATAGCTTTCGCCGCCGGGAATAGCAACGCTCCAAGTCTGGTCATCCTTGTCAAAATCAAGACGGACTACGGATTTGTCATTTTCAGAGGTTATGGTATAGCCTTTTCCGTCACATTCTACTATGTAACGGCCGTCTTTACCGTCAATCACTTTCTTGCCTGATGCTACGGGGTTGTCACCGCTCCAGAATTCAATCGAGTTGAGCACAATGACATCGGCAAGGCATGAAACTTCATAGACGGGAATGATCCAGAATGCGAAGAACACGAGTTCATTCACAAATTTGTTGCCAACTTGTTGGTTCCATGACAAGAGCTTGTTTGTAAGAGCAAAACTGCCGATACATGAAGTCGAGAGAAGAGAGCCTGTAAGAACAAGCGCGATTGCAACAGGTAAATAGCGTTTTTTCATAAGGATAAAAACATTAGTTGAAAGTGATTATTAAATATTATCCGGATTCGGAGTGTGGTTTGGCAATCAGGCTTTGATCCGTGCTTTGTTGTAAAAGCGGTAGACTCGGTTGACGTAGTCAAATGTTTCACGTCCACGGGAATATCCGTATTTTACCACCGGATCTTTATAGTATCTTGGATTTGATTTCCAAAGGATTGCTTTGGCCACATTGTTGTCCCATTTCTGAGGGTTTAGTCCATATTTTTTTGCAAGATTTATGGCGTCATAGACATGCGCTATACCGGAATTATAGGCGGCGATAACGAACTTCTTCCGCTCGTTTTCGTCTAGGACTTTTGCAGCCAGTTGTTTGTCAAGATCTTTAAGAAGCTTAAGCGCGGTTTCAATCGCTACATCATTTTTCATCACGCTTTTTGCTGTCTGGCCATAACCTTTTGCCGTCTTAGGCATTATCTGCATCAAGCCTCTTGCTCCGGCCCACGATACAGCCGTAGAGTCAAATTTGCTTTCTACATATGCTTGGGAGGCGAGAAGTTTCCAGTCCCAGCCATAGTTTGCCGCATACTGCTTGAACAGATGGTCAAATGGTGTGACTCTGTTTCCGTTGAATGCGTAGCGGCCTCCGGGTTCGTTTTTGCTCATCTCAAAGTAACGTTTGAGCAGCATTGCCTGTTCTTCTCTTGGCTTGTCACTGTTAAGCCATGCGTTGATGCTGTCGCCAAGCCAAGCTCTGTCCGGAGCTACAGCCCATGCTGCTCGTTGTTCGAAACTGAGCGGGAGAGTGATGTCGAGATCGTTGTAGTATGTCTTGTTGATTCGGGCAATATCGCTGTCTACAATGGTAAGCGGAATGGAGCCTTCGCTGACCATTGCGATGAGATCTTCTGTGATCATCGTGTCACGGCTGACAGTGTGGATGTTTATTCCGCCTCCGAGTTCATCGTTTAGATTGCGGATTCGGGCTTCGTATTTTGAATCGGCTTCTACGTAAACATCTTTGCCTACAAGATCAGTGACATCATCGATGAGTTCTGCTTCACCCTTTTTGGGTTGTACAAGTACTTGGGTTGTCACAGTTTCCGGGCCGCAGGCAACTACATTGTCTTTATATTCAGCTGTTATAGGCACTTCATAGGCTATCAGATCGACCAGTCCGGAGTCAAGCATTTCAACCGCCCGTGAAAGAGTAGGGGCGATCTCTATTTTCAGGGCTATATCCTTGTCGACCGCCAAAGACGTCACAAGTTCATAGTCATAGCCCATTTCCTGTCCTTTGTAGATAAAATATGCTTCAGGACTGTATAGTGTCACAACCTTCAGCGTGTCAGGCAATAGGTGGTTTCCGGCTGCTGATGTAGTATTACCTGACACTCCGTTCCGGCCACAACTGTAAAGAGTGGCCAGGCAGAGTACCAATGTTATAGGAGCCAATATTTTCAAACCATTCTTCATAAGATATGCGTCGGGTTAATAGTTCTTTTCTCAGTTATTATATTTGCGCATAGTTCTCAATGAGAGATGGTGGTCAAGGGGACCTGGTCAGGTCAATATTCAAATACGCCGGCCGATGACTTGATTGTCAACTTGTTTGCAGGCGCATCCTCTACACGGCCAATTATACGTGATTCGATTCCGAATTCCTCGGCAATCGCCATTACCTTTTCAGCTGCTTCCGGACGGACATATATTTCCATGCGGTGGCCCATATTGAATACTTTATACATTTCGCTCCACGGAGTCCCACTCTCTTTCTGAATCAGATCAAACAGAGGAGGAACAGGGAACATGTTGTCTTTGATCACATGTTTGTTTTCCACGAAGTGGAGCACCTTGGTCTGTGCGCCTCCGGTGCAGTGGACCATGCCGTCGATTTCAGGCCGCATCTCGCTGAGGAGCTTTTTGATGACGGGAGCATATGTACGTGTGGGTGAAAGCACCAGCTCGCCTGCAGTCAGGGGAGTGCCATCGACAGGATCAGTAAGTTTCTTAGAGCCGGAATAAACAAGGTCTTCGGGCACGGCAGCATCGAAAGTTTCAGGATATTTTTCTGCAAGATATTTTGCAAAGACATCATGACGGGCCGATGTGAGTCCGTTGCTGCCCATTCCGCCATTGTAGCGACTTTCATATTTAGCCTGTCCGAAAGATGCAAGGCCAACTATAACATCGCCTCCTTTGATATTGGCGTTGTCAATCACATCGGCGCGTCGCATGCGGCAGGTAACGGTTGAATCTACAATAATGGTTCTCACAAGGTCTCCGACATCGGCAGTCTCGCCGCCGGTCGAATAAATGCCTACTCCCATCTCACGCAGCGTAGCGAGAAGTTCCTCTGTACCGTTGATAATGGCAGAAATGACTTCGCCGGGTATAAGATTCTTGTTTCGGCCGATAGTCGAGGATACAAGAATGTTATCGGTGGCGCCGACACAAAGAAGGTCATCGATATTCATTACAAGTGCATCCTGCGCGATGCCTTTCCATACAGACAGATCGCCGGTTTCACGCCAATAGGCATAGGCCAGTGACGATTTAGTGCCGGCTCCGTCGGCGTGCATTATGTTGCACCAGGCAGGGTCACCGCCTAAGATGTCAGGGATGATCTTACAAAATGCGTGAGGGAATATCCCTTTGTCGACATTCTTGATTGCGTTGTGCACATCCTCTTTTGAGGCAGATACACCGCGGAGATTATAGCGCTGGTCACTCATAATTTCTCGTAGATGATAATTTAACAAACGTGAGTTGGAACTTGTTTGACAAAAGTTTTTACAAAATTACAAAATTTTTATCTAAACAACGAGCCCTCGTTATCCTTTTTGTGTATTCTGCAACAAATATCATGGGCGGTGGCATGGCCTGAATGTTATGTTTCGGCATCATGACACTTCCGCAATCAAGTTTTGTGGTTTCAGACTGGAATCGAAAGCATGGGAATGTCTGAGTGAAACAGAAGTTTATGGGCAAGTGACGGGTTAAACAGCCTGGCAAATATATTTTTATGTGGGGTCGGAACGACTATGAGCTGGATCTTGTTCTGATTGTCAAGGACTTTGAATTCTTCAATCTCGTTTGACTGTGACAATTGGAGGGCTTTGAATGTATAGGCTGGATAATTTTTTACACAGTATTCTTTCAGATTGCCGAGAGCCTCCGCATCGCCTTTGGGCTTTTTCTTTGAGGGTATAGAAGCGAGGGTGACAGACAGCGATTGTTCCGGGAAAATCCGGTAGAGGGCATCAAGAGCGAGGATGTCTTGCTGACGGGAAGACGCAAAGTAAACCACTTCGCGGATATCGGCCACAGACTTGAACCTCGGAGATTCGGGCACAGTGAATATGCTTGAGCGGCATGAGTCCAGAACCTCAGCGGTAACACTTCCGAGCATATCTCTCGATTGCCTGTTGGCTCCGCGAGTTCCCATGACAATAAGCATTGGATGGTGTGTCGAGGCATAGTCTGTGATAACCTCTTCCGGCAAACCTTCCGAAACTTCCGATGAAAAAATGACCGGAGGAATCACTCCGTCTTTCATTTTATCACGCAACAAAGTTTCAAACTCTTTCATCTGCGAATTGCCGAGTTTGTTGAGCTCTTTTTCTTCCTGGATCTCCATGACTGCATCGGCAGAAGTGTCAAATGTCATTGCATCCGTCAATTGGAGCGATGCTGTGTTTGTCAGCATCGGATCTACGTAAGTGTGAAGAAGTTTGATTTTCGCTTTATGCGCTGATGCAATTCTGAATGCCATGAAACAGGCTTGTTTTGATGAATTGGAAAAGTCAATAGGTACAAGAATCTCGGCAGATCCATCGGCGCATTCTTTCAGTGCTGCCGGAGCGAAAATTTCTATGTTTTCAATCACTCTCAGAGCCAACGGCAGATCGCATTCTCTGATCCTGACTCTGATGCCGGAGGATACCACCGGGGTTGAAAGATTGACATTCTGTAATGTAACTTTCACTCCTTCGCATTCAAGAATATTCTTCAACTCATGTGCCTTTTCATAAGTGTGTATGGCGATTGTTATCAAACGGTCCTCCTGCATAGACGTTAATTTATTAAGATTTGATTATTCTATTGAAGTTAAGACTGAGCGGGCTGCTGCTTCCTTAAAAACAAATGGAAGAGCAAAAAGCCGTTGGCATAGCAGACTTTTTACCCTTCCAAAAATGTTATTATGCTATTTATAGATATACTTAATCTTCTTTATTCTGAGCCTGAATGATTTCAACAGCCATGTCATAGATAGTGGTGTCATCAAGAACTACTATGCCCCCATCAGGACCGGGTTCAATATGAACTCCACAATTCTTTCCGAACTCGTAATTTGTGCCGCCAAAGTAATTTCTTACAGTCTGGGGAGTGACATTGAGCTTGTCAGCGATCTGACGGATTGAACCATCAGGCAAACTGTCTTTGATGCGGCGAAGGTCGTTGAACGAGATAGTCTTAGTCATGATACTTATAGGTGTTTGGGGGTTAGTACTTTGTTTAATTAAATAGTGTTGTGGCTTGAAATGTTCCACGTCACTAAATTAAGTTTTAATTTCTAATCAAACAAATAAAAACGCTAAAAATTTCTATGTTTAATAACACCTTTTTTAACTAAACTTTTTCAATATAAATTAACTTAGTGTGTTTCAATAATTAAGAACCAGTCCGATAATGAAAATTAACGAACCGGTTCTTATGAGGTTTGGTTTTGAGATTTTACGTCTGGATATTATGACGTCACAGGTGGAGTCCGCTATATTTTTTTTACTGCAGCGGCGTTGATCCAAGCCCTGTGGGCATTGTCAACCTGAACATCATACCAAAGTGTGCTGATCGAGTCAGATGTCGAGCGGACAGAATCAAGGATCTGCACTCGCGTTCCTTCGTGGAGCAGCATTGCTTCCTGATCACGATCTTTTGGCTCACGGGGCGATGTGCTGAGAATTGTAGATGGTGCTGTCACTATGGCAACATCATCAGCCATAGCTATAGAGGCTGATCTGAAAGCCAGAAAAATGAAACAGAGACAGGCTATGAAAGCAACGATACCTCCGAAGAATCCGATTTTGCGGACTGCCACCTGGCTGGAGAATATATATGCGACTACTCCGGTAAGCGTGATGACGAAAAACGCGAATGCAAGCCATGACCATGTGTTGGATTTTGCCGAATTAGCAACGGAGTCCAGAGCATTTCCCATGAATGTACCGCGTTCTCCGGCCCGATCTGCAATCTTGGAGTTGACGAATTCCAGATTGTTGCGGGCATCGTCAAAGGTTGGGTCGAGGCGTAGTGCTCTTTCGTATGAGAGAATAGCTTTGCCCAGTTCCCCCATCCGGTAATAGCAGTTTCCAAGGTTGTAAAGAATTTCAGCTGATGTGCCTTCCTCTTTGATGACATGCTGATATGCGGCTGCGGCTTCCTGAAAATTGTCGGCTGTGTATGCTGAATCTGCCTGGTGCAGTATGTCAGAAGCCTTGATCGGAATAACCGAGCAAAGACAGATTGCAGTCAGCAGGAATATTAGTTTTCTCATCGTTTGCAGTTTTCGAGGTTATTGATGACATTGACTCCCTTTTCATAAACATTGTCCATCCGGCTTGAGCTGTCAGGAGTGTAACGGGCCATTTCACAGTCGTCAAGCACTTCAACAAGCCCGGCTGTGCTTTCTTCCGAATATCCTTTTGATGCAAGAGTCGATGAAATATTCTCACGGGAGAGCTGAGACACAGGCATTGAAAGCTTGTCAGACAGATAGCCCCAAAGAGCCCGAAGCATTTCCTCATAGAACTTTTCACTGTTTCCGGCTTTCATGAATGCTTCTGCGGCTTTGAGACGTCTCTTTGCAACTTTGCTTGCTTTGGCTGTCCGGCGGCCGGTGACGTCTGCGGAGAGTTTTGTCTGGCGCCGGTTGATAACGATAAGCGCCACGGTCAATACGAGCAGCCCGGCATATAGTTCCCAATACCAGCCTTTGGTAACGACCAATATGTGCGCCTGTTGTGGGCTCTTTTCTCCAAGGTGAATGTGACGGATGTCTGAGTTTTTATTCTCGACATCTTTCTGTTCTGCGGACACCGGAGTTGACAACCCTTTTGCTACTTTGATTGAATAGGCCGGAGTGGTGAGAGTCACATATTGTTTGGACTGTGGATTGAAATATACAAATTTGTCACTGCCGATGGAGAAGTCTCCCACACTTTGGGGCACGAATGTATATTCGACAGTCATAGATCCAGAGACTTCATTTCCGTGGACTTCGGTCTGGATGTCGCTCTTAGGAGTATACTGCTCGAATTCAGTCGGGAAATCAATTTCAGGCTCTTTGACGTATTTGATATTGCCTGTTCCCTTGATTGTATAGATCAGAGTTGCCGGGTCATTGGTGCGGAATGTGTTGCCGACCATACGGCTGTCAATGCTGAATGAGCCTACAGCTCCGGTAAATCCATCGGGTTGAGGCTGGGGGAGGGGCAGGATGTTGAGAGAGCCGGTGTTAGAACTAACTTTGATTCTTGCTTCGCGTGGCTGGCGCACCTGGAACATACCCATGTTGACATTGTCATACTGGACCACTGAAATGTCATAATTGCCGGAGTTGATGGTAAGTTTGCCACTTTTCTGCGGGAAAATTATGCAGCGTTTGAGCACGGCTGTCATATAGTTCTGCCCATTGTATGTCTCCATCTCATTGAGTGAAGGCTGAACATCAAGTTCCTGAATCAGACAGCCGTCAAACGAAGGCTGTTTCGTCGGCATGAATGATGAAATGCTGTATTTGGTATAGAACTTGATGGTACATCCGATAGCTTCCTGTTCATACGCGGATGACTTGGACAAAATGATGCGTACAAACACGTCATCACTGTTGACCCGGCGACCGGCGGTCTGAGTGTCGACATCATCGACATCGACCGGGCGCTGTGAAGCGGGTTTGTCACGGTCGGCGCTCTCATGAATTGTAAAAGATACGGCTTTGGTTGAGTAGCGCTTGCCGTCAGCCATGACGGATGCGGCAGGGATAGTATATTGTCCTGCCTTGCCGGCTTTATAGTAATAAGTATATTCAACCGATGATGATGAAACGGCTTTACCGTTGGTCACCTGATAGCTTTGCCGCTGAGAGACCGAAGGACCGTAGAGAAGCGTACAGCCATTGATCTGAGAGACACTCAGGTCTGAACCGTCGGCGTTGCTTAATCTGAAAGTGATCGGGAAGCGGTCTCCTTCATAGACGCGGGTGGGCGGCTGAACTGAAAAACTGACCTGTGCGAACACATTCTGGCAGATCAGCAGAGTCCCTAATAATATAAATAGTGAAAAACGTTTCATTCCTTAAATTCTCAAAATTATAAGAGGTCGTTTAATGAGGGATTACCAAGGATTGGTAACGGGTCTGCGTGAAGGAGCGCCGTTCTTTTTCTTCTCTGCATTGATGCGGGCGCGAGTGGCGTTCTCTTCATTTTCCATAGCTTTCAGAATCTTTTCTGCATTTTGCTGACTTATGCCGCCTTGCTGTTGTTGCTGTTGTTGCTGTTGTTGCTGCTGCTGATCCTGATTTTGCTGTTGCTGTTTATCCTGATCTTTGTTCTGGTCTTTATTTTGATCCTGATTCTTGTTTTGATCCTGATTTTGTTTCTGATCTTTGTCTTGATCTTTCTTCTCCTGATCTTTGTTCTGGTCTTTGTTCTGATCTTGGTTGTTTTGCTGATCCTGAAGGCGCTTCTGGGCTATACGCAGGTTTTCTCTAGCCTGATCATTGTCAGGATTCTTGCGCAGGGCATTTTTATAGAGATCAATGCTTTTTGCATAATCCTGAGCGTTGAAGGCAATATTTCCGAGATTATAAAACGCTTTTTCTGCAATTGATATATTCTCGGCATCACGAGTCAGATTCTGAAGAATTGTAGTGGCTTCTTTCTGGGTCTCGCCTGATGCCGACCCTTGTCGCAGTAGAGAGGCTGCCAGGTTGAATTGTGCGATTTCGTTCATCGCATTTTCCTGCAGCGCTTTCCGATATGCGACTTCTGCTTCGGCATAACGCTCTTCGTGATAAAGTTTGTTGCCCTCCACAATATAATTGCGCTCATGCCTTGTCGACCCTGATTGTGCAAATGCAGATGTCAGAACCGATATAAAGAATACGAAAATTATAAGTCGTTTCATTTGTTTCCTCCTTCCTCTTTTGTGAAGAAACGATATTTTTTGAGCCATGATATTTTGCGTGTGACAGTAATAGAGTCAATAAGAAGCAATATCAAAGCTATAAAGGCTACAATCGGGAATTGTTCGCTTTGCGGGGAGAAAGATTTGCGTTCGAACTCACCTTGGGTTAACTCGTCCATTTTTGAATCAATGGCGTTGATAGCGGAATTAGAGGCTCCGTTTACATAAATGCCCTTACCGGCTGATGCAATCTGTGAAGCTGTAGCTTCGTCATGCCGGGTGACAACTTCTTCTCCGGTCATGGGATTGATCATATAGTGACCGTTGCCGAGGGGTATTCGGGCTCCTTTTGCAGTGCCGAGTCCGATTACATCCACCTGAATTCCGGCATCAGCAGCCCGCTTGGCCGCATCCACCGCATTGTCTTCAAAATTTTCTCCGTCGGTGATGACTATTATGGCTTTTCCCATGTCATCGGTTGGGGTGAATGAGTTCATTGCCATCTCAAGCGCGGCTCCGATAGCTGTTCCCTGAGTAGGGACCATGTCTGTGGTGATACCGTTGAGAAACATTTTGGCTGAAATATAGTCAGACGTGATCGGGAGCTGGGTATAGGCATCGCCTGCAAACACTATCAGACCGACTTTGTCATTGGTCATCTTGTCAATCAACTTTTCAAGTATGTGCTTAGCCCTTTGCAGACGGCTTATGCCATGATCGTCATCGGTGGTGGAGGCTAGCATTGAATTTGAAACGTCAAGACATACCATAACTTCTATACCACGTGACAATGTAGTCTCTGAAGCGTCAGCATCACGGCCTCCGGTTGCGCGCGGGCGGGAAATCATAATGACCAGTACGGTGATAATGAGAAGTGCAAGGCTCATTTTGATCCAAGGCATATATTTTGAGACCTCAGGCATCAGGTGGGCGATAACTTCAGGTTTGCCATAGCGGTTCATTTTGCGCCGGCGACTCAGGCGGCTCCATATGAAAAGGCCTGCCACTAATGGGAGCAGCAGAAGAAGATATAGCAGGTGTGGATAAGCGAACGAAATCATATTTTCAAATATATATTTCTTATGGAATTGTCCGGAACAAGGTGTATCTTAGCAACACCGCAAGACCAAACAGGCTTAAAGCTGCGATTGCCCAAGGCAGATAATCGTCTTCAGTACTTGTGAAGTTCCTTAAATCCATTTTAGTTTTTTCCAGCTGATCAATTTCGGCGAATATCTCTTTGAGGACGTTGTTGCCCGTCGCACGAAAATATTTTCCTCCGGTTGTTTCAGCGATGCTCCTCAAAGTCGCTTCATCAATAACTACCGGAAGGTTGACATATTCGATACGCCCGAACATGTTTTCCTGAGGGTAGGGGGCAGTGCCATTTGTGCCGATACCTATAGTGTAGACTTTTATCCCAAGCTGTTTCGCAATCTCGGCGGCTGTGAGCGGAGCGACATTACCGGTATTGTTCGAACCGTCAGTCAGCAGGATTATGCTTTTGGATTTGGCTTTCCCTTCTTTTATTCGGTTGATTGATGTGGCGAGACCGTCACCTATCGCAGTCCCGTCTTGCAGCATACCCATTTTTATGTCTCCGATGTAATTGGCAATCATGGATCTGTCTGTTGTCATCGGAATTGCGGTGAAACTTTCAGCTGCAAAAATAACGACCCCTATGTTGTCTCCTTCGCGCCCAGCCACAAATTTTGACGCAACTTCCTTCGCTGCTTCAAAGCGATCAGGTTTGAAATCTCTGGCGAGCATACTGGTTGATATATCCATTGAGATCACGATGTCGGTGCCTTCTACACTTGATGTATTCCATGAGTCGCGTGTCTGAGGGCGGGAAAGGACCACTATGACACAACCTATGGCACCAAGTTGCAATAAGAACAATATATGGCGCATGGCTGCGAGTCTGGACCGGCCTACACGATCAAATGCCGATACGGTCGAAACCTCCATTGAGGCATGGAGACCACGCTGTTTGAATACATACCAGACAATGAGAGGTATGAAAATTAGAAACAGCCATAGATATTCTGGATGTGCCAATAACATTGTATTATCTATTTTTTAGTAGATTCTTCTTTTGAGGGCTCCTGCTGGTCATCAGTTTCAGCTACAGCAGGACGAGGTTTTGTATCTTCGACAAACTGCATTGCAGAATTGAACGCTTTGACATTGTCATCCGGCAGCGGGCGTACTTTGGCGAACTTAACAAAGTCTGCCGTCTCAAGCACTCGTTCCATGTTTTCTTTTGACAGGCGTGTCTCTTCATTGGCGTTCAGCATACGTCTGATCTGTGTTGAGGTCATTTCCATTGCATTTATGCCGAAACGGCCATTGAGATAGATGCGGAGAATGTCTGTGAGACGGGTGTAGTATTCCTTTTCCTTGCCTTGCTCGCAGAGTTTTTCAGCCCGCAGACGCGAAAGTTCGCCGATGGCTTTTTCATATGGGGGTATCGGTTTGGGTGCAGGTGCGGCAAAGGGATTCTTCTTTTTCTTCATCATATAGAACGCGAATCCTCCAAGTGCAAGGACTACGATTAATGCCAGGATCCACAATCCATAATCGACAATGAAGTCAGGGAGGTAATCAATGAAACTGCGGTCCACGTCTGCTACATCAGCATAGTCATGGATAGTCTCCAGCGAGTCAACTACAACCGGATATACTTTCAGTACAAGACGGTTTGAAGCGATCGTTTCGCCTTTTTCAACGTATAAAATCGGATTCAGCCGATAGACACCTGAATCAAATGACTGGAGCACCAGATCCTGCTTGATTTCTCTGCGCCCGCTTCCGAGCTCCGTTGTGTCGGCTGTGAGATATTTCAGAATCTCTACTTTGTCACAGACGGAATCTCTCGGAATGACGAGGTGCCCGTCAGAATTTTCATCGGTGACAAGCTCGATATGCAGAGGGGTTGTGCGCCCCATAAGAAGGAATGCAGAATCGAGACTGACTTTCAGGCTGGAAATTCCGGCGAACGCTGATGCGGCGAGCAAAAAAGCAACTGTCAGCATCAGGTAACGGATATGTCGGACTAAATTCATGTTTGGCAATCAATTAAAGGGTCTTGGGCGGGCTGTGGTTTTATCAGCGTACACCCCGGTTTTTGAATAGGGCCATCAATGAATGGGCGAAATCCTCATCAGTGGCTATCGAGGCGTGATCAACGCGGCATTTGCTGAATGTTTCACTCATGGACTGCTGTCGTTCATACCACCATTTGCTAAAGGCCTGCCGAGTCCGTCTGGATGACGTGTTTATCCAGCGTGAGGTGCCGGTCTCAAGATCGGTCATCCGCATGAGCCCTACATCCGGCAGACTTGTGTCGCGTTTGTCATATACCTGAATGGCAATGACATCATGGCGGTTGCATGCTATCTGTAATTGTCGTGTAAAGTCATGAGTATCTATGAAGTCAGAGATCAGGAAAGTGGTACATCGCTTTTTCAGAGCATCTGTGAAATAACGTAATGCAACGCTGATGTCTGTTCCTTGATTCTCCGGAGTGAAATCCAGCAATTCGCGGATTATCAGAAGTATGTGTTTTTTGCCCTTTTTCGGAGGGATGAATTTCTCAATTTTGTCTGAAAAGAATATGACTCCGATTTTGTCATTGTTGGTGATGGCAGAATAGGCGAGGGTAGCGGCTATTTCAGCTATCATCTCTCTCTTTTCTTCTCCGACAGCGCCGAACAGACGGCTGCGCGACACGTCGACAAGAAGCATCACGGTCAGTTCTCGTTCTTCCTCATAGACCTTGACATAAGGATGATTATGACGGGCGGTCACATTCCAGTCTATATCTCTGACATCATCGCCATACTGGTATTCCCTCACTTCAGAAAAGGTCATACCTCTCCCTTTAAAAGCCGTGTGGTATTCTCCGGCGAAGATGTTCTGGGAGAGGCCGCGGGTTTTTATGTCGATTTTTCTGACTTTCCTGAGTAGTTCGTTTGCTTCCATTTAGAAAACATTAGAAGGGGGATTTTACAGACGTGTCATCAGGGTACTTCGACCTTGTCAAGGATCTCGGAGATTACCTGATCGGTGGTGATGTTGTTTGCTTCAGCTTCATATGTGAGGCCGATGCGGTGACGCAAAACATCGTGGCATACGGCGCGGACATCCTCCGGAATCACATAACCGCGGCCACGGAGGAACGCATATGCTCTCGCTGCCTTGGCCAGACCGATTGATGCTCGCGGAGAAGCTCCGAAACTGATCATTCCGGCAAGATCTTTGAGGTCATAATCGCCTGGGTTACGGGTTGCGAATACGATATCTACGATGTAACGTTCTATCTTTTCGTCAAGATATATCTTTTCTACGATCTTCTGAACCTCCAGGATTTCTTCCGGACGGAGAAGAGGACGGACTTCAGTCTTTACACCGGAAATGTTCTGCCGGATGATAAGCTTTTCCTCTTCTTTGGTCGGGTAGCCGATAATGACTTTGAGAAGGAAACGGTCAACCTGAGCTTCAGGGAGCGGGTAGGTTCCTTCTTGCTCGATAGGGTTCTGGGTGGCCATCACCAGGAACGGTTCGTCAAGTTTGAAAGTTCGTTCGCCGATGGTCACCTGACGTTCCTGCATGGCTTCGAGCAGAGCGCTCTGTACTTTCGCCGGGGCGCGGTTGATTTCGTCAGCCAGAACGAAATTGGCGAAAATCGGGCCTCGCTTGATCTGGAACTGCTCTTTCTGCACACTGTAGATCATTGTTCCGATCACATCGGCAGGGAGAAGGTCGGGAGTAAACTGGATACGGCTGTATTTGGCATCGATAATCTGAGCAAGAGTCTTGATGGCAAGGGTCTTTGCAAGACCGGGGACGCCTTCAAGAAGAACGTGTCCGTTAGATAGAAGTGCGATCAGAAGTGAGTCAACGAGATGCTTTTGCCCCACGATGGTCTGATCCATCCCACGTGTAACAAGGTTGATGAAATCCTTCTTGCCGGCAACAAGATCATTAAGTTCTCGAATATTAACCGATTCGCTCATAGTCTGAGTAGTGAGGGTTCTAAATTAGATATATAAGATGTTTTAGTCCGCTATAATAGATAAACGGTCTACAAAATTATAAATAACAACAATTATTAGGCGCGAAAAGTGTGTTAATTTTATATATTTTTCCTTTAACAATGACAACATCGCCGATATTGGAGTCGGCGATGTTGTCATAAGGTTTATTTTAGCGATATTGGCTTAACGGGGATATCTGGCGAGGATTTCGCCGGCTTTCTGACGTGCTTTCTTCAGGCTTTCGGCATTGCCAGGAACAATTCCGTATTTTTCAGCATCCGGGATATCAAGAACCACTCCCGGCTGCATGTTGTTGGGGTTTCCGATTTTAGATTTGTTTTCTTCGTAGATGTAGACCCAATAATCTTTGCTTCCGAAGAATTTTTTTGCCATATCATGGATCAGGTAGCCTCTTTTGACGGTGTCTTTCCGAACTTTCGGACTTGAATTTTCTGCGACAGCAGGTTGCACAGGAGTCGGGTCTGCTTCAGGCTGAACAACCTCAGCGTCCGAAGTTACAGAATCTGATGGCATGGCAATTTCACTTGCAGTTTCTTCTGCCTGCACAGGTGTTGATGCCTCAGTCATTATGGCTTCAGCTTGCGGACGGTTGTTGGGGAACAGATGGTCAATTGCAAGGTAAACTCCGCATGCTCCTATCGCAAGACCAATGATCAGGCCGATGATCAGTCCCCACCAGAAATTGCCTTCCGATTGCTGTCCTTTGGCCGGACTGACGTATTCTTCCGGATCTTCCTCAAGGGGCGTGATTTTCGGGGCTATGGGTCTTACCGGCTGCCGTTCCGCAAGATTGCTGTTTGCGATTTTGGCCGAAGGTTCTGTTATAATTACCTCAGTCTCGGTCGATGTTGTGGCGACGGGCAGCTGAACGGCTTCTTCCGGCTGAGTCGGCTTTTCGACTGCTGGAAGGGCTGCCGGTTCGGGGTCGATTTCAATTTTAGACTCAGGTGATTCCGGATGCTCTTCCAGATGTATAGCCTCTGTGGGTGCTTCGGCTGTGGGCTCGATTGCTGCTGCGATATTTTCACAGACAATTGCCTCCTCCTTGGTCGCAGGCCCAGGATTTTCTGCCTCCGGCAATGATGCCTCTGTTTGATCTTTCTCGATGGAGAGCATTGATTCGGTGACCTCGTCATTCAGCGTAACAGGCTCAAACATTGCGAATGGGGCATTGAGCGTTTCAGCGAGATCTTTGTCAGGAGTGAACCTGATATCTTTTTCTCCATTCTCTTCTTCATAAAGCGCGAATTCGCCGAGGCCTTTGATTTTGACTGTTTCTCCTTTGATCAGTTCCTCGGAAAGTATATCAAAGAAATTTTTAGCAAAAATCTCGGCACTGTCTTCGCTTATGCCGGTTGCAGATGCAATACGTGCGGACAGCTGATGGAACGGTATTTTCTGATTCATTGTTTAGTCATTTTTTTTCGCAATACAATGCTGGGGGCAAATTCCATTCTGATGGCTGGCGGAACCAATGTGCGTTTGCCGTTTACTTCGTCATAAACAATCGCCTCATCTGATTTTACAGATTTGAATGTTCCGAATCCGGGGATGGCGATTGAGTCAAGATCGGCTCCGCATTCTTTGAATACTTTGCACAGACCTTCAACGAGTGTGGCCACTTCTGTGTTTTCCCGGTTTAGTCTCTTGCCGAGTCGTGAAATAAATTGTTTGTTATCCACGTGTCAATCAAATAAAATGTCGCGAATTGCATATCGCGGACGTTGTTTAACTTCTATAAATATTTTTCCTATATATTCTCCGATCAAACCGATGGACATTAGAATCAGGCTCCCAAGGAACCATATAGATAGTAATATCGAAGCCCATCCGGCCTCAAGTTTGTCAGAATAGAGAATGGAGAAACCAACATAGATTCCGACCAGCAGGTCAATAGCCAGCAGGATCAGACCTGTGAAGAAAACCCATCTCATAGGGCGAGCTGAAAAAGAGGTGATTCCGTCAATCGAAAACGAAAGCATTCTGACAAGCGGATATTTTGATTCGCCTGCGGCTCTTTGTTTACGGGCATAGGAGACGGTGTCGCTTTCAAGCCCTAACTGTGGAACAATCCCTCGGAGAAACAGATTTGATTCGCCATATTCGCTCAACAGTTCAAGAGCTCTTTGGCTCATAAGCCTGAAATCTGCATGGTCGTAGATGGTTTCAATGCCCATTTTCCTTTGCAAAGAGTAGAAAGCATGGGCGGTGGTTCGTTTAAACCAAGAGTCAGACGTTCTGTCATCCCTGACTCCGAACACTATTTCTTTGCCTGAAATAAAGCGCCGGACCATCTCGATTATGGCGTCAGTGTCATCCTGAAGATCGGCATCGATGGAAATAGCTGCGTCACAATGGTCTTTTGCGGTCATAAGCCCTGCCAAAAGCGCATACTGATGTCCTCGGTTGTGCGCAAGGGATATTCCTTTGACGCGTCGGTCTCTAAGGTGCAGATCGGAGATGATTTTCCATGTCGCATCCTGGCTCCCGTCATCGCAGCAGAGTATGTAACTGTCTGGAGAAGCTAATGATTGCTGCGCCATGCGGGCTAATATAGCCAGCAGTTTGGGAATAGAAAAAGGTAATACCGCTTCTTCGTTGAAGCAGGGTACAACAATTGCTATGACTGGCGGGGATGGCATATGAATTTTCTGGCAGCTTCGTTAAATGAGATTAAGGAGAGAAGGAGAAGAGTAATGAAACCGTGGATTGTTGCCGAAATTAATAGTTGCGGGCAAAGAGTACTCTACGAGCCGAAGGCTTGCCGGTTACCATACAGACGCCCGGTGTTTGATCACCATCCAAAGGAATGCAACGGATAGTGGCTTTTGTTTCCTCTTTGATGCGTTCTTCGGTTTCGGTGGTGCCGTCCCAGTGAGCCAGGATGAATCCTCCCTTTTCAATCTCTTCTTTGAATTCCTCATAAGAGTCGACTGTCCGGGTCATGGATTCTCTGTGGTTTATTGCTTTCTGATAGATGTTTGCCTGAATTTCTTCAAGTAGACCTTTAATATAATCCGCGATTCCTTCCAGCGGGGCAACATGTTTCTCAAGCGTGTCACGGCGCATGACTTCGACTGTGCCGTTTTCGATGTCGCGCGCTCCGATGGCAAGACGCACAGGCACTCCCTTAAGCTCATAATCTGCAAACTTGAAGCCCGGACGCTTGTTTTCAGAGTCATCGTATTTTACGCTGATGCCCATCGCGCGTAGTTCGTTGACTATCGGGTCTACTTTGGCTGAAATTTCAGCGAGCTGATCACTGTTCTTGTAGATAGGTACGATGACCACCTGGATCGGAGCGAGGTGGGGAGGGAGCACAAGCCCGTTGTCATCTGAATGCGTCATGATGAGAGCGCCCATAAGACGGGTTGATACGCCCCAGGAGTTTGCCCATACATATTCAGGCTTGTTGTCTTTGTTGACGAATGTAACGTCAAAGGCCTTAGCGAAATTCTGTCCGAGGTTATGGCTTGTACCGGCCTGAAGGGCTTTTCCATCCTGCATCATGGCCTCAATTGTGTAGGTGTTGAGCGCTCCGGCAAAACGTTCGTTTGCGGTTTTTACACCGATTATGACAGGCATAGCCATATAATCACGCGCAAATTTGGCGTAGATGTTGATCATCTGGACGGTGCGATTTTCCGATTCCTCGGCTGTCGCATGTGCGCAGTGGCCTTCCTGCCAAAGGAATTCGGCAGTACGCAGGAACATACGGGTGCGCATTTCCCAGCGCATCACATTCGCCCACTGGTTGCACAGCACGGGGAGATCGCGATAGCTGTGGATCCAGTTCTTATATGTGCCCCAGATAATAGTTTCAGAAGTAGGGCGCACAATCAGTTCTTCCTCAAGGCGTGCATCAGGGTCTACTACAACACCATTGCCGTTGGGGTCGTTCTTGAGGCGGTAGTGTGTGACAACCGCACATTCTTTGGCAAACCCTTCGACATGCTCGGCTTCGCGGCAGAGGAACGATTTTGGAATGAGAAGCGGGAAGTAGGCGTTCTGTACACCTGTTTCCTTGAACATACGGTCAAGTTCGTGTTGCATTTTTTCCCAAATTGCATAACCGTAGGGCTTGATAACCATACAGCCTCTAACCGCCGACTGCTCTGCGAGATCGGCTTTGACCACGAGCTCATTGTACCACTGCGAGTAGTTTTCGCTGCGTTTGGTCAGATCCTTAAGTTCTTTTGCCATTTTTAATATGTTTCTGTGATAATATATTGCAATTATAATAGTCTGAAAGAGGTGATGACTGTTGCTGCTATTTCAAAAGCTGTCCCTTGCGGGCCAGTGTGATCATTTTCGGCCCTGGGATCATGAAAATCTCTACACGCCGGTTTTCGCGCCGTCCGTCGCGAGTGTCATTTGCCGCAACCGGATCAGTGTCGCCCATTTCGTAAGGGATCACTATCAGATCTTCATTGATGTTGTCAAGCATCCAGTCGTAGATTGAATTGTTGCGCTCATGGGAAAGACGCATATTATACGGAGCCGATCCGGTGTTGTCGGTATGGACGGAATAAACCATTTTCATCATGAACGGATCGGAAAATAATTTCAGTATTGGAGTGAGCTGCGAGGGTGCTGACGGAGATAGAAGAGTGTCGTTCGGGAGAAAAATATCATCAGAAAGGACTGTGACCACAACAACCTCATCGTTTCGGGTCATATCAACGATGTAGTTTTTTTTCGCCAGATCCTGGGCGAGTCTGGTCATGTATGTCTTGATTGCCGCATGCTCGTTTTTCCCAACGGCAGGGGTCAGGATATTCTCATCCAAACTCATATCCATAAAGCGTGTCTCATCATAATCCTTATATGGATCAGTGCTGTTGTTCTTTGCCGAGATCCAACCAGGCATTAAGGCGGCTAAAGCCGATAGAATTATTGACAGATATTTTTTCATATTGGTGAGAATATTTGTTATTGGATGCTTTTAGTCTTCGAAGCAATCCAGTGATTGCTCATAGCGTAGTTCTGCCATGACGAGCGCCTCAACGTCATCGGGGTTTATCGGAGAGTCGGGGTCCTTAGACAGCATTTTTCTGACATGCTTGATCAGTGCGTTAGTATTGACATCTTCGTCATCCGCTTCGGTGTCGATGTCGAGAAGCCCGTTATCTTCATACCAATCCCAGATTATGTCGATAATGTTGAGGATCTCATCATCGACATAGAGTTTCGAAGACTCAGGAGAAAGAGCCCCTCGCATTACTTTTATGGCTTGCTTTTCATCGAATTCTTTCATATTGGAATCAGTCGTTTAGTGTCAGTATTTCTGAAGGTATATCTGTGTTGACGGTCTCGTTTTCCAGATCGATGGAGAGAATGAACTCATCGGCCACCGGAATCATCAGCTCTTTGCCGTCAGGCATTTTTACGATAAAGAGAATGTTCTGGGTGGAATCGTTGATATCAGAAATCTCTCCGATAACTCCGTGGGTCATGTCATTGACTTTAAAGCCGATCAGATCAGATGCATAAAAGCCGTCTTCGTCATTGTCATCATCCGGGAGATCGGAGCGAAGTATAAACAGTGGCCGGTTGGCAAGGCTTTGGGCTTTCTCTTCTGAATCTATGCCGTCAATAGTAATCAGAGAAGTATCGGCGGTTTTGGGTCTAACCGTCTGCAGGAAGAATGGAACGAATATCCCGTCAATAGGAACGATGACACATTTGACATCGTTCAGGTCAATGTCGGTGTTAATCGAGACGGAAATTTCGCCTTTTATGCCATGAGGCTTGTTAAAGCGACCTACCTCTGCTATTTCTGATAGTCTGATCACTTGGAGTGGCTTTATGGGTTATATGATGTTTTTTAGAAGAAATTGCTGTGTCTGCTTATCGCTTCTTTTTCTTTTTCCCGCTTGGCGGAGCCACGATTTTGAACTCGTGAAGAACTGTCGTCTCCGGAGAAAGCTGAATCTGACCATGTGAATACTCTGCCAGATCCTTGAAAATCTTTATGTCATCCACGCCATCTGAATTTGCAGCAAGTAGCAGCTTTTTCATGTGGTTGGCAATAAGCAGTACAAGCTCGCTTCGCTCTTCTCCGGGTTCCATGCTGACAGCTTTTGCGATCAATCGTTCCACATCCTTGCCATAGTGACGATAGCGGATATGTTCGGATGTATATGGAATCTTTTGGGGCACTGTATTCAGATTCTCGGCTTTGACAACTTCTGTAGGATAGTCAATATCAAGTCTGAAGTCGCTCATGATGGCGAGATGATCCCACAATTTCTGCTGATAGTTTTCTTCTTCACGCAGTTTGGGGAACAGTTTGCTCATGCAGTTGATTATGGAATGTGCGCAACGAGTGCGTTCATCCCGGTCTTCAATAGTCAGACAATGTTCCACCATCTGATGAATGTTGCGCCCGTACTCAGGCAATTTCAGATGCTTTAATTGTGTATTGTAAGTCAGCATTATATTGGGGTGGTTATGGGCCGTTTTTGGCACCTTTTAATTGAATAACATAAGGATATTCTCTTTCAGCGCCTGTTTGCTGATCAGGGAAATATCCTTATGTGATTAACGTTGGTCCGGTATTACATGTTCATGCCGCCATCTACCTGGATCACCTGACCAGATACATAGCTTGACATGTCAGAAGCAAGGAATGTCGCTACATTAGCGATGTCTTCAACCTGACCGGCGCGACGCAGAGGAATCTTCTGAGCCCATTCTTTGCGCACGTCTTCAGGCAGAGCTGCGGTCATGGCAGTCTCTATGAAGCCAGGGGCAATAGCATTGGCGCGAATGCCGCGTGAACCGACTTCCTGAGCGATGCTCTTGGCCAAAGCGATAAGACCGGCTTTTGATGCTGCATAGTTTGACTGTCCGGCATTTCCATGAACGCCCACTACAGATGCCATATTGATGATTGAACCCTGACGCTGACGCATCATGATAGGGAGAACAGCATGGATGAAGTTGAATGCGCTCTTGAGGTTTACGGCAATGACAGCATCCCACTGGGCTTCGGTCATTCGCATCATCAGACCGTCTTTAGTGATGCCGGCATTGTTGACAAGGATATCAATGTGGCCGAAATCTTCTTTGACTTTGCTGACAACCTCTTCAGTCTGTGCAAAATCAGCAGCGTTAGAGGCATAACCGACAGCGCGCACGCCAAGAGCCTGCAGTTCTTTTTCGGTCGCTTCCATATTTTCGTCGCGATTGAGGTCGGTGAATGCAATGTCAGCACCTTCCTGTGCGAATTTAACGGCGATGCTCTTTCCGATGCCACGGGCGGCGCCGGTGATGAGAGCTACTTTTCCTTCAAGTAATTTCATTTTCTGAATAGTCGTTTGGGTTTACTATATAGTTGATTTAAGTAAGAGCGTATTTAGCACGAAACTGATAACAGACTCCCTGATTCCTGCCGGGGTTATACCCAACTGGCTGAAATTGTCTCTCAGATGGCAATAGTCAATTCCCTGGAAAATCATCTGATATACTTCCGGAAGCAATGATGCCTGAAGAGGATCGAAGATGCCTTTCCCGACTCCATCGTCAATCATTTCTTTGATGAGTTCCTGTTCTTTGGCTACAGCAAGCAGTCTTATCCGCTCAAGACGTTTATAGTCAAGCGTAAGATATGAAAGCAACTGGCTTGTGGTGGATGTCCGAATGGTTTCTTCCACGATGTCGAAGCGGGCATTCAGGAAACGGCGAAGTTTTTCTTCAGGCTCAAGATCGGAATTGACGATACCACGCAATTTCATGACTATGGCATCGCTCTCCCGCTCAATTACCGCTTCATAGATCTCCCTCTTGTTTTTAAAATAGGTGTAGATAGTGCGCCGCCCCTTGTCAGAAGCAGTGGCAATATCGTTCATTGTTGTCCGTTCAACACCATTGCTGGTGAAAAGCTGATGGGCAACCTCAAGGAGTCTTTCGCGGGTTTTCGACGCCATTGGTAGCTTTGGATATATGTTTTCACCTACAAAGATACGCTAATTATTTCATCAATGGAAAATAATTAAATAATGTTAACGAAAAATTCATATCAATTTTCTTCACCGGAAGCGCTTTTATCGGTGTTTTGCAGCCTCTTGGACGCTTGATCTGAACCGGCGAAGATTCTGGAAAGATGCTTCTCGCGAAAATTCTCCAAAAGTTCCCAAAAGCCCGGCACAAACAGAGTGCCTACAATGGCATTGACAGCCATGCCGAAGACAACGGCTGTGCCCAACGCAATGCGTGAATTAGCTCCGGCTCCGGTGGCGAAAAGCATAGGCAATACGCCGAAAACAAAAGCAAATGCAGTCATCATGATGGGGCGGAAACGAATGACACCAGCATCAGATGCTGCTTGTCTGACAGTCTGGCCGCTTTGGTGGAAGTCGCGTGCATATTCGACTATGAGTATGGCGTTCTTTGCAGAAAGGCCGAGCAGCAGGATTATGCCGATCTGTGTGTAGATTGAAATCGATTGTGACAGAAGCAGACACCCGATCACAGTGCCTAATATCGCCGTAGGCATAGATATGACAACAGCTATCGGATCGGTCCAGCTTTCATATTGTGCTGCGAGAACCAGGACTGTAACGATGACAGCAAACAGCAATACGAATGTTATTGTGGTCCCAGCCTGGGTTTCCTGATAGGCTTCTCCGGTCCAGGCATATGCAAACTGGTCACCTGCGGCTTCATCCAGAATTTCCTCCATCGCCTTTATGGTCTCCTTGCTTGACACATGGCTGGCCGGAGTCCCGGTAATTGAGGCGGTGGTGTACATATTATATCGGCTGACTGTTGACTGTCCGATGGCGGGTTCTATAGATATGAATGAAGAGAACGGCACCATGTTTCCGTTTGCATTGCGCACAGAGAGTCTGCCGAGTTTTCCTATACGGCTACGGGATTCACTGTCAGCACTCAGATTTACCTGATATGTACGCCCGAATTTGACAAAGTCGTTCACATAGCTACCGCCCATGAATTGAGCAAGTGTAGAATATATGTCATCAACAGAGAGTCCGAGCAGTTTGGCTTTGTCACGGTCCACTTTGATTGCATATTGAGGCACACCTGCCTGATATTGGGTGGTGAGTTGTGCGATTCTGTCATCCTTTTTAGCCGCTTCTTTCATTGCTGCCAGTACTTTCTGAAGGGCATCTGCGCCGAGGTTGTTTATGTCGAGTATCTGCATTTGCATCCCGGAGGTCATTCCTAAACCGGGTATGGCAGGAGGATTGATTGAAAATACTATGGGTTCCTGGTAGCTGCCAGCGATTTCACTGACATGAGCCATGATGGCATCCACATCCTGTCCTTTGCCTTTGCGCTGACTCCAGGGTTTGAGGACAACGAATAATGATCCCATATTGGCGCCAGACCCTCCGCCCATCATGGATGAACCTGAAATAGAGATCACATTATCTACTTCAGGTATTTTTTTTATCTGATCGGCCAGACTGGTCACGACCTTATCTGTACGGTCAAGTGACGCTCCGGTCGGAAGCTGCACGGATGTCATGAAATAACCCATATCCTCCTGCGGGATATAGCTGGTAGGTAGTTTCATGAATCCCCAGAATGCGAAAAGGCATATAATGACATATATTCCTATGGCGATCAATGGCCTTTGGAGCAAACATCCGATGGCGGATGTGTACTTCTTCATGACACTCCCATATCCTTTGTTAAACCATTTGTAAATAAAGAAATGAGGATTAGGGCCTTCTTTTTTTCTAAGAAAAAGTGCACACATAGCCGGAGTGAATGTCAGAGCGTTAAATCCTGAAAATGCAACAGCGGTTGCAATCGTAAGGGCGAATTGTTTGTAGAGCTCACCGGTAATACCACTGATAAAAGCGGTAGGAATAAAGACTGACAACAACACAAGGACCTCGCCAACCACAGGCCCTTGCAGTTCCGTCATAGCCTTCTCTGAACTTTGTCTTGGCGTGAGTTTCCCTTCCTGCACGAGTCTGGCGCAGTCTTCCACCACCACAATTGCATCATCGACCACAATTGCAATCGCAAGTACAAGACCGAATAAAGTCAGAGTGTTTATGGAGAATCCAAGCAGTTTCATTACTGCAAATGTTGCTATCAGTGAAACCGGAATCGCAATCATCGGAATGATTACTGCTCGCCAGCTTTGCAGGAAAATCAGGATGACGATCATCACAATGAGGGTTGTTTCTACGAATGTCACAAGCACTTCGTCGATAGAAGCGTTGACAAACGATGTCGTGTCCATGATCACTTCATAGTGGACTCCATCCGGAAAATATTCAGAAAGCTCATCCATTTTAGCTTTGACCTTTGTTGCGACATCAAGCGCGTTGGCGCCTGGACGCTGCTGCACACCGATCAGCCCGGCTTGCTTACCGGACACATGTGAGATAGTTGAATAGCTTTCACTGCCTAATTCAACGGTTGCAACATCTTTCAGCCGTAATATCGAACCGTTCGGATCTGTTTTCAAAATGATATTGCCGAATTCTTCAGCAGTCTGCAATTGCCCGTCGGACGTCAAAGTAAATTCAAAATCGACATCGGATGGCGCCGGCGGTGCTCCGACACTGCCTGATGAAACTTCAAGATTCTGAGACTGGATCATTTCGCTGACATCTGAAGGCGTAATGCCGCGGACTCTCATTTTTTCAGGGTCAAGCCACACCCTCATGCTGTATTTGCCGGCTCCGAACGCACCTGCGCCTCCAACACCATCAATTCTTGACAACTCATCGATAATATTGAGCTGTGCGTAATTGGTCAGATACAAAGCGTTGTAGCGGTCGGGGTTATCTCCTTCGAGCGCAATGAAAAGTATGATGTCTGAAGATTCGGCCATGACCGAGACTCCCTGCTCCTTTACAGCTGTAGGAAGAGTGGCTTCGGCTAATGAAATTCGATTCTGGACTTTGACGACAGCATCGTCAAGATTTGTTCCGTTTTCGAAAGTAATGGTCAGGCTGTATGACCCATCGCTTGAGCTCGAACTCATATACATCATGCCCTCGACTCCGTTGATCTGTTCTTCGATCGGAGTTCCGACAACTTCGGCAATGGTTGCTGCATCCGCCCCCGGATAGGATGCTGACACCATAACTGTAGGCGGTGTTATGTCGGGATATTGTGACACAGGCAGGCTTTTGACAGTCATCAACCCAATCAATACCATTATTATGGCGATGACCGTGGCGAAAATCGGACGATCTATGAAGAATCTGGAGAACATAAGTGTGCGTTTAGGAAGATTCGGGACTCAGGTTGTGATTATTTAACAATGACAGGCTTTACTTTCATGCCGTCAGTGACTTTCAGCATGGCCTTTGTCACATAACGGGAATCGGGGGAGATGCCTGAAAGGATCACTCTCAGAGAATCGTGATAGAGCGGACCAATGGATACAGGTGTGTACACGATCTTGTCTGAATCATTGACAACATAGAGATATTTGCCAAGCTGATCTGTGCTCAAAGCAGAGTCCTTTACCAGTATTGCTTTCTTTAATTTTTTATATGGCAGATTGATCTTGACAAACATTCCGGGGCGGAGTTCATCATATTTGTTATCAATCTTACATTGCAACGCGACAGTCCCGGTTGATGTGTCTACCATAGGAGCCATATATGTTAGATCGCCATAATATCTGTGACCGATGGTGTCTGAAAAACTCAGTTCGACATTTTTCAGTTCAGGCATATTCCGGTAATCATTGTTGTGTAGAAGTTCCAGCAATTTTTCGTCTTCAATTGAAAACTGAGCCGTCAGAGTCGAATTATTGTAGAGAGTAGTAAGGATCACCGGACTCCCTTCTCCGTTGATATATGATCCGACATCATAAGAGGCCGATGTGACATAGCCGGATATAGGGGCGATGACTGTGCAGTATCCTAAGTTTGTCGTGGTGGTCTCCAATGCAGCCTGTGCATTTTTTATATCTGCTTCTGCCTGTCTTAAGTCACTTTCGGCCTGAATGACTTCCATTTTAGAAACCGCATCACTTTCCAGCGCTTTCTTTACTGCATCGTAGTGGCTTTGGGCATAGTCTTTGGAACTTTTCGCCGTAGCGAGTTCAGCCTGCGCCTGCTGCACGGCATCGCGATATTTGCTGGCTTCTATGCGAAAGAGCACAGACCCTTTATTGACGTATTGCCCATTGCTGAAATTTTTGCTAAGCAACTGTCCGCTGACACGACCCACGACATCGACTTTGGCCTCAGGAGTGAAATATCCTGGATAAGTATTGGTCAGAGTCACAGAATCAGTTTCAGGAAATGCCACATCAACTGTTTCCTCAGCATCTTCGTAATTATGGCTATGACTCTTGCTGCAAGATGAAACCAGCATGGTGGCTATAAAGAGTATGCCTGATGATATAAACTTTGTATTCATGTTTTTCGTCCGGTTTTGCGTTTATGGATTATGTTGCGTGTTATTGGGCTGTGATGGAGCCTCCTAATGCTTTGTAAAGATTGATCAGTGACACAAGAGCATCCCCACGGGCTGTTATGAGAGAGTTGGCATATGTCAGTGTATTAATCTGAGCATCTACCACATTGGTGAATGGGGTAAGCCCCTGTTTGTAGAGACTGACTGACAGGTCAAACGATTCTGTGCTTTGTTTCAGGCCGTTGGAGTTGCTGTCCATTGTCTGCAGTGAGGCAAGGTATGAACTCATTGCGTTGTCAACTTCATTGACAGCAGTCAGTACAGTCAGGTTGTAATTGTCAATCCCTTCTTCAAGTTGCTCTTTAGCTTCTTGAACTGCATATTTTCTACTGAAGCCATCAAATAGAGTCCATGAAAGGGTAGGAGTGATGGAATATTCAACACTGTTTTTGCCGAAAAGGTCTTTTGCGTTATGAGCGGCAACACCGATTGTGCCTTCCAATGACAGATTGGGGAGATAGTCCTTTTTGGCAATTCCGATTCGGGTTGCATATGACTCAAGCTGAGCTTCGGCCGCTATGATGTCCGGTCTCCTGCGGAGCAGATCTGCGGGAATTCCGGTTGCGACCAAATGGCGATATTGAGGAGGAATGAAAGCTGCTGACAATCGTGGCCGGATGGCATCAGGATAGACACCTAACAAAACAGCAAGCGCGTTGACAGCTTCGTTTAGCGAAGTCTCAAGTTGTGGAATCTGTGCTTCAGTTGAGTAATATACGCTTTCTGCTTGGGTTACATCAAGTTTGGACACAAGGCCTGCTTCAAAACGTGCTTTTGCAATTTCCACTACTTTTGCCTGAGAGGCAAGATGCTCTTTCGTGACAAATATTTTCTCCTGAAATGTCCTCATATTCATATAGTAAGTGGCGATGTTGGCGGCGATACTCAACATGGCCCCGTCAAAATCGGCTTTACTTACTTTCAGCAGGCTTTTTTTATCTTTCACTTGAGATGCTATTTTCCCGAATAGATCAATTTCCCAGTTCATCTTAGCTCCAAGCGAAAAATGGCTTGATGTCGATGATGGAACTGAAGATCCTGAAATCGCACCGGCGTTTCGGCTATAGTTATAAGCTCCGCTCAGACCGACAGTCGGATAATAGCCTGACATAGCCTGACGGACTTGTATATTTGCCACGTTGATGCGCTTCACCGCCATACTGACATTGTAATTGTTTTTCAGACCTTCATCAATAAGCGAATCAAGCAGTAGATCGTCAAAGTTTAGCCACCAGTCAGTATCCTCCGGCGGTTCAGATGCAGTGACAGATGTAGAATAATTCCAGCTTGCAGGCATATTCTCATTCAAATAGCCTGTGCTGTTATCCTTTGCGGAAATTCGTGTTGAAGCGCATCCGATTCCACTCAAAATAGTTAAAGCGTAAAGTATTTTTCTCATAGTCAAAAATAGTTGAAATTATAACATCCACCATCTGAAAAGGGTTTATTGATTTCAACTTATGACATAAAGAAATAGAATCGGCATTACATGTAATTAACTTTTGTGTGCATCAATGTTGCCCATGCGTACATTTACCTTTGCCTTTGTAAAAAAACAATAGGCTTATGAGAACAACTAATCCAATTAACTCCACTGACAGACTCTATCTCACAGTCATGATTGGGCGCAGAACATTGGCTACACTTAGCGTCAGTGGAGTCAGTAGCCTCACTGAAGTCTATCGTCATGTATTGAACACAGCTCAAGGGCATAAGGGAGTCATGACATTATATTTGCGCAATAGCACCCAAGGGTGGGTGCAGCAACACACAATGGTCATTAATAATAATCCATCCGCACCCCACAAAGAGCAGCCCGCTGCCAGCTCTTCGTCATACCCGTCTCTGTTCGATCAGGGACTATTTGAATCCTAACAATTCAAAATTGTCCACATATATCTCGGTCACATTACGTTTGATGGCGTTACGGTCTTCCCAGATTCGATAACGAATTTTGCCCTCCACATAAAGACGTGACCCTTTGCGGATATACTTCTCTGCGAATTCAGCAGCTCCATCCCACATGACGATACTGTGCCATTCGGTGCGTTCCGGGATTTTTGATCCGTCAGGCAGTGTGCGCTCTCGTTCGTTTGTCGCCATTCGGAACGAAGCGATAGGCCTCGTCTCAATATAACGTATTTCAGGATCTGTCCCGACATTGCCTATTAATATGACTTTATTGACGCTCACGTTTTCTTCGGATTTTTGTTAGACAATGGCAAAATTAATCATTTTTTAGCGTATATGAAACAAATTTTAACCCCTGTGCGTTTATGTATATGACATAAATAATCTAAATAGTTTTTCAAAACACAAAGATGTATAATATGAAAGGTCTGATTTACGGATTGACACTTTTAGGAGCTTTTTCAATGGTTTCATGTGACGAAACAGCCCGACTGGCAAAAGAACTGCCTGGCAGCTGGGCCGGGACTCCGGAAAATTTCACTGATAATGCATCGGTGACGGCTACGATCATTGAGACAATTGATATTTCCTCAAACCCGGATATGATGCCAAAAGGTGTACATGGCGGCACTTTGACTATTGCCGGGATGCTTTCGGCTAATACTCAGATTGTGGGGCAGCTTGGATTCGTCGAACCACTTGGGCTGACTGTAAGCGGTCGTTCTACAATTAGCGGCACCTGGACTGTGATTGATGACGATGAAGTAGCTGTAAGCCTTGATCCGTCGACCTTGACTGTCAGTGTCGATCCGGACGCAGTAGTGGTAAATGGAGTTATTACTGAAATGAACGGGCCTCGCGTGGATTCAATCAAGCCGTCTGTCGCATCGGCAATCGGGCAAAGCCTTAAAATGGCTCTTGTAAACCGATATTCAGCTATCCGCAAACTGGACGATGTGAAAATCAAAGGGCCGTTGATGAAATTTGAAATAGGCGATACCGATTACGTCTTTACCCGTCAGAGTGCTGCTCAATAAGAAAATTTGCTTATCTTTGCCTGACAATTCAATCTAAAATACACCCTTTGAATGAACAGGAAAGGCAAACTATATTTTCGATACGGCACAATGGGCTCTGCCAAGACTGCTCTGTTGCTGACCACAGCCTATAATTTTGAGGAGAGAAAGATGAAATATGTCTGCCTCAAGCCGGTTGTCGACACCCGTGATCTTACAAACGTTATAAAATCGCGCATTGGAATCCAGCGTGAATGCAAGTGGATCTATCACGAGACAGATCTCTATGAACTCGCTCAGAGTCTTTTTGAGGAGTCTATGGCAGTTATTGACTGGTTTCTGGTTGATGAAGCCCAGTTTCTGACCACAGCGCAGGTCGACCAGCTCTCAAGAGTCGTGGATGACTTTGGCAGTAATGTCATCTGTTATGGGCTTCGTACAGATTTTCAGAGCCACCTTTTCGAAGGGTCGCGCAGACTGTTTGAGATTGCCGATACGATAGATGAGGTAAAATCCACATGCACTTGTGGCCGTAAAACAATTATAAATGCCCGCATAGACCGCAACGGAGATTTTGTTGAAGAAGGAGAACAGGTCGAAATAGGCGGTGATGACAGATATATCGCTGTATGTCGCAAATGTTGGCGCAACAAGAGGATAGAACAGTCCTATCGCTCCATACTTCCGTTCAGGGAGTTGGCCAAAGACTGAAATTCGGGGCCGCAAAAAAGCCTCCTAAACACACTCTGATTTATCATGAAACTGAAACTGATTTCACTGCTGGTAGCTTTTGCAGGACTTGTGCCGGTGGCACAAGCGGCCAATCCGGTTTCTTTGGTTGATGAGACCCTGACGTATGATGTGATTTACAAATGGGGCTTTATAAACAAAGTCGCGGGATATGCCACTATGTCACTTCGTAATGACGGAGATCTCTATCGTGCTTCGGTCTTTGCCGAGAACGCTCCTTGGGCCAACAGCATCTATATGCTGAGAGACACATTGTACTCTACTATGACAAAAGACGGATATTTTCCGGTGTCATATACTTACATAGCGCATGAAAATGGAAAATATAAAAAAGACGTATTGAAATTCTCGCATACAGGAAATACATTTTCAGCAGAAGCAGTCAGGTATAAAAAGCCGGGGAAAGGGAAGCCGATGACAAGTTCAACACTTCATCTTGAATCCCAGGGAATGACAGTTGACATGTTGAGCTCGTTCTTTTATCTGCGCACCCTCGATTTTCCTAACATGAAGAAAGGACAGAGCGTCACTGTCAATATTTTTTCAGGCTCTAAGAAAGAAAAACTGAAAATAACTTATATGGGAACCCAGATCATTTCTCTCAATGGTGGCAAATTCCCTACGTACTATATAAACTTCACTTTTACACGTAAGGGTGTAGAAAGTTCAGCTCCTATTTCTGGATGGATCTCCACTGATGGGCAACGCATACCGCTCAAGGTGGAAGGGTCACTCCCTGTAGGCAAAGTCCGTGCACTTTACACAGGTCCCAATCCCTGACAGATATGCTCTATTTGTGGCAATAAAAGATATTGGTTTTGAAAAAGACATTATTGGCAATGACAATTGCATCGCAGCTCCTCTCCGCAGCATCGGTTTCGGCAGAGGAGCTTACATATAAGATCGTAGCGACAACCGATGTTCATGGCAACTTTTTTCCGTATAATTTCATTACGCGCACACCGGGAGAAGGCTCCCTTGCCAGAGTGGCTTCAAGAGTCCGCTGTCTGCGAGATTCCATCGGTAGTGATCATGTCATACTTCTGGACAACGGAGATATCCTGCAAGGACAGCCGACGGCCTACTATTATAATTTCATAGCCACTGACAGACCACATCCCGTGGCGATGATGCTGAAATCTCTTGGCTATGATGCCGAAACAATTGGCAACCATGACGTAGAGGCCGGTCACGCCGTATATGACCGTTATAAAAATGATCTTGGCCAAATACCACTGCTCGGAGCGAATGTCATAGACATCGCCACCGGTAAGCCTTACTTCAAACCATATCATGTCATAGAGCGTGATGGGATCAAGATTGTCGTGTTCGGACTTCTTACTCCGGCCATCCCTGGGTGGCTCCCTGAAAATCTCTGGAGCGGTCTGAAATTTGAGGATATGGTGGAATCCGCTGCCAGATGGATTCCTGTCATAAAGGTAAAAGAGGCACCTGATCTAATCGTCGGACTTTTCCACTCCGGTCATGATTCTTCGAAAAAGACCGGTGACTGGATTGAAAACGCTTCTTTGAAAGTAGCAGAAGAAGTGCCGGGTTTTGATATTATATTTATGGGCCATGATCATCAGGTCTATAATTCGGAACAGGTGGCCGATAGCGATGGAAAGTCACCTCTGGTTCTCAATCCCGCCAATAATGCCGTGAATCTGGCCGAAGCAGAGGTTAAATTTACTCTTGACGGCAGAGGGAAGGTATTGGGCAAAAAAATAAGTGGCCGGATTGTCCCGCTTACAGGTCTGACTCCTGATTCAGTTTTCATGACTGAATTCAGCAATATCAAAGAGGAAATTGACAACTTTGTAAACAGAAAGATAGGTGTTGCCACCGGCGATTTTTCTGTGAGAGATGCATACTTCGGGCCTTCTGCATTTATGGACCTTCTGCATGATCTTCAGCTTGAAATCAGTGGTGCTGACATTTCTTTTGCCGCTCCATTGTCTTTTGATGCGGTTATCTGCAAAGGAGATCTTCATATGAGCGACATGTTTACATTGTACAAATATGAGAATATGCTCTATACAATGGCCATGACAGGTCGGGAGATCAAAAACTATCTTGAGATGAGCTATTCGCTTTGGACATCAGAGATGGCCGATCCGGAAGATCATTTGTTGCTTTTCACAAAAGAGGGCACATCTCCGGCAAAGGGTGATTACGCGAAATTGCAGAATCCAGCCTACAATTTTGATTCAGCTGCCGGCATAATTTATGATGTAGATGTGACCAAGCTACAGGGTGATAAGATTATTATAAAGTCGATGGCTGATGGTAGTCCGTTTGACTTTGACAAAGTATATAAGGTTGCCGTCAATTCCTATCGGGGCAATGGCGGAGGAGATCTGCTGACGAAGGGGGCCGGCATACCTCATGAAGATCTGAAATCGCGCATTCTCAAATCTACAGACAAGGATCTGCGTTACTATCTGATAAAACTTCTTGAACAGCGCGGGTCAATAACCCCGAAAATTACATCAGGCTGGAAGTTCATCCCTGAAGAATTGGCCGGACCTGCCGCACGGAAAGACCGCACTGTTTTATTCCCGGATTGATGAAGGTGCGGTTTTTCGGATCTCAAGACCGGAAGTGTCATACATGACCCGCGCATGATTCGTCCGGATAGTTTCCTCATGAATGCAGACACCGCTTCTCTTCTCGATCTTTTTTCGAATCACAGTTCCGTTCCTGAAAACAATGCCATCTTCTTTGGAGAAGAATTCGTTCTCAGCGCAGATATGATATGTCGATTTCTGTTCTTTACTGGCCCTGAGTTCGCCCTGGAGGTATTCTCCATCCGTATATACAAGCAGTTGATATACATTGTCTGTATCATTCCGAAATCTGTAGTCAAGATAATTGTAGACTATACTCGTTCCAGTACCAAACGGTATTTGCCGCTTGTAGTCAGGGAATAGATCAAAGCCGTCATGATGGTGATGCTCCACAATCGTGAGATCTGAATGCAGCACCATCCAGTGGATAAGGTTTGTAAACTGGCAGTGTCCGCCTCCTACACCTGTTGACGGTTTATTATTTGAAATTGTAAGCCCCACTTTATACCCGTGTCGGGCTGTGTCAGGACCGATGAGATGCCAGAAAGAAAATGTCTCTCCGGGGCGGATTAGGATTCCGTTCACTTTGGGTGCGGAAAGAGCCAGATTGACCGCTTTATTTTCTTGCAACTCCAAGTCTGTATTCCCTAATCTTCTTCGGATGAGGGAAGCGTGTTTGTAGATCATGACCGGGAGCTTTTCATAGCTCTTTATTCTTGCAAATCGCTGTCTGCTCAGAGCGTCCTTTATCTTGCGCAGAAAGATGTTCTTCTTGACTGAAATTTGATATGTAAGAGGCGATATTTCACAAAATAGTTTCCGTTTTCCCATGAAGCATTAGAGTGTGTGTAAGGTTCTTTGTCGTTTTACTGGTCATGAATCGATAATTTGGAACGCAGCTTCTCGCCCGGCACTGATTCGCTCAGGGTAGTGGGCATCACTGTTGATTGCAACTGGTATTCTGGCGGAGACGAGTTTTCTTATTGTGTCAGGTGATGGGAATAATCGTGGGGCGTATGTGGCAATCTGGCTTGGAGCAGCCCCGACCGGAGCTTCCCATGCTTTGGTATTCACTTCTGCTATGATCCCCTTGGCTGCGATTGCGTCGATAACATTGTCGAGATGTTTCTGATACCAGCGTTCCAATTCTATGCCAGGCTTGAAATGTGAAGCATTGAAGCCGATCTTGTCGAAATGCCCGATAATGTCAAAGCCTCCGGCTTCTATCATCTCAAGAGTGCGCTCATAGAATTTGTCAACCACATAGCGGATATCATTGTCAAAATATTTGCTCATTTTGTCAAGAAAATTCTCCGGGCGCCCATCGACATCAATCATCGTTTCTCCATCAGCAACCGGTATGAAGTGGATTGAACTAAGCTTGTAGTCAAGAGGAAGCGAGGAAAAATAGTCATGTGAAGCACCCCAGGCCTCTCCCAGATAATCAATTTCCATGGAAAGATACAGATTGATCCTGCCGCGATATTCTTCCTTAAGTCGGTTGAATTCAGAGATATATTCCTCAACCTGTGATTGCTCCATATTGCATGGAGAATGGAAAGGAATTGGAGAGTGAGGGGTGAAGCCATAGTGCTTATAGCCTGCTTTCACAGCCGCATCTGCGAAGCGCGCCATATCGGCGCGCCCATCGCAGAATTGAGTGTGTGAATGCAGGTTATAAGATCTCGTTGATGAGATGATTTCCTTAACGGTCATATCGGCTATAATATGGTATGCTTTTCAGGTCTGAGCATTGGCAATGCTCGTAGGATGTTTTACTTAGCAGTGGGAGGATTGGCTATGTTCTGTCGCATGTTCGTGTCTGATTCGATATTCTTCATGCGGTAATAGTCCATGATGCCAAGATTCCCTGAAAGAAATGCTTGAGCCATTGCCCGTGGCAACTCGGCTTCAGCTTCAATTACTTTCGCGCGGGCTTCCTGGGCTTTTGCCCGCATCTCCTGTTCGAGAGCTATAGCCATAGCTCTACGTTCCTCGGCCTTGGCCTGGGCAATGCTTTTATCAGCCTGTGCCTGGTCAATTTGAAGAGCCGCTCCAATGTTTTTGCCTATGTCAATGTCTGCTATGTCAATAGAGAGAATCTCAAAAGCAGTACCGGAGTCAAGCCCCTTACGCAATACGAGTTTGGAAATATTGTCAGGATTTTCAAGTACTTGCTTGTGACTTTCAGATGAGCCGATAGAAGAGACAATACCTTCGCCTACACGGGCGAGCACGGTGTCTTCTCCTGCTCCGCCTACAAGCTGCCGGATATTGGCGCGCACTGTTACGCGGGCTATGGCAATGAGCTGGATGCCGTCTTTAGCAACTGCTGTGACGTGAGGAGTTTCAATGACTTTAGGATTCACTGACATCTGTACGGCCTGAAATACGTCTCGGCCGGCAAGATCTATAGCTGTCGCCATTTTGAAGCCAAGATCAATATTTGCTTTTGAGGCCGACACCAAGGCATGGACTACCTTCTCTACATTGCCTCCGGCAAGATAGTGGGCTTCAAGATCATCCCGTGACACATCGTTAAGACCAGCCTTGTGAGCTTCGATCAAGGCCCGGACGATGACTGATGCAGGCACTTTTCGTATGCGCATCAGAAAAAGCTGCATCAGTGAGATTCGTACACCGCTGACACGAGCTGAAATCCACAGAAAGAATGGAACATAATAGAAGAAAATGCAGATAATGATCACCAGTGCGATCAGAATCAAAATCAGGGTTACTTCCATAAGCGGTCGGTTTGATTGGTTAGAGAGTAATTTGTTTCAGTAGCGGATTCTTTGGCTTGTGCTGACACAATCATTTGGGAATGTCTGTTGCTTAGACAAGTCTTAGTTCATCACAGCCGTGATAATGCTGTTTTTTATTCTTTTCAGCTCTGCACGGCGGTGATCAAGCCCATTTTCAAGAGTCAGAATTTCATGCTCGATGCTTCTGTCGCCCGCAGCATATGCCTTTCTGAGTTCGGCGAGATGGGCCACGGCATCATCGTAGGCTTTCTGCTCGTCCAGATACTGTCTCATCGCTTCGCGTGCCATGCCGGAGGCGAGGTCAGACACTGAAGTTATGATTTTGCCGTTTGGTAATGCAAATTCAAACCTGCGGTTGCTGCCTGATGTTTTTGATGATTCCAGTGATGCGATTTTGTCTCTGAATTTAGAATAATCTCTATCCGGATTCTGAGTCATGCCGATTGATGTTACTTTTGCGTAATCGGCCAGATTTGGGGTGTCTACCGGATAATTGATTCGTAGATCCTGAGGAATGAAGGTGTAGATTGTAACTGAATCTTTCAGCCCGTTTCGGTCTGTGGCCCACCATCCGGCACCGGTCTGCTCGTCTATGGCATACATATAGTCATTGTAAGGCGAGTTGTAAGGCATACCGATATTAGATGGCTGCAGGAACCCGTCCTCATCACGGCGTGAAATGAATATGTCCAGATCTCCCAATGAATTCTCTCCATCGGCGGCGAAGTAGAGTGTTATACCGTCAGCCATCAGGAAAGGGTAACCGACCCAGCTGCCGTTTGAATTGCCGAAAATGGATTTATAATCAAACAAAGCCGCCGGGTTGTCCCAGCTTCCGTCGGCCAGGCGGTAAGATTCAAACATTTTCGATTCGCCGTCATTTGCTGATCCATACCAGATCATATCCTCTCCGGATTCCGAAATATATGCAGGAGCCCATAAGCCTGAGATTGATTCAGAATCAAGATACTCTTTCGGGACAATACTCTCGATTTCAAATTCATCAGCCAGTCGGCCGGCGCTCTTGGCAAGTTTGATAAATTTGAAAAATTGATCAGCCGGAACGTTTATACTGTCTACTATCTGGATTTTTTCCACACGGTCAAGCATACTGCGTCCAAGATCTATTCTTGAACGCAGGTAGTCAGTCCAGTCAAGAGTCTCATCTCCGTTACCGTAAGAAAATCCCATATCTTTGGCAGCTTCATTTTTTGTCCGTTTGGCCAGATATTTGTCAAGATATTCATCGGCTTTGTCAAAATCATATAGGTAGAAGTAACTCTCTGCAATGCCAAGATTACCGGAGTTGCCACCTTTTAGATAGAATGGAATAGCTTCCTGAAAACGGCCGGCATCTTTCAGCAGATCTGCTGCTTTCAGATTTGCTGCCTGATTTCTTGGTGCGTCCTTGGCTGCACTGATAGCCGCCGAAATTTCAGTATTGTCAGCCCCTCGGAGCGGGGTTGCCGCTCCGAGTAAGGCTGAAAGAATAACTATATTTTTTAATAGTTTAGTCATATGGTCAGTATATGAAATTCGGTTTGGATGCCCAAATTTAGTAAAATTCGGGCAGATACGCAAACCTCTGTCGTCAGTCTTGTCCGGACAGGGCCTTGTCCATAGCAGCTGCAGCCCGTCGTCCATCGCCCATCGCAAGGATGACTGTCGCACCGCCGCGTACTATATCTCCTCCGGCATAGATGTCGTTCAATGATGACTGCATAGTCTCTTCATTGACCACAATTGTGCCTCGGCGGGAAATCTCAAGTTCTGGAATCGCATGGGGAATAAGCGGGTTGGGGGAGACTCCTACGCTGACAATCACGAGGTCCACTTCGATTTCGTCAATGGCTCCTTCTATCGGCACCGGTGACCGCCGGCCTGATGCGTCAGGTTCGCCAAGCTCCATGCGCTGCACTCTCATGGCCCGGACGCGGCCTTTGTCATCTGAGAGATATTCCACCGGGTTGCAGAGGGTAATGAATTCTACGCCCTCTTCCTGAGCATGGTGTACTTCTTCAACGCGGGCCGGCATTTCTTCAAGGCTTCGGCGATAGACAATAATTGCTTTCTCAGACCCTTGGCGGAGAGCTGTGCGTACAGAATCCATTGCTGTGTTGCCGCCACCGACCACAGCCACCCGATTGCCTTTCAGCACCGGTGTGTCTTCGCCGGGACGCCCGGCACCCATGAGGTTGATACGTGTAAGATATTCGTTCGACGACATGATGCCGATAAGGTTCTCTCCTGGAATACCCATAAATCGGGGGAGCCCGGCTCCTGATGCCACAAAAATCCCATCGAACCCTAACTCGTGGAGTTGGTCGTAAGAGATTGTCTTCCCGATCACACAGTCTTTGACAAAATCCACTCCTTCAGCGCGGAGAGCATCGATCTCGGCTTCAACAACTGAATTCGGCAGACGGAATTCAGGAATGCCATATTTCAGAACTCCGCCAATTTCATGGAGTGCTTCATAGACGGTGACGTCATAGCCCTTTTTGATCATGTCTCCGGCAAATGACAGTCCGGCAGGTCCGGAACCGACCACGGCTATTTTCCGGCCGTTTCTTGCGACTGATGAATCACCATTCGGCTTGATGCCGTTTGCCTGATTGTTCATGCGTTCGAAATCAGCGGCAAATCGTTCAAGATAACCGATTGCCACGGGCGCCTTTTTCATCTTATTATATATGCAGCGTGATTCACACTGCTTTTCCTGCGGGCAGACACGTCCGCAGACCGCAGGCAGTGCACTGGTCTGTTTCAGAACCGCTGCGGCAGCAAGAAACTCTCCGCGTTCGATATTCTTTATAAACGACGGGATGTTGATAGACACCGGACATCCGTGGATGCACTGCGGATCGGGGCAGTCAAGGCATCTTGTGGCCTCGATAATTGCCTGCTCGGCTGAAAGACCTTGGTTTACTTCATGGTTGCACGTGATACGATAGGCTGCGTTCAGCTGAGGCATTATGGTGCGAGGTATTGATGAACGCTGTTTTGCGCTTAATGAATTGCGCTGTTCTTCACGCCACTTTGCATCGCGGCTTGTATTCTGATCCATTTCTGAATAAGGATATTGAGGTTAATATAAGAGGCTGGATTATGGTTGTTGCACAGATGAGTCGCTCTGAAAAAATCAGTTATAGGCTCTCAGACGCATCATCATTTCATCGAAGTCGACTTTATGGGCATCGAATTCAGGACCGTCAATGCAGACAAATTTGGTCTTGCCGTCAACAGTCACTCGGCAGGCGCCACACATACCTGTGCCGTCAACCATAATGGTGTTGAGTGAGACCATAGTCGGAATTTCGTATTTGCGGGTAGTCAGGGCAACGAATTTCATCATCACGGCAGGGCCTATTGCTACGACCTGATCAACTTTTTCTCGTGCGATCACGTCTTCAAGGCCGGCGGTTACAAGGCCTTTCTGTCCTTTTGATCCGTCATCTGTCATTATGATAACTTCATCGCTATACTCAGCAACTTCCTTTTCGAGTATTATCAGTTCAGAAGTCCTTGCCGCCAGAATTGACACCACACGATTGTCGGCTTCTTTCATCGCTTTTACAATTGGGAGCAGCGGCGCAACGCCCACTCCGCCTCCGCAGCAAACCACGGTTCCGACCTTCTCTATATGTGTGGCTTGTCCAAGTGGCCCGACAATGTCTGTCAGGCACTCTCCGGGTTCAAGAGCACAGATCTTGCGCGTGCTTTCTCCGACAGCCTGCACAACCAATGTGATTGAGCCTTTCTTGAGATCAGCATCAGCAATTGTAAGAGGAATGCGCTCGCCCCCATTTCCGGTGCGAACAATTACGAAGTGTCCCGGACGGCGGGAACGGGCTATCAGAGGTGCCTCCACTTCAAGTTTGACTATATTTTCGGAAAAATGCTCTTTCTCAATAATTTTGTACGTTGACATAGAGAATATTGTTGGAGTGATTGGTTTATTGATTTAAGGTTATTCCAAATAGATTATATTGCGGCATTGCCGGATGGTCTGATCCATAGACTTTAGTTTCTCAAGGCGTTCTGTCCAGTTGCCGAATCTGTCATGCTTCAGATACGTGTATGTTCTGACCTCTTCGACACCGTTCATATTATAGCATTGTTCCGTCAGATGCCCGCTTGAATCGTAGGCATAAGTCTGGTCCCATTGCTCGTCACCTGAAACGGCCTCGACTCTGACAACCCGACCGGATTTATCATAAAGCAGCCTCATTTTTATTGTGGTGTATGTGTCTTCGTCATCTTCAGTAGCCTCAATGAGGGTGATTGATGATATTCGTCCGGCTGAATCGCGTTCGCAGTCTACTTCGTCACCATCAATTTCGATAAGAGAACCATCAGAGTCAAATGTGTACTCGTTTTGCCATTCAAGACCGGCATCATCCATGACGACGCATAGCGAATCAATCGGTCCGGCCAGGCAAAACATGGGGAGATCGTTGGCCTTGCAGATAAGGCTCATAAAAAATAACAATACGAAACTAACAGACTTCATTATGGATTTTTGATGACCATTCTTATTTTCTTAGAAAACAAAATTAGTATTTATATCTCAATTAAACGCTAAAAAATACTAATTTTTGAATTGCCAGATGAACTTTTTGTAATTTTGTAATAGAAACACTATGAAAATGTCTGGTAACGATGCCTCAAAATTAAGAGAGCTCAGCGAGTCGCCGGCAGGAAGACTGCTGTGGCGGTATAGCCTCCCTGCTGTGGTTGGCATGTTGGTTATGTCTCTTTATAACATAATTGACCGCATATTCATAGGTCAGGGTGTAGGGCCGGAAGCTATCGCGGGACTGGCCATAACATTCCCGGTTATGAATCTGTCAGCCGCCTTGGGGGTCTTGATCGGCGCCGGAGGATCGGCGCGACTGTCAATATTGCTTGGTGCTAAAAATTATGATGATGCAAGACGCACTTTGTGCAGCTCACTCATACTACTGATGGCAATTGTGTGCTGCTATCTGTGTTGTTTCGCCATATTTATTGACAAGATTCTCATTGCGTTTGGAGCAAGTGAAGTTACACTGCCTTATGCCCGTGAGTTCATGCTGTATATTCTGCCTGGAATGTTCATGACCAACTTCGCTTTTACATTCAATAACTTCATGAGGGCATCAGGCTATCCGGTCAAGGCAATGCTGACAATGCTGATCGGTGCAGGTTGCAATCTGGTACTTGCTCCTATCTTCATATTCTATTTGAAACTGGGTATTAAAGGAGCTGCTATCGCAACGGATATCTCCATGATGATCTCAGCCTTCTTTGTCCTGTCTCATTTTTTCTCAAGGAAAAGCACATTGCACTTTTCCGGAAGCCGTGAAATGTATAGGCTGAAGGCTAAAATAGTACTACCGGTGCTATCCATCGGAGCTGCGCCTTCAGTAGTCAATGCCGCAGCTTGTTTTATAAATGTAATTATAAACAAAAGTCTCTATTTTCATGGCGGGGATATGGCGGTAGCTGCTGCGGGTATATTCACTTCTTACACTTCGATGATGACAATGGTTGTTGTCGGCATATGCCAGGGAATGCAACCTATAATAGGCTACAATTATGGTGCCGGACGGCTTGATCGCCTGCGCCGGACATTCTGGCTTGCTGTAGGAGTGTCAACCGTCATTGTGACTACCGGTCAGACAATCGGATTGTTGTTTCCGGAATATATCGGTCGGGCATTTTCAAATGACCCGGCTTTGATCAGCGAGACTGCACGCTGCCTGCATATTTCATTGCTGGCGTTTACGGTTGTCGGATTTCAGGTCGTATCCACTACTCTTTTTCAGTCTATAGGCAAAGCAAAATCTTCCATATTCCTTTCTCTAACGAGGCAGGTACTCTTCCTGATACCTCTTCTGCTTGTTCTTCCGCCACGCATGGGGCTCGATGGAGTCTGGACAGCATTCCCGCTGTCAGACCTCGTTGCGACTATGGTGACAGCCGTGATGGTCTACTATCAACTCGCGCAATTCCGAAAATCAGCAGTGGTGAATGCCGGTTGCTGACCGGCAGAGTAGTAGAGGCGAGGCATATGACAAATCAACAAAAACAAACTTTACACCGTTGTATAAATAATAATGTAGAGTCTGTTGTCATATGAATGTTTCAACTGCGGATTTAAAAGTCAGAGACCGGATAATGAAAATGATGCACCTCGGTGTGGTGATACTGTCTTTGTTGCTTATCACTCTCATTACGCTGGATACATTGCGTAATGTCTCCTTTCTTGCCGATACTACCTATCTGAAAGTTCAGTTTTGGTGTTGCCTGTTCTTTATGGCCGATGTGTTTGTAGAGATGCTTTTTTCGGTTAAAAAGCGCAAATATCTGATAAACCATCTGTTCTTTCTGCTTGTTTCGGTGCCTTATCTGAACATATTGCATTATTTTGATATCCCGCTTGACAATCATGCCGAATATCTGCTGAAATTTGTGCCGATGATCCGCGCGGCTTACGTCTTTACAATAGTTACCGGCGCAACCACCTCGTCAAAGTGGGTCAAGAACATGCTTGCCACTTATCTGATAGTGTTGATAGTCGGTGTTTACTTTTGCTCACTCACATTTTTTGTCGCAGAGAATGGCGTCAATCCGGGAGTTACAGACTATTGGTCATCGCTTTTATGGTCGATCATGAGTCTTACAACTGCCGGATGCTCCATTCATGCGATGACGGTGACCGGGAGGGTCCTTGGAGTCGTGCTATCGGCAGTAGGACTTATATTTTTCCCGATTTTCACTGTGTTTCTGACTAACAGTTATACATCTGAACAAGATGCTGGAGGAACTACATCTGATAAGCAAGGGTGAAAATTGGTCATACATTGTGGCTGAATGTGATTCCGGCCGGTTTTACGCTTTATGGTTTTTCGGATAAATTTTGAGACAACCATCAAAATTTGTACCTTTGTCTGCAACTAACTAAATTCATCACTAAAAAAAGAAACATGCTTAAAAATATTCTTTCAATATCCGGTCGTCCCGGATTGTTCCGCTTGTCAAACCGCGGTAAAAACATGCTGATTGTAGAGTCTATTGCCGATGGTAAGCGCACTCCTGCATATGCCCGTGATAAAGTTATTTCATTGGGCGATATCTCAATTTACACCGATGAAGGAGATGTGCCTCTGTGGGAAGTTCTTGAATCTGTTAAAGTAAAAAGCAATGGCGAGCAGGTTGATATCAAGTCTATCGGCAACGATGCTGCCGTGCGTGAATACTTCGCTGGCATTCTTCCGAATTTTGACCGTGAGAAGGTTTACACTTCAGATATCCGCAAGCTTCTGACTTGGTACAATCAGCTGCTTGCAGGCGGTATCACAGAGTTCAAACCGGAAGAAGCTTCGGAAGAAAACGCAGAACCTGAAGCTTAAAAACCAGCGTGATGCTCAGCAAACAATTTGCAGCGAAAGATAGTGTTGTAGATCTTATAGATTATGACTATAATGTCCTCACTGTCCTCAGTCGTTTCTCACTTCCTCTTGGTTTTGGCAACAAAACCATAGAGGAACTCTGTGAGGAATCAGGCATAAACACCGATTCGTTTTTATTGATAATAAATTTTCTCCTTTCAGGAGAGATTGACGCCGAGGCGCTACACCGGATTTCTCCGGTTGATGTGGTCTATTTTCTTCACAATTCGCATGACTACTATCTTTCATACAAACTGCCTCACATCCGTGCGAATCTCTGCAATGCTCTTGATGATACACATAGTGATATAAATCCTATAATTATAAAGTTTTTTGATGACTACACAGATCTTGTCAGAAAGCATTTCAGTTATGAGGAGACCGTGGTATTCCCGTATGTAAAGGATATGTGTGAAGGTCGTCAGTCTGATTATAGTATTGATGTGTTCCGCCGTTCACATGACGATGAGGTTGCAGAAAAGCTTGCCGACCTAAAAAATATCATATTGCGCTACTATTCTACTTCCATGCCGTTCAGAATGTATGATGCCTTGGCGGATATATATAACTGTGAGGAAGATCTGAATTCTCATGCCCATATAGAGAATAATATACTGATCCCTCTTATGACACGAATGGAAAACAATCAGAGCCTATAAAATGATGCGCCATATAAACATCGGACTTCTCCTGCCCTCTGCCATACAGGCATCGGGGATGGCAAGCATATTGCGAAAATTTCAGGATGGGAATGTTACTGTCAAGGATATCAGTGCGTTGAATTATCTTGAGGAGATTGCGGCATTTCATCCGTCGGTACTTATTGTTGATCCGGCTGTTATAGGTATTGACTGGAGTGTGCTGAAAAGTGCATCTTCTCATCCGTTAAAACTGATAGCTTTGCTCTGCCAGCAATATCCTCAGGGTTTGTTGAAGTGGTTTGATGATACATTTTCCATCTATGATCCGGCGGATTCCATCATAGATATAATGCGGCGCAATATAGATTCTGAAGATGCCGATGACCGAGGAAAAGATCTTAGTCCTCGTGAAAAGGAGGTTATAGTGGGAATTGTTAAGGGCTTGTCCAATAAAGAAATTGCATCTGAAATGGGGGTTTCAGTCAATACCGTGATGACGCATCGCCGAAATATAGTTGCCAAACTTCACATCCACACTCCGGCAGGTCTTACAATTTATGCTATTGTGTCAAATCTTGTCAAGCTTGACGAGATAAAGGCTGATATGGGAAGGCTCTAACAGTATCGAAACTGATCAGGCAACACAACTAATAAAAAGGGCCTTTATAAGTAGTCTGAGCTGACGGATTTGCCGGCTTGATCAGTGTGAAAGCGCATGAAAAAAGTCATCACGCAAGGTGCTGCTGTCTGAGAAGACACCGGCTGTTTCAATGGTAGTTGTGGTTGAGTCTTGTTTCTCAACTCCACGCATTTTCATGCACAGATGTTCGCCAGAGCACACAACTATTACACCTTTGGCATTTAGTTTTTCCATTATAATATTGCAGATCTGGGCTGTCATGCGTTCCTGGACTTGCAGACGGCGAGCATAGAAGTCGACGAGTCTTGCGAGTTTACTCAGTCCGATAGTTTTGCCGTCAGGAATATATCCGACTGATACTTTTCCGAAAAACGGCAGAATATGATGTTCGCACAGAGAGTAGAACTCGATATCCTTGACGATTACCATCCGAGAGCCTTCATATGAAAAAACGGCATCATTGATAATGACATCAGGGTCTTGTCGATAGCCGCGAGTGGCATAAACCATAGCTTTTGCCGCGCGCATGGGGGTCTTGACTAATCCCTCGCGGGTAGTGTCTTCGCCTAAAAGTTTCAGTATAGCTTCGTAGTGGGATGCGATTTCCCTGATAGTCTCGTCACTAATTTCAGCAGCCATTGTGTTGTTGTGAATGGTTTATTATTCATGTACTGTCACACGGTCGCGCACCACGCGAATTTCTTTGCTGTAGGCAGGAAATGCCCGGCGAAGTTCATCGGCCGCAGCGTTTGCATCCTGCTGGGTGCGAAAATCTCCCACTTTCAGTCGCCAGTAAGGAGATGTGTACATGACATACGTCTGATACTGCGGAAAACGGGATGATATGATGCGTTGTTTGGAGCGTGCCTCATTTTTGGCGGTACGCGCGTTGTTGTCGCTAAACACTTGTACCCGAAATCCGGCCATGCGTCCGTTGACCGGACGCGCGATTTCTTCTTTTGACTCCTCTTCAACACCTTCGACTGGGAGCAATCGTTTCAGAAGCTCTTCCGGTTGATTGATAACGTTTGATGTGCCGCTTGTGATGTGATCTACAATGGTCACAACCTCGGTTTCAGCAATAGCTGCCGGGGCGGTCAGCAATGCGACAAGCGGAAGCAGGATTTTCTTCATGGCTGATAGTGTTGTTTGACGGAGTGATTGGGTTAAGTAGAAATTCCCGCACGGAAAATGATTGAGCCAAGAGTCGTTCAGATCACGTGCGGGAATATATGTTTAAATCTGATCAGAATGCGTTTACAATGCCCATAAATGACGCTGCTTCAAGAGCGGCACCACCGATGAGGCCACCATCTACGTCGGGTTTGGCAAAAAGCTGGGCTGCGTTTGAAGGTTTGCAGCTGCCTCCATAGAGTATCGAGGTGTTGTCTGCGACTTCCTTGCCGTACTTGTCAGCGATAGTCTTGCGGATGAACGCATGCATCTCCTGTGCCTGATCGTCAGTTGCGGTTTTTCCGGTTCCGATGGCCCATACAGGCTCGTAAGCGAGAACGATTTTGCCGAATTCTTCAGCGTCAAGGTTGAAGAGGCCTTCCTCGATCTGGGCTTTTACTACTTCGAAGAAGCTACTGTCTTCGCGCTGTTCGAGAACTTCACCGATGCAAAAAATGGGGGTGAGGTTATTGTCAAGGGCGAGACGCACTTTCTCACGGAGAGTTTCAGAAGTTTCGCCGTAGTACTGACGACGTTCCGAGTGGCCGAGGATCACATAGGTAGCGCCTGTCGAGGCAACCATAGGGGCTGAAATTTCACCGGTGTATGCGCCTGATTTGTGGTCTGCGCAGTTTTCAGCTCCAAGACCAAGCTTGTTTTTGTCAATCACATTATTGATTGATGCAAGGTGAGTGAAAGGAACACAGATGACAACATCGCACTTGGGCTCGGCACCGGCGAGAGCCGCATTGACTTCTTCGGCGAGCTTGATTCCTTCGGGCAGCGTGGTGTTCATTTTCCAGTTGCCTGCTACGATATTTTTTCTCATTTTACCTTAATTAAAATTGGGTTGAAAATTCGCTGACAAAATTAACGATTTCCGATGAATAATTCAAACAGAAATCCAACTTATCTTGTTTCGCTGAAGCCTTTGGCCGTCAAATGTCGGCTTCATGTCATAGTTGATTAAGGATTGAAGGATCTTTGATGCCGGAGTCATCTGCGAAAAGCAATATTTTGGAAATGATTTCTGCGGTTTTCGGGTCCTCGTCAAGAAATGGAAGAAAGATGCGCCCACGATTTTGAGCATGGACTGGCAGAACGGCAATCTGTGTTCCGCCTTCCTTGTGGATAGTTCCGCTGCCGAGATGAATGTTGTAACAGCCGAGTTGTCCGCTTACTTTTGCAAAGTTGCCGGCCAGGCTGACATTACTAATGCCTAACATAGGCAATGTATGACTGACAATGGCACGTCGCATTTCAATGGTAGAATGGCTGGTTTCCGGGTCTACGCCTCCTGCATGGGCCACACTCACGGCAAGATCAACATCACGCATGATTTCAGAGAATGCGATCGGGGAGACTTCTGAAATTTTCTTGTCTTTGAATGTTCTGCGGTCATGAAATTCGACATATTCCAATGTCGGCGATTCGATGTCAGCGGGTGAAAACCAATCGGCCATTGCATATAGCACAGCTGTCACATTGCTGTTAAAGCATATTTTTTGGAGTCCGTAATCATAGTCTACAGTCCACTGTCGCTTTTTAAGTAGAGCTGCAGCGCGAGACGGCATGATCTGATTGCCGGAATAGCGCATAGATCGGCTTGAATCTTTTTCTTCGGTTGTAGGGATATATAGTTCACGGAACACCTGCTTGAACGGCTGCCTCCACTGATGGTCAAAAACAAAAGACTGATATGCGTTCCATTCTTTGCTGGAAAACAGGTCGAAAGGATGGGCGATGCGAAGACGATTGTCTGCGCTTATGGCATTGATTACACCTTCAGCTGAAATGATTGATGCTCCGTCTTCTCCTGGGAAACCGGTCTGCCCGCTGTCCGTTACAAGCACAAGGCGTGAAAACATTTTCCATATTATAGGGTTTTCTTTAAGGCTGCTGATCTCATACCCGGAAAACTCAGCGGATTCGATCATCGCCTGTTCAAGTAAAGCCCGGCCACGGGAGTGTTGCTCTTTCAATAGTTTATACACTTCTTTCAGATGACTTACATAAGTCTCTTTTTTGAGTCTTGAAGGAATATTTTGCAAAATCTTGCCGTTGCTTTCGCAGATTATCTCAGGTTCACCGTCATCAATAAGCAGTCTTAAGCTGACGCCACCGAAATGTTTTGGGACAAGGTATTTTTCGGCATCTTTAATGAGGGTGGCTTCCATGCTCCATGTCAGACGTGTGGAGTCTCCATAACCTGCCGTGCGGGCGAGATTGTCAAGAGCGAGTTTAACTGCACGTCCCTCGCTCTCTTGACGCTGTGCGCCAAACTGCTTGCTGTCTTTCAGGAATTTGTTAAGAAAAATATAGCGTTCTTTGAGGCCGCTATGTCTGTTGCGCCCCAGAGGTATCAAGCCAAGGGATACTACCAGATCTTTATTTCTTTTCTCTGAAATCTCTTCCATAACTTGTTTTGCTTTCAGATTGCCGAGAAGAGCATCAGAGAGTTTCCGGGAACGACTGTGGCGGTTGCCGTCGGCCACATGTTTTGCCGAGGCATATATAAATTCGTAGCGTTTACGTCCCAATGCCTTGTAGATCTCATGAAACCATGCCGGGTCACAAGCTCCATCAGCAAAGTCGCCAGGTTCTACCGCTGAGTATCTTGAGATGCGCGACTTAGCGCGGTCATCCAGAGTGTCAGCTGTATGAGCCATAAAGTAATATGCACCGCTTGAAAGCCCTTTCCAGCCAATGGCTTCTTCGGTGATTTCCAGCCATCGTCGGGAGAACATCGCTGCTTCAGCAAGTTGTTCGTCTGTAATTCCGGCTGCTTTTGCTTTTCGCTTTAGCTCTTGTGGAGTGTCTGAGTCTGCCGGAGTGCAGGCCTGAAGCAAGGAACTCAGTATTTCACGTTTATTTAGATTGGCATAATATCCTTTGGCTACGGGCTTGTCTTTTCCAAGGGCCTGCAAGATCTGCAATAGCCTGTCGATTCCGCTGATGACTCTGATTTCATATGCCAAAGGAGAAACCGGAGTTTCTGAATCACCCCTTTTCAGCTCGATGTCAAGTATACGCTCAATGGCCTTGTTGATCAGTCTGCATTCGTGACCGCTGAGTGGTGTGAGCTGTTGGGCCCAACGTGGCTTTTCGGCTGCCGGCAAGCATTGTGAAAATTCAGCAATCATGCTCTTTCTCATGGCTCCTGACATCATTTCTTTAAGCATGGCTTCATCTGAAATCGCTCCGAGATTCCATGCGCGGAGATATTCCATGACATTGAGCGGGTTTAGGTAGAAGTTGTTGTCGGTTATGCAGGATTTCGTCTTGCATATTAAATCGTAGCGAGCGGCAAAGGACCGCAGAAACAGGTCATCCGGCATGTCGCTGCTTGATTTTTTGCAGATTGCCATTAGTGTGGCTATCGGCTGGACGTTGTAAATGCAGTGGTCTTGTGGCAATTCCCATGTATGGGCTTTATAGCTCCTTATACATTCATCTGCTTTTATGCGAAGTGCGAAATCCGATATGAAATCGGTCGCGATTTCCAAAATGGCCTGCCCGCAACAGTATTCTTCTGCCAAAGCGGATACTATGTCAATTGCCGAATGAAAGTAAGTGGAGTTTTTAACCGGATTCAGGATGTCAGGATCGAAAACTCGGCCTAATATGCGTTTCAATATTGGATAAAAGGGCTTGTCAGAGACGTTGGAGGTGATTGTTGCAAGCCAAAGACGCAAAATATTTTCCGGAGAGCTGATCTCATTATAGTAAAACTCTTTCCAGACTTCGGGCATGGCAAGAGACTCAAGCCCCAGCTTATATGATTTTAGAACGGTATTGCCTAAGCGTGAAATGTTTCCATAACGATCCGTAAATTCGTAATCGGCATGTTTCTCGATCAAATTGATAATAGCCTGAATCAGTTCTACGGCATGGTTATTTCCTTTTTGCAGGATCTTCTTTAAGATATTTTCATCAGATTTGAAGGTCAGCGCTTTTTCCGAACTGAAATCAGCCGGGCATGTTACGGAGACAGAAATTTTGGCATCGCAGGAATATAGACCGAATCCATTTTCCGGTGTGTATATGTTTTCTTTTGAATCGTTTTCGGCAAAAATGGACTCAAGCAGCACCCGTTCTTTGGATGTTGGATTGGCTATGGCCGAAAGTTCGGGTTTAAGTGCGTTTATGGCTTCGGCTTTCTCGCCTTTGGCAATCCAGTTTTTTAGTATGCTGAGCCCGGCCAGTCTGCGGTCTGCTGATTTGTCTGAAAAAAGACGCCTTACAGAGCTGATGGCTTTGTTGTCAGGGAGTGAACCGAGAATTTCTATAATACATGTGCGCATCGGTGCCGCTTTGAGGCGCAGGTGTGATTCCATTGCAAGATAGTCTTCATCTACCAAATCATTCCAGTCATGCAAATTCCTGACTATCCGGCAGGCTTGATCACGAGCGTCGCTGCCTTTGTCAGCCATCATGGCAACGGCGAATTCGACTTGGCGCCGCGTCTGACACCTATATAAAAGATATTTGATGTAAAGCCCTCTGTCGTACGGATCCAGCGAACAAACATAATCAAGCGCCTTTTCTGTATAGTCCGGAGAGGATATCAGCAGTGCCAGTCTGCAAATTTTCTGCGCAATCCGGCTTTTTGTAAGGACTCTGCTGACCCAAGGGAACACATATGGGTCAAAGACCTCTTTGTCTTTGACTGAGGTATACAGAACTGTCAGCAAAGTAAAGTCAGCTTCAGCGTCTTCTCTGGAGTCAAAATAAAAGCTGAGGTCTGGGATTCGCATGTCATTTTCATTTGCTCTCAGATAGAGTTGAAAACGTGTGTCCCTCAGATACATGTCAAGAAGTCCTGCTATTACTTTGTGGTCTTGAGATCGGACGCGAAGTGCGAGAGATGTCATTTCGTTTATTAATTCGACATCCTGAAGATATCCAATAAACAAAGCAGCTGCTTCTGCAATATGGGCAGGGGAGTGCTCAAGCAACTCTCTGACAGGCAGCTTCACGCTGTCTGTGTCAAAGAATGCCATAGCCCACAGCGCTAAGTAAACAGTCATGGGGTCATCACAGCCAATCGCTTTCGCTGCATTATCACGGTCTGATATAAGATGGGATACGAGCGTGAAAAATTTTTCTGTTATACGTTCTGATGCTTCCTGATCTCCAAATCCCGTTGCCACGGCAAGCCCTCTTTTTATAGCTGAAAACCGCTGAAGATTATTGTCTATTATAATCTTCAGTAGATATATGAAACTTTCCGGTTGGCCTTCATCCATAGTCTCTACTATAGCTTGCCGGAGCCCTTCCTGCATACGTGCGGCAAGCAGCAATCTGCCCTCAAGTTCTAACAATTCGTGATTGCCACTTAGAGAGATAGCTCGGAAATGATCAAAATACATGCGATTGGCATTATTTTCCGATATCATGGCTTCGGTCAGATAGTCGATACACTCCCTGTCTCCAATCGAGATTTTTGCTGCAAGCCAGCTGTCAATGTCGATTATGGTGGAAAATTCCTGTTGTTCATCAGGTGTTCGCCCTTTACGTAGGATCTGAGCAGTTGAAAACCCGGTAGCTTTGAGCAATACAAACTGGCGTAGAGCCTGCGCTATTTTGCAAATGTGGAGGCTGATACGAGCGGAACGCAAGGAATGTCGGGTATAGCCTGTGGTATATGGAGCTTTGGCTTCAAGTCTGATATACTCCCCGAAGAGGTCTGTCCACTCTTTACAGGAGGCAGGGCCATCCAAGCTGCTGCCAAACAGATAGTCTATTGCAGGACGTAATCCCCATTCGAGAAACTCCAATGTATTCCAGACCCCGCGCTGTTTAAAGTAACTGTGCAATGCTGTTTCGAAGTGCGACTCATGGCACGTCTGATCAATATCATTGAAAAAATGCCTGAGAAGTTCATGTGCTTCGCCGGATAGATTGCGAGTGTTGTTTAACCCGCTTCTCAATTTTTCAATATAGGACACACAAAGGTCGTTGTAGCTGTTGTTCCAATGAATTCTCATAAGTTTGATGCTTTTTTACCACATTCTGCCTGATAGCATGGTTAGGCGTATTATTGTAAGGGTGTCTCCCTCGGCGATTTCGACTTGACTTTCATTCGAACCGAGTTGGCTCCCGTTGAGGAAGATCTTGAAAATGCCGTCTTCATGGCATTGCAGGGCATTGGCTATGGCTTTTTCAGGATCTTCCTTTCTGTTATTATAGATAAGTCCGAATGCAATGCGACCTGCTTCTGCAAGATTATTAACCTGATCTTCAGTCATCGGGGCTACCTGGTAGTCGGCGTCTGGATCAGCCGGGACATCATCAATGCGATCGTTGTATGCCGATACTATAATGCGCACAAGCGAACTGATCAATTCGCCTGTGGTATTCAGTCCGGCAGGAAGTTCTATGGGGCAGGGCACTATTGCTTGCCGCGTACGGCCCGGCCTTTTTTGCTGCAGATATATTTTCATGATAGGTGATTCTGTCGCCATTCCGGCAGGGTGAAACACTATGTTTTGTTCTCCGGTGGAAATTCCGGTGTTTGGGCGAAGTTACAAAATAAATTGTTAGTTTGAACGATATTTCGTGGAAAATCGGTAAATTTGCAGCATATTGTAATCACTCATTATCATTTATTAGATCCAGATGACAAAGATTGGAAGCAAGTGGACCAAAAGCGGTCGCAAAGCCATGCTCCTTGGCAGTGGCGAGTTAGGTAAAGAGGTGGCAATCGAACTCCAGCGCATGGGAGTGGAGGTTGTCGCTTGTGACAAGTATGCCAATGCTCCCGCCATGCACGTAGCCGACAGAAGTCGTGTGTTCAGCATGCTTGATGCCGATGCGCTGCGTGCTGCGATAATAGAGGAACAGCCTGATCATATAATTCCCGAAGTAGAGGCTATTGCTACTCCGGTATTGGTTGGACTTGAAGAAAAGGGGTTTCACGTTACTCCAACTGCAAAAGCGGCCCTGCTGACCATGAACCGAGAGGGAATACGCCGATTGGCTGCTGAAGGACTTGGAGTGAAGACCTCGCCATATCGTTTCGCGTCTGATTTTGAGGAATTCAAGGCTGCCGTAGAAGCTATTGGCATTCCATGCGTTGTGAAACCGATCATGTCATCAAGCGGTCATGGTCAAAGTGTAATTAAAACAGCAGAAGATATTGAAAAATCTTGGAAGATCGCCCAAGAAGGAGGCCGCGCTGGAGCAGGACGTGTCATAGTGGAAGGTTTTGTAAAATTTGATTATGAAATCACACTGCTTACAGTGCGTTCTGTTGCCGGCACTTCGTTCTGCGAACCAATTGGGCATATTCAGGTAGATGGTGATTACCGTTATTCCTGGCAGCCTCAGTCGATGGATTCCGCGGCCAAGGAGGCTGCTCAGGAAATCGCCCGTAAAGTGACTGATGCGCTTGGCGGATATGGCATTTTTGGCGTTGAGCTGTTTGTTTGTGGTGATGAAGTGATTTTCAGCGAGGTTTCTCCGCGTCCGCATGACACAGGCATGGTAACCATGATTTCACAAGATCTTAGCGAGTTTGCCCTCCACGCACGTGCACTGACCGGTCTGCCCGTTCCGGAAATACGTTTCCTCGGCCCGTCGGCCTCTCGTGCGGTCGTGGTTGAAGGTGACAGTACTGAGGTTATTATGGATAATCTGGGAAAAGTTCTTGAAGAGCCCGGTGTGCAGATGCGTATATTCGGCAAGCCCGAAGTCAAAGGTCATCGCCGCATGGGCGTGATACTCGCCACCGCAGACTCAGTAGAAGAAGCAAGAGCAAAAGCGGAACGAGCATATGACAAACTTAATGTTCAGATTCTTTAACGCATCAGGTCGATTCGGCAAAACTCAAGTATTTGCCGTTTTGATGATTTTTGCAAACCTCCTTGTGGCCGGCAGTGAGACTATCGGCCGCAGGGAGGTTGCTTCAATGCTCAAGACTCTTGACTCGGAGCTTGAGAATCGCGAGGTGTATATATCCAGGCGTCGCACGTCTATTGACTCCCTCAAGAACGTGCTGAAATGCAGCTCGATCTCTTCTGACGATCGCTTGTCTACGCTCCTGATGCTTGGTGATATGTATAATGCATATAATACGGATTCTGCTGTTTCTATCTATGATAAAGGGGCTAGTCTGGCACGTGATCTGAAACAGGATTCTGTAGCAGTGCGCTTTGAGTTGAGGCGTCTGACCTATCTGCCGCTTCTGGCGTTTATCAGTCAGGCTGAGGACGAGCTCTCGCGGATTGATTTCAGGTCACTTCCCAAGGGTCTTCAGGAAGAGTATTTCGATGCTGCACGGCAGATGTATTTCTATATTGCAGCTTACTATGTTAATTATCCGGATGTATATGACCGATATATGGCCAAATCTCATGATGCCCAAAAGTCATTGATCGGCCACCTGGAGGAAGGATCTCCGCGATATATGTTGAATATGGGCGAATACTACTATTATAATAAAGAGTATTCCAAAACCCAGGCACTTGCGATGCTGCTGATTGATCAGTTGCAACCGGAGGACAATCTCTATGCGCGAGCCTGTCATCTGCTCGCCGAAATATCAAAGGCGAGAGGGGAGCATTATGCTTATGAATACTATCTGGCGTTGTCAGCTATTGCGGACACCCGTGGTGCTACTCTTGAAGTGGCATCCCTACAGGAGCTTGGCAAGACTATTTATCTCAATGGCGATGTGCAGCATGGTTATGACTATCTCTCCGTAGCCTTGTCAGATGCGGTAGAGTGTAATGCTCCATTGCGCATACTGCAGTCTTCGCAAGTGTTGCCGATAATCGAAAGGGCCCAAAAAGCAGAAATCAGGAGTGCCCACATAAGACTGTATGTCATTATGGTGGTTATGGCGGTTTTGTTGATGATACTTGCTATTACGCTTTATGTGCTCCATCGAAAAAATCGGCAGATGAATCGCATGGCGCTACGGCTGGAAGAAGCCAATAGCACTAAAGATGTGTATATATCGCAATTTTTGAACTTGTGCTCGATATACATGGACAAACTGACGCAATTCAACAAGATGGTCAACCGAAAAATAACCACCGGAAAGGTTGATGATCTACTCAAAATAACCAAGCAAGGCAAATATATTGAAGAGCACTCAAAAGAGTTCTATGATGTGTTTGATGATGCATTTCTCCATATATATCCAAACTTTGTAGCAGAGGTCAACAAGCTTCTTCGCCCAGAGGAGCAAATTGTATTGCGCGAAGGCGAAAAACTCAACACCGACTTGCGCATTATCGCATTCATGAGACTTGGGATAGAGGAAAGTTCGCGTATCGCTCAAATGATGAACTATTCGGTATACACCATTTATACATATCGCAACAAACTTAAGAATAGAGCTATCTCAAGAGAGACATTTGAGGGTGATCTAATGAATATAAAATCTGTTTCATGACTTGAAAAAGGGGTATCATTTGTTGCATATAAATATACAAAACGATATATTTTACCTCAATTAGAGCATATAACATTCTATATTTTTATTTATCGCAAAATATGTATTCTGCTGATTATCAATGTGGGAATGTCTAAATTAACTTTATAAAACCTCAATTTAACCGTTGATGTATTGCGTGTGCCTCAGAATAGATATAATTTTGCAATGTGAGAAAGCCTCAGCCGAGAGTAATCTCACTCGGTTTTCTCCATCTCATGAATATCGAAATTAATCAATGATTTTTAGTTTTAGGGTTAGTATAGATTGTTAGTATCTTAGCGTAAAATCATTAGTTATATGAGAAGAATTGCATAATAGTAAATGTGTTTTTATGTTAGGTTTGTAGAGTCTTATTGCTAAGACAACAACACGACTTCTCTGGGAAGAGAGGTCGTGTTGTGGTTTATATGAATTGGGATGTAGCTGAGATGTTTGTGGAATTGATTTGTGGATAAGCAAAAATTTAACTAATTTCGCGTGATATTAATTTATGTAGTATAATCGCGATGTTTGCTCCGTTTTCGCTTAATTTAAAAGGCTGTCTCCATGTTTATAACCGTCCGCAAGTGATGGGGATAGTAAACGTCACGCCCGATTCCTTTTATAGTGGCTCACGCACAATGGATGAAACTGAAATAGGTCTGCGCATAGAGTCAATGATTGAGGATGGTGTCGATTTTATTGATATTGGGGCTTATTCATCGCGGCCGGGTGCTGGTGACATCTCTCCTCAAGAAGAAATGAACCGCTTGCGCAAGGGGATGGCAGTACTGCGAGGCATAGCGCCTGAAATCCCGGTTTCGGTTGATACTTTTCGCGCAGATGTGGCTAAGGCTGCCATAGAAGAGATGGGCGCTGATATCATTAATGATATATCCGGAGGAGCGCTGGATTCCAATATGTTCGACATGGTAGCCCGGTTAAAAACTCCGTATATACTCATGCACATGCGCGGAACGCCGGCAACCATGCAGCAGTTTACAGCATATGCTGATGTAGTGGCCGATGTGGTTTCGGATCTTTCGGTCAAGTTGCGCCAGTTAAGGCTTGCCGGAGTGGCTGATGTGATTGTTGATCCGGGGTTTGGCTTTAGCAAAAACCTTGAACAAAACTTCAAACTGATGAATGATCTGTCCGCCTTTTCCGTGCTTGACTGTCCTGTACTTGTCGGTATATCCAGAAAATCGATGATAACAAAGAGTTTAAATATAGAACCATCTGACGCTCTTGCACCAACAGTTGCCCTTGATGCTATAGCTTTGACTAAAGGAGCGTCTTTCATTCGTGTCCACGATGTACGCGAAGCCGCTCAGACTGTAACTCTCTTTAGTTTGCTCAATTCTTAAAAATACATTTGTATGATTCAGTTTGGCATCAAGGATGCGTTTGATATAGCCATAGTGGCGCTTCTGCTTTTTTATCTTTATAGGATAATGAAAGAGAGCGGCACATTGAATATATTTTTCGGTGTGCTGGCATTTATAATAGTATGGGTGCTGACATCACAGATTATAGAACTTAAGCTTCTTGGTTCTATTCTCGATCAGTTTATGGGGATAGGCCTTTTGGTACTTGTGATTTTGTTTCAGGATCAGATAAAGCGTTTCCTTGTTGAACTTGGCGATCATAAGCGCTGGAGGTTTCTTAAAAATTTATTCCGGCATGAAAAACATAACTCATCTGCAGATACCCGCAAGTATGTGCTCCCGATTGTTTATGCATGCATGAATATGTCCAAAACCAAAACCGGCGCACTTATAGTAATCCGGCAGGAAATACCATTAGAGTCATATGAAAAGAGTGGCGACATTATTGATGCTGATATCAATTCGCGTCTGATTGAGAATATCTTCTTTAAGAATTCTCCATTGCATGACGGAGCGATGATAATTGATCACGATCGTATCAGAAGTGCCGGATGTATTCTTCCGGTCAGTCATGACCGAAACGTACCGAGGGCTTTGGGGCTGCGCCATCGCTCGGCTCTTGGTATTTCGCAGGCAACAGATGCTTTTGCGATAGTCGTATCGGAAGAGACCGGCAATATTTCAGTAGCTCACAGGGGGGCGCTTACAACCCGCCTGAGCTCCACAGAGCTCGAAAATCGCCTTTCTCAGATAATGACCAGTGACAAGTAGCCCCCTATTAATCGCGCATAAAGAGCCGACACCGAGTAATTAAGCCACATTTGAGAACTTGCATTTGTTAAATTCCGATCTTTTTAGTAATTTTGTGTGGTAAAATAATAACGAAAAATAACTATAGAACATATAATCATGTCAGAAGACAAAGAACGCGAATCAGAAGTTTATAGCGCGAGCAATATTCAGGTGCTTGAGGGCTTGGAAGCCGTTAGAAAGCGCCCGGCCATGTATATTGGCGACATCAGTTTCAAGGGATTGCATCATCTGGTTTATGAGGTGGTCGACAACTCTATTGACGAAGCCCTCGCCGGCTATGCAAGTCATATAGAGGTGACTATAAATGCCGACAATTCAATTACCGTTGTTGACAACGGGCGAGGCATTCCTGTCGATATGCATGAAAAGGAGCACAAAAGTGCCCTTGAGGTAGTTCTGACAGTCCTTCATGCTGGCGGTAAATTCGATAAAGGCTCCTACAAAGTATCAGGCGGTCTGCACGGTGTAGGCGTCTCTTGTGTGAACGCGCTTTCGTCTTATCTCAGAGCGGAAGTGCGTCGTAACGGAAAGGTTTATATGCAGGAATACGCTTATGGCAAACCCACTTGTGAACTTACTGTCATCGGAGACACCGACTCAACCGGTACATCTGTTACGTTCCGTCCGGATACAAGTATTTTTACCGTGTCGGAATATGATTATGATACATTGGCCAACCGCCTGAGGGATCTTGCATTCCTGAATGCAGGCATAACCCTTACGCTTACTGACATGCGTAAAGTTGATGAGGCCGGAAATCCGCGCCGGGAGGTCTTCTATTCCCGCGATGGACTTCGCGAATTCGTACAGTATCTTGATTCTAACAAAGAATCTCTGATCAATGATGTGATACATCTCAACACCGAGCGCCAGGGTATTCCCGTGGAAGTAGCTCTTACATACAATACCACATTCAATGAGAATGTGTATTCGTTTGTGAACAATATCCACACAATTGAAGGCGGTACACACCAGACCGGCTTCCGCCGTGGCCTTACGACTACTCTAAAAAAATACGCCGAAGACAACAAGCTTCTTGAAAAAGTTAAGATTGAAGTTTCCGGCGATGACTTCCGTGAAGGTCTGACGGCTGTGATTTCCGTGAAAGTGATGGAACCTCAGTTCGAGGGACAAACCAAGACCAAGCTTGGCAACAGTGAGGTTCAGGGTGCTGTTTCGGCTGCTGTCAGCGAAGCTCTCCGATATTATCTTGAAGAGCATCCGCGTCAGGCAAAGGTTATTGTTGACAAAATTGTACTTGCAGCTCAGGCCCGTCATGCAGCTTTGAATGCCCGTCAGAAAATTCAGCGCAAATCACCCCTTTCGGGAGGAGGTCTGCCTGGTAAGCTCTATGACTGTTCTTCACGTCATGCCGAAGACTGTGAACTGTTCCTTGTCGAAGGTGATTCGGCCGGCGGTACCGCCAAGCAGGGCCGAAACCGTACATTTCAGGCTATTCTTCCTTTGCGAGGCAAGATTCTGAACGTTGAGAAAGCTATGGATCATAAGATTCTTGACAATCAGGAAATAACAAGCCTCTACCGCGCAATGCGAGTAACTATCGGAACTGAAGATGATCCTATGGCCATCAATATCTCACGCCTTGCCTATCACAAGATAATCATCATGACTGATGCCGATGTCGACGGTAGTCATATAGCGACGCTGCTGATGACATTCTTCTTCCGCCGCATGCGCCCGATTATCGAACAGGGATATCTCTATCTGGCAACACCGCCGCTGTATAAATGTACCCGTGGAAAAGCAGAAGAATACTGCTGGACAGAAGCCCAGGTTCAACAATTTATCGCTGTCAATGGAGAAAAAACCAAAGTTCAGCGTTATAAAGGATTAGGAGAGATGAGTGCGGAAGAACTCCGTGACACCACAATGGATCCTGAACAGCGCCTCTTGAAACAAGTGACAATAAGTGATGCTGTTGAAGCAGACCGTATTTTCTCAATGCTCATGGGCGAAGACGTAGGTCCGCGTCGTGATTTCATCGAGTCAAACGCCAATTACGCAAATATTGACGCCTGATGCAGTCCTGAGTCTCCTATTGTATCAATTCTAATTTCTATACCTCTTAATTTTCAACTACTATGGCTCAATCAGCAAAAGCTGCAAGCTCAAAAAGCAACATTGCCCTCGCGAAGAAGGTGATGGACTTTGTTATGCAGCAGAAGAACAACACATATAATTATAAGCAAGTTGCCCATGCTATAGGGGCTAAAACCGCAGTTCAGCAGCGCAACATAGCTTTGCAGCTGGTTGAAATGGCATTCAACGGCGAAATCATAGAGGTTTCGCCGGGTAAATACAAATCTCCACAGCGTGGCAATGAAGCTATTGGTGTGTTTGTCCGTCGTAGTAATGGAAAAAATTCTGTAATTACTGATTCTGATGGCGAGACTATTTTCGTGGCTGAACGCAATTCGATGCATGCTCTGAATGGCGATAGAGTGAAAGTCAATATCGCAGCTCATCGAAGAGGTGCCGAGCCTGAAGCAGAGGTCATAGAAATAATTGAGAAAAAGGAGCAGACGTTCATCGGGACTCTGAAAGTCGACAAGCACTTCGGTTATCTTTTGACAGATTCCAAATATCTGGCTACAGATATTTTTATCCCGAAGGCAAAGCTTAAAAGCGGCAAGACCGGAGATAAAGCTGTGGTGCGGATCACGGAATGGAAAGACGATTTCAAAAATCCAAGCGGAGAGGTTGTCGATATCCTCGGCAAGGCAGGGGAGAACAACACCGAGATCCATGCCATTCTCGCTGAATTTGGATTGCCTTACAAATATCCGTCAACTGTAGAAAAGGCAGCGGATAAAATCGGAGCCGGAATAACAGAGGAAGTCGTAGCGCAGCGTATCGATATGCGTGACGTTCTCACATTCACCATTGACCCGGCTGATGCAAAAGATTTTGATGACGCGCTTTCATTCAGACGTCTCTCGAACGGACATTATGAGATCGGTGTTCATATCGCAGACGTGACCCATTATGTACATCCCGATACGATTATAGACCGCGAGGCGCAAAAACGTGCCACTTCAGTTTATCTGGTTGACCGTGTCGTGCCGATGTTGCCTGAACACTTGTGCAACGGCATATGCTCGTTGCGTCCGAATGAAGACAAACTGGCATTCTCGGTGATCTTCCATATGGATGACGACGGCAAGGTGCTTACATCGAAAATTGCCCGTACCGTGATCAGATCAGATCGTCGATTCTCTTATGAAGAAGCTCAGAATGTGATTGAAACCGGTCTTGGTGATTGTGTCGAAGCCATTAAGAAACTTGATGAACTGGCCAAGATACTTCGCCGGCAGCGTTATGAGAACGGTTCTGTTGAATTTGACAGAGCGGAAGTGAAATTCCATATTGATGAAGCCGGCAAACCTCTGGGCGTATTCTTCAAAGTTTCTAAAGACGCCAACAAACTAATTGAAGAATTCATGCTGCTTGCCAACCGCACGGTCGCTACATTTGTCGGCAAACCGCAGGGCAAGAAAAAAGCCAAGCCGTTTGTCTATCGAGTGCATGATGTCCCTGATCCGTCCCGTCTGGCTGATCTTGCCGCAATTGCCAGAACATTCGGCTACAAAATCAAAGCATCGGGACCCCCCAAGGAGATCAACCGTTCGATTAACCGTATGCTTGCGGAGGTGAAGGGTAGAGGAGAGGAAAATTATCTGTCGACTCTTGCCATACGCTCAATGGCTAAGGCTATTTACACCACTGACAATATCGGTCATTACGGACTTGGATTTGAATATTATACACATTTTACATCTCCTATACGCCGTTATCCTGACATGATGGTTCATCGCCTGCTTGACCGTTATCTCGCAGGTGGCCGTAGCGTAAATCTTCAGAAACTTGAAGATCAATGCAAACACTCCAGTGAAATGGAGCAGCTTGCTGCTACAGCCGAACGCTCGTCTATCAAATACAAGCAGGTTGAATACATGCAGGAACATATCGGAAATAAATTTTCCGGCATTATCTCCGGCGTGACCGAATGGGGCCTTTATGTAGAACTCAACGACAATCTTTGCGAAGGTCTTGTGCCGATGCGTGATCTGGCAGACGATTACTATGATTTTGACGAGAAAAACCATTGTCTGGTAGGCCGTAGGCATAACCATCGTTATCGTCTTGGTGACAATGTGGATATTCGGGTGACACGCGCCGACCTGGAGAAAAAGCAACTAGACTTCGTGTTGCTCGATGACAATGGCAATGCCTTGCGCAAAAGCGACAAAGAAGATGATATGGGCTCCAAAGTCTCAGTGGCCGAAGCTCTGACACAGCATGGCAAGAAAAAACGCCGCCGCAAATAATGCGGCATCAAAAAACTTGCCACTACACCACCTTGGATCAAGATTTAGAGAACTTGTTTTATGAAAGAATTTGACGAATATATTTCGATTGTCAACAAAGCGATTGAAAACTTGAAGCTTCCGGCCAACCCGGCCGGACTATATGATCCGATACGTTACACTCTGGATTGTGGCGGCAAACGATTACGCCCGGTATTGGCGTTGGCAGCCTGTGAGGCTATGGGAAAAGATCCCATGACGGCTATTCATCAAGCAGTTGCTATCGAAATGTTCCACAATTTCACTCTTCTGCATGATGATGTCATGGATAATGCGGATGTCAGGCGCGGTCGTCCGACTGTTCACAGAAAGTGGGACGAAGAGACTGCAATTCTTTCAGGTGATGCAATGCTGACCACATCGACAATGCTGTTGGCTATAAAGGCGGGTGAAAACCTTGCCTCCGCCTTGGATCTGTTCAACGGAACTGCCATGAATATCTATGAAGGGCAGCAACTTGACATGGATTTTGAAAAGCGCCTTGATGTCTCGATAGAGGAATACATGGAAATGATCCGCCTGAAGACCTCTGTATTGCTCGGCTGCGCATGCGGCATGGGCGCATTGATGGCCCAGACTCCGTTTGAAACCCAGCTGCAATTTTTTAACTATGGCGTGAATCTCGGTCTTGCCTTCCAGCTTCAGGATGACTATCTTGACACATATGGAGATCCCAAGACTTTCGGCAAAGCAATTGGCGGAGACATCCTCAATGATAAGAAGACCTGGCTGCTGATAATGGCCTTGAAAGAAGATCAGACGGGAGAAGTCAGAAATTTGATAGGCAGCGATGTGCCGGCAGAAGAAAAAATAAACAAGGTAAGAGCTGTATATGACCGTCTTGGCTTGCCGGAACGAATACATGAATTGATACGGGCTTATATTGATACGGCGATATCATGTCTGGACCAGCTCCCGATCCCACCTGACGCACGGGCATTTTTCATTGATCTCGCTCTGAAATCAGCGACACGCAATAAGTAGGTTGTATGTTTGTAGACACTCATACTCACCTGTATCTTGACGATTTTTTGCCGTCGCGTGAAACTATTATAGAAAATGCTTTTGCTGCCGGCGTAGAAAAGCTGATCTTCCCGAATGTAGATCTGACCACTATCGGTCCGATGAACGATCTGCGAGATCGTTTCCCAGACAAAATTTTTATGGCTATGGGGCTTCATCCGACTGAAATAGGGGCGGCTTGGGAAGCAGATCTTGCAAAAATTGAATCAGAACTGTCAGCCTCGATTGAAAAATATGTGGCGATAGGGGAGATCGGAATTGACCTCTATTGGGATCGCTCTTATCGCGAGCAGCAGCTGATAGCCTTTAGCCGCCAGGTTGATTGGGCTATAAGTCGTGACCTTCCGGTAATAATCCATTGCCGGGACGGACTTGATGAGATTTTGACTGTGCTGACTGAAAAAGCCGGTAAAGTGCGTGGGGTCTTTCACAGTTTCGGAGGAACAGCAGAAGACGTAAGACGTATTCGAGAGACCGGAGATTTTTATTTTGGAATCAACGGCATTGTTACTTTTAAAAACTCGAAACTTGGTGATACTCTCCCGGAAATCGGGCTGGACAGAATATTGCTTGAAACAGATTCTCCATATCTTGCGCCTGTCCCATTCAGGGGAAAACGCAACGAGAGTGCCTATATTGTCAATATCGCCGAGCGGGTTGCCGCTTGTCTGAATATTCCTTGCAAAGACGTTGAGGAAGCTACAACCTCCAATGCCCTCAGCCTATTTTCGATCTGAGCAGCCAAGAAGCAAGTACCTTTTGAATTTGCATACTTGCGGATAGCATAATAACACTTTTTAGCTGTCGGCATTTTTAATATTATTACAAAAATAGCTTACTTTGTAATAAGTTTTTATTTGCTATGTATTTGTTTAGAACTCTATTTGCAATATTATTCGTTGCCTTGTCTGTCTTCCCTTTAAAAGCACAGGATCGAAACTGGGCTCAGGTTCGCATTCCCGTTGCATGTATTCGCGATGGTAAAAGCCATGCGTCGGAAATGACGTCACAGGTAATAATGGGTACTCCTTTGCTAATATTGGAGGAAGATGAAGAGTGGATTAAAATTGAAGCACCTGACGGCTATGAAGGTTATATCAATATCTCCGGTTTGAGCCGCAAGTCAGAACCTCAGATTAATGAATGGCGCTCATCAGAACGTCTTGTAGTTACATCTCGAACTGAGGCTAAAGTTTATTCTTCACCGTCAGAACCTTCTGCGCGTACTGTAATTTCAGAGCTTGTGTTAAGCTCCATTGTAGAAGGGAAAATGAGCGATGGCCCATTTTGTGAGGTAGTGTTGCCTGATGGGCGCAAAGGCTACGTTGCTTCCAGCGATGTTATTCCGGCAGAACAATGGGCGAGCCGGTCACTGGATGTGGACAGCATACTTGAAACAGCATACTGGCTTATGGGGGCTCCATATTTGTGGGGCGCTTGCTCAACAAAGAGTGTCGACTGTTCCGGCTTGGTAAGAGTAGCATATTTTGACCGCGGAATCCTAACCCTCAGAGATGCCCGTCAGCAAATAGGAATAGGGCGGCGAATTGAGCCGACTGACATAGACAGTCTTCGAAGAGGTGATCTCCTGTTCTTTTCAAACACTCCTGACGGCCGTATCTCACATGTTGCGATCTATGACTCTGACGGAAAATATATCCATTCATCGGGTCTGGTGAAAACCAACCAGATGAATGCTGACGATCCTGATTTCGGCAAGCGCTGCTATCGTGGGGCATCTCGTATTGCAGGAATGGAGGACACAGATGGTATTGTCAGAGTTATTAATCACCCTTGGTATTTCGACCGCTCTCCTTCGGCTCTTTGAATTTTGAAATTAAGCACACATAAACCATGATAACATTTTTGACTTGTCTTGCGTTACTGATAGCAGCCTATTTTACCTATGGCCGATATCTTGAGAGACTCGCAGATATAGACTCTGAGCGCCCAACTCCGGTGGATCGTTGTGAAGACGGAGTTGACTACATAAAATTGCCCAGATGGCGCGTATTTTTGATTCAATTGCTGAACATTGCCGGCACCGGACCTATTTTCGGCGCCATTCTTGGCGCATGTTTCGGTCCGGTTGCATTTCTATGGATCACGCTCGGTGGCATATTCTTTGGCGCTATGCATGATTTTCTTTCAGGCGTGATGATCATGCGCCATGACGGGCGCAGTCTGCCTGAGATCATAGGCATATACATGGGTATCACCACCCGCTCTGTAGTACGAGTATTCTCGATAGCACTGATGGTGTTGGTCGGAGCCGTTTTTATTCTGAGTCCGGCGGAATTACTGGCATCAATGGTGCCGTCTGTCGCCAAAAACATCTGGGTCTGGATAATCCTTACCTATTATGTGCTGGCCACAATGCTGCCGGTTGACAAGGTGATAGGCAAAGTATATCCGATATTCGGCATCGCGCTTATTGCTATGGCTGCCGGTCTGTTGGTTGTGCTGCTATCTGGCTCATATGCAATTCCGGAACTAACCACACTTCACAATTTTCAGTTAAACCCTGATAAACTGCCTATAATTCCTACTCTTTTCATAACCATTGCATGCGGTGCCATATCCGGATTTCATGCCACTCAGTCTCCGCTGATGGCAAGATGTATAACCAATGAGAAAAAATGCCGCTCGGTTTTTTATGGCTCTATGATTTCTGAAAGCGTGATAGCCCTGATCTGGGCTGCTATCGCAATGGCCTTCTTTCATGGCCCGACGGGGCTTGGAGAACAGCTTGCCGAACATGGCGGAAATGCGGCATGGGCGGTAGATGTCATATCTCATACCACTTTAGGCAAAGTCGGAGCTGTGTTGGCGCTGCTTGGAGTTGTGGCTGCTCCGATTACATCAGGCGACACTGCTTTCAGAGGCGCAAGACTGATTGTAGCCGATATATTCAAAATTGACCAGCGGCCCATATTGAAACGCTTTGCAGTGTGTATTCCTCTGTTTGTGGTCGGCTATGGCATTACCCTTATAAACTTCGACATTGTATGGCGATATTTTGCATGGGCCAATCAGACATTGGCAGCTGTGGTCTTATGGGCGATCTACATCTGGCTTGCCCGTAAAAAACGTAATTGCTGGGTGGCATTGATACCTGCGTTAGCCATGACTTTTATTGTAACATGTTTCGTGTTTGTGTCACCGCAATTTTTTGGCATTGAGAATAAAATTTTAGCATTCGCCCTTGCCGCTTTATCGACAGTCGCGCTTGGATATCTGGCAAACCGCAGGGTGGATCCCGCAATTGTTATCTCGAATAAATCTGAATCCAATTGAAAATATGATTATAATTAATACCACATTTCACGTAGAACGTAGCATTGAAAACAATTTTTGCAAATGGGTGAGAGATGAATATGTGCCGTCAGCCTTAGCCTCCGGGATATTATCAGAACCCGGTTTCTCACGCATCCTGATCGAAGTTCAGGAAGATTGTTCGAGTTTTGCGGTTAGTTTCAAGACTGAATCTATTGAAGATGCAGTTACATGGCATGACGGGCATGGGGCTGCTCTGCGACAGTCTCTACATACAAAATTCGGAGAAAAGGCTCTATTCTTTTCAACATATATGGACGAACAGCCTCTTTGACAAGAATGCAGCATGACAAGATCATAATAGGTATTGATCCGGGAACCAATATAATGGGTTACGGAATTCTCGGCATCAAAGGCAAGAATCCTGAGTTGATTGCATTGGGAGTGGTGAAACTCAACAAGTATGACAGCCATTATCTGCGCTTGCTTCATATCCATCAGCGAGTATTAGGACTTGTCGAACAGTTTCTGCCGGATGAAATGGCTATCGAAGCTCCGTTTTTCGGTAAAAATGTTCAATCCATGCTCAAGCTTGGCCGAGCTCAGGGAGTGGCTATCGCTGCCGCGCTCTCACGTGACATACCTATTACGGAATATGAACCGCGAAAAATCAAAATGGCCATAACCGGCAATGGAGCGGCAAGCAAGGAGCAGGTCCGTGAAATGCTGAGACGGATACTGAGGATATCAGACAAGCAACTTGACATAGAGCTTGATGCGACAGACGCATTGGGCGCAGCTTTATGCCATTTCTATGAATCGAGTCGCCCGGCAAAAACAAATGCGCCCAAATCCTGGAAAGACTTTATTGCAAAAAATCCGGATAAGCTCAAATAATGGGCTCGATCAATTCCTATTCAAAAGACCGCTGATTATTTTGATATTTTACGTTTCAGACTTCGGATAAGGAATTTTATGTGACGGCAGACAGTAGGAATAAGGCCATAATAATGGCTCATTATTCTGAAACGTTCCACCAATGAGGCTTTATGATGCGATGTGGTAACACCTTCTGACAGATAGTCAATCAGTATGTCGTCAATATATTGATTTCGATGAGACCTCTGCAGACAGCGGATACACCATTCAAAATCCGAAGAATATTTATAGCGCGTATCATAGTTGTCAACCAGTTTCCGAAGCACAACGAAAGCCTGATGGCATACAACCATGCCATCTCTGAAACTGTCGAGCGTAAGTACAGATGGAGCTATAAGATGACGGTCACCGATCCGCTTGCGGGCAGCATCAACGATCTGAGTCTGGCCATAGACTATTCCGGGATAATCATTGTCCATAACCGCATCAGCTATTTCCTGAAGAGTATCTTTGGAGTGAAAGGAGTCTCCGGCATTAAGAAATATCACATAATCACCTTGAGCCAGTCCAAGCCCTTTGTTCATTGCATCATATAGACCTCGGTCTGGCTCCGAACTTATGGTCATATTGCTGATTCCCGATTTTTCTGCGAGTTTCACGCTCTCATCTGTCGAAGCGCCATCAATCAGCAGGTACTCGTATAGCTGACAAGTCTGTTCTCCGACGCTTTTCAATGTAGGAGGTAATGTCGCAGCTGCATTATAAGTGACGGTGATAATAGAAAACAGAGGATTCATCAGAAGGACGGGTAGTTGTAAGTAAAAATAATTTTAGGATGGTCAAATTTACGGGTATGTCAGCTTGTTGAAGATGGCATACCCGTTATAGTGAAATAGTACGGGAAAGAACAGATTAAAAAGGCAATAGCAAAAAGCGAATTATTACTGGACAAGAGAAACGATCAGTTCCTTGCCGTCTTCGCTTTCCTGGAAATTTACTTTGCCTTCGCGTGCAAGCCAGCCAAGAGCGGCATAAAGGTCCTTCTCTGTTTTGATTTTTGCTATTTTCTTGAGCTGCTTGGTCCCAAGTGCATCCGCTTCGTTAAGGGTAGCCCATACGCATCCTGCGTTTAAGCCGATAGTGTCAGTATTCATTTCAAAATAATTTAAAATAAGTAATATAGGGTTGTTCTGTATAGATGATAGGCCATTTTGCCCTGACAGGCGAGTATATGGCACAAATTTACAATTATTTTTTAAAATATGTTTACTACTTGGTAACAATTTGCGTGATAAAAAAGTTCATAAGGCGTCAACATGGTTTGTGTCAACGCCTTATGATCCATTAGGTGAAAGAGGGAATTAATTGTTATATAATATATATGAGGTGTAGGGTGACAGAGTTCCGCTAATCTTGCCTGACTTAACAGTAAAAATGGAATTATATACCCGGTCATGATATTCACCGTCAGGCACGGTTGTCTCCAGCCCGTTGAGATTTTGCTCTTGGCCTGAAATATTGATGAGAGCCACGCCAGAAGAACCGCGGCTGACTTCAATTACAGCTCCGTTATCAGTCGAAATGACTTTTTCAGGAGTTCCACTCATGTCCTTCCGGAATTTATTGGCAGCTACCACTTCGGGGTGTTTAAATTCATCATTTCCACGGGCGCCAACTCGGTTATTACCCCAGAAATTTTCGCGTGTGCTGCCAGCCGGACGACTGAAAAACAACGGTGTGCCATTCTGACGGGACGCAAGGAATACCCATCCCATTCGGATCTGTTGGTCAGTCAGTCCGGCCGATTCATGTTCATTGGCATAAGTGTCATGTGATTCCACCCATGTGACAAGTTTTTTCCCTTCTGCCGGATGATGCCAAGAAAGCAGTGAATCAGCGGCAAAATCAGCTTTATCCAAGACGGTGCGCAGCGCATGGCCATAAGCACTGGCGGTAAGATTCATATACTCGGCATATTCCTTTTCTTTGACATTCTTGTCTTGAAGAACCTCTCCATATATAAATAATGAGTCGGCAGGAACAGCCAGCTTAAGACCTTTGACGCTTTCTCTACCGGTTGCCACATCCCAGAAATTATTTCGGGAGGCTAACGAATCGAGAGGATCAGACGGCAAGCCGATATGTTTTGCGGTGTCATAACGGAATCCCTTCACACCAAGGCTCAGAAGATCATTGACATATGTCAGGTAGTAATGCTGAAAATCCGGATTTTCGGTGTTCACATCAGGCAGGCCGCCCATCTTTCCGGTTGTGCACTCATAACGGTCATTATAATCACGGATATCGTTAAATCCGTTTGCATGGAATAACTTGTCATGACCGCCAACAGCGTTGTCAAGATCAGGCAGGACTGCCGTATGGTCGACAGCTGTATGATTCGGCAGTACGTCAACAATAACCTTTATATTGTATTTTTTTGCGCTGTCCATCATGGCCTTGAACTGATCACGGTTGCCAAGAAGGTAATTGCCGATTTTCCAATCTGTAGGCTGATAGTAATAATACCATTTGCCCCTGACTGAATCACCGTCGGCCGAGAACAGAGCCAAACCACCGTCTTCACCAACAAAACAAGTGTTAGCCGGTGAAGTCTGCACATAAGTATATCCGGCAGCTGCAATATCTTTCATATTAGCGCCGATGGTGTCAAATGACCAAGACCATGCATGGAGAATGACATCGTCATTTGTATCAGCCACAGCCTTGGTGTCCTTGCCTGAATTGCAAGAGGAGATGAAGGCCATGCCTAAAGCAGTAAGGCATAATAATTTTTTCATTTCGGATAAGTGTAAGTATGAATAATTAATGTATGATATAATCATAAGCAATGGGCTTGACAAGCCCTGTGATCAACAGCAGTATAAAATAAGAGCTGTCAGATAAAGCACACTGGCCGGAACCACCAGAAGCAGAGAATCTATGCGGTCAAGTATACCTCCATGTCCGGGAAGAATAGTGCCTGAATCCTTGACACCCAAAGTACGTTTTATAAGAGACTCAACAAGATCTCCCCAAGTGGCAAAAGCGCCCACGACAGCACCAAGTCCACAAAGGCCGGCCAATGAAACCGATTCGAAATATTGAGGAAAGGCGTATTTGAACATAAAAGCCGAGGCAATAGCGAATATCACACCTCCTGCAAATCCTTCCCAAGATTTTTTGGGCGATATTCGTGGAAACAGCCTATGCTTTCCAAAAAGTGATCCAACGCAGAATGCACCGGTGTCATTCAGCCATATCATGATAAACATGGCAAGCAGCAGAAATTTACCGTCTGGGAATGTATAGAACATAGACATGATACCCACGGGCAATGCTATATACATCTGTCCCATATAAGAATAAGCCAGTTTTGTCAGCGGAGAGTTTTCCTGACTGTAGAGTTGCATTACAAGGCGAACAATCAAATAGAGGAGATAGACGGTGAAAAACGTTCCGCCAAGCACAGCAGTTGTAAAGGGTGACAGCAATGACATGTTGACACATCCGAGCCCGATGCAAAGTATGATGCCTCCGACTATATCAATGACGAGAGTGGTGATATTCTCTCCTCCATTAGATGAATTGCAAAGGTTATAGAACTCATGAAGTGCCAGCAATGTGATCAATGCGAAAAAGATTATATAATTCCATCCGCCTGCAAGTACTGAGTAGCAAATGAGAGCTACATAGACAGCTCCGGTTATAGCGCGTAATATAAGATTTTTCATTTGTAGATAATTTCTGCAAAAATAACGAAAAAATATTAATGTGATACAATTTTTTGAGACCGAACTGCTTTTTGGCTGTAACTTTCAACGATGACCGAATGCCATTTTAACTTTCTAAAGAAATTTTAAAACAATTGTAGTACTTTTGTGGTTTATATAGCATATCGTTTAACATTCTAATTTTAGTGCGCCTTGAGTCATAAGATTGGTAAAAAAATCCTTAAAGCATTCCTTTGGACGGTATTAAGCATTGTTCTATTGCTTATGCTTATGCCGGTTTTGCTTTATGTGCCCTTCCTTCAGGATTTTGCAGTTGGAATCGCAACCGAACAAGTGGCAAAATCGACCGGAATGAAAGTCGAGATCGGCAAGTTGCGTCTTGGCTTTCCCTTGCGTCTTAAAGTCGAGAACACAACGGTAGTTCAGCCCAATGGAGATACGATGCTGACTTCAGGTCGGATGTCGGTCAATGTCAAGCTTATGCCCCTTTTAAAAGGTGAAATCGAAGTAGCCGGAGCCTCGCTTGACAATAGTTTCTATCAATTGGGCAACAGTGATTCTCTCATGTGGCTACGGGCTAATATCCGAAAGGTTGACATTGACGGCACGGATATTAATTTGAACCAAGGCGATATCAACCTTTCACGTGCGGATATCGAGGGTGTAAGAGTAAAACTACGGATTCTTCAGGATTCGACATCCGCTCCTCAGGACACAGCATCATCCAAGCCGATGAAAATAAAAGCTGGCGTTATAACTCTTCGTGACCTGAGCTACTCGATGGAGATGCTTCCGACAATTGATTCTCTTGGGTGCAATGTAGATATGATGTCACTCTCGGATGCTTCTGTAGATATGGCCCGGAAGACTATTTTGGGCCGAAGTCTTAAAATTGACAGCGTATCTGCTACTTATATTTATCCATTGCTTGAGTCATCAGCGTCAATATCCGGATCCGAAGAAGAGGAGGATGAAACCACTTCTGAATTGTGGACAATTTCAGCTGACACTATCAGACTGACAGCCAAAAGAGGTCTTTATGCCCAGCGCGGAGCCAAACCGGCTTCCGGATTCACGCCATCATATATAGATGTGTCAGACATTACCATTGAAATTGATTCATTCTACAATAAAGGTGCCGCCATACGTGTTCCGCTCAAAAAGTTTGACGCCAGTGAATTCTGTGGCTTGCAAATTCATGCCGACGGTAATTTTTCTATGAATCAGGATCTGATGTCTGCGTCCGGATTTTCTATCGAGACACTCAGATCTTCTCTCAGATTCGATGCGGAAATGGGAATGGGCGATCTGATGACTGACCGGAATCTACCGTTGATGCTTAAAGCTTCTGCTCGTATAGATCCCCATGAAATCTCCGGGGCATTCCCTGATATGGCCGGTATGCTTAAACCATTGACCCCGATATCGCTTTCGGCTGATATTGATGGCTCTTCTGGCCGATTGAATGTTTATAATCTCGATCTGCGCATGAGTCCCTTAGCCCATGTGGCGCTTGAAGGAGAGATCGACAATCCGTTCAGCCCGGAAAAAATTGGCGGCGAACTGTCAATAAAAGGGAATCTTGCTACAATCACAGACCGCCAGTTCGCTTTTTTGCCGATAAAGAAAGTGCCTGCTCTCGGAATCAACGGAACTGTCAATTATCATCCGGGGCGCGTCACCGGCTATGTTGATCTGGCTACTGGCAGCGGGCATCTTGCCGGCAGTGGCAAATGGAATGGTCGTTCAGAAGGATATGATGCGACTCTTAATATCAGCGAATTCCCTGTAGATGCATTCATGCCGGAATTGGGGATAGGGACAGTTTCAGGTACGTTTGTCGTGGACGGCAGAGGTTATAATCCGATGAACAGGAGTTCATTCGTTGACGCTAATGCGAAAATTGATGCGATAGAATACAACAAGGCTGTTTACAAGAACATCGCATTAAACGCATCGCTTCATGACGGAAAGGCCACCGGCACACTTGAAAGTTCCAACTACAATGCTGATGCGACCGTCAGTTTTGACGCACGGCTTGATCGTGATACAATTCTATGGGATCTGAATTCAGATGTCAGGAATCTTGACCTGATGGCTTTGGGTTTATCTGATTCACTCAACAGAGGCTCTGTTGATCTCAACTCAAAAGGATATTTCAATCTGGCCACACAGGCTATTGATGCAACGGTTGACGTATCCCATCTGACATGGAATCTCCCTGCCCTTGACATAGTATTGTCTAAGCCGATATCGGTTGATCTCAACTCTTCCGATTCGCTGCTGAACGCAGGGATAGTAAACGGAGATATGGATCTACGCCTTCATTCGCCGGTATCACTGTTTTCATTTGTAGACGGACTGAATGCCGGGCTGAATGAAATCAATCAGCAAGTCGACAGTATGCGCATCAACGTCAACAGGCTGCACTCCGCTTTCCCTCGTATGGATATGGCTTTGACTATGGGACGCGACAATATTGTGTCTTCTTATATTCGGGAAAGTGCAAAAACACAGTTCGACCATCTGTCTGCAGGAATCCACAATGACAGTGTGATATCATTCAGCACACTTATTGATGGATTCATGACCGGTAGCACCAGTCTTGACTCAATCTCATTAAATGCGATTCAGCATGGTGATTATCTGATTTATAGAGCCGCCATAAATAACAAACCGGGCACTTTCGATGATTTTGCACATGTGACTCTGAATGGCTTTGCCGGTGTCAACAGGTTTACGGCCTACATGAATCAGAAAAATATCAAGGGCGAGAAAGGGTTCAACATTGGCTTATCCGCCATTTTGGAGGACAGCGTGGTCAGTGTCAAGTTCGTGCCGTTGAAACCGACTATCGCATATAAGCCCTGGACTATCAATAAGGACAACTATATCAGTTTCAATCTTGCCAACAAGCACCTTGACGCAGATCTTGAACTTATGGGTGAAAAAAGTTTTGTAAAACTGTTCACTGAGATTCCGGCCGGAGTCGATTCGGCAAGCCATAGTCATGGTGCCGGTGCCCCGCAGGAAGACCTGGTGCTTCAGATTTCGCAGATCCACCTTCAGGACTGGCTCTCGATCAATCCGTTCGCGCCTCCGGTCAAAGGAGATCTTAATGCAGACATGCGCTTCCGTTATGACAATAATGTGCTGACCGGCAAAGGGTTCATTGGTCTCAAAGATCTTTTCTACGGGAGAGAGAGAGTCGGGACATTTGATCTTGATGTTGATGTAGCCAATTCAAAGAATGGCAAACTTATGGCCGATGTCAGTCTGATGGTTGACTCTGTCAAGACAATCACTGCACAGGGTGTGCTAAATGACTCCACATCCGGCACACCGTTTCTTTTGGATTTCCGCATGATCCGCTTCCCGCTGAAAGTGGTCAATCCATTTATTCCGCAGGGAATGGCAACAATCAGCGGAATGCTTAACGGCGAAATGGAGATAACCGGAGACTTTAGCAAGCCTGTATTCAATGGATTCATTAATTTCGATACTACTGCTGTCAAGGTAAAGATGCTTGGAACTTCATTCGGTTTCTCTGACGAAAAAATTCCGGTAGACAGCGGTATCATATCTTTTGATGATTTCGATATAATGGGATGCAACAAGAATCCATTGAAGATCAACGGATCTGTTGATGCCAGAAATATAGCCAATCTTGGCCTGAACCTATCAATGAAAGCATCAAATATTCAGATTGTCAACAGCCAGAAAGCTCGTGGAGCCGATGTCTATGGCAAAGCATATCTTGATGTCGATGCATCAGTCAAAGGCAATATGAATTTTCTGCGGGTCAATGCAGATCTCCGTGTGCTTCCTCAGACCAATGTTACATATATACTATCCGAAACCACAGAAACACTTTCTGCTCAGAGTAGCGAGGATATGGTGCATTTTATCCAGTTTAATGACACTACCAATATGGTGATGGCTGATTCGTTAGTAGCCAAAACAATGGCATTGGACCTTGAAGCCGCATTGCATCTGGAGCATGGATCTACCATAAACGTAGACTTGTCAGCCAACGGAAGCAACAAAGTGCACATCCAGCCGGAAGGAGACGTTGTGTTCACAATGTCTGAACTCAATGGGGACAGAATGATAGGACGCATAAACATCAACAATGGTTTTGTGCGCTATACACCTCCGTTTATGAGCGAAAAGCAATTTGAATTCCAGGAGGGATCATACATATCATTCAATGGCGATATGATGAACCCGATCCTAAATATTCATGCCGTTGATGTGATGAAAGCCAATGTCACTCAGGACGGGCAGAATTCCCGTCTGGTAAATTTCGATGTGATCCTTTCGGTGACCAATTCGCTTGACAATATGGACGTGGCTTTCGACTTGGCAACAAATGACGATATCACAGTTCAGAACGAACTTGCCTCGATGTCTGCCGAGCAGAGAGCAAATCAGGCGATGAATATGCTGCTATACAATGTTTACACCGGAGCCGGGACCAAGGGCAATGCCAATCTGTCAGGCAATCAGCTATATTCATTCCTGACATCCAAGCTGAACTCGTGGGCCGCCAACAACATTCGCGGGGTTGATATCTCATTCGGCATTGACCAGTATGACAAGACTTACTCCGGATCTACTTCGACCACTACATCGTATAGCTATCGTGTCAGCAAATCTTTCTTTAACGATAGATTCAAGATCGTGGTGGGTGGAAACTACTCTACGGATGCTGATGCAGATGAAAATTTTTCACAAAATCTCATCAACGACATTTCGTTTGAATATCTTCTTAATCAATCAGGCTCTATGTATATTAAAATATTCCGGCATACCGGATATGAAAGTATTCTGGAAGGTGAGATAACACAGACCGGAGTCGGATTTGTACTGAAAAAGAAACTCAACACACTTTGGGAACTCTTCGGTATCAGACGGGATTGATGTATTTGTATAATAACTCTAAAAACAGCAGGCTTTGAAAAAAATACTGATCTTAATGGCAATCGCATCCGTGCTTCTGTCAGGCTGCTCGACAACAAAGAGGCTTGGCAAGGATGATATTCTGTATACCGGGCTTAAGGGTGTGGAAATCAAAACTCCTGACAAGCAGAAATTTCCGTCTGACGTGCGTTCATCTCTTACAGAGGCTGTTTCTGTGAAACCAAACAACGCTCTTTTAGGATCAGCATCGGTCCGGTATCCGTTTCCTCTTGGCCTTTGGGTCTACAATAATTGGCCGAATCCTCCCAAAGGGCTTAAGCACTGGATTTATGAAAAACTTGCTTCAGAACCTGTCCTGGTGGCAGATGTGCGTCCTGAAGTCAGAGTGCATATGCTTGACCAGATCCTGGACAATAATGGCTATTTCTCCGGGACATCTTCTTATGAGCTTGTTCAGAAACGGAATAAGAAAAAGGCCTCGATACTTTACAAGATTGAGGCCGGCAGGCCATATATGATCGATTCCATAGTATTATTGCCTGATACTGTATTGTTGAATCATATTATTGATTCTGTGGCTCGAAAGTCGAAATATTTCCAGCTCGGTTCTCGCTATTCAACGGATTCTCTTGCAGCGTTGCGTGTAGACATAGCCAATGCTGTCCGCAACAGAGGCTATTATTTCTTTCGCCCGGACTATATACAGTATCTTGCGGACAGTACGATAAACAAAGGCAACATAGCGCTCAAACTTGACATTGCCGACAATCTTCCGCCGATGGCACTGAACCGTTACCGGACAGGAGATATCACCACCTATATATATAGGAATAGGGGAGGAGGGATACCTGATACTACAGAAACTGTCAAGGGAACTCTGATCCGCTATCTCCCGTCAAGGCTTCGAGACGGGCTGATTCCATCATGCATCGCATTCCGTGAAGGGCGCACATTCTCCGTAAGGCAGATGAATGCTACACAAACCCGACTGGCCCGGCTCGGCATATTCAACAATATCAACATAATTGTCATCCCGGATACACTTCGAAAGAATGACAATCTGCTCAATGTCGTAATTGAATGCACCTACGATAAGCCTCTCGAAGCCTCTGTAGAAGCAAATGTGTCTTCAAAATCGAATTCTTATCTTGGACCGGGTGTCACATTGGGTCTTACAAACCGCAATCTCTTCGGCGGCGGTGAATTGCTGACGGTTTCTTTGACCGGCGCATACGAGTGGCAGACAGGATCGGGCAGACACAATTCAGTGTTCAATTCCTATGAGGTAGGCCTGAATGCCACGCTGGCGTTCCCGCGTTTGCTTGCGCCAAGATTCATTCCTCGATCACGCAGAGAGTTGAGCTGGACTAAAATATCATTAGGCGCAGATCTGCTTAACAGACCGCACTATTTCAAACTCAGCCAGTTCAATGCCGGTTTATCTTATGACTGGCAGTCGTCCAAGTATATCTCCAATACTTTCACGCTGTTTAAACTCACATATAATAAGTTGCAGCATACAACCCCGGTTTTTGACTCGATAATGAATGCCAATCCGGCGATTGCTTTGAGTTTCCAGAGTCAATACATACCACAGATGTCCTATAGTTTTGTGTATGACCGCACTATGCGCAAGAATACCATCAACGTGCAGTTTACGCTACAGGAGGCCGGCAATGCATTCTGGTCAATCTATGAGCTATGTGGCAAAAAGGGCGAGAAAACACTTTTCAGAACGCCATTCTCCCAATTTGTAAAAGGATATGCGCAGGTAGTATATGGAAGGCGTCTTGGCGGAAACCACTGGCTTGTCAGCCGTCTTGGCTCTGGAGCCGCATACGCCTACGGCAATTCATCTCAGGTGCCTTATAGCGAGCAATTCTACTGTGGTGGAGCCAATTCGGTACGGGCATTCACCGTCCGTTCGATTGGTCCCGGCTCATACCGTGCGCCTGCAGATCAGATCAACGGCTATTTTGACCAGACCGGTACGTTTACTTTCATCGCCAATACTGAATACCGTTTTCCCATACTTGGACCGCTTCATGGTGCGGTATTCCTTGATGCAGGCAATGTATGGACTCTCAAAAATGAACCTTCCCGCCCCGGCGGACAATTGCGGGCCAAAACTTTTTTTAAAGATCTTGCATTGGGAACTGGTGTAGGTCTGCGCTTTGACATCTCGATGCTGGTTATCCGAGGTGATCTTGGAATTGGAATCCATGCCCCGTATGACACCGGCAAGAGGGGTTATTACAATATGGAGTCGTTTAAAAAGTCTCTGGCCTTCCATCTGGCCATAGGCTATCCGTTCTGAAAGGATATATATTAAGAGGTTGTTTAAAACCAATAGTTAAAATCTGAGTGGTGTATCTTTTAGATAAATTGATGCAAATGAAGGAGGAGCATAGCGAGCTATGTGACTGAGACGAAGAGTCATAGGCGCCCAAAACTTTCGTTCAGATTTTAACTATTGTTTTTAAACAACCTCTAAGAAACTGTTTAAATTTGATTCAATAAAATTTTTATGGCAGCCAAATCAATCATTTCTTCAGCGACCTCGGTTGATTCTTCATAATTGCGTGAAAGGCGACGGAACCAATCAAGCCATGAGAAAGTTCTCTCGACCACCCATCTGAGAGGTTTCGGTATGAATCCCTTAGTCCCGTTTGGAGTATTGGAAACCTCAAGGCTGATTGCAAAATCTTTTTCAATATCTTTAGCAATCT